>Ga0180434_10007861_pt1 | contig 11924 bp, 12 predicted proteins | sample SS_ome_7_FD_132453 | JGI IMG/M metagenome (GOLD analysis project Ga0180434, IMG submission 132453) | Hypersaline lake sediment archaeal communities from the Salton Sea, California, USA - SS_1_D_2 metaG | ecosystem: Environmental > Aquatic > Non-marine Saline and Alkaline > Hypersaline >... | reverse complement strand
GGCCTGTCAACCCATGACGCGGCGGCGGTGAAGACGGCGGTGGAAGCGGACGGCTCCAAGCTCGACAGCATCTATGACAAGCTGCCGTCGGGAACCATCAGCGATTTCGATGAGAGTTCGGACGAGGTGGACGTAGGCGAGGTCAAGGGCGCGGCGGTTACCGGCGTGAATGACTTCAAGGCGGACGTGAGCAATCTCGATGCGGCCGTCAGTTCCCGGAGTTCGCATGCTGCGGCAGACGTGAAGACGGCGATTGAGGCCGCCGGCAGCCACCTCGCGCTCATCAAGGCCGAGACCGACAAGCTCGGCGACACCCTCGAGGATGACGGCGGAACCTATCGCTTCACTGAGAACGCCTTGGAAGAGGGGCCAAGCGGCAGTGGCTTGAGCGCACAGGAAACGCGTGACGCGATGAAGCTGGCGCCGAGCGCGGGAGCGCCGGCGGCAGGATCGGTTGACAAACACCTGGACGACGCGAGCACCCATGACGCGGCCGCTGTCGTCACCGCGCTGATGGCCAAGACGGGGATCACTGCTGGCGGGACGGCGAGCTATGAGGATATTCTCAAGGCCATCTATGCGATGGCGCGCGGCAAAATCGTCAAGACCGGCGACAGCTATGCATTCCGTGACGACGACGACACGACGACTCTGTTCACGCTGACCATCGCCGCCGGCGAGAGGAGCACCGCCTGATGGCCATCGCGGTTGGAAACATGCAGAGCGTGGGTGTCGCCGGCTGGTGGCGCGATACGGACGTCGGCAGCGCCCCGGGCGCGCCCAGTCTGTCGGTAGCCAATGACGGCGATGGCGACGCCGTCACCGCGACCGTGGATGGCGACGCGGGCGCGACGCACCAACTCTACTACATGCTGTTCGGCGATACGTCCTGGACGACCGGCGAATCGCGCAGCGGCGACGGCGCCATCTCCCAGGCCGGACTGACCGCGAATCGGATCTACAGCTTCATAGTTGTCTCAATATCAGGCGGCCTGAATAGCTTGCCGTCCACCGTGATCCGGGTCTATGTCTCGGCCGACACGGCGGACCTGGAGACGGCGATCTATCATCAGATGGCGGAGAATGCCGTGGGCGCGATCGTGGGGACGCGCATCTATCGCGCCGGCGAGGCACCTCAGAGCGTCCTGGAGCATTCGCAGGCGTTCGTCACGTACCAGCGCATCGACACGCTGCGGGAGCGATACCAGGGCGGACCTCACGGCCTGGCGCACGCGCGGGTGCAGGTGAGTTGCTACGCGCCGACGCCGAAAGAGGTCAAGGCTCTGGCCGACGCGGTGCGGTCGGATTGGGAGACGCAGGCCGGCGCGACGGGCGAAGCTGGAAACCAGGTGACGGTGAAGGTTGCCGAGGTCGTTGACGAGCGGCACTTCCCGGAGGTGCCGGGGGACGCGAGCCAGCGTGTCCTGCATCGGTACGATGTGGATTTGTTGATCTGGCACTTGGAGTGAGAGGAGACAGTCATGGCAGATGTGGCGACGGGAATCACGATCTTATTCGGCACGTCCGGGTTTTCGGCGGAGATCATAGACGTGACGCCGGTCCGGGCGAGTCGGGATCCGATCAACACGTCTCACCAGGGCACGACGAATACGCACACGTTCATGCCTGCCGATCTCGTGGATCCGGGGAGCGTGCGATTCACGTTCGCATACGACCCGGGCGAGGAGCCGCCAATCCACGGCGCGACGGAGGAGATCACGATCACGCACCCGGACGACACCACCCAGGTCTTCAACGGCTTCATGATCAACTACGAGGCGGAGGAGCCGTTGAATCAGAAGATGACCGGCAGTTGCGAACTCCAGGTCGCGGACGAGGTCGTCTTCACGCCTGGCGACGCCGCTGGCACGTACATGATCTGAGGGAAAGGAGATCTCAATGCCGACCCCGGAAGAGAAAATCTGCCGGCAGCCGACGGCAGCGGACCTGGCGGAGGAATCCACAGCCGAGGGCGGCTGTGCCACAGCACTCTCGCGCGAGGCGATTCTTGATGCGCCCGATAGCGGAACTATACGGGTGCCGGTGCCGGAGTGGGGCGGTCATGTCTATGTGCGGACGCTGACCGGCGAGGAGCGGGATAGATTTGAAAACCTCTGTGCTACTCGTCGCAGCGGCGAGCGCCTCGATATCCGGGGCCTCAAGGCCGAGTTGGTGGTGCGTTGCGCATGTGACGCTGACGGAACGCCGCTGTTCAACGCCGCCGATGCACGAACTCTGAACCGCAAGGCCGCCAAACCCATTGATCGTCTGTTCAAGGCGGCGCAGCAATTGAACGGGCTGACCGACGAGGACGTGGAGGAACTCCGGGGAAACTCCGGAGGCGGCCTGAGCGGCGATTCTGGTTCCGGCTGACGCTGGCGCTGGGATACCGTTCGGTCGCCGAGGCACAGGCTGGCATCAACTCGCGGGAGTTCGCCGAATGGATCGCCTACGATCGATTGAGCCCGATCGGCGCGGAGCGGCTGGACGTGCTGGCCGCTTTGTTGCGTTACGAGATTGCGCTGCCGTGGAGCCGCCAGCGGCCGCGGCCGGGAGATTTCCTGGTGCAGTGGGATCATCCGGCGGACCGAAAACAGGATCCGGAGATGATGTCGCAGATGATCAAACAGTGGGGGCGGCTACAACGGACGCGACCGCGGAGGAAGGCAACGAATGGCCACGATAGCTAATCTGGCCGTAAGCCTGACCGCAAATAACACACGCTTCAATCGCGGGATCCGAGGCGCGAGCAGGACGCTGCACGGCTTCCGGGGAGTGGTAAATCTTACGACCGCGGCGCTCGGGCGGATGGCGGCCTATTTCCTGGGCGGGGCCGGCATTCTGGCCGGCGTGGTTGCGATGAAACGCATGGTCAGCGTAGGCGCATCGTTTGAGCATTCGATGGCTCGGGTCCGGGCCTTGACGCAGGCAACAGGGGCTGAATTCGGGAACCTCTCGAGAATTGCGAAGGAACTGGGAATCACTACTATCTTCACGGCGTCCCAGGCCGCAGAGGCGATGGCGGTATTCGCGTTGGCCGGATTCAAGGTCGACAAGATCATGAAATCCATGAAGCCCACGTTGGATATGGCCGCTGCCGGCCAGATGAATGTGGCGGACGCTGCGGACATGGCTGTGCGGATCATGGCCGGGATGGGAATCGGCGCGGAGCGTCTGGGTGAGGCGGTTGACGTGATGGCAAAGGCGTTCACGACGGCTAATACCGACTTGCGGATGCTGGGCGAGGCGCTGAGCTATGTCGGCCCGATCAGCGCAAGCCTCAAACGGCCGTTCGAGGAGACAGCGGCGGCGGTCCAGATTTTGAGTAATGCCGGCATTCGGGCGGAACGGGCCGGGACCACACTCCGGATGGCTTTTCTGCGGATGGCAAACCCGGCGAAAGAGGCGCAGAAGTTGATGCGGCAATTGGGCATCACGTTCGTTGATGCCGCCGGCGAGATGCGGCCACTTGCCGATGTCGTTGACAACCTGAATCGTGCGACCGCTGGAATGGGCGAAGGCGCCAAGCTCGGGGTGATGGCGCAGATCTTCCCGGCCCGCGCCGCGAGCGGCATGGTGAAACTGCTTTCTGCCAGCGGCGATCAGCTTCGGAAACTGGAGGATGCGCTCGCCAATGCCGGCGGCACCGCCGAACGGGTCGCGACAACGCAACTCGACACGCTCACCGGATCATGGATCAAATTCAAGTCTGCGATGCAGGGGCTCGGAATCGAAATATTCGAGGCGATCAAGCCGATGTTGCGTGGGATCGTGGATTTCTCGACGGGAGGTGCCCGCGCGCTGGCGCGATTCGTCGCGGCGACACGAGATCGCCTGAAGGCGTTGAGTCCGGTAATTCTTCCGGTACTGCGCTCGATCGGCGGCGCTGCCAAGGCATTCTTTGGGACGATCTGGAATGGAGCCAAGAATGCCTTCGCCTGGATCGGCGAAAAACTCGAATGGCTTGGGGACCGTTTTGGCGGATGGGGAAACATCGTGAAGGCGGTGGCGATGGAGGTGACGCGGGCATTCATTGTTCTGGAGTGGAATTTCAAGCGCTGGAAAGAGGTCGCCGCATTGGTCTTTCTTGGCGCTGAACTGGCGGTCGTTCAATGGGCGAACCAGGTCAAGTATTTCTTTGTCGAGGTGATTCCGGCTTACGCCCGATGGTTCCGAGACAACTGGCGCGACATCATGACTGATATGTGGGAGTTGACGAAAACGGTCTGGACGAACTTGGGTGACAACATCGTGCGCATCATCAAGAACCTTCCCGGGTTGATCACGGGGGAAGTTGATTTTGCGGATCTATGGGTGAACCTGGCTGAGGGATTCGAGAGCAGCTTGCGGGAACTGCCGGAGATCGCGGAACGAGAAATCGGCGGCCTCGAGCGAACACTGACGGACGCTTTTGATAGTTTGAATCGAAGCCTTGCGGCCGATCAGCAGGCCTTTGTCGAACAGCGCATGGACGAGTTGTGGGGCGGCTTCGGCGAGCGGGCCGAAGCTGAGACGCAGCGTGTCGAAGAGATGGTGCAGAAGGCGGCCGGCGCCGCAGCGGGCATCGGCGGCATGATCGAGCAGCGATTCGCACCGGCGGCTATAAAGGGCAGCGTCGAGGCGTATCGGACGGTAATTGAGGATAGCGCTAGGCGCCCGCGGGCCGAACGCGATATTGCTGAGACGGCGACAAATACGGCGCGGACGGCAGAGAATACGGAGCGGATGGTTTCTGTGCTCAGCAACGCGGCCTCGGGGCCAATCTCTCTGGCAGAGGCAAGTCTCTAATGGCCACGGTGAATCTTATCTCTGCGAGCGGAACCGAGACGCGGGCCGGGCGCGAGTATATATCCATCTACCAGGTTTTGGACACGAGCGCGGATCCGAACTTCGTGATGCAGCGGCAGGGCGACGGACTGCCGGGATTCGCAGCTGCCTATCCAACCGACGGATACAGTCATGTCGTCTCGATCAACCCACAACGCTACGAGCGGGTGAATGATGCAGGGACGACGAAATATAAGTGGACGGTCGAGGTCCGGTACGCGCCGCGGCATACGAACGTGGCGCCGAAGGCCGATCCAACAGACGAGAAGCCGGTCGTGCGGGGCGGCACCATCGTGCGCGAGGTCGTGCTGGAGAAGGACGCCAACGGTAATGCGGTAGTGAACTCCGCAAACGACCCATTCGACCCGCCGCTCATGAAGGAGGAGTATGACGACCTGTTGAGCGTGACGGTGAACATCGCGTCCGGCAGTTTCAACGTGGCGACGACGATGGCGTACAAGGGGACCTACAACAGCGCCGGGATTACGATCTGCAATTACATTATTCCGCAGTACGCGGGGCTGATGCGGGACATCCAATATCAGGCATTGAGCCGGAACGGCACGGACTACTGGGCGGTCACGTATGAGATACAGGTCACGCGGAAGGACGGGCTATGGCGGTACGAGAAACCGCTGGATCAGGGCTATCAATACCTCGACGCCTCCGACTCGGATCGAAAAAAAGACATCGAGAATGACCAGGGCGAGCGCATATCAAAACCCGCCAAGCTCGACGGTTTGGGGGGGATACTGGCGAGCGGCGGGAGCCCGGTCTACCGAGAGGTGCCGGCGAAGAGCGGCTCCGCTTGGGCTGGACTGAATCTGCCGGAGAGTACGTTCTGATTGACTGGCAACCAAATAAGGCACCTGATGGCGATCTATGGCTTCAACCAGCGCGACGTCGGGCGAATCGGGCGCGCAATCCGAGAGATCGAACGACGACCGGTTCCGGGCAGGGGGAAACGCGGACGGGGACGTGCTGCGCAACTCGACGGGTTGGCGATCCGAAACATAGATTCTCTCGCGGCCCCGCAGTACGGCCTGGCATGGTTGCGGAGCTGGTCGGACTCTCTGCGGCGCTGGGAAGTTCGGCGTTGCATGTACCCCGGTCCGAGCATGCTCGTCATTATGGCCGGCGCGCTGGGGGTGCGCGCGGACGGCCTCGGCTGGAGCACGAGCACGCCGCGCGGACGCAAGGTTCTGTGCAGCGGCTATGCGGCTTTGGCCATGGGCCAGCGGATCGGACCACAGGCAGCGAGCTGGTACGCAAGCGCGCAGGACCTGGGGCCGTTGCGGGTGGTCGGCACTGTGCCCGCGGCGGAACAGCCCGCGGGTCTGCCCGCGGGCGTGGGGCTGGTGCGGGCTCGTTTCCTCGATGTGCGCGGCGGCTACATCTACTGCACCGATGGCGCGACGATCAACGGCCCGTTTGGAGTGATCCTGTTTTCCACCGCATACACCGGATCATACTCCGATGGCATCCTGACGGTTCACACGGTGGGGAGTCCGTCCTCGCCGATCAGCAACACGATCCTCGCACCGTCGCCAATCGTGGCATGCGTCGATCAGACCCCGTATGTTTGCAGCTCGATCCGGATTGCGGACGCTGGCGTTGGCGCCCAGGACGTGGATTGGGTGACGACGTGGGGCGCAACAGTGATCGAGCGCAACGACGACATCCTGCAAATCGGTAGCGGCACCGGATCGGGTTCGGGGACCGGATCGGGGACCGGCACCGGGAGCGGCACGGGCTCGGGCACGGGGACCGGATCGGGAACCGGCACCGGCACGGGCACAGGCTCAGGCACCGGGTCTGGCACCGGGTCTGGCACCGGTTCGGGGACGGGTTCGGGGACGGGTTCCGGGACTGGTTCCGGCACCGGTTCAGGCACAGGCTCAGGGACAGGATCCGGGACTGGTTCCGGCACCGGTTCAGGCACGGGTTCCGGGACTGGTTCGGGGACCGGCACGGGGACCGGCACCGGAACGGGGACAGGAACTGGCACGGGTTCCGGTGCGGGCAGCGGCACAGGGTCGGGGAGCGCATCGGGTTCGGGCAGCGGCAGCGGGGCGGGCCCGCAAAACTCCTGCAACGATTGCCATCCGGCGATACCCAATACGCTCCATGCGTCGGCCTCCGGCTTCTCTGGCGACTTCGCCAACGGCAACGGAACCTATGACCTGGAATGGGCTTCCGGCTGTGTCTGGAGCGCGACGCGCGGCGGCAAACAATGCGATGTCCACTGGAGTCCATCGGCAGGGCAATGGATTTATGCTGTGATCGTCACTGCTGGAACCTGCTACATCTATGTCGGCGCCTCGCCGGCCAATACCGATCAATGCGAGCCTGCCGATACCTACGATTCCGTGTACGCCTGTAGCGACAGCAGTTGTGATGACAATCAGTCGTGTGAGGATAGCACCCCGAGTGCAACGGTGACCGAATGAGCAAATCCCTACCTGACAAGGCCCCGTCCGAGGAACGGGCAGAGAAGTTCCGCCCGGGCGACCGGACAAAGGGCGAATCGGACCGCTGGATTGATCGCCCGGATATCAGGCCATGCTGGCGCGGCGACTACCGCGAATGGCACATCGAGGATGGCCGCCACTACCAGGAACAGTTGTACTGCCGCTACTGGGGTGAGTGGGTCAACCCGAGTGGACATACCTGCCTGCTCTGCCGACAACGCACCTGGCCGGCGGTGGAGAACTGGCGGGCCCACGTCTTGCCGGGCCTCGTCAAGGAACTCGGGAAGGGCAAGGCGGGCGATGCGCTGGTACAGGCAGTCGCTCGAGGAAGCTTGACATCGAGGGAGGCAATTGAGGTGGCCGATGAGTTCGAGCTTGAAACAACGGATTAGAGAGGCGGCTGGATTGCCGGCTCGTGAAACCGAATGTATTCCGTGCCGGGCCGAGCGGAATGCTCGCGCCGAGGAATTCACCGGCCGGATCGTGGTGGTGCTGCCGTCCCGTAATGAAGCGACGCCGGCCGCGGAGGGGAACAAGCTGCTCGCGACGGTCGAAGCATCGCGGTCCAGCAAAGCGCCGAAAACGTTGCTGGAGTTTGCCGTCATCGACGACGCCAGTGAGGACAATTGCGCGCAGCCGCTGCGGGATGCCCCCGACGTGCATCTGTATCGCCATGCCCAGCCGCGCGGCCAGGGCGTGAATCGCAACCTGGGCGTCTGGCTGCATCCGGGCGCGCGGGGCTACGTGGAGATGGACGCACACCTGGAGATCAATCGTTATGGCCTCGAGACGCTGGTGCTGGACGCGGAGGAGACGGGCGGATTCGTGGGCTGCCTGAGCGGGAACCTGAACAAGCGGAGCGATCGGACGCGCCGCGGCGGCTGCCGATGGAACATCGTCGGATCGGGCGAGGATCTCGATCTCGGCTGTCTGCGTCGGAAAGGATACGGGATAACCTGGATCTATGCGAAGAAGGACGCGCCGCGCCTGATGCCGGTCCCGATCCAGCGGGGCGCATGTTGTGCGTTCACGGAGGCAACGTTCAGACGATTCGGCGGTTACAGCGAGAGTTACGGATTCTATGGGTTCGCGGACCATGACCTGGCGATTCGGGCCTACTTTCTCGGCATTCCGTCGCATGTCAACACGATGGTCTGGGCGCGGCATTGGTATCGCGTGCTCCGCCCCTATCCAATGGCGGGGCAGTGGACCTGGTGGGGTTATATCGAGAGCCTCCGGATGATGTTCCGGCCCGAGACCTGGCGCCGCGTATTCGAGCCGGCCGCCCGGAAAGCGGCGCGGCTGAACCGGGATCCAATGATGGAATACCTGATGCGGACGCCGCGGTTCGACGCGATTCAAGCCGCGTTCGAGCAGTGCAAGCAACGGACCGATGAGCAGACCCTCGAATGGATGGGGATTGGAGCCGAAAGAGCATGAACATCGAGCGACAGACCACAATTACGATCATCTACGCGCCGACGATGCGGCTGCGGCGGGTCGTAGGGTATTGCATTAAGGCGACGACGCGCGAGTTTCCGGCAGACCGCAAAATCCTGGCTGTTGATTGCGGCGCGCCGGAGATTGAGAGCTATGCGGCCCAGCACGGTTGGACTATCGTTTACCCGGGACCGGGCCATCCGCCGCGCATGGCGACGCTGCTCCGGACCTGTCTCGATCACGTGAGCACGGACGTCGCCTGGATCATCGAGCACGACACTGTCATCCTCACGGGCCGCCGCAACGCAGTGAGCGAAATGCTGGCGGAACATCCTACGGTCGCCGGGATTGACTGCCTGACCGTGGACCGGGCCGGCAAAACGAATTATCCGACCAAAAACCGGAGGCGACCGGCGCCCTATCCCGGCGACAAGCGGTTGGAATACTCCCGTCCGTGGACATCGTTGAACTGTGGCTGCTGGCGGACCGAGGCCCTGCGGGGCATTGACTGGTCACAGGTGCCGGAGTTCCCGGGGGCGGACCAGGCAGTCAGCCGCCAGCTCTTGCGGCAGGGCTGGGAATTGTGCATCGCGAAAAAACAGACGTGTGTCCATTACATGGCCGGCGCGAGGCGGGAATTGGGAAGGGCGAAGAATGACGAATGAAATGCCTCCGGTAGACGTCGTGATTGCGACGATCGGGCGGCCGAGTCTCGAACAGGCGATGTTGGCGGGCCTGCACCAGACCTATGGCAACGTGCGCGTGGTGGTCGTCGCGGACGGGCCGTGTCCGCAGGCGCGCCGGATTTTCGGGTGGCTGGCCGAGCGGCACGATCCTGACGGGATAGGCCGGACGCTGTATCTCGAGACCCCTACGCACCACGGCGCGGGAAATCCCGTCAAACACTGGTTCATCAACTCGGGGCTGGCATCGCCGTTCATGCGGTTCTGTGACGATGACGATTGGATTCCGCCCCGAAGCGTCGAGATCATGATGCTGGCGATGAAGCCAGGCCTGTCGCTGGTGACGTGCATGATGTGTACCCTTACCGTGCTGCCATCCGGACGCCCGAGATATCGACTCAGCACGGGCGCGCTGGTTGCCGACCACGTCGGTTGCGGCTCGTCTCTGATCCGGACCGCGGCCGCGCAAGGCATCCCGTTGCCGCACGCGAAAAACGCGGACTACGAATTTCTGCGCGCGGTCGCGGATCGCGGCGGCGTCGAACACCTGCGCCTGCCGCTCTACTGGTACAACGGTTACCGCTGTGATGCGCACCGGGGGTATTCCGATGGCTAGACAGCCGCCTCTAGTGGACGTCCTGATTCCGACGATCGGCCGTCCGAGCCTAACCCAGGCGATGTTGTCGGCGTTGGCCCAGACGTATCCGCGCACCCGGGTGATCGTGGCGGCCGACGCGAATCATCTCCGCACGATGAACCTGTTTCACCGTGTTAATGGCCTGCGGCGCACGATGGGAAAGACGATAGCCGAGCTGGTGACGACGCCCAGGCCGTTTGGCCGCGGTGACCGGGTGAAGGAATGGTGGATTGGGAACTCTGATGCCGCCGAGATCATCCATTTCGTCGATGACGACGACTGGATCCCGCCCAGCGCGATTGCGGCGATGGTCGCGCCGATGATCGATGATCCTGCCGTTACCCTGGTCACGTGCTCGACGCTGCAACTGAAGTTGGTGGACGGGTCCGCTGTGGGTTATCGTCTGCGGCCCGGCCGACTCGAGCGCGGCCAGGTCGTGGCCAACTCTGCGCTATTCCGCAAATCGGCGGCCGGCGGCGTCCGGCTCGAAAGCGACCCTGCCGATCCACGATTCTGGCTGCACGACATTGCCGAACGCGGGAAACACGTCGAGTTGACGTTGCCGCTCTACTGGTACAACGCCACGCGCGAGGTGAAGCCTAATCCGATCGAGACGCAGAGATGATAGGGAAAGCGCAGCCTGCATGGACCGAGCCTCTCCATCGTTATGAACGCGCAGAATACGCGAACGTGGTGGAGGCGGTGGATCGCGTGTTGGCGGCCGAGAACATCCGTTTTGCGCACAGCGTGCGGCGCTATCTCTATGCGCCGGCCCCGCCTCATCCGGAGGCGCGGGCGCTCGATGTCGGCTGCGGCGTCGGGCAGGGCTGCCTCGTCCTTCAGCGCCTGGGCTGGCGGCGGCTGGTCGGGATTGACGCGACCGATTCGGCCGATGCGGATGTGCGGCGAGCAGGAATCAGGTTTCAGACATGCGCGGCGGAGGAATATCAGCCGTTTGCGCCGTTCGATCTCGTCGCCTGCTGCGATGTTATCGAGCACGTAAAGAGGCCGGAGGAGCTGTTGCGTCAAATGGTTCAATGGGTCGCGCCCGGAGGGATCCTGTTCGTGACGGTGCCGCTCGAGGGCGACATATCACGAAATCCATATCACCTGCATGCCTGGAACAAGGCGGGAATCATGCTGATGCTGGCGCAATCCTGGCGGGTTGTGCGGGAGGGGATGCTGGGAGTGGCCGACTACTGGGCCTGGGTTGCGCCAAAGCCACGGCTTACATGGTGGGAAGTGGCTGGGGGGCTTGGCACCAATGACGCTTGATAGAATTGGGATGGAGGTAGCTATGCGGCTACCGACCGACAAGTTGGACAGCGGCCTGTTTGAGTTTTACGAGCCATTGTTTGCGCCGATTCGCGTCTATCCGGTCCGGCTGCTGGAGCTGGGGGTGCAGCACGGCGGCGCGCTGGTGAGCTATGCGCGGTATTTCCGCAACGGGTTCGTCTTGGGCGCTGACACCGACGGGCCGCGGCTGCGCAAACTACAGCGATATCTCGATCGCACCGCGCTCGCCGAGCGTGTCCGGATAGAGGCCGGGGACGTGGCTGACGGCATGTTCCTGCGAACGATCTGCGTCGGCCTCGGGCCGCACCCGCTGGACATTGTGATCGACGATGCGTCGCACCAGTATGCGCAGGCGCGGGCGAGTCTGAGTTACTTGTGGCCGCGACTGCGGCCGGGTGGGTTGTACATTGTCGAGGACTGGCACGCGGCATACTGGGATGAGCGCTATGCGGTGGATGGCGGCCTGCCCGCGATCCTCAATACAGCGTTGAAAGACATGGCGTTGCAGCACAAGGGCCGGTTGCCGAACGAGATTATCATTCATCGCCGGGCATTCGCAATGCGGAAAAT
>Ga0180434_10007859_pt1 | contig 11925 bp, 12 predicted proteins | sample SS_ome_7_FD_132453 | JGI IMG/M metagenome (GOLD analysis project Ga0180434, IMG submission 132453) | Hypersaline lake sediment archaeal communities from the Salton Sea, California, USA - SS_1_D_2 metaG | ecosystem: Environmental > Aquatic > Non-marine Saline and Alkaline > Hypersaline >... | reverse complement strand
CTGATGTGCCTCGAGAAATGCTTTCATAACCTGTCTCTCCTGTGTGTAGTTTTGTGTCTGTTATACGAGAAGATTGGCTATTTGGCAACTTAACCTTTGGTTGCGGCTGGAGGCCGCGTTATGTTTTAACTCATCACAAATCGGTCAGAAGATAGATTTCGGCTCAAACAAAAAGACCGCTCGAAAGCATCCTTTGCTGCGTCAAATGACATAGTTGGTTGCGTCAAATGACATAGGCGCCTCACCCTCCACCCAGGTTTGCCAGCCCCTCCCGCAGCGCATACAGCGCCGCCTGGGTGCGGTTCGCCAGGTGCAACTTGCTCAGAACGCTGCTGACGTGGGTGCGCACCGTCCGCTCGCTGATGAACAGTTGCTCTCCGATCTCCTGATTCGCCAGTCCCTGCGCCACCAGACGGAGCACCTCGACCTCGCGCTCCGTCAATGGCTCCTCCACAGGCGGCAGCTCCGACGGGCGCTGAAGCTCGCGCATCAGCTTGCGGGCGATGGTGGGGTGCATCGACGGCTCGCCCCGGTGGATATCGCGGATCGCGCGGAGCAGCTCTCTGGACGAGGCGTCCTTCAACAAGTAGCCCATCGCCCCGGTCCGGATCGCCGGAAAGACCTTGTCATCCTCGGCGAAACTGGTGAGCACCAGGATGCGCGCGTCGGGGTTCTGCTCCTTGATCTCGCCGATGGCCTCCAGGCCGCTCTTACGGGGCATCATCAGGTCCAGCAGGATGACGTCGGGCCGCAAGGATTGGGCCTTTTGCACCGCTTCGACCCCATCGGCGGCTTCGCCCGCCAGTTCCATGTCGGGTTCGACCTCTATTAACGCGCGCAGTCCCTCTCGCACCACAGCGTGATCGTCGGCGATAAGAATACGGACACATTCAGTCATAAGACACCTCCACGTTCACTCTCGTCCCCTCGCCAAGCGCCGAGAGGACGACTAGCGCACCCCCCAGTTTTTCTGCCCGTTCTCGCATGCTGACGAGGCCCATTCCCCCCTGATCGCTCATAGCGTTGAAGTCAAAACCTACCCCATTGTCTACCACTCTCAACTCGACCCGATTTCCTTCGCCGCGCACGTTCACCGTCACAGAGGTGGCCGCAGCGTGCTTCAAGGTGTTGTTCAGCGCCTCCTGCGCGATGCGGTACAGTTCTTCCTCCACGAGAGAGGGCAGCTCCATTTCTCCTTCCACGAGCAGGCGCACATCCATGCCCGCTCGCTTTTCTACGGCGTCCAATCGCTGCTGCAAAGCGCCCGCCAATCCCTCGCGCTTGAGAACCAGCGGTCGCAACTCGTAGACCAGGAGACGCATCTCCTTGAGCGCCTGCTGGCTGATCTCGCCGAGCCGTTCCAGGTAGCCTCTCACACGTCCCAGGTCGCCGGCCTCCATCAATTTCCACCCCGCGTCCGCCAGGAGCATCAGGCTGTACAGCGATTGGGTCACCGAGTCGTGAAGCTCCCGCGCCAACCGCTCCCGTTCTCTCACGACCGCCAGTTGCTCGGCCTGGCGGTACAGCCGGGCGTTCTCCACCGCCACGCCTACCTGGTCGGCGATGGATGAAAGCAAAGAGACCTCGTTTTCCTTGAATTTCCTGCCCGTCTCGCCAACCACGCTGAGCGCGCCCAACACGCGCCCTTTGGCCCGAATCGGCGCACCGACGTAGGCTTGAGAACTCCCGCCAGGGATCGTCAGGAGGGGGCGCAGGCCATTCGCGATGTCGGGCACGACGAGCGGCTGGCCGTGCTCGATGACCCAACCCGCCAGACCATTTTCCACCGGCACCGCGTCTATCGTGGCTGCCAGGCGCTGTGAAATCCCACGCTGTGCAGCCAGGCGCAACACTCCACTCGCCTCATCGTACAGATGCACAGCTCCCACTTGGCTGCCAATCACCGCCAAGACCCGCTCCAGCGAGTTTTCGAGGATCGTATCCAGGTCCAGCGACGCGCTGGCTACAGCCGTGATCTCGTACAGAGCGGCCAGTTCTCGCGTGCGATCGGCCACGCGTTGCTCCAATCTTTCCTGAGCCAACACCTGCTCGGTGGCGTCAAGGACATAACCCTCCAAGGCCAACAGATCGCCTTCGGGCGAAAACACGCCGCGCCCTTGCTCCCACGCCCATCTCTCTTCTCCTGCGGCGGTGGTGACGCGGTAGGTGATCTGAAAAGGTGTGTTTTCTTGCAGAGCAATCTGTACCGCGTTCCACGCCGATTCCCGATCATCCAGGTGGATCAACTGCCCGTAGGAAACTCGCTGGTTCCCGATCAGTTCGGCGGGTCGATAGCCGGTCAGCCCCAAGCAACCCTCACTGACGAATTCCATCGTCCACTCCCCATCGCTGCGGCAGCGGTAGGCCATGCCGGGGAGGTTGCTCATCAACGTCGAGAGGGCGCGCTGGCTCTCCTGCAACGCCTCCTCCGCTCGATCTCGCTCGACTACACCCTGTTCGAGGGACTCGGCCATTTCGTCAAGGGCATAGGCAAGCTGGCTCAGCTCCCCTTCTCCGTAGGGCAAACCAGTGCGCGCACTCAGATCGCCGGCGCTCAACCGTTTCGTCGCGTCGACCAGTCGGTTCACCCAGCGCAGGATGAATAGATCGCCACCAAACCAGGCCGCTGCCAGCGCCAATACCGCAACCAAGCCCAGTCCAGCCAGGTTGCGGACGAGCACTCGATTGGTGCCGGCAAAAGCAACCGCAGCGGGGATGCCGACGCCGACGTATACCTCCTCGCCGCCGGGTACGCCAGACAGTGACGTGAATGCAAACAGACGGGAGACGCCATCCACGCCGCGAGCCTCGGCCGTGCCTTCGCCCCGTTGAGCCAGGATGGCCTGGACGATAGGCGCTTCCGGCGCCGATTGCCCGACCCACGTCTCTGGATCGGGGTAGCGCACCAACACGGTACCGTTGCGATCGACCACCAGAAGTGTGGAACCTTCAGGCAACTGCGCCTCGGCGGCGAGTTGGTTGAGCCACGCCAGATCCAGTGAGGCAAAGACGACCGCACGCACGCGACCGGTCTCGTCGAGGACGGGGTAGCCCAGGTCCAGCGTTGCCCTGTCGTCGATCGGGTCGCTCTGATATTCGCCGATCGCATAATCGCGCGTCTGAAGGATGCGTCGGAAATAGTCGCGATCGGCTAGATTGATCAGGTCACCGGCAGCAGGGACGCTACAGATGAGATCCCCATCCCGTTCCGCCGCGCCGAGCAGGGCATACTGTGGGTATTGGTTCAGCAATCGGGCAAATAACACGGAACAGGCAGTCGGGCTGGCGCTGTGTACTTCGGGAAGCTGCGCCAGGGCGAAGAGGAGCTGGCGGGTGTCTTTGATCGTGTCTTCCTGGTCGTCGGCGGCGATCCGGGCCAGCCGCATGGCCTCCTGTTGTTCGTCGGCGGCGGTCAGGTGGCGTAGATCGGCATAGGTGTAAAGCGTCAGCCCCAAGGCCGGGATGACGGCCAGGAGAACAAGCAGTAGCAAACGAGCACGCAGACTGGCAAAGGAAGTAGAAAAGTGTCGCATCTTTTGTCTGAATCAAGAAATCACTCCAACATAGCAAGAGACATCAATCAGCGCCCCACCCAAGCAAGCGAGGCGCTGATGGCCCGATGTCTCGTCCCATTGCGTGCCAGCCAGAGGCACTTATTCGTCCTGCCAGTCCTGGGGAGAGGCAAAATCTACCTCAAACGGATCGGTGCTGGTGATCTCCAGTTCCACACCGCAATCAGAACAAGGGGTAACACGCCATCACAATTGGGACAATATGTCTTGGGCATTGCTACCTCCTTACTCTCCTCCCCCTGTTCCCAAGTTGGCGCTTGTTTCTATCTACTTATTCGTACTCTTCCTCGTCATCCCAATCCATATCATAGTCGAGCGGAAAGTCTACCTCGAAAGGATGGGTACTGATCACTTCCAGTTCCGTGCCACACTCGTGGCAGACGATCATCGCGCCTGTTCGCGGATTCTCGCTACTGATCTCAGCATCACAACTAGGACAATATGTCTTGTACATGTTCACCTCCTATTTTGTTTTTGGATGTCTACTGCAAAATTGAAACCCGTGCAGAGCAGATGAAGTATAACACAAAACAAGCACCTGTGCGGTAAGCGATCAGTAAATCTTTGGTGAAGAATCGGTATACGCCTTGGAATGCGTACAAGTACTGAAACTATCACAACGATCAGACCACCATTGAAACCCAAGTTTCCTCTGAGCCTTGGGTTCTCTGGGGAACTTTCTGCACTCCTTGCGGCGAATCCTGGTCTCTTTCTCGGCCTTTGGTATCATCTTTTTCCGCTCATCTGGCATCACCTCCGTTGATGTTCTCATCAGAGCGTTCACTATTCCATAAAGTGTCTCAATCTACGGGAATATACGCGGGATGGCAAAGTCTCCTAAGCGCCCGAGTCCTGCGGTGAATCATTGGTGCAATTGTCACCGAAGCAATCGCGTCGCTTTCCAGATATGTTCTGACGTCTTGTAACTCGAGCGACAGTTGCCCCACCTGAGTGACGACGATGGGGACAAAGAGGATGATACCCGTCAGCAAAACGGTCAAGAAAAGCAGATAGATCAGGGGACCAATAGGTTTCGTCCCAGCTTCGCGCGCACAGGGAGAAACGTCACCGCTGGATAGAGCGCATACGCCAGCAAGGCTGCGATAACGAGCGGTCCGATGAGTATCCTGGCGGCAAGCGGAAACCAGATGATGCCCACGAGAGCCAAGATCAATGCCAGGCAACGGATGGTTTTGCTCCAGTTCCTATCCATGATAGCCCTCTCAAAGACTTCAGACCTATTGCATACCTTGAATACGCGCCCAAGCCGGCCGATAAGCCGGGTTCTGTTCCCCGGCGCGAGGCCGGAGCGGCGATCATCTATCTGGGACGGCGATTGCTCGCCATCTCTAGCGGCCTACCCGAGGCTCGAACGGGATGGGCCATCCCTCGCCTCTGCTTGGCCTTGCTCCGGGTGGGGGTTGCCTGGCCGTCGTTGTCGCCAACGACGCCGGTGGTCTCTTACACCACCTTTTCACCATCACCTGGGTAGACCAGGCTGTCTACTTTTCTGTGGCCCTTTTCCGTCAGGTAACGCATCCATCGGATGCGCCCCCGACCTGGACGTTATCCAGCACCCTGCCCTATGGAGCCCGGACTTTCCTCTCCCCCCCTTCATCCCCCCCAATGGGGGGGAAAGAGGGGGGGAAGCGACCGCCTGGCCGACTTGGACGCTGTTCGTATGATAACACGCTCCCCCTGACTGTCAAGAATACGCGCCCGCCCTGGGCAAGAGCAGAACGAAGGGCAACCCTAACAACGGGACGACCGCGCCGACGATAAAGGCCACGCGCAGACTGAACAGATCCCCGATCGCGCCCAGGATGACGATCACCACGGCGCGAATCGTAAAGCCCAAAGCCATATAGGCGCCGTTGGCCAGCGCCCGGTTATCGGGGAAACTCTCCTGCACCAGCGCCATGATAACCGGGGTGACGGATAGCGCGGTGAGGCCCATCGTCAAGAGCAAGAGGATGTGGAGCCATCCTTCCACTGTCAAGAAGACAAACATGAAAATCGGCGTTACCAGCATAGAGGCGAAAAGAACAGAGCGGCGGCCAAAGCGGTCACTCAGCGATCCTCCCAGTAACGCGCCCACCACCCCCGCCGCTTCCAGAATCGAGAGGGAAGCGCCAGCGACGAAGAGAGCAGCGCCCTCCTCGTTCAAAAAGGTAGGCAAGTAGGTGGTCAGCACCGATACCATGAAAGAGCGCGCCACAATGACGCCAGCTAGCGGAATCAAAAGCGGCCCCATGCTCCGCAACGCCTGCCACCAGGGGAGTCCCTGACCGACATCCGAGGGCCGTCCGGGCACATCGCGGAGCCGAAAGTACAGGATGAACGACATCAGAAGGCCCGCGAGCATCAGCCAGGGCGTGCCTTTCAGCGTCAGGAGTTCGAGGGCGCTGACGATCACGATAGGCCCCAACGTGCGGCCTACCTCGCCGCCGACCATCCAGAAACCCATCCCCCGCCCCAGTTGTCGCCCCGACACGCGCCCGGCCATCACCGGCCCCACCGCGTGAATGCTAGAGGAACTGATTCCGGCCACGATCAGGAAGAGGGCCAGCACGGCGTAACCTGGGGCCACACCCAACAAACTCATCATCGCGGCGCTCAACGCCGGGGCCAGGATGACGAGGTAACGAAGGCTGAACCGGTCGGCCAGGTGGCCGATGAACGGCTGAAGCAGCGATGGCGCCTGCATAAAGACGGTCAAAAGCCCGGCCTCGGTCTTGGAGAAGGCAAAGTTGGCGATAAAGACCGGCAGCAGAGACGGCAGGAAGGCCGTGTAGGTGTCGTGCACGCCGTGCGCGGCGCTGATGGTGAGCACGCAACCCGTTTGAAATTCTTCAGTTTCGGCAGATCGATCCGTAGATTCTGCCACCATTGTACTTTCCATTTCGATATCTCCTCCGAAAATAGATCTGTTACCAATTTACGTCATTCCGAGCGACCGAAGGGAAGCCTGCCCTGCGACCAGCGGGAGTGTCGAAGGGTCGAGGAATCTCCACTTTCGCAAGAAAAACGAGCCGCAGAGATTCCTCGACTCCACTCCGCTGCGCTCCGTTCCGCTCGGAATGACGAGCGCCTGTAGCGGTTAGCGTCGGATTGTTCCAATCCGCAACCGCCCTACATTTTCGTCCTTCTGGGTGAACGGAGTTCATGGTGACTCCTCAGTGATCGATCTCAACCTGGAAGCCAGAAAGCAGTGTACCACAAAAGACCCAGTTTTCAACCTTCCTTCTCGCTTGACCGTTGGGTGAATGTGTGGTACGATGTAATCAAGATTGAGGTGTAACATGAAACCTTTGGTCACGCTCTCCAACAACATGATGATGATGCGCAGCGCCATGGTCATCGGCCATGGCTATGAGGCGTTGGGGAGATCGTAGATCTACAACTTGTCACAGTCTGTATGAGCAAAAAGCCTCCCTGACGGGAGGCTTTTTTCGTTCATCACAAAGGAGGAGCATCATGAGCAAACCGTTTTACGTCACCACGCCGATCTATTACGTCAACGACGAGCCGCACCTGGGGCACGCCTACACCACCATCCTGGCCGATGTGCTGGCCCGTTACGCCCGGCTGCGCGGCGACGAGACCTTTTTCCTCACCGGCACCGACGAGCACGGGCAAAAGGTGCAAGAAGCAGCTCAACGGTTGGGCGTGGACCCCCAGACCCACGCCGACGAGATGGTCGTCCGCTTCCGGCAGACCTGGGAGCAACTGCACGTGGTCCACGACGATTTCATCCGCACCACCGAATCGCGCCACGTGCGCGTCGTCGAGACGATCCTGCAAGACTTGTGGGAGCGGGGAGACATCTATCGCGGAGAATACGAGGGCTGGTACTGTGTACCCGACGAGCGGTTCTGGACCGAGAAGGATCTGGTAGACGGCAATTGCCCCGACTGCGGGCGGCCGGTCGAGCGGATCGTCGAGCCAAATTACTTTTTCAGGATGAGCGATTACCAGAATTGGCTGATCGAGTACATCACCGCGCATCCGTCGTTCATCCAGCCGGAGAGCCGCCGCAATGAGGTCCTGGGTTTCCTGCGCCGTCCCCTGGGCGATCTCTGCATCTCCCGGCCCGTGAGCCGCTTGAGCTGGGGCATTCCGTTGCCCTTCGATCCCGATTACGTCACCTACGTCTGGTTCGACGCGCTGATCAATTACGTCACCGCGGCCGGCCACCTGGTGGACGACGAACAATTTACCCGCCTGTGGCCGCAGGCCATTCACCTGATCGGCAAAGACATTCTCACCACGCACTCGGTCTACTGGCCGACAATGCTCCAGGCCGCCGGTCTGCCCCAGCCCCGGACGATCTTTGCCCACGGTTGGTGGGTGGTTCAGGAGACCAAGATGTCCAAATCGCTGGGCAACGTGGTCAAGCCCCTCGACCTGGCCGAGGTCTACGGCACGGACGGGTTCCGCTATTTTCTGATGCGCGACATGACGCTAGGCCGCGACGCCGATTTCAGCGAGGAAAACCTGGCCCACCGCTACCAGGGAGACCTGGCGAACGACCTGGGCAATCTGCTGCACCGGCTGGTCAACATGGTCAGGCGGTACTGCGACGGGAGAATCCCAGAACCGGGGGAGCCGACAGACGAGGAGACCGCCTTGCGCGAGCGATGCCTGGCCCTGGTCCCCCAGGCGCTCGACCAGATCGAATCGCTGGCGATCAACGAGGCGCTGGCGCAGATGATGAGCGTCGTCGGCGAGATCAACAGCTACCTGGAGCGCACCGCCCCCTGGAGGCAGGCCAAAGCAGGGCAGACGGAGCGAGTGGCGACGATCCTCTACCACGCCGCCGAGGCGCTGCGCCTGACCTCGCTCCTGCTCCAGCCTGTGCTGCCCGAACGGATGGCCGAACTGTGGCGCCGCCTGGGCTGGCAGCCGCCGACGCCATTGAAGGATGGGCTATCCTGGGGCTCGCTCCAATCGGGAACGCAGGTGATTCCAGGGCCGCCGTTATTTCCCAGAGACGTGGGAGAATAGGTGAAAGAAAGCCCAACTGCATACTGTTCAAGCCGCGCTCTTGGCTTTCCGATCCCGGAGAGCAAAGGGGAGATAGAGAAGCAGCGCCAACGCCAGGCCGATCAGTTCCATCACAGGGATATACCACGGCCAGGGCGGCAGCAGGTCAAAGAGCGTCGGCCACTCCGTTTTGGGCTTGTAGGCGATCATCAGGTAATTGCTGCCGATGATGGCGTTCACGATGGCCACGAACACCATGTAAAGATTCGCGATCACGGCCACGCGCAAAATGGATCTGGGGAACGGGCGAAACCGCTCCACGGTCGTCATAAAGACCCCGGCGACGACGACGGACCCGTGAGAGATGATGCATTGAAAAAAACGGAAATGAGGAAACCCATATCTGCCGGCATCCGGCGTGATGAGCGCCTGAGAAGCGCCCGCGATCCCCAGAAAGTAGACCAGTTCGTACAAGAGATAGCTTCTGGTGACGAGCATCAGCGCGCTGAGAAAAATCAGCGCGCTGCAAAGATGGAGGGGGAGCATCGTCTGGATCGTCCACTGGCCGGTGGCCCAATTCCACCAGTGCCAGAGGGCCTCGTTAAAAACGAGAATGAACGCGAGCGTATAGCGAAGCGGAGAGCGCCAGCGCGGAGGGAATCGTCGCCCAAAGCGGATCAGGATGAGATTGATGAGAACGACAATGCCTATGGCGATGAGGTGCGGCGGGCCGAACAGCCGGAATGGCTCGCCCGTGTAATCTTTGGCAAAGAATTGTCCCATCGGTTCAGGAAAAAGTCGCCACAGGGATCACGTCGTCTGGCAGACCACATTCCCGCGCCAGGGTAACGTCCCCCCACCGCACTTTCCACCTCCCCGCGCGCTCCAGCACGGCAGAGGCCAGCGCCAGGTGAGCCATCACGATACCGGCGTCTATCGGTTTGGGCCGCGCCAACGCGAGCACCACGTCATCGGGCCGGACGAGGACGATGAAACGCCACGGCTGGCGATTGCTGGCCGAGGGAGCCAGCCGGGCGTGCTCCAGCGCATCAACGAGCGTCGAGTCGGCCTCGTCCGGCGACCAGGGTTCTCCCCAGCGTCCGGCGAAGACGATCTCTGTCAGCGGCTTGCGCTGATGACCGCCCGCCAACCGGCGCACGACGCGAGTGTGAATGCGTCCCAGGCTGCTATCGGTAGGATAACCGAGCGCGCAGACCGCCGCTGCCACCTCGCCCGGGGCCAATCCCACGGCGTCCCCGGCTTGTTCGGCATCGTAGGAGCCGGTGATCCAACAAGTGCTCAACTCCAGCCGGGTCGCCTCCAGCACCACCTGCTCCAGCACGTACCCCAGGTCGAGCCGGGCCAGGTCGCTTTCCTTAGGTAACACGCCCACCAGCAGATGGGGCGGGTTCTGCACCAGTCCGTAGGAACCAACCATATACGTGAGCAGGCGCCGCGTCCGCTCCACCCCGCTGACCAACGCGACGCGCGGCGGAACCTCGGTAAGATGCTCGGCTGCAGTGGAAAAAGCCAGCAGGCGCTCCAGCAAGGTCAAGTCCACCGGGCGATCCGCGTAACTGCGAACGCTCGTGCGTTGCCGCATAACCGCGAGGATGTCCATCATTCTTCCCCGGATTCACCTTCCGCTTCGGCAAGGTCGATCCCTTCGTCCGAGAGCACGGCTTTCAGCGCCGTGATCGCCACCTCCAGCATCCCGTCGTCAGGCTCGCGGGTCGTCAAACGCTGTAACGCCAGGTTGGGCGCGCTCAACACTCGCATCCAGGGCTGGTCGGCAAAACGGGCTGTCAGGCGGATCGCCTCGTAAGAAACGCCAGCGAGGACCGGCAGCAGCAAGAGCCGGCTGAGCAAGCGCCCGATCAGCGAGGGCTGCCTGAAGGGAGCAAAGATCAAGACCGTGATGATGACCAGCGTCAGGAGAAAGGACGTGCCGCAGCGGACGTGAGCCGTCGGGAAAGCGCGCACCTCGTCCACGGTCAGCCCCACGCCTGTCTCGTAAGCGTTGATCGTTTTGTGCTCGGCGCCGTGATAGGCAAACACACGCTGAATGTCGGGCATGAAACCGACGACCCACATGTAGCCCATAATGATGAGCAGTCGCACAATGCCCTCCAGCAGGCTGATCAGCCCTCTTGAGTCGATGTAGGGAACCAGCAACCCTACCAGGAACGAGGGCAGCAGCATAAAAAGCCCTATGCCCATGCCAATTCCTACAAACCCCGTCACCCAAGTCACCGGCCCCTCAAACGATACCTCCTCGCCAGCCGAAACGTCCGCCGACATCATCAGCGCCTTCATCCCCAGGCCCAGCGCGTCCCACAGTGTAACCAGCCCACGCAGGAAAGGGATGCGGCTGATCGGGCCGCGATAGAGCGTCTCGTTGAGCGGCTCCCGCTCCACGATGATGTTGCCCTCGGGGTCGCGCAAGGCGATGGCCATCGTGCGCGATCCGCGCATCATGACGCCCTCGATGACGGCTTGCCCTCCATAGTTAAACGGTTTACTCATTGTTGGCTATCTCCTCGAAAAGCGATAAGCAAAAGAGCCGGGTTGGACCCGGCCCCTGTTTTCGGTCCCGTCCGCGCCTCTACCAACCTTCCAAATACTCGGCCCACCTGCCGTTGCCCGACGCGTACCGCCCAAAAATATACTGCGCCGTGGGACGCGGCTCGAAAGGCTGACACAGCAACGCCATTCCCGCCTCCGCCAAAGTGCGTCCTCCCTTGAGCCGATTACATTGAGGACAGGCCGCCACCAGGTTCTCCCAACGATATTGCCCGCCCCGGTGGCGAGGCACGATGTGATCTATCGTCAGTTGACTCACCTGCCGCCCACAGTACTGGCAGCGATGCCCATCCCGGCGCAGGATCTCGCGCTTGCACAACCGCACGCGGGGGCGAGGCCGGTGCACCATATAGATCAGGCGGATGACCGAGGGACGCTCAAAGGTGCGGGAGACGGTTCGAATGAATCCTCGCCCGTTCTCCAGCGCCGTCGCCTTGCCCGACAGGATCAACCCCATCGCCCGTTTCATATTACATACATTGAGAGGTTCATAGTTCCCGTTGAGCACTAGAACAGGCTCATTGATCATTGTACTGGTCTCGAAATTGCACCTCCCTCCAGTAGCGCGTCATCTGGCTATATCACGGGCAGTATATCATATCTGGTCAAAGCCGTCAACGCTCGCCGCCCGCCACAGCCCCGCCAGGAGACGGTACTTTTTCATCTCGTAGTAGGCCATCAGCAGGCTGAGCCACAGCCCGTGCAACCCATCTCGCGCGCCGCGCAGCGTCACGAACCGCCACCAGAATTGGCGCACTGCCTGGGAATAGGGAGTATAGAAGCG
>Ga0180434_10007856_pt1 | contig 11927 bp, 8 predicted proteins | sample SS_ome_7_FD_132453 | JGI IMG/M metagenome (GOLD analysis project Ga0180434, IMG submission 132453) | Hypersaline lake sediment archaeal communities from the Salton Sea, California, USA - SS_1_D_2 metaG | ecosystem: Environmental > Aquatic > Non-marine Saline and Alkaline > Hypersaline > Sediment... | reverse complement strand
TGCCGCGAAAGTCCTCGACCATCATGTTAGTCATGCTGACCCAGTCGCCGATCTGAACCTCCTGGAACATCTCGAACGGATGGATCCAGTCCTTGACCTGAATGGCGCCCCAGCCGTCGGGATCGTTGGGATCCTGAAGTAGCAATCGCGGCCGATAACCATCGAACTTCGCCACGCAGACGCCGCCGGCGCAATCGACCACATAGCCGTCGTAGGGCGACAGACCGTTGGGATCTTCCGAGTATTGGATCTCATAAATGCTCAGCGAGCGCGTCTCCGCCCGCGCCGCAGGCGCGGCAAGGCTTGAAACGACCAACACCGCGCATCCGATGAACTGGATATAACGATACATGCGTGCTCCTTTCCATCCGGACAGCGCCGGTATGACCTTGATCCATTTATCAAGCGGCAATTGCCGAATAGCCGTTCGGAGCTCCGATTCAGCGCCGGCGACTCGTGACAAAGAGGCCGAGCGCGAGCAAGGCTAAGCCGCTCGGCTCGGGCACGATATCCGCCGTCGAGCGAGTGATGAGTTGATAGTAATCCCAATTGTTCGACAGCTTGGTGTATTGATCCACGATGCCGGTGATGCTGCTCAGTTGCGCGCCGGGGTAGATGTACGGATGATACAGTCCGCCCGCGTCCACGTTCATGTAATCGGCGCCCCAGGCGACGTCGTCGCCCTGGAGCAACTCGTAATTGTCGGGCTCCTTGCCGAGATCCATCTGTCCGACCGTCACGTCCTCCAACGTGCAAATCATGCTCTCGTACGGCTCGCTGGCGGCGTGATCGACCGGAACGGCCAGATCCGCGGCGGTCAGGACGGTCGGCGCCGGCAGCGGATTGCCCTGGCTCTCAATCGTATAATCGAGTTCGGGAGACTCCGCGTGGTCATAGCGGAGATAGGTCGCTCCGCGATACTCCTCGATCTTGATGTCCGTGAAGCTGACGAAATCGCCGATCTCGACCGCGTCGTAGAACGCGCCGTCCTCCCAATCCTTGAGCACGATGGCGCCCCACTCGGGGAAGTCGGGATTTTGAAGGTACACGCGCTTCTGCCAGCCTGACCATTTGTGCGACACTACGCCGCCGGTGACATTGTGAATCTGCCCGTCATAGACGCTGGCGTCTCCGTCGGACGTGTTGAACTGCACGTCGTAAATCGAAAGATCGTCGGCGAACGCCCCGCTGGTCAGTAACGCCGCCGCCAATGCTATTGACATAACCTGCATGATAGTGCGCATTTTCTCCTCCATTAATAGTTGATTGTGCGCCCCGTAAAACGGGATGCGGCCCATGTTCTATCCCCGCCACCACTCCGGGTAGGGATACCAATTACGATCCGTGCGCGGCGGCACCTCCATCTCGTCCAGCCAATCGGACCGCCAAACGCTGTCCCGGCACTGCACGTGCCCGTCCGCGTAAAGAATGTTGCCGCCCGCCTTCTTCCCGCCGCGACCGTGACGAGCCGCGAACGCTTTCGGATAACTGCCCGAATGCTGCCCCGCCGCGCGATAGCTCGAATTCCCGTCAAAACCCTCCGGCGGATCCATTAATTGGTCGAACAACACGATCACCTCGGACGGCCAGACGATTTTCGTCGTATCCAAAAACGACGGCATCGGTTTCCATTCGTACTCTTCAGGCTGATCCCCGTAAGCGTCCGGCGTCCAGGCGTTGGCGTCGAGTTCGAGGCACGAGTTCATGGCGTAACTGAAATAGCCGTTACGAACGGGGTAATAACCGTAGACCCCCGAACCGGGCTGGATCTCCGCGTAAGGACACTGATAAAAAGTGTCGGCCCCCGGATGATTGTCAGGCGCGAAGTCACGCCGCGGCTTCAGGCCGATCAGCGGCGGCAGCAGGTCGGCCCAGCCGTGCCAATCCGCCAGATCCTCACGTGAAATAGCCGGGTGGGTGTAATGGCGCGGACCGCGGTCAAGTCCGTCGCAATGCGGATATGCGTCGTCGTACTCGTTGGCGTAACAGGCGAACGCCAAGCCCCATTGCTGCATGCGCGCGGCGCAGGTTACGTCGCGAGCCTTTTGACGCGCCGAATCCAGCGTCGGCAACAATATGCTCATCAGCATGCCGACGACCGCGACGGTCACCAGCAGTTCGATCAGCGTGAACGCTTGAAAACGGCCGGTATTTCGATATGTACGACTGAGCATATCGCGCTCGCAAAAAAAACAGCTCTCGCTGTCCGTGAAAGGCCGCGTACTCTACGCGCGCCACAGTATATCGCGGCCCGCCCGCGATGCAAGGCCTTTCCACGGAAAAATCGAATCCTCGGGGCGGGCATATTATCGAGTAAGTTGACAGATTTGGGCCGGCATGTTTAACTCCAGTATTACGCTAATTATGGAGACTTCACATTATAGATCCGCGCATCACGAAACTCGCTGAAACGTTGGTCGGCTATTCCTGCAATGTCCAAGCCGGCGAGAAGATTCTGATCGAGGCCATCGACGTGCCGCACGAGTTCACGACCGAGTGCGTGCGGGTCGCCGCCGAGAGAGACGCCATGCCGCTGGTGTTGCTCAAGTCCAACCAGGTCGACCGCATGTTGCGCATGCACGCGACGCGCGAGCAATTTGAGCTCGTCGCCCAGGCGGAAAAACTGCAAATGTCCAATGTGCAGTGCTATCTCGGTGCGCGCGGCAACCATAACGTCGCCGAACTCTCGGACGTGCCCGGCGATCGTATGAAGATTTACGAGTCGACCGTCTGGAAGGACGTGCATATCGAGACGCGCGTCAAGAAAACCCGCTGGTGCGTGCTGCGCTGGCCCAGCCCAAGCATGGCCCAGCTGGCCGACATGTCCACCGAAGCGTTCGAGGATTTCTATTTCGACGTCTGCACATTGAACTACGCCAACATGGGCCGCGCCATGCAAGCTCTGAAGAAACGCCTCGAGGCGACGGACAAAGTGCATATCAAGGGACCAGGCGACACCGACCTGACTTTCTCCATCAAGGGCATCCCCGCCGTCCCGTGCTCCGGTAGCCACAATATTCCCGACGGCGAAGTCTACACCGCGCCTGTCAGAGACAGCATTAACGGCGTTATGCATTACAACACGCCGACCGTCTCACGCGGCGGCGTGACGCATGAAAACGTCCGGCTGGAGTTCGTGGAAGGCAAAATCGTCAAGGCCGCCAGTTCTAACACCGAACGCCTCAACGAAGTCCTAGACACCGATGAGGGCGCGCGCTACGTCGGCGAGTTCGCCATCGGCGTCAATCCGTATATCAACAAAGCCATGAAGGACACCCTCTTCGACGAAAAAATCGCCGGCAGTATCCACCTTACCCCCGGTGCTTCATACGACGAGGCCCCCAACGGCAACACGAGCAAAATCCACTGGGACATGGTCCTGATTCAGACGCCCGAGCACGGCGGCGGCGAGATCTACTTCGACGGCGCCCTCGTTCGCAAGGACGGCCTCTTCGTTACCGACGATCTCAAGCCGCTAAATCCGGAGGCGCTGAAAAAGGCCTAGCGCCTTGTCCCGTCGAATTTGCGGGGCACCTCGGGCCTCTCGCCCGAGAATCACATGGGCGGAACGCCCGTGCCGCTCGTGTCGCCCGTGCGCAGCCGAGAGCGATTGTGCCGCGGGACAATCAGAGCCCCGAGCGCAAGCGAGCGGGGTAAGGCGCGACACGGCGACGATCGAACATGAAGCTTTTCTCTCGAGCAGCGACGATAATGAGCGGCCCGCGATTCCCGTGGATCGCCGCCGCCGTCGGTTTAATTTTGCTCGCGCCGTCATTGCGGATTGGTTGGCAGATCGACGACTATCACCACCGACTGGTATTGCTGGGATCGCCGGGGCTGCCCGTATTTGAAAAACCGGCGAGTGACCTGTTCGCCATTCTGGACGGAGATGCGACGCGCACGCACGAGTTGATCGACGTCGGGGTCATGCCCTGGTGGACCTATGAGGGCATCCGCGTAGCCTTCTGGCGCCCGCTCGCGGCCTTTACGCACTGGCTGGATTATCAGTTGTGGCCGTTGACGCCCGCGCTGATGCACGCGCACAGCCTGTTGTGGTTCGCCTTGGCGATTGTCGTCGCCGGCGCGTTGTATCGACGAGTAATTGGGGCCGCATGGATCGCCGGCCTCGCGACGCTGCTGCTTGCTTTGGAAGACAATCACGCCCTGCCCGCCGGCTGGATCGCGAACCGCAACGCCATGATCGCCGGCGCGCTCGGATTGCTCGCGCTGCTGATGCACGACCGCTGGCGGCGCGGCGGCTGGCGACCGGGAATGTATCTGGCGCCGCCGGCGCTGCTGCTGGCCTTGCTTTCCAGCGAATCGGGACTGGGCGCCGCGGCATATCTTTTCGCTCACGTCTGTTGCCTGGACCCCGCTCCCCCGCGAAAACGATTCGCCCTCTTCGCGCCATACGCCCTCGTCGCGGTAGCGTGGTTCTGCTGCTATCACGCGTTGGGTTACGGCGTCAGCGGCGCCGGATCGTACGACGATCCCATGCAGGATCCCGTCGGCTTCCTTGCTTTGGCGTCGCGGAGACTGCCGCTGCTGTTGATGGGCCAGTGGGCGGCGCCGGCCACCGACGCTTGTTCTATCGCCTCGATCCAAGCTTTGCGGATACTCTGGATCTGGGCGCTGATCGTGTTGGCGTTGCTGCTGGCGGCGCTTTGGCCTTTGCTCAACCGGCGTCGTGAGGCCAGATTTTTCTGCCTGGGAATGCTGTTGGCGACCGCGCCGTTGTGCTCGGTGTTCCCGATGGATCGAGTGCTCTTTTTCACAGGCTTCGGCGCGTTCGGACTGATCGGGATGTTCCTCGGCGGTCTGCGCGAAAACGCCGACTGGCTCTCCTCAACGCGCCTCTGGCGACTGTACACGAAACTTGTCGCGGCGGTCTTCGTCGTCATTCACGGTCTGGTAGCGCCGCTGTTATTGTGCCTGCTGCCGTTGCTGATACCGGCCCTGATCGGCGGCGTGTTGGCTCGCTCGACCGACAGCCTGCCGGTCGACGATACCATCGCTCAACGGCAGCTTATCGCCGTCAATACGCCGAATGCATTTTCCAGCTCCTACATCCTGATCTTGCGCGCTCTGGAAGGATTGCCGCTGCCGACGCACTGTCGAACGCTGGCGCCCGCGGGACAACCCGTGGTGATCGAACGGCTGGACGAATGCACGCTGGCGGTGCGGCCCGACTTGGGATTCCTGCCGCGCCCGGGTACGCCGACCGGGCGGTCCAAGCATCCGGCGTTCGATATCGCCTATACGAATCAACGCTTGAACGAACTGTTTCGTGATCGAGACAACGCGTTCAAACTCGGGGAACGAGTGATGCTGACCGGCCTGGAGATCGAGATCACCAAACTGAGCGCCGACGGCGGACCGGCCGAGGCGACCTTTCGTTTCGACGTCCCGCTCGAGCATCCTTCTTTATGTTGGGTAAGATTCGAGCTCGGCCAGGGACGCCCGGAACGCTATGTTCCCTTCACGCCCCCCCCCGTGGGCCAGTCCGTTCGTATGGAATAATAATCGTGTCGCGAGAACAGAATCACATCACGATCGCCGATCAGCTTGGACGCGAGGTCGCTTTTCGCTTCCCGCCCCGGCGACTGGTCAGTTTGTGCCCGTCGCTAACCGAGACGCTGTTCGACCTGGGCGTCGGCGATCGGATCGTCGGCCGCACCACGTACTGCATCCATCCGGCGGCGTCCGTGAAGCATGTTCCCGATGTCGGCGGCGTGAAGGATTTCGATCTGGATCTCATCAACTCGCTGAAACCAGACTTGGTCATCGCCGCGAAAGAGGAGAATCCGCGCGAATTGATCGAGGAGTTGGCGGAATCGTGTCCCGTATTCGTGCTCGAAGTCGTGGATTACGACAGCGCGCTGCTGGCCATGGAGACGCTGGGGCGCCTGACTGACACGCTCGCCATCGCCGAGATAATCGTGCGGGCGACTCGGACGGCGTTCGCCGCGCTCACGCCAGCCGAGACGCGCCGGGCGGCGTATCTGGTTTGGCGCGAACCGTATATCTGTGCCGGAGAAAATACTTTCATTCATGCCATGCTGGGCATGTGCGGCTTGGTGAATGCCTGCGCCGGCACGCCCGAACGCTATCCGCGGACGACCGTCGAGGCGTTGCGCAAGCTGTCGCCGGACTGGATCATGCTTTCATCCGAACCGTATTCGTTCACCCAGGCACACGCCGACGAGTTGACTCGGCAGATCCCCAATGCGCGCATAACGCTAGTCGACGGCGAAATGTTCGCGTGGTACGGCAGTCGCATGCGCGCGGCGGCAAGATACTTTCAGACCCTGGTCGGCTAGCCGCTCGCCGGTGCTCGGAACTCTGATTGACTACGGGCGCGAATCGGGCGCACCGGCCGGTCGCGACGCGGGAAGAGTTTCGGGAACCAGTGAGGACGGCGCGTCGTTTTCCTCCTCGGTAACGGCGTAGCCGAGTTGCTCCAGCATCGCTCGCCTGTCGGGATCGAGTGTGGTGTCGGCCGCCGAGCGGACCACTGCGTACTCGCTCAATCCGGCGAGGTATTGCAGAAGTTCGCGTTCCAGTCTTCGGGCGACATCGGGAATCTCTCGCAGCAGGTTGTTCAGTTCGCCGGGATCCTCGGCCAGGTTGTACAGTTCGTGCCGGCCGTCCGACCCTTGGATGAACTTATATGGCTCGTGATAGAACGCTCGCAGTGATCTGTTCCAGAGACGCGTGTCGAGCGCCGGGGCCTTTTTTTTCGCCCGTTTCAGCGTGTAACTCATCGGGATCGGGTATTCGCCCAGTCGTATGCGTTCGGCCGGGGCGTCGAGCAGGTTAACGCCTACGGTCGGTACGGGGGACTTGAGCCCCGCCAGTTCGAGCAGCGTCGGAAACAGATCGATGTTCATGACCGGGCGAGCGTCGCATCCGGGAGTGAAACGCGCGGGGTAGTGAATTATCAGCGGCACGCGCATCAGTTGTTCGTAAACCGAATATTGATGGTCGAGCATGTGGTGTTCGCCGAGGTGTTCGCCGTGATCCCCGACAATGACCACGACGGTGTTGTCGAGATAACCCTGGTCCGAGAGCGTTTCGATCAGGATTCGCCCGATATCGTCGAGTTCGAGCAGGGCGGCGTCATACGTGGCCGCGGTCAGCTCGTTCTCCTCGGACGTGTATTCCCGCAGGCCGAAAACGTATTCCCATGTCGATTCGGTCCGGCGATCCACCTGATAGGATTTTCGCACCTGTTCGGGCGTCATGAGCCGTCGGCGATACTCCTCGGGCGGAATCAACGGCGCGTGGGTTTCCATGTAGTTGATGAACGCGTAGAACGGCTTGTCCGAATCGCGCGACGCCAGCCATTCCAACATGCTGGGCAATGCAAGTTCGCCGCAGGCCTTGATGTTGTGTCGCGTGAGCTGCTGGCGTCGGCGCACGCGCTCGGCCAGGGTGCAGCTATGGTCGTCTGTTTTGATTTTGCCGAGCGTGATTCGCAAGGCCCGAGCGCGATGCCGCTGATCCCACGGATAGTCGACGCGGTCGAAACCCTGCATCAGGCTGAGCTTACCCTCCGTTTGTTCGAGGTACGGATTGGCCACGAAAGCGTAGGCGTCGTAGCCGCTTGTTTTCAGAAGCTCGGCGAGCGTGTCGAAAGCGTCGGGCAAAATGTGCGTGCCAGGCTCGTTAGTCGTGCGGTGTTCGGTCGGCATCAGCCCGGTGAACATCGAGGCGTGCGAGGGGACCGTCGTACTGCCGACGGTGATGCAATTCTCATAGATCCGCGCGTCGCGCGCCCATCGATCGAGGAAGGGCGTGGTTTTTCGCACGTGACCGTAAAGACTGAGACGGTCGGCGCGCACGGTATCCCAGACGATGAAGAGAATATTCGGGCGCGTCGGCCTCTTCTCGGAAGCTCTACCGGTGGCGCCGCGATCGCAGCCCGCGCCGAGGACGCAACTCAGCGCCAGCAGAATCGGAATACGCGCCGCCCGGCCGCCCATGCTTGCTCGCTTCTCCATGTCGCTAGGATAACATTGCGGCGTTTCATCGGCTATCACGACATGCCGGCGGTCGGGCGAGCGGACGCCGGCGCGCATCAAGCGCGTCTCGCCCCGTAACAGCCGATCCCCGCTTGCGTGGATCGAGTCGCACAATCAGATTGTTGTCCTGCTCGCCGTCACTCGGGGAGCCGTAACCTGACCCGATTCGTATTAGTTGCAGTCGTCTCCGTATTGAGCCAGCAGGGCGGCCAAATCCGCCAGATCAACGTCGCCGTCGCCTTCCTCGGGTTCGACATCGCCGTCGGCATGCGTGGCGCCAACGGTCATCCCGTAGTTGCTCAGCAAGGCCGCCAGGTCCGAGAGGTCAACGATGCAATCATCATTGATGATGTCGGCGGTGCAGTAAGATCCTGAACTGCCGGGGTTGGAGCATCCGCTCTCACAGGCGTCCGGCACCCCGTTGTCGTTGTTGTCGGCACAATCCGTGTCGGCGCCGGCCCATTCGCCGGCCGCGCTTGTACATTGCTCCTCGGTCTGATTCGCGACGCAGAATTCACCGAAGCAACAGGCCCCAAGCGGTTGCGGACAAGGATTGGGATCGCACGAAGTACCGACGCCGTGAAAAACGCCGCCTTGAGGTTGACATTCGAATTCAAACAGCTCTTCGCAATGGCCGTCCTCGAAACAGCAAGCGCCGGGTACGCAAACATCGTCGCCGCAATCGGCGCCGTCCCCCGCGTATACTCCGCCGATGGCGTCGCACGTGTCGGGATCGACCAGTTGCAGGCAGCCGCTTTCTCGACAGCACGCGCCGCGCGGCTCGCAAGTGATCTGGCCGCAATCTTCAACGCCCTCGTACCAGACAGCGCCGAACTCGGATTCGCAGTCGCCCTGTTCGACGCCGACCGCACAATTCCCGTTGGCATAACAACATGCGCCGGCGGCGTCCGGACAATCAATCACGGCCCGAACGGCCAAATCGCCCGTTATCAGCAAGCAGAAGTTGTACCAATTCCACCCCGCGCCGATATTCCCGTAGAGCACGTTGCTTTGCGATTGACAACCGTCAGTATCGCGTACGACGCTCGGTCCGCCGTTACCAACGTCGGTGTCGTTGGCGAATTCCAGCGTGATGTAGAAATGTTGTCCGGCCGAAACGGGCACGTCGATTGGAAACTGCTGGGCTTCGTCCAGGTAGCGAAACTCGTTCATGTAGCCGGGCGTCATCACCGGCGCTTCCAGGATTTCCAGCTCCGCACCGGGAGTTGGAAATCCCGATCCATCGTAAATATGAATCGCTTGTTCCAGCGATTGCGGATGCCCGGGAGTCCCTTCCAGCCAAAGAACTTGAACCGCGACGATCGTCCCGTCGCAGGGCGAGGTCAACCGGGCTCCTCCCTGCTCGCCGGCGACAAAATCGCCCACGATGTACGCGCTTCCGAAGTCCGTGATCGAATCGTTCTGAACGACGATTTCCTCCGCGTAGACGCCGGCGACGCTAATCGTCAAAACCATGCTCGCCAACAATGCACGCATTAAAGACACTGTCTTCATTTTCTTCCTCCATGGAGTTAAACGGGCTTGGCCGCGCGGTACGACCCCGCTCCTAGGTCGGTTGATCCGACGCGGATGCGAAACGCCCTCCTTTATCTATTCTTGTCGCTCCGACTTATTAAATCAATGGAAAATACGAGCAGGCGACGTCCGAGAATACCGGGCGCGAGAATCAACCCGCCGGCTGAAAATCGGCCCCCCGCCAGACGGGCGGCCCAGGCGGATGCGGTCGCTATCGCCTGCCGGGAGCGTTACACTTCATACATGAAACAAACGGCCCGTCAGGCGAGGAACCCTTAGACGCAGCGCCGTCGCTCGGTGCGTGCTTATCAACGCATTCGCGGTCGGCGCGCCGGCCGATCCATTCTCTCTATCCGGCTCAGCCGACAACCGTGAAAATGCATCCATGAATACTTCGCTCGCCAATCGAATCAGTGACGAATTGCTGCCTAAAGTGCGCCAGCCGGGGCAGTATATCGGGGGCGAGGTCAATCAGCTTGTTCAGCTCGGCGATTGGGATCGCGCCGATGTCCGCGTCGCGATCGCTTTCCCGGACGCTTACACGATCGGCATGTCGCATCTCGGCAGCCAGATTTTGTATTGGATCTGCAATCATACGACGGACGTGTGCGCCGAACGCGTCTACTCGCCCATGCTCGACGCCGAGAAGGTCATGCGCGAACGGCGAATCCCGTTGTTCACCTGGGACACTCGACGATCGGTGATCGACGCCGACATATTGGCAATCTCGTTGCAGTATGAGCTGAGCTTCACGAACGTGCTTAACCTGCTCGACCTGGCGAGCATCCCGATGCACGCCGCCGATCGAACCGACGAACACCCCCTGGTGATTGTCGGCGGTCCGCAAGCAGACAATCCCGAGCCGCTGGCGCCGTTCGTCGATCTGGTCGTGATCGGCGACGGCGAGCACTCCATGGCGGGCATTCTCCAGGCGATGAAGGAGTATAAACGCGACCGAACGCCGCGGCGGGAGATGATCGCGCTGATGGCGCGGCGTTTCCCGTGGATTTACGCGCCGAATCTGTACGAGATCGCGTATAACGACGACGGGACCATCGCGGCCATGACGCCGACGGCCGAGGGCTTGCCCGAACGGATCGAACGTTGCACCACGCCGGATTTCGAGACGGCGGTCGTGCCCGAACGGCCGTTGATACCTTGGGTCGAGACGGTGCACGACCGCATCGCGATCGAAATCATGCGCGGCTGTCCGAACAACTGCCGGTTCTGCCACGCGGGTTACACCAAGCGGCCGTTGCGGTATCGCAGCGTCGATCGCATCGTGGAACTCGCGGAAAAGGCCTATCGAGCCACGGGGCATAACGAGATCGGGCTGCTGTCGCTTTCCACGGCGGATTATCCGCATCTGCACGAGTTGGCCGAGCGATTGAACCAACGCTTCGCGCCGCAACGCGTCGGGCTGAGTTTCCCGTCGCTGCGGATCGACAAGATGCTCCAGGACATTCCCTGGATGAGCAACAACGTTCGCAAGGGCGGCCTGACGCTCGCCGTCGAGGCCGCCGGCGAACGACTGCGGCGGGCGATCCGCAAAAAGGTCGCCGACTGCGACCTGATGGACGGCGTGCGGGCGGCGTACGAAGCCGGTTGGGCGCGGGTGAAGCTGTATTTCATGGCCGGTTTCCCGGGCGAGACCGAGGCGGACATCGCCGGCATCTGGGAACTGAGCCGGGCCGTGAGCCTGGCGCGGCGAGAACTCGGCCAGGCGCCGGCGGCCGTGACGGCGTCGGTCGGCTGGCTGGTGCCCAAGCCGTTTACGCCGCTGCAATGGGCCGCGCAGCCCGCGAAGGAATATTTCCTCGACATCCGGCGGCAGTTGATGACGCTCAAGCACGAAGGACGTTCGGCGGTGAAGATTCATACGCACCGCGTGGAAATGTCCGTGCTGGAGGGCGTTTTCGCACGCGGCGATCGACGCCTGGCGCCGGCGGTCTTGGAAGCGTGGAAGCGGGGCGCCCGGTTCGACAGTTGGACCGAACATTTCGACGACGCCCGCTGGCAGGAAGCCTTCGCCGCGGCGGGCGTCGATCCGGCCTGGTACGCACATCGCGAGCGGAACATCGACGAGATTTTGCCGTGGGACCACATCGACTCGCAAATGCGGCGTGAGAAACTGGCGGAAGCCTACGCCGACTATCACGAGTGCATGACCGCCCCTTGAAACGGGCGTCTCGCGCCGGCGCCTTCGTTTATCCTCGACGGTACGTCGCGCGTGCGGGGCGGGATTTCGTAGGGTCCGCCGTGCGGGCCATGTGTTTGTGTACCGCGACTTTGTGAGGTGCTTCGATCAGAGCCCCGAGCGCAAGCGAGCGGGTTAATACGATCAACGTCCCGAGCGCAAGTGACCGA
>Ga0180434_10007855_pt1 | contig 11927 bp, 17 predicted proteins | sample SS_ome_7_FD_132453 | JGI IMG/M metagenome (GOLD analysis project Ga0180434, IMG submission 132453) | Hypersaline lake sediment archaeal communities from the Salton Sea, California, USA - SS_1_D_2 metaG | ecosystem: Environmental > Aquatic > Non-marine Saline and Alkaline > Hypersaline >... | reverse complement strand
TCGTGCCGATCATCGACGAGTTCGAGAACCCCAGGCACGAGGAGTTCACCGACCCGACGGAATGGAATTATTACATGGCGATAACAGAAACAATTAAAAGCTACCCCGTGCAGAGAGCGATGCAAGCGCACCGGGGTCTGGCGGAAAGGTTCGGATTGAAATGAAAGTACATTACAACCAGTGTTTAATCGGCAGGGTCGCCTGCGGTGACAATCGCCCCATCAATTTGCTTAGGACTAACGTATGGAGCGAGGTCACTTGCAAGAAATGCCTAAAGCACCGTGATGACCCGGTACACCAGTTTAATCCTTGTGACTTTGGTGTCATCTGCGGAAAGCATCCCGTTGTTAACAAAACTTGGGACAGAGAAGAGACTACCTGCCCAGAATGCATAAGGAAGAGGTGAAACCATGACCATCATCAACCAATACCCGCAGGACAACGGCGAGCAGACCTATGACATCGTCTGCCCGGAGTGCAAAGGCGAAAAGGTGGCGACCAGTATCTGCCTCTGCGGAGGCACCGACCCTGACTGCACCCTCTGCCACGGCGTCGGCGAGGTCATCGAGGAGTGCACGGAATGCGACGGTGAGGGGAGCATCTACGGACTCACGGAAAGCGAGGTCTCGGAATACGAATAACCCTATCATCAAACCCCCGGTTTTTAGTCGCCGGGGGTTTTTTTTATTTGGCTAAAATTCTGCGGGTTCTAAAAACATAGTCGTTATTCAGATCTTCCTTCAGGAAATAATCGTAGTCGTAATAATTTTTTTCAGGAGTCGTTTCCAGAGCGGGATTCAATTCGCTACGGCAGAATTCGCAGAGTGCGCTTTTGCTTTTTCGTCTTAGAGCCAGCCAGCATCGGGCACACCGCTTCATTTCAAAAAGTCCTCCACTTCTTCCTCTCCCGCAATATCAGTGTACACTTTCGGCGCCAGCTGGATATTGGCCGGGTTGGCGATGTAGTATTTATGCCCCCGGCGCTCGCCCGGTCCCATGTAGGTAGTCTGACCCCGTGACGGCGGGATACCCGCTCCCGGGAAGCACTTGCGCAGGGCGTCGACGTGTTCCTTGATCGTTTCGTCGTCGTATTTGCCCAGGGTCATGCCGGTGGACAGGCCGGATTCGTTGATCCGGTCGGCGAGCCACAGGGTGTCGAATTCCCCGGTCGGGAATCCGTAGTTTTCGAAGTACCGGAGCAGGATGTCGTCGCCCTTGACTTCGTTCATGTACTGTTTGTAGTGGTACTCGCCACGGGGCATCGGCCTGGAGAGTTTACCGGAGATGTAGTCGCGCACGCAAGTCATGCAGAACATCACGTACCGGTGGTATTCCAGTTCCAGTCCGCCGCCGGGGATCAGCCAGTCGTCGAGCAGCTGGTGTTTAAATTCAGTCGCCGGTGTCCGGTGCTGGTTGTAGTATGGCGCAAGTTCGATGATCGAGAACCGGCGCGACATCGACAGCGAGGTGTCGGACGGCACGGAATTGGAAGTGAAGATGACCTTGGGGCTTTCTTCGAACGGGATCACCAGCGGGGTCTGTCCCTTGCGTTCGACTTCGATCCCCTCGGTGATCAGGTTAAAATCGTTGTCGTAGTCATGCCCTTTGCGGACGTCGTCGATCAGCAGGAGGTCGTCCAGCCTGGAGAGCAGTTGCAGGGCGAACTTGCTTTCGTTGTCGTAGCGTTTCCCCGAGAGCTCACACATCTGGCGCATGAAGCCGATAAGTTTTGACAGCAGGCTTTTACCGCACCCGCCGGTGGATTCGCCCAGCACACCGGCCAGCTGGTCGATGATCACCGGCGACCAGGCGAACCTTTTGTCCTTAAAACGCCAGAGCAGGAAACCGATGACCGCCCGGATCGTGTCGTAGTTCTGCTGGTCGCGCCCGGAGATATTCCAGACGAACTGGGCGAAGACCCCCGCCGATCCTCCGGCCAGACCCCGTTCCATGTCCACGGGTATCGGCAGGATCGACCCCTTGGCGACATAGCCGTTAAGGTCGTTGTAGTCCATGACGTCAAATTTGCCGTTGTGTACGACCATGACCTTATGGCCGTCGTAAAAAAAGCTGGTGTCGATAGTGTCCATGTGCCGGGGGATCGGCACCGGTGACAGCAGGTTGGGATCGGAGCTGACGATCCGCTGGGCTTTGCGCGACGTGTACCATTTCCGGATGTCCCGGGTGTTGCACCGTTCGATCGCCCTGGCGGGGTGGTTGGATTTGAGCCAGACATCGGAGATGCCGGTATTGATATCGTTGATCATCGACGTCGCCGGATGGCGCTGTACCGACTTGGCGGATACTTCATCCATGACATGGTTTTCGATCTGTACTAAGGTGTCGTCGTCGGTGGTGTGGAAGCCCTGCACCTCCAGTTCTTCTGAGAATTCCCCGGGACCGAGTTCGATATACTCACGGGTCGCCGGGGTGACCAGGTTTCCCTCGTTGTCCAGTTTCCACTTAACCCCGATCCGGCGGTAGTACGGTCGGTTGGTCGACGGCCTTGCCTTGGAGTCGGAACCCCCGGCGGCCGCGATCTTGGCGGCCAGGTTGCGGATGGTGATCCCCTTGACCGTGTCGTCCCAGTAGAGCAGTTGCTGAAGGTTGCCGTTGTCGCGGGTGACGAACGGGGTACGGGTATAGGTCGAGTAGTAGACGCTGTGCGGGTCGTAGCCGAGCGGTTTCGCGACCCCACGGGCGAACGCCCGGTACTCCAGCAGAGTATGCTGGGGGTCGGGGATCACCCGGAGTACGACGTGCAGACTCTTGCCCCCGCTGTAGACGATCCAGGCCACCGGCAGACCGAGTTCGATCATCCCCCTGGCCATCTCCGCCTGGAGCTGCATCGGCGCCTCATCGTTCTCCAGGACGAGGAACTGGGGCTGGAAACATTCACGCGCCCGGTACGACAGACCGTCGGGGCGTGATTCCGGGGGCTTGGGGTCACCGCAGTGCGGGTCGGCCATCAGCTGGGGTATGAGCTGTTCTATTTTATTAAACGGTTTTGCCCGGAGCAGCGCCATCCATTCGGTGACAGGTTTGGTCTCGGTGCGGAAGGGGATGCTGTCGAGCGGGATGTTTGTCCCGGCCTTGCGGACCGGGAACGTGTCACCCATCAGCACGGTTTGGTCGGCGTGGTAGGTGTCCCGTAAAAAGTCATGGAGATCCGCCGGGAGGGCAATCCCCGCCGGCTGTTTGAACAGGTCGGGTCCCGGCTTCGCGTCGACTGTCTTCCCGCCGGGGATCCTGCCGAACCTGGTGAGGCCCTCGATCACCGCGCCCGAGTCGGTCAGGGCGTAGGCGATGTCGGGGATCATCTCCGGGTTCGCCGGCGCTGTCCGCCGGGTACTGCCTCCGGTCTTGCGGACGGCGTTGAACTCCGCCCATGCCTCGGTGTCGATCCCGCCCTCGGCATCGACGACACAGGGGACGTCGAGCGCGGCGCGGTTGACGGCGTTGGCCACTTCCCTGGGCTGGAGCAGGCGTTTGCCTTTCGGCACGCCTTCTTCGATAAGTTTAACGGCCTCGGCTTTTTCGAGACCGGCGGCGATCGCGTAGTTGGCCGCGGTCAGCAGCATCGGGTGGCAACCGGCGCCGGAGCCCGGCGGCGGTATGTGTTCGGCGCACCAGGCAGTCAGCTCAACGGGGTTGAGACTGATCCTGGTTATCAGCGCTTGCAGGTTGTTTCGATCCATCGTTTCATCTCCAGTTGACCAGTGTTAATATTTAGAAAGAGCAGGGCGGCGCGCCGCACTGGCTACGGCTATCCCTCTGATGCATCAGAGTTAAGCCGCCCTGCCGTATTTACTATAGTTAAAACATCCGATTCTCTGAGCTTCGACCAGCGTGCTGACGCCGCCGATGCCGATTTCAGGCTGACGCGTATTATCCCGATCCCCGGGGCAGTGATATAAATGCTCCTGCCCATGAGCGATAAAGTTATTCTGCCTATGCGCCTGAGGTTCACTTTTTCCCCTTGCTGTATTTGGTCGTCCGGTACTGCCCGACCCGGGATTCGACAGTGAGAAACGTGTGACCGCATTCGGCACATTGGTACTTCCGTTCCCGGATATGCACGCTGTGTTCCGACAGTGACCCCCAGCCCTGGGTGAAACTCCGTTCGCCGCAGTCGATCGGCGCGGTTCGGGATACCTTAGTGGGGGAGTTGCACACCGGGCAGATCATTTAAAGATACCTTTCAGTGCCGCCATGCGCAAATGTCTGAAAGCGTCTTCTAGAAATTTGTCCAGCTGCTGTTTGTTTTCAGGCCGCCCGGGAAACATAAAGTGGAATTTCCGTCTTTGCCCGTTGCAGACCAGTTCGCCTTTTATACCACCATATTCCATTATATCAGTTCCCCTATGGTTATTTCCACGATGCGCGGTTTCCAGATCATCGCTTTGCCGCCGCGCTTGACTTTGATCTTCCGCCATGCCCAGAGCTCCAGGATCCCGCCGCACTCCACCCAGTCATAGGATTCCTGGGCATGGTCGACGGTGAGTTTTTTCCAATGGTCGGAGTAGCAGTTGCCGGTGGTGCACTGGACGCCGACGATCCCCCGCTCCGGGTCGAGGGCGATCAGGTCTATTATATTGAACAGGTCCTGACGGATGCCGTGCTGGCCGACATAGGGGTTGAAGCGTTCGACGATGTCGCACCGTCTCCCCATCTGTCTCAGGGCTTTAAGTGTCCGCTGGGTCGCTGAAAGCCCTTTAGCCATAGTGCACCATAACGGCTATGTAGATTAGAGTGACCAGGATTGCCAGGAGAACAAAAAGTGTGAGGCATCCGCAGCCACAACTTACATTTATTTCAGTCTTGTCAGCCATTACTGTCTCCGCAGACGTCAGTATCGTCGGTGTACGCTATATTGAAAGTGGCATTATTAGAAAGTATTCCGCCCCGACGGTCTGTCGCATGAATAGTCAAGGTCCCGTTTTCTTCTTCCGGGGCATTCAGGATAATATCATGCAGTTGCTTCGGCGTCTTGGCAATGTAGTTTAAACTACCCTTGTTGATGAGCCAGCCGTTTTTAACGACAAACACTCTGACGTCGGGAAGAGTGTTTTCAAGGATAGAAGGGAGCTCAGGTTTCTCCGGTTCATAAGTGGTAGCGGCTGCTTCTGGACCCTCACTCCGGTGAGTCTTCACCCCCTTGAACATCTTCTTGTAACCTCCGGGCACTTTTCCTTTATAATACTCCAGCAGTTTGGGAAGCTCATCGATTTCGGCGACAAGGATCTGGCAACCGATCTTTAAGACCAAGCCATTCTCCACTTGGCATATCTTAGTATCATATCCTTTTCTCATTGTACGAAGTTCTCCACAATCCCCACACCGGTAGTCCGGATGACATTGGGGATCTTTGCTTTGACAATGTCGACAGCGCCGTCGAACGATTCAGCCATGCAGAAAAATCTCGCGGCCTGCTCTTTGCCATCGAACATAAGTACTGCGATTACTTCGTGAAGGGTCTTGGTCGCGTCTTTTTTTGTTGCCATTTCTTTTTCTCCTTTTTCTTCCGTCGTCCCTGACGGATTTCTTCCATTAAAAATTCAATGCTTTCCATCGAGAACATCCATAAGGTGGCGCATCCCGGCGATCCTGCCGGAGATGTATTCGTTGCGGATCGACTGGGCAGCGCTCCGCTCCAGGTTTTCAGTGAGTTCCCGGCATCGCCGGATCCTTGCTTCGGTAGTTTTACACATCGTGCTTCTCCAGTTGTCCAGTGATATAAAAGATAGCATCAATTTCATCTTTGTCAAATTATTTTTTCAATTTTGTTTGACATGTAAACTATCTGTGCTATTTTAAGAGGTAAGATGAAATTGAAAAGGAGAAAGAAAATGAAGCGGGAGCAATTCAGCAGTAACCCCCTCAAATGGACTTTGGTCGAATGGCTGCAAGTCATCGGATGGGCGGTGTTTCTAAATCTATTCTGGGTCGTAGTGACCCTGATGTATATCCTGGGGTGGATCTGATATGCGGATCACCTGGGACAATAAATTATCTTTGGTTGTGGTTGTTGGTACCCTCCCCAATGAGAACCTCGCTGCCGTTAAGGCGGCGGGGTTCTCTCTTTATGAGGGTCGCTGGATCTGCCACGACCTGGCGAGAGCCTGCTGCCTCTGGAAGTACTGCGACGACGGCGTCCGCGCCAGGCTCCAGCCGTTCCTTAAGACTAACCGCATGTCCAGCGCGACTGACACAGAACTTTCGGTCCCCGTCCCCGACGGCCTCTTCCTCAAAGATTTCCAGAGGGCGGGGATCGATTTTATGCTTTCGCACCCCCGATGCCTGAATGCCTCACCGATGGGGCTGGGTAAGACGGTTATGGTCGCCGGGTTGATCAACTGCCTTCCCGCCGACCGTATCCGTCAGGGGGTGCTTATCGTCTGCCCCGCCAACCTTAAGATCAACTGGCAGCGGGAATTTGACCGGTGGCTGCACCCGCCGCGCAAGTCGGCGATCGTCCGGGGCTTCGACGACAGCGACAGGACGAGCAGCGGGATCTACATCGTCAACTATGCCCAGTTGAAAAAGTACGAGGAACATCTCCGGAAAGTCAACTGGCATCTGATCGTCGCGGATGAAAGCCATTATCTCCAGAACCCCAAGGCGCAGCGTTCGAAGATATTCCGGAGCCTGAGATGCGACCGGCGGGTATTGCTGTCGGGAACGCCGCTGTCCAACCGCCCCCGGTCGCTGTGGAACCAGCTTTCGATGATAGACCCCCTGCGCTGGCGGACCTACCGCGACTTTGCCTTCGAGTTCTGCAACGGCTACATGCAGAAGATCGGGAACCGGGAGATACTGATGGCCGACGGCGCCAGCAACCAGCGCACTCTCAATATCCTGCTGCGTGCGACCTGCATGTACCGGGTCGAAAAGGAGCAGGTGATGCAGCAGCTGCCGAAGAAGCTGATCCAGATAATCCCGCTGGAGGTCAAGGATAATACTATTATAAAGAAAAATAAAGAACTGGAGGAAAGCGATGACTTCAAAGCAGTACTCCGAAGAATGGAAGAGGGTGACAGTAGAGACTTTAGCGAAATATCTGAATTCCGCCATCAACTCGGCGAAATCAAAGCCGACGTTGCCATCTCACATGTCCGAGATACCCTCGAATCAGAAGAAAAAGTTGTGGTATTTGCGCACCATCAGAGTGTCCTATCCGCGCTCTGGCAGGGGCTTCAGGATTACGAACCGGTCGCGCTCGCGGGCGGCACCCCGCCGAAAAAAAAGCAGGAGGCGATCGACCGATTTCAGACGCAGCCGGAGAACAGGGTCTTTATCGGGTCGATCATGGCCGCGGGGGTTGGGATCACTCTTACTGCTGCCTCCGTGTGCATCTTCGCTGAGATCGACTGGTCGCCGTCGCAGATGAACCAGTGCATCGACCGTCTGCACCGGATCGGCCAGGAGTCGCCGGTACTGGCGCAGTACTTGGTGCTGGATAATACAATGGATATAAGGATCGCCCGTCTGCTGGAGTCTAAACAGCGGACTTTCGATAAAGTAGTAAGCGCCGACACGCTGTCGGTCGAAGAGTTTTTAAATTAAAAAAGGAAGGAGAGTGATATGAGGAAAGTGATCCTCAGTTCCACGCTGCTGCTCGAGGAAGGGACGTTCTCGATGCGCAAAGTGGATTTGGCAGAGGCGGCGGATTTCGCCCGGGATGCCGAACTGTTCTGCTCGCATGAGACAGTCCGAATCCTCGGCATCAACCCCGACACCGCCAGGAAGGTGTGCGGGGGCTATGACGAAGCCCTGGTAATCAAACCCCATAACCGGCTGGAGTACCGAAGGGAATATACTCTGGCTGAAATCGAGGAGATCGGCTACGATCTTTTCATAATCAAGAAAGAGGAGAAGTAACATGACAGAACTGATGAAACTGCTGGAACGTCTGGTCACAGCTATGGAGCGCATCGCCGCTAACGGCCAGGCTATGGTTGCGATGAAAGCAGCCGAGCGCGACGAAGTGGAAGAACAGCCGGCCGTAGCGCCGGTGCCGGAACCGCAGCCTGACCGCACTCCGCCCCCGAGCGAAGCGTCGAGCATTGATTTTCCGGATATCGACGACAGCACCCCGCTGGAGCCCGATCCGGAACCGGAACCGGTAGACGAGATCTGCCAGCATCTGTCGCGTGACGGCCGCCGGTGCGTCAAACCCGCCGGGCATGACGGCAAGCATTACTACGGTAAAAAGGAAGCGACCGCCGCTCCGGAGAAGAAACCGGTGCCTATGGGCGATGATCCTTTCTCGGTCGAAGAACCCGCTGCCGCCGCGCCGAAGCCCGCCGCCAAGACCGGTGTGACATATGATGAACTGGTGGCGCTGGCCAGAGATGTGATCAGCAAGACCAGTATGCCGACGGTACGGGCGAAGATCACCCCGTTCGGAGTCGAGAAGCTTGCCGAGCTTGACGAGGGGCAGTACGACGCCGCCTTCGCCGCCGTCAAATCGATCCTGGACGAGTAAGATGTCCGAACACTCTCCAATCGGTGCTTCGGGAGCACACCGCTGGATGAAGTGTCCGGCGTCCGTCCGGCTTTCCGAGGGGTGCGCCAAGCCCCCCGGGATCTACGCCGAAGAAGGCACTGCCGCGCATTCGCTGTGCGAGGAGTGCCTGTTTTTCGACTCACCACCGGAAAAGCGGATCGGCGACACCATTACCACGGAGCTCGGTAATGAGTTTACCGTTACCGAGGAGATGGCCGCGGCAGTCAGGGTCTACGTGGATGCAGTCGGGGCGGTCGAGGGAGAGCTTTTGTTCGAAGAAAAGTTCAGCCTTGAACACCTGCACCCCCTGCTCTGGGGCACTAACGACGCTTGTGTGTTCGGTAATAAAACTGTTGATATTTTTGACTTTAAATATGGGAAAGGAAAGTTTGTGGAAGTAGCGGAGAACCCCCAGCTGATGATGTACGGCCTGGGGGCGATCAAGTCCAAGCATGAGATCGAGACAGTGAGACTCGCTGTCGTCCAGCCGAGGTATGTCGAAGCGGCTCCGGTGCGGAGCTGGACGATCGCCGCGGCCGATCTGCGCAAGTGGGGCGACGAGGTGTTGAAGCCCGCCGCCGAGCGCGCGATGTCGGGAGAAGGGGAACCGGTCGCCGGTGACTGGTGTAAATGGTGCGATGGAGCGCACCGATGCCCGGCGCTGGGGAACAAAGCCCAGACAGCGTTGCAGGTGGACTGGCAGACGACGCCCGTTGCGTCAGTGACGGTTCCGAACGTCCAGGATCAGACCCCCGCCGAATTGGCGCGTCTCCTGGGCTTCGTGCCGTTGCTTCGCGACTACTGCGACGCTATTGAAGCCCATGCCCGGTATCGACTGGAGCATGGGCAGGAAGTCCCCGGGAAGAAGCTTGTCCGGGGCAAGCCGGGAAACCGGCGCTGGGAAAACCAGGCAATCGCCGAAGCGGAGATGCTGAAGGTGCTGTCGTCCGAATGCTACGCCGACAGGAAGATCCTCAGCCCCGCGCAGATGGAGAAGAAGCTGAAGGCACGCGGCCTTCAGCTCCCCGACCATCTGGTCACCAGGCCGGAAGGCAAGCTGGTGATGGCGGACGCGGACAGTAAAGAACCGGCAGTGCTGAATGCAGCTGTCGAAACATTTCAAAAGGAGATGGAAAATGGCAAAGGAAAGAAATCCTAGGCTGATCGTCGGTCCGTTCGTCGGACATTTCGTAAGAGTTTTTGAACCGGAAGAAAACCGTCTGGGCGGTGAGCCGAAGTACTCGCTGACTATGGTCTTCCCTAATGAGGAATCCGTCGCCGCGCTGAAGCAGGCGGCCAAGACTGTCGCGGTCGCCAAGTGGGGTGCGACGCTCCCCGCCAAGATGTCGAGCCCGTTCCACAGTTCGGACGCGGCAACGGCCAACGGCAGCGTTCCCGCTACCGACTGGGGCTTCGGCAAAGGTACGGTCTACATCAAAGCCCGGAGCAAGTTCAAGCCCGGCCTGGCGAAACTCGAAGGTGAGAACGTCGTCGAGCTGATCAACCCCGGCGAGCTCTACGGCGGCTGCACCTGCAAGGCTGAAGTGTCGATGTTCGCCTACGACACTGCCGGCAACAAAGGTGTATCCTGCCAGCTGGAGAACGTGCTGAAGATTGCGGACGGCGAAGGTGAATTCGCCCGCAAGAGCGCCGTGTCGGTATTCGGCGGAACGGACGCCCCGGCGGAGACAGCATCCGAGCCCACCGGCGACGATCCGTTTGACGTATAAATAAAGTCCCCTCCTAGATCGGGGCGGCAGTTCCGGGTGGAAGCGCCCCGTGATGGAGGGTTTAATCTTATGAAACTTACACTGGACATAGAATCGAGATCGAGAGTCGACCTGCGCAAGACGGGTGCCTACAAGTACGCTATGGATCCGTCGACCGAGTTTATGTGCGTGGCGTTTAAAATCGACGACGGGCCGACGCGCATCTGGTTCAATCCGGTATTCGAGGAATTTATCTTCACTACCGACCTGCCGCTGGCGTCCCGTGAAGAACTTTGCAGCGCCATAGACAGCGCGGATATTATCGAAGCGCATAACGCCAACTTCGAGAGGCCGATGTTCGAGTACTGCGGCAGGAAACACGGCTTTCCGGAATTGCCGTTAGGCAAACTCCGCTGTTCGATGGCCAAGGCCATGCACCTGTCGCTCCCGGGGAAACTCGAGACCGCCTGTGAAGTAATGGCCACCGGGCACCGCAAAGACACTGACGGCCACCGGCTGATGCTGCTGATGACTAAACCCAGGCGGGGGAAAGCCGGGGGCTGGTTCGAGGACAACGACCGGCTGGAACGGCTCGGCCGCTACTGTATCGACGACGTGGAAGCCGAGCATGAGCTTTCCGCGAGTCTCCCCGATCTCCCCGAAGCCGAGCAGAGGCTCTGGGCGCTTGACTCTGAGATCAATCGCCGGGGGATCCCGATCGACATAGCAACCGTGAAATTGTTTATCGACGCCATGGCCAACTACGAAGAGAAACTGCTGCGGGAGTTTGTCGATGTCACCGGGGGGATCCTGTCTTCTCCCCGCCAGCGCGACAGGACGCTGGAATACCTCGCCGGCAACGGCGTCCGGCTTGCGACACTCGACGCCAACAGCGTCGCCGAGGCGCTGGAGCGCAACGACCTGCCGACAAGAGCCCGCCGGGTGCTGGAGATCCGGCAGCTGCTGGCCAGGAGCTCGACCAAGAAACTCCAGAAGATGGTCGACTGCACCTGTGACGACGGCAGGATCCGCGGCGCTTTTCAGTACTACGCCGCGTCCACGGGGCGCTGGGGCGGGCGTTTGATCCAGCCGCAGAACCTGCCCCGCCCAAGGCCGGGGATCAGTGAATCCGATATCGAAATGATGATAGACCTCATCAGCGCCGGCGATACCGGGACGCTGGAGTTCCTGCACGGCAGCCTGTTCGACTGTGTCGCCGACTGCGTCCGGGGGATGATCTACAGTCCGGAGGGGTTTAAGTGCTGTGATTTTTCCTCTATAGAAGGCCGGGTGCTGGCCTGGTTGGCCGATGAAGAGTCGGCACTGGATGTCTACCGCTCCACTGATATGGATCCCTACGAGATTGCAGCTGCTGCCATATTTAACGTTCCTGTAAGTCAAGTAAGTAAAGATCAACGACAAGTGGGAAAAGTAGCCGAACTGGCTTGTTTATCAGGGGATACCTGGGTATGCACAGATAAAGGAATAAAACATCTGATTGATGTTACTTTACAAGACAAAGTCTGGGACGGGGGGGCCTTTGTATCTCATTCAGGAATTGTTTTTCGTGGAGAAAAGTGTATATTAGAACTTATGGGTATCAAGGTGACCCCAGATCATCAAATAGAAATGGAGCGAGGATTATGGGCAACAGCGGAAGATTTAAAAGAAAGCATCCACTACCGAAGATCGGCCAGATGTTTGGCGAT
>Ga0180434_10007853_pt1 | contig 11929 bp, 12 predicted proteins | sample SS_ome_7_FD_132453 | JGI IMG/M metagenome (GOLD analysis project Ga0180434, IMG submission 132453) | Hypersaline lake sediment archaeal communities from the Salton Sea, California, USA - SS_1_D_2 metaG | ecosystem: Environmental > Aquatic > Non-marine Saline and Alkaline > Hypersaline >... | reverse complement strand
TCGGGCTTACCAGCCTCCTGGATCGGTATCTGACGCTACAACGCTAGGGGAAACCGCCGGATACGCTAAGTATGTCCGGTGGTGTGAGAGGACGGGGACCGTGAGGTCCCCTCCTACTCGATTGGATTAGCGTCGGGATACGATTGTGCCTCTGAGGGAAAGTTGCGCGGGAGCAACAGCAAACAGCGTACGCCAGAGTGGGAGGAAAACGCCATGGGGGCCTGTGCTATATGCCTTGATCGGACTCGTCGAGCATGGCGACCGCCCGAATCCAGCCTCCGCTTGCGCCTTTGATTTTCACCGGAAAGCAGAAAAAGGTGAACCCGAAGGGCGGTAGCTGATCGAGCCCGTTGAGCTTTTCGATGTGGCAATAGCCTTTGTCGATTCCTGCGAAGTGCCCTTCCCAGATGATGGAGGTGTTCCCGGTCTTCTCGAATTCGTCCACGATCATGGAGAAGGGCCTGTCCCAACCCCACGCATCCGTTCCTACCACCTTGACACCGTGGTCCAGGATCCACAGGGTTGCCTCTCGGCCCATCCCGCATCCCTTAGACATGTAATCCGCAGTGCCCCAGTACTTGTCGGCACCGGTCATGATCAAGACGATGTCACCGGGCTTGAGTTGGTATTCGAGCTTCTTGAGGGCTCTTTCAAGGTCCTCGGGCACAACCTTGTACCCGTCCGGCAGGTGTCGGAGATCCAGCACGACACCATCGCCCATACACCATTCCAACGGAATCTCGTCGATCGTTAGGGCCCTTTTCCCCTTATCCATGGTGGGGTGATAGTGCCAGGGGGCGTCGAGGTGGGTGCCTGAATGTGTTGAAAGCTGGACGAGTTCAACGGTCCAGCCCTTTCCGCCAGGGAGGTCTTCTTTGTTGAGACCGGGAAAGAACATGGTCATCATTTCCGCGCCCTCATCGTGATTCACGTACTGGATTTTTGGAATCATCATTTCGGGGTCAGATGGAAGGTCGGGTTCAATGGAAACGCTCAAGTCGACGAAACGTCTCTTCTTCATGAAAGGGCTCCTTCTCCATTGGTCGGATTGGGTGAGGGTGGGTCGATTTGCGATGCTATTGTGTGTTTAACAGTTCAAGGGACAGAAATAAAGAGCCAGCGCTAGAGAGAGGGTAGGGGGTGACTGGGTTCATCCGGTATGAGAGGTTCTTGAGGTAGATCCCATTGTTGACTTAGAAATTGCGGTTTGCTAGTTTGCCAAGGGTATGACAATTTGGCGGTCTTACGGGAAGCAAGACCGGTGCGAAATGCCTGCTAGCGGAGGGAAATTCCATGGCGAAGAAGATTTTTCTGGACGAAAGCGAAATCCCAAGACAGTGGTACAACATCATGGCGGACATCAAGATGAACCCTCCGCTCCGGGCCGACGGAACCCCTCTGGAGCCGGGAGACCTGGCTCCCGTGTTCCCGATGAATCTCATCGAGCAGGAGGCGAGCGCGGAACGGTGGATCGACATCCCGGAAGAGGTCATAGAGAAATACCTTATCTGGCGTCCGTCTCCGCTTGTGCGTGCAGAGGCCCTGGAGAAGGCCCTGGGTACGCCGGCGCGCATCTATTACAAGAACGAGGGCGTGAGCCCTCCGGGGAGCCACAAGCCGAATACGGCGGTTCCTCAGGCTTATTACAACAAGGAATTCGGAATCAAAAAAATCTGCACCGAAACCGGGGCAGGGCAGTGGGGAAGTGCACTGGCCTTTGCTTGTTCGCTATTCGGACTCGAGCTGAAGGTCTACATGGTGAAAATCAGCTTCCAGCAGAAGCCCTATCGGCGGACCATGATGGAGACCTGGGGGGCCAAGTGTGTGGCGAGCCCGAGTGAAGAGACCCAGTCTGGGAGGACGGTTCTGGAGCAGGACCCGGATTCCCCGGGAAGCCTGGGCATCGCCATAAGCGAGGCGATCGAAATGGCAGTCGGGCCCGAGGATACGAGGTACGCTCTGGGAAGCGTTCTGAACCATGTTCTGCTCCATCAGTCGATTATCGGGCTGGAGGCGAAGAAGCAGATGGAGAAGATCGGGGAATACCCGGACGTGATCATCGGTTGCGCAGGGGGAGGAAGCAATTTTGCCGGGTTGGCGTTTCCTTTCGTCCAGGACGTGATCAACGGGAAGGAGATCAAGATCTATCCCGTGGAGCCGAAGGCCTGTCCTACACTGACCAAAGGTCCCTTTGTGTATGACCACGGAGACATAGCGAAGTTCACGCCTCTGATCGCCATGCACAGCCTCGGCCATGCCTTCGTGCCTCCGCCGATCCATGCGGGTGGACTGCGGTATCACGGGATGGCACCGCAGGTGAGCCAGCTCGTCTCGGAAGGGATTCTCGAGGCTCGTTCGTATTATCAACTGGAGAGCTTCGAGGCAGGGATGATGTGGGCGCAAACAGAAGGATATATTCCCGCGCCGGAGACCAACCAGGCGCTGGCCTGTGTGGTCGATGAGGCCAAGAAGGCGAAAGAAGAGGGCAAGGAGAAGGTGATCCTGGTCAACTGGAGCGGTCACGGGCTGATCGATCTCGGCTCCTACGAGCGATATCTGTCGAAGCAACTGACGGACTATGAACTGCCCGACGAGATGCTCGAGAAGGCCGAAGAAGTGTTCAAGGATTTCCCCAAGCCGGCCCTGCTGAAGAGCCGTTAGAGATCGACTTTTATGACCTCGAAAGACCCTAAAGAATTCGAGCTTCGTTGTCCCAGGTTGGGCGGTACGGTGCCTTTCGCCTATTGCATGGCACCGGGCGAGCCCAACCCATGCCCTAAGATTCTCGACTGCTGGTGGGAGGTCTTTGACGTGGCCTCCTACCTGAAGGCGCATCTGTCGGAAGAGGACTTCTGCAGGGTTCTGGAAGAGCGGAAACCGCCTAGCCGGATGAACACGATCCTGGATCTTGTCGAGAAATTCAAGAACACCGACAACGGCGAGAACCGCGGGTCTGGGCAGGAGGACAGCTAGAGGGGCGAGGAGGGCGTTATGGCCGGGGAATTGGTGGGGAAGGTCGTCAAATACTTTTCACAGCCTAACGTGGCCGCAGTGGAGATCACTTCAGGGATCTTGCGGGTAGGAGATAGAATCCGCATCAAGGGGCACACCACGGACCTGGAAGAAACGGTTGCTTCGATGCAGATCGAGAAGGAGTCGATCGAAGAGGCTCAGCAGGGATACCTCGTGGGTATCCAGGTGAAAGATCGGGTCCGAGAAGGAGACCAAGTCTTCAAAGTTCAAGACTGAGTCCTTGGTTGTTTGTGACGCGTCCCATGTTGTTCCATCCGGGTCTCCAGTATTCGATTCAATCACCATCCGGCGATTTGTTCGTTCTGCGATTTTTCGAGATGATCCCCTTGTGAATTTGCGATTGGACAGACGGTCCTATTTCCGTTCTTGGACAGCTCTTCGACAGCCATTTTTTACTCCGGCGATATGAAGGTCGAGGAGTGACGCTTCGGGCTCAGCTTGAGTTTTTTTTCGAGTTCCCCGCCCATCGGATCTGGGATTCTGTCCATTCTTCGGTGTTGTGGTTCATGATGGCTCCTTTCTGTTTTTGCCTTCCGTGATCGGTAATGATTTTCTATTTCAGGGAAAGGGCGGGGGCATTGCTGGCAGAATCGTTTGTGCGGACACAAAAGTAGACATAATATACATTATCGGACATTAGATATCCGTACCCCTGGATTGAGAGGCCGTAAAGAGTTGTCGTCGGATGCATGGAAAATCCTTTAAATTTTGGATGTATAGAGTGAGAATCTCAGGTTCTGATTCATATGATATGAGAAGTTACTTTAACTATTTGAATGGGCGGTGACATTTCGAATCTGGGAGAGTTCAGCATGGTTGGAAGTTGGCTCAGTCAAGGGATGGAATCAGGACATCGAGGGGAGTCAGTTCTGGTGCGTGGTTTGCGATTGTCGCTTCCTAGGATGCTCCGGCGAGGTGCGCTTTGGACAAGGTTGTATAGATCGGGCCGGCCGGCTTGAGGTCACTACGGATGAAGTGAATGAAATCGACCGGCAAAGAGGAGAGGCGCCCTACCCTCGAAATTTCGTTTTCAAGGGCCCGACCTAGCTCGTGCAATTGTTGCTGGGGGACTCCCTTCTTGACGCGGCCGATGGTGAGATGAGGGGAATACTTCCGGGATTCGGGTTGAAATCCAATCGCTGCCTGCAGAGCCTTTCCGAGTTCTTGTTGGATATGTGCAAGGGCGTCTATTTCGCCTGAAAGCCCGACCCACACGATGCGTGGTCGTCGAGTATTGGGGAAACAACCGAGGTTCGCCAAATCGAGGATAAGCGCAGTGTGCCTGTGGGATAGCTCGTGTACGGTGCGGCTTATGGTCTCAAGTTGATTCTTATCGACGTCGCCCAGGAAGTGAAGGGTCAAATGGATGTTCTTGGGCGAAGTCCAGCGGACGGTGTTGGGAGGAAGGATGTTTTTGAGTTCTCCCTGGAGTTGAGCGAGCCCTCCCCTCGCTTCGTCGGTAAGCTGGATCGCAATGAAGGAGCGAATGGTTTCCTGTCTTTCGTTCATCAGATTTCTTGTTCCGTCGGCAGCACTTGCTGATCCTGTGTCTGGAATTTCGGGCTGCCTTTCCAACGCTGATGCATCCAGAACCAGTGATCAGGGTGTCTCCTTATCTCCTCCTCGAGTCGTGTCGTGATGCGCTGGGTGACCCTGAAGACATCCTGTTCCAGGTTGCCGCTGAGGCCGTCCAGCGTGAGGATTTCGAAGGAGGCCCTGATCGAACCGTCCGGTTGATGGTAGGTAAAGGTAGGGATCAGTGGGGCTCCTGTTTTCAGGTGGAAATAGGCGGCCCCCTGGGCCGTCAGGGCGGGTCTGCCGAAGAAGTCGACCCAGACGCTCCCCTTTCGTTTGAAGCTCTGATCTCCCGCAATCCCGACGAACACGTTCTCTCTGAGTCCTTTCAGAATTCCCCTGACAGAGGAGCCGAAAGGAATGCTCTGGCACCCCGTTCTTCCCCTGACCCGGTTGATGAGGTCATCCACCCGTTTGTTCTTTTGTGTTCGAACGATGGTACGTCCTGGGAAGCCATAGGCGCCAAACCCGAGGTGAAGGAGCTCCCAGTTCCCGAAATGGGAGGCCACGATGATTCCCCCCTTACCTTCTTCGAGCACGCGGGACAGTAGTTGCTTTCCTTGCTGATCGAAATCGATACACTGACGTACGCTGTGTGTATCGGCTCGAGACATGCCGGCGAACTGGACAAAGGTCCTTCCGAAGTTCTGATAAGTCCGATGGGCGATCTCACGGATCTCTGCGGGGGACTTCTCAGGAAATGCGTGCTGAAGGTTGTCGATTGCTACTCTTCGTCTGATGCCAATTACGTGAAATGCGAAGCTGCCCAACACACTGCCTATTCGGCCCAAGATGGGAAAAGGCAGAGGGGCGAAAAGAATGGCAATGCCTCTGACTGCCAGATATTCGAGGTAGTGCTTGGCAGGTTCGAGATAGGGTTGCCGGTAATTCATTTCGCCGAAGAGGTCGCTTGTCCGTTGAGAGAGTTCCTGTTTCTGGTGGAGCCGGTTCGGTTCTCTCTAGATTTTCGACTACTTTATACTAGAAAACAGTTGCCTGCTCAAGACGAGAGGAGGCGGTTCAGGCTGTCCCGGGCGAAATCGAGCGTCGGGTCCAGGGAAAGGGCCTTCCGGTACATCGTGATCGCCCCTTCCGTATCGCCCTTGTCCCGAAGGTTGGATCCGATATTCGCGTAGTCGATCCCGGATTTGGGATCGATTTCGATCGCCTTCTCGAAGCAGGCGATGGCTTCGTCGTGGTTCCGCAGCTTGAAGTGACAGAACCCCTTCAGGTTCCACAATTCGTAATTGTCCGGTTGGAATTCTTCGGCCCTTGCACAGTACGCCAGTGCGTTCGTGAAATCTTCCGTTTCCTTGTGGGCGTGGGCGATGTAGAAAAGGACATGAAAATGATCTTCCGACGAAGGCCCCCGAGACAAGGCCTCCTGCAGGTAAGACAGGGCCTGTTGGGGGTCCTCTTTTCCGAGGAGACATAGCCCCTGATAGAAAGGCAGCGGACTTCCCGGCATACCGCCCTTCGCGGCCTCTCCAAGAGCCTCCAACGCCTCGTCGTATTCTTCCAGGTGATAATGGGAGAGGCCGCGATAGTAGTGGGCTTCCACGCGCAGGGGATTCGGGAGACCGAGTTCGAGGGCTTCCTGGAAGCGGTCGGCCGCTTCGATGTAGTCCCGCCATCCGAACTCGCATTGGCCCATGTAGTACCGTATGTCTGCGGAGTGCGGGTCCCCTTCCCTGGCCTCTGTGAGCGCCTCCATGGCCTTTTCCAGGTTGCCCATTTCATAATGAGACAGGGCAATGTACAGCAAGAGGGACGGTGGGACCACTCCCGAAAGATAGGCCCTTGCAGAGGATAGCCAGACCGTGATTGCCGGCTCATGCATGCCCTGTCTGACGAAACGGGTTGCCATGCGGTCGCAGAGCTGGTGCCAGCCCGTAGCGCCTTGCGGGTTGACCCGGTAGCTGGTTCCGACGAGTTCCATTGTAGAAAGGAGGAGGTCCTTCTTCTTGGCCGAACGAACGTCTCCGTTGTGATCGAGGACCAACGATTCCAAGGAAGCCGAATCATTTCCTTCGGGGAATGCCTCTGCATCGTCCTCGAGCAGCTTGTCGAAGACCTCTTGGGCGTGCAGGATTTCGTGGGCACGCTCGGGCTCGAAAGAGGATTCGTCCGTGGCGTAGATACGCACCCAGGGGGTTGCATCTCGCCCGGTGGCGAGGGAAGCAACCTCGTCGATCGCCTGGGACGGGATGAGAATGGAGGGCAGGAAGAAGCTTTCCTGGAGAAAGGAGAGAAAAGGACCGGCCTCCATAACGGCGGCTGCATCCTTCAGGAAGATCACAGGGAAGACGCGCAGGCGGGCGATGATCTGTTCCCGATACCCCTCCTGCTGGAAGGGCTTGCAGGCCCTTAGAAAACGCAAATAGGTCTCAATCCATGCGTCCGCATCGTTGCCCGAAAAGGGGTGAACCGGGCGCACGTTCGCCTGGAGAAAGCGGTTCTGTTCAAGAAAGGATGAGACCTCATGCAGGAGATCTTCGAAGCACCTCGCCTCTGTGGGCGGCTGGCGGCTGATGAGGTAACAGGTGGAAGAGAAATCGAGGAGGGGAAGCAGGCCGGAGAAGGACTCCCGGAGCCGTTCCGCTCCCTGTGCTTCCCCCTCATCGGAAAGGGGCGGATCGCAGAGACAGAATAGGTTTGAGTAGACAGTGTTCTCTTCCATTTTCTCCTCTAAGAAACGGTGTGTTTTCCGCCGTCGTCCGATGCTGCCTTCCAGCGCCGACCCATCTCCTCGATCTCCGAGGTCTTCATCCATTCCGTCTCGTACCGGGAACCGATGGACAGGTACTCGGGAAAGGGCTCTTCAAAGGGCTTGATTCCGAATCCCTCTGCTTCTTCCTGGATCCGGGTTCCGAAGTACACCTGCATCTGCTGGGCGTTTGTATTGCCCCGAACCTGGACGTGGTTGTCTCTGACGAAGTCCAGCGTCCCCTGTGCGTCCTCGAAGCTCTCGCCGGGGAGCCCATATTGGGAAAACAGCTCGACGTCGAGCCCTGCTTCCTGCGTGATCCGGATTGCCCGGACGACCTGATCCGCTTCGAGAGGCTTTCCGATCCGCCTCCGGACGTGGTCGGCCGCCGACTCGAGGCCGTAGGCGACGGTGTGGACGCCGACCCGTTTCATCTGCGTGAGGAGCTCTTGGTCCACGAGATCGACCCGTGTCTCGAGCCAGATGTGCATGTCGAGGCCCTTTCGCAGCAGGGCGTCGAAGAGTTGGTGAATCCTGTCGGCCTGGAAGGTGAAGCTCGGGTCGGCAAACCAGAAACTTTGCAGCCCTTGTCGGCGAATCCATTCGAGCTCTTCGATCACCCTCTCCAGGGAATGATACCGGATCCGCTTTCCAAAGGCCCTCGGGGTGTAACAGAAAGCGCACTGGTAGGGACAGCCCCGAGAAGCCAGCAGGATCGCCTCGTCCATCTTTCCGGGGTTGAGTGTTCCGTCCAGGTAGGGAGAGGGGTATTCGTCCAGGTCCTGGGAGGGTGCGAGAGGCGGCCCGTCCCACAGGGTATCGTCGGGGCCTCGTCCGCTCCAGCCGGGCACGTCGATCAGGGGTTGCCCCTCCTTCAGCCTTCCGGCCAATCCCAGCAGGGCGACTTCTCCCTCGGCGCGACAGATCAGATCGATGGAAGCGAGATCCCGAAGGGCCCGGGTGGGCATGAAGGTTGCCTGTGGCCCACCGATGAGTATCTTCGTTTCCGGGAGCAGGCGTTTACAGGCCTGGGCCCATCCATTTACCAGGAAGATATTCCTCTGGTAGGCGGAGAACCCAATCAACTGCGGCTGCAGATCTTCCAGAATTCGCGAGAAAGCTGCGGTCGACATCCGCGTATTGCTGCCCACGTTCTGCAGGTCGGTGGGGAAGCCGGACGCTTTCGCACAGGCGGCCAGGTAGCCAAGCGAGATGGGCGTGTGTTCGGGCTGAAAAGGATTGAATTCGATCAGCAGGATCTTCATGTCGTCAGAAAGGCTCCAGTTCGACGGTGCATCTCATGTAAAAGTAGGTGTGAAGGATCCGCCTCTCCCTCTCTCGTTGAGCAGGCGGGATGAGGACGTCGGACGAATCCCGGAGCCTTTCTTCCGCCTCTCTGGGGCCGGGAAAGGCCCCGTATCCCTGGCATACCGCCTTTCCGGTGATCGTATCGAACACGGCTGCATCTTTCTCGTTCGCCACGATCGCAAAGGGGACCGGCGTCTCCGCCAGGAGACGTGCAAGGGCGAGGGACGCCCTTTCCCGGGTGCTCAGGTGGCCCCGCACGCATTTCACCAGGAGTGCCGGCTTCTGGTGCACATGGACAAGGACCTCGATCGGGATCCGGAGTTCGCCCTCTTCCGTGGCCAGCACGAACGATTCGTCCTGCTTCATCGAGGCTTCGTCGTACCCCGAGTCCTTCAGGGCCTCGACGACCTTCCCGCGGATCCGGTTTCGATCCGCCATGTTGAGTTCACGGAACTCATTCTTATCCATTCGGCAACTCCGTTCTCCGTCCCCGCTACTTACACAGCTTCTGAAACCCTCCCAGGGAAAAGTCGTTCAAGTCCAGTTTGGTCGTTGCCACCCAAATGTTCCTCTCCCCAGGGCCTTCGATGATAGAGGCGTGATTGTCTCGATCGTCCACAACCATAGTTGTAGTTCGGGTCCAGCGGGATCGCTTCGACGAGGTACATGGGTCGCTTGGCCCAGGCGAGATTTGTAGCGGCCCAGGGGGCTCCCTGCCAGCCATCCATGGCCGCCTGGATCCATTCGCAGCCCCCCTCCCGCTCGAATCCGGAACGCTTGAACCACCTCAGGTGGATCTCGACCCGGATGTCCCCCAGGACATACTGCATGTAGTGGTTGTTGTACATGATCTTTGCGGCGGCCTTCGGGTCCGCCGGATCGATGGCGGGGAAAGGAATCCCCACGATGGATTCAGCTGCCTTTCCGGTCCTCGCGTCGACCATGCCGTGCTCTTCATCCAGGTCGTACATGCCCTTGTTCTCTGCAAATGCCTTTACGGCAAATCCTTCGATGTCCCCCCAATTCGTACTGTCCACGACCGTCCCGTCGGCGACGATGTCTGCCGCAAAGGAGGGTACCGAGCAAGCCAGGAACCAGAGCGTTGTCAGAACGATGGTCAGATGCTTGCCGTTTCTCATGTCTTTCCTTTCCTCGTTGCGGCTTCTTACGTACGATTCTGCAGTGAAAACAGGGACGTGGCAGGGCACTGTTGATGCATAATTTATAGAAGGATTCAGAGGGAATTGTTGTTTAGGTCCATATTGCCGTGGGAAGACAGGTCCAGTCAAGGAGGGTCGATTCGGGCAGACGACTTAATGCCAATGGTTTTCGCCTGCCCGAGTGGCGCTGTGCAGGGCCGGGGATACGGGGAAGCCTCAGTCCGCACCTTTTGCGGCTACCTTCGCCTCGGCCGCTACGGTCAGATGCTTGGCCAGCCGCTTGGCCATGGCGACGACCGTGACCGTGGGCGGCAGGCCCCAGGCCTCGGGAATGATCGTCGTGTCCATGCAGTAGCAATTTTCAATCTGGGTCTGGCAGTCCTTGTCGAGCAGCTCGCCGATGCGGACCGTACCGCCCGGGTGAGAGGCTACGACGCTCGTCGTCACGAGCTTGTCTCGGTCCGCCCCCGCCCCGGCCAGGATCTCTTCCGCCAGGGCCGCCCCCTTGTTGAGCTTCCACCATGTGTCGTAGTCAAGGGGCTTGGAAAAGGATTCGTCCTGGTTGACCCTCCCGTCGAGGCCGTCGCGCACCTTGATCATGATGCTGAGGGATTTCTTGTAGTTGAGGACCTTGGGCAGCGACGCCCAGCCTTTGGGCCCTCTGAGGGTCAGAAGCGACGTGTACATCATGGGAGGAAGGCCCTGGTCGGTCATCATGATCCCGTCCTCGAACAGGTTGACCCCGGCCGTCATGGGCACGTCAAAGAAGGAGCCTTGGCTCTCAACCGGGCCTGCCACGAACAAGAGGGGATCGCAGAAGAATCCCTGCCCTGCATCGTGAATGCCGGATCGCTGCAGGATGGGCGGGGTGCCCTGCCCCCCTGCAGACAGGATGACCGTGTCTGCCAGGATGTCGACCCAGCCTCTCGGGCCCTTGGCCCTCACACCCATGGCCTTCCCGTTTTCGCTCAACACCCGGTCCACCTTGGTCTGCAAGAGCAAGTCGACGCCGTTTCGCTGTGCCTCCTCGATGAACTCCCGGGCCGTCCACTTGGCGCCGGTCGGGCAGCCGAGGGCACAGAGCCCGCAGTCCTGCTTGCACTTGTCTGCACGGATCCATTTGTCGATCGGGTTCCAGTCCAGTCCCATGTCCTGCGCGGACTGCATGATCTGTCGGGCTGCCGGGCCGATCCGGGAATCGGGCAGAGGCTGAATCGGCACTTCCTCGTACAGTTCGTCCACCTCTTCGGTAAGGTCGATATCGTATTTGTCCTTGAGCCAGGCAGGGGGCTTGACCGCAGTTCCGCAGAACACCATGGATGCGCCGCCTGCGGTCTTGGGCCGCATCACCCAGGTCCCCTCCTTGGAGAAGGTGAGCCCAAAGTTGTCCAGCATGGTCAGGAGGAACGGGGAGTAGCCGAATCGCTCCTGGTATTTCCCTGCCTCACAGAGGATGACCTTCTTGCCCTTCTTGCTCAATTCGCGGGCCATGGTGGCTCCACCGGGACCGGAGCCTGCGACGACCACGTCCGCCTGCATGATTCTTCTCGGTTCTGTCATGGTGTCTGCTGCTCCTTTATCATGATTCTTGCCTGTAACTCATCACTATACCTTTTTACTGTTTCCACGATCAATTTCTTCCGAATGAGCCCGATCATGCTGTTCAGGATGATCGTGCCCTCCTCGACCATCTTCGTGAGTTTGTCCACACCCACCTTCCCGGCCACGCCGCTCATAAGGATCTTCGCCTCCTCCTCCACGAGGCGTTGCAGGAAATCTCTGTACACAGACAGCACGGCCCCGTCCCAGCCCATCTCCTCGGAGAACCCCGCTTCCCGTATTCTCGCAAAGCATTCAACGAGTCGAATATCATCCTCCCCGAACAGGATCCGGTTGCCCTTCTTGACCGGATTCAGGACCTGAATCTTCTCCATCTGCTTGATGTCCTTCAGGTCTACACCCGTCTCCTCGGACAACTGCTTCGCTGTCATGGGCCTTACTTCAGGGTTTTCCACGAGATTTGGGAAGAGCTTGCCGTCGATTTCGGTGAGGGCGCGGATCTCGTCAACACTCAGTCCCCCCCTTCCGCCTCTGACGACCTGCTTGATCACCGAAAGGGGCAGGAAGCGTTTCTCCTGAAGCTCCT
>Ga0180434_10007852_pt1 | contig 11929 bp, 8 predicted proteins | sample SS_ome_7_FD_132453 | JGI IMG/M metagenome (GOLD analysis project Ga0180434, IMG submission 132453) | Hypersaline lake sediment archaeal communities from the Salton Sea, California, USA - SS_1_D_2 metaG | ecosystem: Environmental > Aquatic > Non-marine Saline and Alkaline > Hypersaline > Sediment... | reverse complement strand
GGAAACGAAACAATGGCCGACGGAATACTTGGCTTCTGTCGTCAATGAACTTCGTTCGCGTTATCGTCTGCCTGTCGTACTGACGGGCATGCTGGAAGAAACCCCTATTGCCGAAAAACTCCTCGCCCTCGCCGATCACGATGTCGTCAACTTGGCCGGCAAAACATCCTTAGCGGAGATGATCGCGATGGTGGCCGAAGCTTCACTTGTCATCATGCATGATTCGGGACCGATGCACCTTGCCACCGCTTTGAACAAGCCGATGGTCGCGATCTACGGCCCCACCAGTCCTCAACTCACAGGCCCCTACCACCGTCCTGATGCGATTGCTCGCCACGACGTACCTTGCTCGCCTTGTCGCATCAAGAAGGTTTGCGATTGCCCTTACGATCATCGCTGCATGCGTGACTTGAAGCCGGAGGTTGTTTCAGCCCAAGTCGCTCAAACGGTCGCAACGATAGCGGGGATCCCGTGACGCGCACACCTGTATTGACTGTTGGCTTGGTCTTGCTGTTGGCACCCCTTGCCATCTGCAAGCTTCATATGCCCATGGGCTCAAGTCACGGAACCGAATCGGTCGTGGTGAAAACGACCGTCAGCGAGCACTCAGCTGAACACGAGATCTTCGGTTTCCCCGTTGGCAGAAAAGCCGGGATCGAGGTCGGCGACCCGGTTCTTCTCCTGGGCGATGCCCAATCGATCGTCGGCGGCTCCGTTTTCATGGTGACCGACGACGCCTGTGCCGTTCGCATCGAAGAATCAGTGCGTTCAATTTCTGTGGGTCGATCGGCAGCCATCGTTCGTCGCTCGACACTCCGTACGCTGTGTGACCGACTGCCTCCCGGCGTCACTTTGCGCGGGAACGTTTCCGCGGTCGCGCCGGGCCGGGGCACGGCGTGGCTGGACTTGGGCCGGAACAGTGGTCTTCGCTTGGGCAACGAGGTTCTCATCTGGCGTCGAGACGTTCCCACCGCCACTGGCTCGATCGATATTCCCATCGCCCGCGGGAGCGTCGTCCTATTGGATGGTGATGTGGCATTGGTCTCGCTCCAGCCGATTGTGAGCAATGCACTGACGGGCCTGGGGGATTCGGCTGAACTCTGGCCCGTACCGGCCCATCGCCGTTGGCATCAGCTCGACAGCGCGGTGTTACAAGTCGAGCTCGGCAGCCAGAAATCACCGGAACCGCTCGTCACCATCGTGGGCGGCACCATCGACGGGCTTACCGAAGGACGCTCGGTCGAACTGTTTCGAGGCGATCAGTACGTCGGCGTGGCGGTGATCGTAGAAACCGGCCCCATCCTGAGCCAGGCAAGAATGGTTCCAGCGATGAGCGCGGAAACACCGGCCGAAGGTGATCGTGTGCTTGTACGCTCGCCCACAAGCCCCGCTTCAGGGCCTCCATCGTCGACTCCGTTGTCGGCTGCACTATTTCGCCTTGAGGAAGATTATGGTCTGTTGGCCGCCGGCGAGAACGAAGGCGTTCGCACGGGTGAGAAATTCATCGTCTATCGCCGCGACCCGAAGGATCCCGCCACATGCCGGGCCGTTGCGGAGCTGACCGTTGTCACCGTCAAGATTGATTATGCGGGTACGACGATTCGCCCATTAACGGATGACACACCGGCCATACAGCCATGGGACCGAGCTGAGCGTCAGGACCCCCACATCGTTTCGTGGCGTGTTATCGGTATCGTTGATCAGGTTCATCCCGATTTACGAGCCGCCCTCGTTTCACTCGATCCACGATGTCGGCTGCCTGCAGGGCGTGTGATTCGCTGGGTGGCCGAAACGGGCAATCAGACGGGTGCGGGAATTATCGTAGAACGAACAAGCGACACAACTTTGATTTACGTTCCACCTGCTTGGGGTCATGTCAATGAGCTGCTACGAGCCCGTATCGAAGCGGACATCCCCCTGCTAACTTCGGCGCCTGCTACGACAACGGCACCAGCACGGTAGGATGTCTCAAGGCCGATGACGGTGGAACTTCGCGACCACCAGAACCAAACACGCCATCAACATCGGCGGAAAGAGCCCTAGGCCGCAACACTCAAAGAAGTTCGTGCAGCCAACGTCGTTATCAGACGGTTGCTGCTGGCCACTGTCGGAACCGCTGCCGGAACCGTCGGTGCTTCCTTGTTGATCGCCATCCGACGATGAATCGCCGGAATCGGATGACGAGTTGCCCGACCCATCGGAACCATCCTGATTGGAGGAATCGTTGCCGTCGGAAGATCCGTCCGAATCGGCATCGTTGGTGTCGGGAATGTTCTGGCCGGAAGCATCCCCGTCGCAAACATCGCCGACACCGTCACCGTCGCTATCCGCCTGATCGGTGTTGGCCACGGCTTGGCAATTATCGTTGCAATCAAAGATTTGGTCGTTGTCAGCGTCAACATCCGCATCTCCGCAGCCGCACACGCCGGCAGACGTCTTGTTGGCATCATTGGGACAACCATCTATCGAATCGGAGGTGCCATCCCCATCGGAATCAGGATCGGTTGCCGCCGGCTCACTCTTGGTCGGATCGTTGGGGTAGGCATCCCGGCAATCAGCCACGCCATCGCCGTCGGTGTCTTGGTCGGAGATGCTGCAGCCGCAGATCCCGCCGTCCGTCTTAGCCGGATCGGTTGGGCAAGCATCGTTGCAGTCCGGCGTACCATCGCCATCACGATCGGTGCAGCAAATGAGGTCTTGCGGCCCGTCATAGGGGATGTCGGGAATACCACATCCACAAACCCCTAACGCGGTCTTGTCGGGGTCGAGCGGACAGGCATCTTCACAATCGAGCTTGCCATCCGCGTCGGTGTCAACATCGAACGCAGCACAACCACAAACACCCGGGACGATTTTGTTCGGGTTCGTCGGGCAGAAGTCCGCACAATCGGGCGTCCCGTCACCATCCGTATCGGTATCGGGCTGTCCGCATCCACACACCCCCGGAGCGATCTTCGACGCATCCGACGGACACCCATCTTGGCAATCGTCCACGCCATCGCGATCCGTATCGCCAACGGTCGGGCAGGGATCGAGACAATCGGGAATCCCATCCAGATCGGTATCGATCAGGTCGTTTTGCCCCGGACACTGGTCGCACCCGTCGAACAAGCCATCCCCGTCGCTATCCACGGGGCAACCGTTGGCATCGACGTTGTTTCGGGCACATGGCTGCGTTGCCTTGCAAAGGTCCACATCGTTGGGCACCCCGTCCGAATCATCGTCGTCTGTGGAACATCCGGCCCCATCAACAGAATCGCCCGCCTTCGTCGCCGGACAGTTATCACAACCATCCACAACGTTATCCGCGTCGCCATCCGAGGGACAGCCAACCGCATCGATTGGAGCAGCACAAGCGGGCGTTGCCGGGCACGCATCACACCCATCGACAACACCGTCCGCATCGCTGTCGTTCGCACAGCCGTCGGCGCCGACGCCGCCGGCACAGGCGGGGGTTGCTGGACACGCATCGCACGCATCGCCAAGGCCATCCGTGTCGGCATCAACCTGTGTGGGGTTGGCGTTTGCTGGACAATTATCGTCAACGTCAGCTACGCCATCGTTGTCGCCGTCCGGCACATAGGTGGCGGTGACTTGGACACCCTGCGCGGGCATCGTAACGTCCGTCGGCGACGCACTCGAGCTTGCGACGTATCCGATATCACCCGTCCATACCGAGAAAACTTGCCCGGCCACCGCGTCGGCCGTGATGGCGACCACCTGATTCTCGTCATAGTAGCCGTCGCCGGTGCCGCTGTTGACTGTGAGTTGGTATTTCGCGCGGTAGACGGTGGTAAGCTGCACATCTGAACCCAGAATCGTGAATGTCGTCGGGGACACCGTAGCGATGCCGATACCGATCGCAAACTGAACAGTTGGAGTCCCCGTCCACTTCACAAACTCAGCTTGGGGCACGCGATCGTCCGCTTGGATCGTGACGGTCGTACCGTCGGCAAAGGTGCCGACGCTGCCGACATCGACGCCACCGCTGATGATCGTTCCGTTCTGGACGGTCAAGGTGTAGTTTAGGACAGGCGTTGCGTAACTCTGGTTTTGAGCCAACGTTCCCAGAATCGCAAGGTGTAGAATAGCAACGGTAAGCAAGGCCCCGTTTCGCGACATAAAACCGACTCTCCTCTTTCTGCCTTTCCCCCTCAGATCGCGTGTGTCCTCACGCGTCGATCAACGACGTTGCCTTCTTCGAGCCAGTCCAAGCGTGCCGACGCCCAACACAAGCAGCGCAGCAGGTTCAGGTGTGATATCGGCGCGGAAGTTGTCGGTTTTGCTGAAGCCGAAAGCTCCAAGTCCCACTCCCTCCGTGATGACCATGGGGGTGTTACTTCGGAAATACGAAAGATCAGGCGTACCGTTGAAGTCCGTGTCAATATCAACCGTGATTTTGCTCGCTTGCACATCGGTGCTCACAGTCACCTCTGCATCTTGGAACCAACTGGACGAGCTGAGGTTGACGGTTGGATCCTCGCCCATACCTGACCAGGCCGCTCCGGTTTCATCGCAGAAATAGAGCTTGTGAAACTGCCCGATACCGTTGTCCACGAGCCATACTTGGAGGTATTTCGAGGCATTCGCATCAAACGCGAGAATCGCCGCAGCATGCTCGGGATCGCCTAATGTGCTACCGCTGTGGTGAACATCAAAACGAACACCCTTGGCGGTGATGCCGTTGTAGGTCATCAATGCGTTGAAATCGCCGGACCCCGAAGCCTGATCGTTTACAATTTGAAAGCGAGAAGGTGACGTCTGTTGCGTCCAATTGGATCCCAAATCAAACGGATTGGCCGGTTGACGATCGAAACTATCCAAGAAAGTCCAACCTCCAAGAGCTGAACTAGCAGAACATAAAACCAGCACGACCGCAACAAGGCGCAACACCTTGGACATCTTCTTCTCCTCTCACCCCACTCCCAATCAACGACATAAGTTATTCATGCTATGTCGTCAGGAGCAGCTTCATTGATACAGGAAGTCTCTTTTCCTCCCGGTCTCCTCCAGACTGCTTCGGAAAAGTCGCAGGGCGAATAAGCGGGCGAAAGAAAACACATCTATATTTCCCACCCGCTACGATCATCTTCCTGATCGAGGACCGCTAGCCTCTTATTTCTTAGTATAACCCGATCAGGTGTCCGGTTACAAGAGTTTCATGCGTGGTCTTCTGTGTAAATAGCAGAAATAACAAGTACTTACAGTGTCACAAAAAACGGGGCGACCCGCTTGGCGATGAGGTTGTCGTGCCCCTATGGGGTCGAATGGTCCATGGCGTATTGCGTCGTCCGACACATCCTCAGCCCGAAAAAGGCATGCGAGCGAGGGCGGTGTAGGTTGGACCTGAACGGCTCAAGACGGACTGAAAGAGCGTCAGTCCCTCGGCCACGAATTGCCCCCCAGAAAAGGAGTCTTGCTGGTCAACGGCGGAACGAATCTGCTGCGACGCCCTCGCGTTGCGCACCCGTCCGATGGTCAGGTGGGGTCGATAGTCGCGCTGCTCTGGTTTGAAGCCCAATTCAGCAAACCCATGCTCACATGCCTGCCAGCACTCGACCAGCACCGGAGGGGGTCCGACAACGCCTGCCCACACGATTCGCACCGGTCCGCCTGGCGGGAAGCACCCCGCGCCCCGGACTTCGAGATCGATCGGCTCGACTCGTGCTGCAATTGCACGGGCGACGTTGTGCACTTCAGGCAGATCGCCGTCGGCGACTTCGCCGAAGAACTTGAGTGTCAGGTGAATGTGCTCCGGTCGTGTCCACCTGACCTCACGCCTCACGGATTGGAGTTCCTCCTGCAAAGCTACGAGCCGCTGCAAAACCTCACGGGGTAATTCAATCGCCAAGAAGCATCGCATGTGTGCAAGTCTACCACGGTTTGACGTTTGCGTCCTGCCATTTGCGTCCGGCCTGATTCATTGCGGATGGAGTATGCCGGCGATTGGGACCCGTATTGCCGTCACCTCTGAGAGCCACACACACAATGGATAACCGCAGATCTTACTCGCCCGTGGAGATACGTCGCGATTGATTCTGCGTGCGGACAAGTCTTATACTGAAGTCGTTCTTCAACGATTTTTGTTACGGCTGTCACGTGCTTATTCTTGGCGGTCACGACGCCCTGGAGGCGCAAATGATGAATCATTCCCGAATCACACGTCAATGCAACCGCGTTGTCCTGTCGAGCATCCCGGCGGTATTGCTTGGGCTTGTCAGTCTCGTTCTCCTCCCCGGCCAGCTTTGCCTTTCCACCGCGGCGCCGGAAGAAAGTAGCGGAACGGAAGACACGGACGCCAGCGGAACCAGCCCGGACACGGGCGTCCCGAGTACGGACACCTTCGTGGGTGAAAACGTCCTGGGCAGTGCTTCTGCCCCGGTAACCGTGATTGACTACTCTGATTTTGAAGACCCTGTTTCGGGTCGGTTTGCGCGTGAGACGCTGCCGACCATCGGGGTCGCTTACATCAATACCGGCCAGGTCCGCTGGGTCTTTCGCCACTTCCCCGTGCGGTCAATCCATCCGCTGGCCCAAGATGCTGCGGAGGCCAGTGAATGTGCCGCCGATCAGAACCGCTTCTTCGCTTACCGCGAATTGCTGTTTAACAACCAAGGCGCCTTCAGTAATTCCGAGCTCAAGATTTTTGCTGCTCAACTGGCACTCGACCAGGGAACCTTTTTCGCGTGCCTCGACAGCGGGAGTAAGGCGGCCGACGTGCAAGAGGATATCAACAGCGGTTTGTCACAGGGAGTGACCACCACACCTGCTTTTCTCATTCAGGACGAACTCCATACGGGTTTCATGACCGCCACGGAGTTCGGCGCACTCCTCGATGACGCGATTGACGAAGCCAATCAAGCCGATAGCGCCTCCGACTTTGTGGGGCCATTACCTTGAGTGACGCAACGGGCTGTGTGACGCAACGGGCCTAGGGCGAGTCGCCCGGTTCGGTTCTGCGACGGGTATTGTGCCGCAATTATAGCGGTTTGGTAGTTATCTTGCAGTCTCAGGGTAGGACAGTAGAATCGCAAGGCTTGGGTTGACCGGGGCGAAGCGGAACCTAGAACAACCAACTTGACCGCCCCCGGACACATGGGATTCACAGAAATCATAGGCAGCATGGGAGTGGTAGATCGATGGCGCAACAAGTGGGATTGATCGGATTGGCCGTGATGGGCGAGAACCTGGCGCTCAATATCGAGAGTCGCGGTTACGCGATGTCGGTCTATAACCGGACGTACGAAAAAACGGAAAAGCTGATCAACGGGCGCGCGAAAGGCAAGAACTTCGTGGGTACGAAAACGCTGCCGGATTTTGTCGCCTCGCTCGAAAAGCCGCGCCGCATCATCCTTATGGTCAAAGCGGGCAATCCCGTCGATGAGTTCATCAACCAGTTGATCCCGCTGTTGGACCAAGGAGATCTGATCATCGACGGCGGCAACAGCCACTTCCCCGATACGATTCGCCGTAACAAGATGCTGGCCGAGAAGGGTCTGCTGTTTATCGGGACAGGTGTGTCCGGTGGCGAGGAAGGTGCGCTCAAAGGACCAAGCATCATGCCCGGCGGCCAGAGGGAAGCCTACGAGATCATCGCGCCCGTGCTGACCGCGATTTCAGCCAAGGTCAATGGCGAACCGTGCTGCACGTACATCGGGCCTGACGGCGCCGGCCACTACGTCAAGATGGTACATAACGGCATCGAATATGGCGACATGCAGCTTATTTGTGAGGCCTATTCGCTGATGCAGAACGGACTTGGACTCAGTGCTGCCGAGTTGCATCAGGTTTTCAAGACATGGAACGAGGGGGATCTCAACAGCTACCTGATCGAGCTTACCCGCGACATCTTCGCCAAGATCGACAGCGAGACCGGCCAACCGCTGGTAGACATGGTGCTGGATACCGCCGGCCAGAAAGGGACGGGCAAGTGGACGAGTGCTTCCGCGTTGGATTTGGGGATTCCCGCCGCCACCATTGCCGAGGCCGTCTTTGCCCGCTGTATCTCAGCGATCAAGGATGAGCGTGTGGCGGCTAGCAAGCAGCTTACCGGCCCGGATAGCAAGTACACTGGCAACAAAAAAGAATTTATCCAGGCGATTCGTGACGCGCTCTATGCGTCGAAGATCTGTTCGTATGCCCAGGGGTTCCAGCTCATGCGGGCAGCCGGTCACGAATACAAATGGCCGTTGAAGTTCGGTGAGATCGCGATGATTTGGCGAGGCGGCTGTATCATTCGGGCCCACTTCCTGAATCGGATCAAAGAAGCCTACGACCGTGATCCTGGTTTGGCGAATCTCTTACTGGACCCCTTCTTCAAGGAAATCATCGACAAGAGTCAGGCCAACTGGCGAAAGGTGGTCGCGACGGCAGCAGAACTTGGCATTCCGGTGCCGGCGTTCGCTTCAGCGTTAGCGTATTACGATAGTTATCGCCGCGAGCGGTTGCCCGCCAATCTCTTGCAGGCACAACGCGATTACTTTGGTGCCCATACCTACGAGCGTGTGGACAAGCCGGGCATCTTCCACAGCGAATGGATATAACGCGCAGTTGAATACCAGTTTGGGCTGATTCAAGCAAAGTGATTCATACTCCCCGGTCGCGTTCGCGTGGCCGGGGAGTTTTGCATCTGAACGAGAAGGCTACAACGAGGAAAGCACCTACGAGACTAAATAGAAACATTCCATTGAGGATAATCCCTGGCGTTGATGTAACATATGCGCGCCAACCAGGTAAGTCAACGACTTCGGAGGCTGATGCGCCCAATGAACCATGGTATTCTGGAAGAAAGATGAAGGCGTAGTAAAATCGGCTGACAAATGCCGATACGATTCCGCCCGTAAGGAATACAACGAAAAACAAGAGTCGAGTTTTATGCGAGAAGCGTATCATGGAACCTCATGATCTCATTTGGGGCATTGTATGCTGGACAGAAAACTTCGCCAATGCTGGTCATGTGGGGCAACAGGGATGTTCAATTTAAAATTCAAGATGTTGATTGCTTGGTCAGCACCTATCCTAATTGTATACGCTACGTTAATTGGTTGTGGCACCACAAGTAGTTTTACTGGCCCGCACATCGTGTGCGTAGATCGGTTGATAAATGCTGCCATTGATCGGGGTGAAATACCTGGCGCGGTGTTACTGGTGGGCCAAGGTGATGACGTTCTGTATCGCAAAGCCTATGGTTGGCGAACTTTGATGCCCTTAAAAGAGCCGATGATGGTTGACACCCTTTTTGATTTGGCTTCGCTGACGAAACCCGTTGCCTGTGCGACATCGATCATGCTTTTGTATCAGCGGGGCTTGCTTCGTCCTTGCGATCCTGTGGCGAAATACCTTTCCCGCTTTGGGGTCAACGGTAAGCAGGGTGTTACGATTGAACAGATACTTTTGCATCGAGCAGGCCTTGTTCCGGACAATCCTCTAGCGGACTACTTCGACGGCCCGGCGAAAGCGATGGCGAACATTTGTGCGCTCGAAACGACTTATGAGCCCGGGTCCGCGTTTTGTTACTCCGATGTCGGCTACATCGTGCTGGGTGAGCTGGTGCGTGTTATCGACGGAAGATCATTGGATCAGTTCGCGCACGAGGAGATCTTCGCTCCCCTGGGCATGAAAGACACCTGTTTCAATCCGCCCGCTTCATGGCGCTTGCGATGTGCACCCACGGAACAACGTGACGGCCGATGGATGCGCGGCGAAGTGCATGATCCTCGCGCCCATGCGCTCGGCGGCGTGGCCGGGCATGCTGGCTTGTTCAGCACCGCTGACGATCTCGCGCGGTGGTGTCGAATGATTCTGAACGGTGGTGAACTGAGTGGCAATCGGGTCCTATCGAAGCCCACAGTTGCTGAGATGATCCAGTCACGATATTTGCCAAGTGGTGATGAATGTCGAGCTTATGGGTTCGATGTGGACACCCAGTACTCCTCTGCACGAGGCGAGGTTTTCGCGCGGGGCACGACGGTGGGTCACACGGGTTTTACCGGCACGATGTTTTGGCTGGATCCTAAAAATAACGGTTACGTGATTTTGCTCACCCACCGCGTTCATCCAAACGGACAGGGGAAAATTGTCGATCTTCGACGCCGCGTCGCGACCCTTGCCGCCAGGTTGATTGTCGCACCCTCGCGCTGATCCGTTTGGCGGTTGTTCGGCTTGACCGCAGCCGACCCTCCGACGACACTGTAGCCGTGGAACAACGTCTCGGCCCAATGGCTGGACAGTAATTGTCTTAACGCACGGAATTTGGAGTTTCGGTTCTTACGGCGGGAAATGTGCACATTTGGCGTGTATGCTTCCGAGACTGAAACGTTAGGTTGCGGACCACAAAAAGGCGGTCCGCCTTAGTGTCGGAGTTCAATGAATGTACAAGATTGTTCTTCTTCGTCATGGCGAAAGCGACTGGAACAAGCAAAACCGGTTCACGGGTTGGACCGATGTCGATCTTTCGGAAAAGGGAATTTGCGAAGCCAAGTCAGCCGGTGAGGTCCTGAAAGAACAGGGTTATACGTTTGACATTGCTTTCACGTCGGTGCTGAAACGGGCGATTCGTACGTTGTGGCTCACGCTGGACGGCATGGACCTGATGTGGATTCCTGTGTATCGGTCATGGCGATTAAACGAGCGGCACTACGGCGCGTTGCAGGGATTGAACAAGGCTGAAACGGCCGCCAAGTTTGGTGACGACCAGGTCCTCGTCTGGCGGCGAAGCTACGATACGCCCCCGCCGGTCCTGGAGAAAAGCGACGAGCGCTATCCGGGCCATGATCGGCGCTATGCCGACCTCAGCGAAAGTGAATTACCGTTGACCGAATGTTTGAAGGATACGGTGGAGCGTTTCTTGCCTTACTGGCACGAGACCATTGCGCCGACCGTGAAATCGGGCAAGCGGGTCATCATTGCCGCGCACGGCAACAGTCTGCGTGCGTTGGTTAAGTATCTGGACAATATCAGCGACGAAAGCATTGTGAGCTTGAACATTCCGACCGGGATGCCCTTGGTCTATGAGCTCGACAAGGATATGAAGCCGATCAAGAGCGAATACCTGGGCGACCCGGAGGCGGTCAAGGCAGCCATGGCAGCCGTTGCCAACCAAGGCAAAGCGAAGAATTAGCTTACTTGCGCCGTCGTCGGCGTATGCGTCGTAGGCTATCGTGACAGGCATCTGGGCGATCGACCATCATTACGAGGTCGGTTACTCGGGTGCCTTTCGTCTGCGCGAAACAATGACTATGGATGAGGTGTTACTTGGGGAGTGGCGGATTTCCGTCAAGCATGGGCGATATTCCCCAGTATTACTAGGCAAGAGAATGGCCCCAGCCGACGCTCTTTAGTTTCATGACAGAGCGGTCGGGTCGGTGTTCGTTCAGCCGTTTTTTCGAGCAGAGATGCGGTTGTTGCATATGGGAGCCGATATTCAATCAGGAGTTCGCATTGAGGACGGCGCGTTTCCTTTTCATGGGGACCGGGTTATACAAACGGATGACTAGCTCGTTATTAGTCGTACTCCATTTGATTCTGTCGTGAACGCTAGGGTTGGCAGGCGTGTGGCCGACCCACCGGTTCGTGCTGTCCCGAGAAAGAAGGAGCGGTGAGACATGAAGGGTCAGAGCAAGCTTCTCGTCGTTTTTGTCGCTTTTGTCCTCCTACCGATGTCGGCATCGGCTAAGAACATCTTTGTCGATGACGATCAAGCCGACGATTCGGGCGACGGTTTGACGACTTCGACGGCGAAGAAGACGATCCAAGCTGCGATTGATATCGCTGAGACAGGCGACAAAATTGTGGTGGCCGCTGGCACCTATACCGAAGATCTGACGATCGACGTCGATGACCTGGAGTTGGCGGGCGCTGATGATGACGATCCCTCGCTGACGACGATTACCGGAGTCGCAACGCAGGCACAAGGGGACTTTCCCGATGC
>Ga0180434_10007851_pt1 | contig 11929 bp, 1 predicted proteins | sample SS_ome_7_FD_132453 | JGI IMG/M metagenome (GOLD analysis project Ga0180434, IMG submission 132453) | Hypersaline lake sediment archaeal communities from the Salton Sea, California, USA - SS_1_D_2 metaG | ecosystem: Environmental > Aquatic > Non-marine Saline and Alkaline > Hypersaline > Sediment... | reverse complement strand
TGCCGGACGAACTCCGCGAGTTCTTCGAGCGGATGCGCCCCGGCCCGGGGGGACCGTTTCGCTGGCAGGGCAACGGGTCCGGCGTCATCATCTCGGCGGGCGGCACCATCCTGACGAGCGAACACGTGGTCCGCGAGGCCTCCCGGATCGAGGTCACCCTGGCCGACCGCCGCCGCTACACCGCCGAGGTCGTGGGCGCCGACCCCCGGCGCGACCTGGCCGTCATCCGCATCGACGCGCGCGACCTGCCCGCCGCACGCCTGGGCGACGCCGGCCGGCTTCGCCGCGGCCAGTTCGTCCTGGCTCTGGGCAGCCCGTTCGGCTTCGGACGCGACGGCCAGCCCAGTCTCTCCTTCGGGATCGTCAGCGGCACGGGCCGGGCCATCCCCGGCATCGGGGCCGAACTCGACCGGTACTACGGCAACCTGATCCAGACCGACGCCGCCGTCAACCCCGGCAACTCGGGCGGGCCGCTCGTGGACCTCGAGGGCAACGTCGTGGGCGTCAACGCCGTCATCTCCAGCCAGACCGGCGCCAGCGAGGGCGTCGGCTTCGCCGTCCCCATCACGAAGGCCACCCGCAGGATCATCGAGCGGCTCAAGAAGGGCGAGGAGATCGCCTACGGATACGTCGGCATCGAGATCACCGAGGTCGGCCAGGAGGCGGCCCGCGAGACCGGGGCCGAGCTCGGCCGGGGCGCCTACGTCGCCCGCGTCCTCCCAGACGCTCCCGGCGCCAAGGCCGGACTCAAGCAGGGCGACGTGGTCCTGGCCGTCAACGGCGAGCCCGTCCGCGGGCCGGACGACGTCATCCAGATGGTCCAGGTGACGCCGGTCGGCGAATCGGTCGCGCTCACGGTGCTGCGCGACGGCAAACGGCGCGAGGTGACGGTGGAGGTGACCCGCCGGCCGCCGCCCGGCGAGATGCTCGCCCGGCGGTTCCGCGTGAGGCCGTGGTGGCGCGGCATGAAGGTGGAGCCGCTGACCGAGGAGTTGCGCGAGCAGATCGGTCTGGAGGAGAAGGCGGAGGGCGTGTTCGTCCGCGAGGTCCGCGACGCATCGCCCGCCGCCGAGGCCGGCATCGCCCCCGGCATGGTCATCGACCAGGTGGGCGAGACGAAGGTGGCGTCCGTCCGGACGTTCCTCGGCGCCACCCGCGCCCAAACCGGAAAGTGCATGGTTCACGTGGCGGGCATCGGCGTCAAGGTCGTCCCCGCGCCCGAGGAGGAGCAGGAGTAGTGTGCCGCCGGAGGCGGGCCGCCCGACCCTGCGTGGCCCGGCCGGCTTGCCACGGCCGCCAATCCCTGTCCCCGGTTGGACGAGCCAACCGGCCTACGCCGCCGCCACGCTCCGCCGGTCGAAGAAGAGGTGCACCTTCATCCCCACGCCCACCAGGACCGCCACCAGCCCCGCCAGCGGGAACACGCCCAGAAACACGCCGACCACGCCGAGCACAATCAGGACGGTCGAGGCGATCGACAGGGTCCGCACGTCGAACGACCGGCCGCGCAGCCACCGCCGCAGCGCCAGGAGCGCAAGGAGCAGCACCGCCACGCCGGCCACCCGGCCCGTGCCCTCGACCATTGCCTCGGAGGCGGCGGTGGCCTCGATGGCCACATCCTCCGGCGGCATGGGCATCGTGAAGCGCAGCAGCCGGCCGCGCTCCGGCAACTCGACGTCCAGGCTGGCGAGGCCCTCCGGCACCGGCTCGGTCTCGGCGACCTTGCCGCCCGCGCCGTAGAAGCCGCGACCTTCGCCGAGGCCCTCCCAACCGCCCGTGACGTGCAACTTACGGTCACGTTCCCCGGCAGCGGCGGCTCGGCGAACGTCGTCGTGGATCTTCTCGCGGGCCTCGAGTTTCTGCTGGTACCGCTGGACGACGTTGGCGGTCTCGTGGCGGCGCTTGAGGTCCGTGATATCCCTCTGCTGGGCCGCCTCCGCCCGTTCCTCCTGCATCTGTCGGCCGGCGAACTGCTTGAACATGTCGCCCGCGGCCTGACCCTTGGGCGCCTGCGTCCCCCCGGCCTGCTGCATCGGCTGCTGGGTCCCGTGCTGGAAGCGGGCGTGGGGCTTGGCCTGCTCCTGCTGGGCGGCCTTGTTCTCGAGTTGGGTCTCGGAAAGCCACTGTTCGTTGAAAGCCCAGGCCCGGTCCCCCTCTTTGTCGGGCGTGGCGGTCGTCGCGCCCCAGTTGGCCCCGAGGTCCTGGACGAGGTTCCGGTCCCGCCGGTTCCGCTGCCTGCCGTACGCCTGACGCATGTAATCATCGTTGAAATCAACGGTGACCTCTCCGGCCGGCGGCTGATCGCGGAGTTCCTTCTCCACGCTCTCGAGGACGGTGCCGGCGTTCGACAACTCGCTTCGGACGGCCTTGTTGCCGGCGTAGGACTGGAGTCGCTCCTGCTGCTCCTGGATGGACCGGCCGATTCTCTTCAGGTTCGAGCGGGCCCGCGTCTGGGCGAACGGGTTGTCGGACTGGAGCGTCTGGAGCAGGCGGCGGGCCTGTTTCCACTGGTACTGGAGGGCGCCTGCGTCGAGGGTGCCCGCCTCCTCCACCTGACTCATGACCGAATCGAACCAGAACCACTCGTACTCCTCCGGCACGAAGAGTCGGACCTGGCTGAGTTCGGCCTCGATGTTGACCGCCCGCACCAAGGGGAACCGGACGGCGTACCGCCCGGCGCCGAGCCGGCCCACCCGGCCGCCGTACTTCAGGACGACGGCGTAATCGAGGTCGCCCTCGGCGGTCTTGACGATCGGGATGCGGACCCGCCGCGGTGCCCCGGTCTTTTCCATGCGCGTGGGCTTGACGGGCCGGCCGGCCACGACGGCCGTCCAGAGGTCGGCCCCGTCCGGCATCTCGACCTCCAGGAACTGCTCCGTCCGGTTGTCGAGGCGGTAGACCACCCGGCCGCGGTACGTGCCGGCGGCGTCCAACACGAGGAGCGTCTCCGCCAGGCCGATGCGGGCTTGGACGGTCTCGACGGCCTTGCGCCGGCGGGTCTGGAAGGCCAGGCGGGGCGACTCGGCCCCCGGCGTGACGATGAACGCCCGCGTCGTCCCGCCGCGGAGCAGCCCCGCCACCGCCGACCACTCCTTCTGCCGGCGGCCGAGCGGTTCCAGGCCCTCCTGGGCCGTCACGACGACTTCGTCGCGGCCGGCACTCTCCAGGGCCACGTACCGGCGGCTGGTCCGGCCCGTCTCGACGACGGGAATCGGCGCCTCGTACGCCTCGCCCTCCAGCAGGCGGTCGTTCTCCACCAGCACCCGCAGCTGGTCCATCACCTGGTCCTGGAGCGTGAGGCGAACCCGGACGGGCCCGTCGGCGGCCTCGCCCGCCGGCTCCACCGTCTTCTCGCGGAGCAGGGGCGCGCTGATGCGCGCTTCGGCCATCCACGCCGGGAGCAGGAACGCCACCTCCCGGATGCCCGCCTTCTTGATGGTCCACGTCAGCAGGATCGTCTCGTCCACCGTCCGGTCGGTGACGCGGGCGTTGGTGACCGTGAAGCACGAAACGTCGGGCCGGCGCGGCTCCAGGACGAGGCGGCCGGTGTAATCGGGCCGGCGGTAGGAAAGCGCCAGGGCCGCCAGCGCCTTCTGGCCCTCGCCCAGCCACCCGCCGACCTGCTTCAGGAGGACGCGCTCGACGCCCTCCAGGTCCGCCGCTCTCACGTCGAACGCCGGGTCCACCTGCACGACGATGTCGCCCCTCTGCCGCTCGACGCCGAGGACGTCGACGCGCGGCAGGGCCGTTTCGGTGCCCACCTTGCCGCGGGCGAGTCCGCCTTCCACGACGATGGGGCACGCCCCCTCCACGCCCGCCGAGAGGTAGACCGTCAGGATTCGCCGGCCGGCCTCCTCCGTGACCGCCCACTCGAACGTGCCGGGCGCCTGCACGCGCTCCAGGTCGAGCGTTTCGGGGATGGCGAGGCGCGCCCGGTACAGGGGCCGGTCGCCGACCGTCAGGACGGCCCGTGCCTCCATCCGCCGCTCGCGTTCCGCCAGCCGCAGGATCATCTGGACCTCGGCCGAGACCCGGGCCGAGACCGGCTCGGCCGCCAGCCGGACCGTGAACGGCGTGGCCACGAACCGGTAGGCCTGGTACGGCCGGATGCCGAGCGGGCCGGCCAGCGCTTCGGGCGGCGGCATCTCCTTCTCGGGCGGCAGGTCGGCCCGGCGGACGCCGTCCGTTTCGACCGTCCGGACGTCCATCAGCGGGCTTCGCCGGATCACCACCAGGCCCGTGTGCCGCAGGGCGCCCGTCACCTCCACGAGCGGGGCGTCGAACGGCTCCCCGCCGCGGGGCGCCGCCCCCTCGTCCGTCTGCCGCCAGAGTGTGACGGTGAACTCCTCCCGGCCTTTGGCCGGTTTCAGGAGCGTGACGGTCAGGCGCCGGCGTCCGGCGTCCTCCTCCCTCTGCCAGCCGCGAACGTTCGTGCCCTCGACCTTCTCGACGGTGTAGCCGGCGGGGACCTGGAGGGTAAACGCCTCGCGCTCGCCGTGGCGGAACTCGCAGCGGACCTCCCACCGCAGGTGGAGCCGGTCTTCCTGGATGTCGAGGATACCGCGCGAGACGGCGGTCAGGGTCTTCTCGATCTGGCCCTGGCCGATCTTCGGCCGCCACTGGAGCCGCAGGGCCCCGCCGGCGCCGAGGGCGGTCTCGATCGTCTCCTCCGCCTTCGTGGTCTCGTAGGCGGTGCGATCGTGCACGTGGCCCAGGCGGAGTTCCGTCCCGGCCTTCGGCACGGTCAGCGCCAGCGACGTGGCGGGGGCGGCCGGCAGATGCCCCTCCGTCACGCGCCACCCGCCGCGCCGCGCGAGGCGCAGCCGCACCGACACCTCCAGCCGGTGCCGACCCTTGCCGGAGACGTACAGGGCGACGAAGGACGGCAGTCTTTCCTGCTTCGCCGCCTTGGCCGCCGCCTTCGGCTCGGCCTCGACGACGCTCACCCGGGCGGGGGCGCCGTCCAGGTCCGCCCGGGCCAGCACGCCGCCCGAGAGCGGCAGTGGCACCGTGACGTACTCGTCGGTGAAGACGTCGATGTCCACGTGGCCGACGACTTGCAGGAACTCCTCACCCTCCACGGTCGCCGTGAAGGCCGCCCCCGCCAGCGCGTACGGCGCGGGCGGCGGGGTCTCGCCGATCGGCTTGTCCGGGTACGCCCGGTTCCACAACTCCACGTACCGCTCGTAGGGAACCAGCAGACGGTCGGCCCCCTTAACGCCCTCTTTCGACTCGGGGTCGTACGGGAGGATGATGGCGTCGGCGGGGACCTCGACGGGACCTTCGGGCGGGACGATCTGGACGACGTACGGCCGGTCCTTCTCCTCCGGAGCCGCCGTCGCTACGGCGCCGAGGCCGAGCAGCACCGCCGCCAGCGCGAGCGCCGCCGGCGCCGAGACCGTCTGCGGACGCACGAGCGCCGCCACCTTCCGCCAGACCCATCGCACGACGTGAGCCGCCAGGTAGTACGGGATGAGCAGGCACGCCGCATAGAACGCCCCGTTGACCGCCAGGGCGAGTTCGATGCGGCCGGTGACCACGGGCACGAGCGTCGCCAGCACGCCCACGCCCACCACGTACGCCGCCTTCCGCCGGAGGGGACGAGTCGTCAGGGCCACGCCGGTCACAAACAGCACCAGCGCCAGGCCCCACGCCAGGGCGCCCAGGCGGGCCTCGTCCACACAGGTGACGGCCATGACGGGATCGGCACCGAGGCTTTGGAACGTCACGGCCGGGCCCGGGTCGTGGTGCAGGTCGATGGTCAGGCTGGCCAGCCCTTCCAGGGCCCAGACGGCCCTGCCGCCCTTCTTTCCGCCGTTCGTCTTTTTGGCGGAGCCCTTGGGCGGGGGAGCGGCGTCGGGCTCGCCGGCCGGGACCGGCGTCTCAGGCCGGGCCGTTGGCTGAATCTTCTTGGGGGTCCCCTCGAACGCGGGCTTCGGCAGATCGGTCTCCAGTTCCTCGGTGGCCATGCCCGGCTTCACGCCCGTGGAGGTGACGGGGCCATCCCGCCCGCGGATGTCGCCCCGGCGGGTCGACTCGTCGACGGCGTCGGCCGCCTCGTCCGCGGGAGGCGTTAATCCGGCGCTGCTCCGGGCGCCGGCCTCCCCCTCCCGGTGAGCCTCTTCGCCTTCCTTGCTGCGGACAAAGTCGGAGGAGTCGCTGTCCTTCGGGGCGGTTGTCCCCAGATGATTCACATTTCGACGCGACACCATGGCACGCTGCACGCCGCAGCCGCCAAACGGCAAGGCGCCGACCTGGAGAATCAGCCCCAGGGCCCCGTGGTCGAAGTCCACCCCGCCCGTGCCGTGGTAGAGCGCCCCCGCCACGCTGGCGACGGCGAGCGTTGGTGGCGGTACCTCGCCGGTCACCACGGTGCCCTCGGTCCGGACGACGCGGTACCCGGATGGGGGATACAGGTGCCAGAGGAGGTCGGCTGCGGGCACCTCGCGTCCCTCGGCATCCTCGGCGGCGTGGAGGAAGAGGCGCGGCGCCTCCGCCCGCGTGCCTTTCCAGAACGCCAGGTGCGAGACGGGCGTCTCGTAGACGATGCGGAGGTCGCGGGTCCGGTTCGCCCGGCCGGCCGGCAGGTTTACCAGGAGCCGCTCCCCCTCGCGCCGCGGCTTGACGGGCCGGCCGTCCAGCGTGGCCGACCACAGGGTGGACTCGGCCGGCAGGTGCACGTCCAGCAGCAGCGACTTGGTCTTCAGGAGGAAGCGGGCGGCGGTCTGGGCCCGGCCGGCCGCCGACAGGACGGTCGCCAACTCCGCCCGCTGGATGATAGCCGGCGGCAGGCCCAGCCCCGGATGCCGCGTCACGGAGACCCGCACCGGGGGCGGGTCGCCCAGGAATCCGTACGCCCCGAGGAGGCGGCGGCCCGGCTGGTACTCGGCATCGACGAGTTCGCCGATGTCCACCTTCCGAGGGTACTCGGTGACGCGGACGTCGAGTTCCGCGCTGCCCTCCACGGCCACGAGACCGGACTGGTAGGTGACGCCGTCGGCCCGGACGACGGGCAGGGCGAGGTCTTCCGGCTCGAGTGCCTCGAGCCGCTGCTCGAAGTCGACCGCCAGCCGCACCGTGCCTCGGCGGGGCCGGGCCAGCATGGCGGTCCATCGGCGGACCTGGTCTTCCCCTTCGCCGACGAGTTCGCTCGACTGCTCCTTGATCTGGACGCCCTCGAGGCCGCGGATCGCCAGCGCCGCCGGCGTCCCGGCCGGCAGCACGAGCGACAGCCGCCGCGCACGAGCCCGGCCGACCTCGTAGGTGATCTCGTAATGGGCCGCCAGCGCGTCGCGCTCCACCCGAAAGAACGAGAACGTCTGGGCGGTGATGCGCGGCTCCTGGCGCCGGACCGCGAGGCGCGCCCGGTAGGGCGGCTGGTCGTACCGGTAGGCCAGCGACGCCGAGGCGCCCTGAAGGCCGTACCGTTTCTTCTCGCCTGAATCGAGCGGCAGGAGGCCCTCGAGGGCGTCGGGGCGGACGATCATGTCGTCCCGCGCCTCGACGGCGATGGCGCCGGTGTCGCGGATGGCCACCTCTTCACCCCGGCCGGCCCGCAGGACCGAGAAGGCCGGGAACTCGACCGTGCGGGTGCGCTCGTCCCACTGGCCGAACCATCCGTCCGGCACGTGGGTGGCCTGGAAGAACACCCGCCGCTCGGTGCCGGGCGGCACGCCCTGGGGCAGGCGGACGTGGATGCGGCCGCTGCCGGCCGCCTCGTACCGCTCGAAGGGAATCGGGTTGCCCTGGGCCCCGCTGACGGCGGTTACGTCCCAGCCGGCGGGTGCGGCGAAGTCGAACGCGAACAGTTTGTCCTGCTCCGGCACGAGGGCGAACCCGCCGCGGACCGTGAGCCCCGAGTCCGCCAGCACCGCCAGCACGTTCGTCGTCACGCTGAGGCGCGCGGGCGGCCGGACCATCCGGGCCGACAGCCCGAATGCCGCCTGCGGCGCGTAGTACGCCGCCACCGGCCGAATCCGCGCCGCGCCGGGCTGCGGCTCCAGGACCGTGGCGGGCAGCGCCCGGGTCAGCACGGCCGTCTCGATGGGAATCAGACCCTCCGGCGCCAGCGCCTCGGCCTTGAGGCGGTCCTCCAGGGCCAGGCCCACGACGGACACGTGGCCGGCCACCTCCAGCGGCTCGAACTTCGCCAGCGACCAGTCGGCCAGGTCCGGCGCCGTGCGGACGGCCGAGAGGTTCAGGACGGTCGTCTCGGTCGTGTCCTCGCGGAGGCGGACGTCGAGAATCCGCCGGCCGTCCGCCTCTTCTTCGATGGCCCAGGCCAGAAGGTTCGGCGTTCGCACGTCGGTCACGTCGAAGCCGTCGGGGACGGCAAACCGGAAGCGGCCGACCGCCCGGTGCAGGATCTCCATCGAGACGGTGGCGTGCAGCCGTTCGTAGGCGGCCGTGACCTCGTCCAGCAGGACGCTGCGGGCCACGACCACGCGGTCGCGGCGGAGGAGCCGGCTGTTCAGCGTCATGACGAGCGAAACCTGACCGGCCTTGGGGAGGATCTCGATGCGGGTGACCTCGGCCTCTTCGTCGAAGAGGCGCGAGGCCACCGGCGCGCCGGCCTTGACCTCGACGTCGCCCGGCACGGTCAGGCGCAGGCGGGCGGCGGGCGGGGTGGGCAGGCGGAACGCGAGCGTCTGCCGGGCCGCCGTCGTCTCCACCGGCGCCACGACCTCCAGCGCCAGTTCGTGCTTGCCGACGCCCTGGACGAAGAAGGTGAGGCGGCCGTCGTCGGCCAAGCCGAGCGGCGCGGGTTTGCCGTCGAGCATGGCCGACCGCAGCCCCACGCCAGCCACATCGAGGCCGACGGCGTGCAGGCCCTTGGCCAGGACCGAGACGGTCACCTTGCCGGTGACCTCGGCCCGGCCCTCGGCGAGGCGAGCGTGATAGTCGGCCGAGGTGAGGAGGGCGGTTCGCGGCGGGCGGCGCTCGTCTTCCCTTTTCGCCCGCTCCCGCAGCGCCTCGTACTCCTTGCGGGAGAGGAGGACGCGGTTCGGGTCGCCCTCCAGGATAGGGCTCAGGTCCTCCAGCGGAACGTACAGTTCGCGGACGGTCGCGGGTTCTTGCGCGGCGGGTGCCCCTCGGCTCCGCTCGGGACAGGCTCCGACCCGCCGCGCCCCTGCCGTGTTGGGCGCAGCCGCTTTCGACTCGACGGCCGACACCTCGCCCGCCGCCAGGGCGAGCAGGCAGACGGCCACGAGGGCCGCCACTGCCACCACGCGCGTTGTGCGCGGCGGGCAGTCTTGCCCGCCGCCCGAGACGCGGTGCCCAAGACTGGGCACCGCGCAGGGCGCGGTGGTCCGGGAGGACCACCGCGCGGGAAGTCGCAAGGACCACCGCGCGGGAATCGTGGGGATTTGAGGAAGGGGGTTACGCATCGGAAGGCCCTCCTTCCTTGTCCGCCCCGGAGGCGTCGCCGGACTCCTGGGACGATGCCTCGGGCGGCGGCTCGCCGGCGGAGGCCTTGCCTTCGTCCGGCGCGCCGGGCGGCGGTTCGGCCTGCGGGCCGGTCCCGTTTGCCTGGGCCCTCAGCCGGGCCAGGCGCGCTTCGCGCTCCGACCGCCGGGCCTCCTTGCGGGCACGCACATCCGGGTCCCGCGGACGGGCCACCGCCGCGTACCACACGATCCAGATGACGAGCACCAGGAAGGCCGCCGACACCAAAACCCAGTCGGCCACCTGGTGGGCGAAGGCCGGGGCGAACACCCCGATCAGCACCAGGGCCGCCACAAGGGCCCCGACCGCCACGCAGCGGACGGTCCAGGGCGTGAAGTTCAGCACGAGGCCCGCCGCCAGGACCACCACGAAAACGAGGACGGCCAGCGTCCGGCCGCCGAGGGCGTAAACCCGCAGGTTCCCCCCGGGCGACGGGGCCGGCTGGAGCGTCGAGAAGAGGTGATGCCGGCCGTCCGTGGCGAACGTCTGGCCGGGACTGCCCTCCACCGTCAGCCCCTCGGTGACCCAGTGGATGAGATCCGGGCCGGACCGCAGCGCCAGAGGCTGCCAGCCCAACTCGTCGGCGTAGAAGCGCCAGACCATCTCCTCGGTCCACGGGCCGGCGGCGCCCACGTAGTCCCACCCATCGCGGCCGCTCGGCAGCCAGACCGACAGATACACCCGCTGGACGGCGGGCTCTTCCGGGAACGAGGGCATCGCCAGGTCCAGGTCGCCCTCCCGGATGACGTACCGCAGTTCCAGGAGGAACGGTTCGTCGGGCTTCCGGCCGGTCAGCGGGACGTAGAAGGTCTGCGCCTCGGCGTCGCCACGCTCCAGCGCCACCGGCCGGCCGTTCAGGCGCAGCGGCTCGCTGTGGAAGGCGGCGCCCTCGGGCAGTTCCACCAGCAGCCGCTGACGGGCGCTGCGGGCACGGTAGAGGGCCTGGACGCTGAGTTGCTGGTTCGGCGCCACGACCGTCCGCACCAGGGCCCGCTCGATGCTGGTGTGCTTGATCTCCTCCAGGCGGTACATCGTGGCCACCACCGTCAGGGCCCATGCCTCGTGGAACTCGAAGGCGCGGGCGGCGCCCTTGACCGAGGCGCCGCTCATCAGGTCGTGCTGCGGGTCGATCGGCCTGAGGCCCGTCACGAGTGTCTTGTCCTCGGCCGGCCGCACGTCGATGGACTCGACCTTCGCCAGGACAATCTGTCCCCAGGCGCGGTCCACGTCGCGCGGCACGAGGCGCGCGACGGCCAGGTCCACGCTCTTGCCGACGTCGAGTTTTTCAATCGTCTCCTCCCACTGGAGGGTGATCGTCTCGGAGCCTATGAACTCCGTCTCGCCGCTGAGGCGCCAGGCCACGCAGCCCTCGGCCAGGTCGTCCGGGGCCTGGTCCTCGGGCACCTGCTCGTGGCGGACCGAGAGCGGCGTGACGCGTATCTCCGGCGCCAGCGCCGCCGGCACGTCGATCCGCACCGTCTTCACGCCGCTGTACCGCACGTCGTAGTGGAACGTGGCCGCGTACTTCACCACGCCCGAATCGATCCGCGCCACCAGCAGTTGCCGCACCGTGACGTGGGGCTTCCGCCGCTCGGCCGACAGGCCGAACGTGACCGGCTCGTCGGTGTAAGCGAAGGCGAGGACGGGGCGCTCGTCGCCCTTGCGGCGCTGCACCATGTTCTGGACGGCTTCCTGATACGTGACGGTCCGGAGGCCGTCGCTCTGCCCGGGGTTGACGCGCAGGCTCTCCGGCGCGTAGACGACCAGCCGGCCGGTCTCGTGCTCGACGGTGCCGGGGGCGACGCGCGGCAGGGGGAGCGGAATGTCGGCCGCCCGCCCGGTCGGCTCCAGCAGATCCGGCTCCGCCAGCGACCGATGCAGCCGGACCTCCAGCGCCACCCGACCCAGGGCCTTTCGCGACAGGTCGATGAGCAGGCGCGTCTCGTCCGGGCCCTGGAGGTGATGGGCGTCGACCTGGGCGGCGGCCGCCTGACCCACTTTCAGGCCGCGGACGCTTCGGACCTCCAGGCCCTTCGGCACGTCGACCTCGAACCGGAACACGCCCGCCCGCTCCACCGTGAAGACCGTCACAAGGTTCACCTCCAGTGCCTCGGTGCCCAGGTGGGCCTCGACGAGCGAGTCGGCGAGGATGCGCGGCTGGACCTTCTCCACGCCCAGCGTCAACTCGAACGGGAGGGCGGCGTACCGGTACGAGAAGTCCCATTTGCCCTTGGCGAGCGGCTTCGGCAGTTCAGAGGGGTCGAGTTGGAGCAGGCCCGTCCGGGTCACCGCCTCGGCCCGCAGCCCGGGCGCCACCCGGACCACCACCACGCCCTGCTGCCGGCCCACGCCGAGGACCCGGATGACGGGCACCCGGACGCGGTCGGCCTCTTCGGCGCTGAACTTCTCGAGTTCCAGCACCAGGTTCTGGTCCTTCTTGGCGGGCTCGAACAGTTCCACCGTCACGGTCTGGATGTTGCCC
>Ga0180434_10007849_pt1 | contig 11932 bp, 10 predicted proteins | sample SS_ome_7_FD_132453 | JGI IMG/M metagenome (GOLD analysis project Ga0180434, IMG submission 132453) | Hypersaline lake sediment archaeal communities from the Salton Sea, California, USA - SS_1_D_2 metaG | ecosystem: Environmental > Aquatic > Non-marine Saline and Alkaline > Hypersaline >... | reverse complement strand
GTCAGGAATGAGACTCTGAAGGTTGGAATCATCAAGGCATAATATGACCGGACAGTAAAAAGGAACTTTATTTGCAAAGTTAATAAAGGTCTTTTTTATTTCTTCAACGGTCTTGTACTGGTCTAGGTGTTCTTCGTCAAGATTCTTCAGCACGGCAATGTACGGAGACAGGTAAAGAAAGGAGCGGTCGCTCTCATCCGCCTCTGCGACAATAAATTCTCCTTCTCCCAGTTTGGCATGGGCGCCGACCGTGTTCAGACGCCCCCCTACGATGATGGTGGGATCGAAATCTCCTTTTTCAAGGACCTGGGCGATCATGGATGTGGTAGAGGTTTTTCCGTGAGAGCCGGTTACGGCAATACTGTTTTTCAGGCGCATCAGTTCTGCCAGCATCTCTGCTCTCGGGATGACAGGAATTTTTAGTTTTTTTGCTTCTGTGACTTCTATGTTGTCCGGTTTTATGGCAGAGGAAATGACAACTACGTCTGCGCTCTCTACAAGACCGGATTTGTGGCCTATGTTGATATCAGCTCCTAATGCAGCGAGCCGTTTGGTTGATTCCTGGGAGATCAGATCCGAACCTGATACAATGTAACCGAGGTTCAGAAGGATTTCAGCAATCCCGTTCATGCCGGTTCCTCCTATTCCGACCATATGGATGTGTTTGAGTTTTCTGTTTGTCCGTCTGATCACTTTATGTTCTCCTTTTGTTTTTTCTCATAAGCCCCAGACAAAGTGCTGCGATTTCTTCCGAGGGATCTTCTCTTTTCAGTTGTTCCAGTTTTTTCTCCATCCGGTTGAGTGTGTCCTTGTTATCAATAAAATAAGTGATTTTAGAGGAAAATTTTCCCGGTGTAAAATCCTTTTCAAGAATGATCTCCGCCCCTTTGATCCTTTCCAGTTCCCTGGCATTTAAAAGCTGGTGGTTTTCTGTGGAAAGGGAAAAAGGGATCAGGATGGAAGGCTTTTGGGAGGCGATCAGTTCTGCTATGGTGGTGGCTCCTGACCGGCACACGATCAAATCCGATTTTTGAAAATATTCATAAATATCAAAGAAAAAAGCAGATACTTCCGCGTTCTCGAAGCTGTTTTGTTCGTACTGTTCTTTGACCCAATTCAGATCTTTTTCTCCTGTTTGATGAAAAATTTTAAGCCTGTCCCTGTTGGCTTTCAAAAGGGGGAGGCTCATGGTTATTTTTTTGTTCAGGAAATGAGAACCCTGACTTCCTCCGAAAACAAGTATGGTAAGGTATTCTTCTCGTTTTTTTGGTTTCAGCGAATAGAATTCTTCCCTTACCGGGTTTCCCAGAAATTCTCCTTTGCCTTTAAATGCCGGAAGGGATTTTTTAAAGGCTACCACAGCTTTTTTTGCAAAAGGGATGAGGATCCGGTTGGTCAATCCCGGATGGAGGTTTTGTTCCATTATCAAGGATGGGATTCCTATGAGAGATGAGATGAGGACGATAGGACCTGAACTGTAACCGCCCATGCCAATAACGAGCGCTGGTCTTCTATTGATGATGATAAGCAAAGACTTGATCACAGAATAGGGGAGTATGAGGAGTGATTTGATAACAAGAAAGCCCCTTCCCTTGATGCCTTCTATTTTTAACGGGATAAAATCAGCATGATAGTGCTTCATTATGGACTGTTCGAGCTTCCGGGTGCTTCCGACAAAAGTAATTTTTATGCCTTGCCGCTGCAGCTTTTTCCCCACTACCAAGGCAGGATAGAGGTGTCCGGCTGTTCCTCCACCGGATATAATGACTCTTTGTTCCATCATTTCCTCTTATATGCCTGTTTCCTTTGTGAGATATGAAGAAGGATCCCGATACTGCCCATCATATAGAGCAGCGAGGACCTGCCGTAGCTTAAAAAAGGAAGAGTAAGACCCGTGGCCGGGAGAAGTCCGAGCACAATGCTGATGTTCAGCATGGCTTGAGAAAAAATGGCGATAGTGAGCCCTGCCGCCAGAAGGCTGCAGAATTGATCGGGCGCTCTTCTGGATATGAGCAAGCCTCTCCACAGAATGATTCCGTAAAGCAGGAGCACACTCACGGTTCCTATCATGCCCAGTTCTTCTCCTATGATCGCGTAGATGTAATCGGTGTGGGCACAGGGAAGAAAGAAAAGTTTTTGGGTGCTCTGCGCTATACTGACCCCGACGATACCGCCCGAGCCCAAAGCGAGCTTGGACTGGTAAGCATGAAAGCCGCTGCCGAGAAGGTCATTGGAGGGGGATATATAGGAGTTCCATCTGTCTATTCTGTAGTTTGCCTGGAAGAGATAGAACACAAACACAAGCACGGAAGCCAGCCCGATCATGAAGAGCTTGTCTAACCGTATGCCCCCTATGAGAAGCATTATGGAGCCGATGATAAAGATAAAGAGAGAAGTGCTGTAATCAGGTTCCTTGAGTATAAGGAGAATGAAAACAAATAGAATGGCGGCCGGAATGATCAAGGTGCTTGTTTGATGGAGTTTTTCCTTCTTCCGGCTGAGGTAGGAAGCTAGAAACAATATAAGACTCAGTTTTGCGAGCGATGACGGTTGGAATCTGAAGTTCAATATGTGGATGGCGCGGTTTGTGTTGTTGACTTCGGGCATCACGAAACAAAGCACAAGAAGGGCTAATGTAAGGAACAGCAGCCCGTAGATGAAGAGAGTGTTTTGATAAAATGCCGTTTTCATTGAGATGATGACCAGAATCAGGATAAGGCCTGCGGCCGCTGCCATGGATTGATTCACAAGATAGGTGAAAGGCTGGCCGTATCTTTCATTGGACTGCACCGCGGACGAGCTGAATACCATTATGAGGCCGAAAGCCACAAGAATAATAGTGGTGATGAACAGTGGCTTGTCAAAACCGAATCGCTTGAATGCTTCCATTTACCTACCTGCTTTTTTTATTTTTTGGGAAAGGTTTCGCAGCTCGTCTTTAAAAACTCTTCCCCTGTGCTCAAAGTTATCAAACATATCAAAACTGGTGCACGCCGGTGCCAGAAGCACCACTTCTCCGGGTTTAGAGAGCTCAAAAGCCCATCCCACCGCCTGTTTTAAGGAAGAAGCCTCTTCTATTTCTGCGTGCTTTCCAAGGGCCTTAATTATCTTTGCGCTTGCTTCTCCGATCACGATGATTTTTTTGACCCTTTTTTTGATCTGTTTTTTTAGGCGGCTGAAATCACCTCCCTTATCTCTTCCTCCTAAGATCAAAATGATTTTTTTATCAAAGCTCATGATCGACTTTAAGGCTGCATCGATATTGGTGGCTTTTGAGTCGTTGAAGAAGTCCGCTCCTTTGAGGGTCATGACTTTTTCCAGCCGGTGTTCCAGTCCTTTGAAACGCGTTATGGTATTTCTTATTTCACCCGGAGGGATACTGAACAAATGTCCCGCCAGAATGGAAGCCATGATGTTTTCTTGATTGTGGATTCCTTTCAGGGGAATGTCCTTTGTATTCATGGCTTTTTGCTCTTCTTTGTTTTTCAGCACGATCCACTCCCTTTGAAGGAAGCATCCGTTACGGACTTTGGTTTTCCTGCTGAAGGCACAGATATTTTTAGGCCCCTGTTTTCTTGCGGACCAGACTAGAGGGTCATCTCTGTTGAGTATGGCTGTCTGGGTTTTTTTCTGATTTTTGAGAAGGTTTGTTTTGGCTGTCAGGTAGGACGAAAAGCTTCCGTGCCAGTCCAGATGGTCGGGCGTGATATTAAGGACCACGGAGATGTCAGGTGCGAAGGTATCAATATATTCGAGCTGAAAACTCGACAATTCGGTCACAAAGATATCGTCTTCTGAGCTTTTTTCCGCAAAGCTGATTAAGGGTATCCCTATGTTTCCGGCCAGATTGGATTTGAATCCACCGTCTTTGAGTATGCTGTGGACAAGCGATGTTACAGTGGATTTTCCGTTCGAGCCTGTTATGCCGATTATTTTTCCTTTTAAAAAGCGGGAGGCGAGCTCTATCTCGGAAATTGTTTTTATTCCCCTGCGTTTGGCCTCTTTGAGTTGCGGTATCAAAGGAACTCCGGGGCTGGGAATGATCAGGTCCGCATCCAGAAACGACTGGAGTGTATGGCCCCCGGTTTCAAATGTGATGCCTCTTTTCTGATAGGGCAGGGCTTCTTCATTCATGTCTTGATTTTTTTTTGATTCGCTTATTTTTATTTTTATATCCTTGTTCTGGTTTATCAGAAAGTCACACACGGCTTTTCCTGTTTTTCCAAATCCGACGACCAGGACTTTCTTGTTTTTCAGTTCCATTTTTACCTGATTTTCAGTGTGGTCAGGCTGAAAAGCGCAAAGATAATTCCCACAATCCAGAACCTGACGACTATTTTTTGTTCCGACCATCCCATCAGTTCAAAATGATGGTGCAGGGGAGTCATCTTAAAAACCCTTTTTCCTCCCGTGAGTTTGAAGTATCCCACCTGTATCACCACGGAAAGAGCCTCCATGACGAACACTCCGGCCACCATAAAAAGCAGGAATTCCTGCTTGATCATTATGGCCACGACACCCAGAGTCGCTCCCAGAGAAAGGGAGCCGGCGTCTCCCATAAAGATTTCAGCCGGATGGCAGTTGTACCACAGGAATCCGAGGCAGGCGCCGGATAGGGAGCCGAGAAGCACAGTGAGCTCTGCAGCCTGAGTTACGGGAAGAATGTTTAAATACTGGGACCAGAGCGCATGTCCGGCTATATAAGAGAGAGCTGTAAATGAGGAGATGCTGATCAGGGTCAATCCTATGGCAAGGCCATCAAGCCCGTCGGCAAGATTCACGGCATTGGTGGAGCTGACCATTATGAGCATGATCCACGGGATATAAAGCATTCCCAAATATGGAGTCCATTTTTTGAAAAAAGGGAGGGTCAGATGCAGGTTGAAATCTCCCCGAAGACCCATATAACAGAGCACTACTGCAATGGCAGCGGCAAAGATGATCTGGATGATGAATTTGTATTTTGCTAGCAGTCCCTTAGGCTTGTTTTTTCTGATTTGAAGGTAATCGTCCAGTAAGCCGAGAGCGCCGAAGAGAAGCATGGTTGCCATGGCCAGCCATATATACAGGTTGCTTAGATCAACCCATAAAAGGGTGGAAACCGCTGTGGCTCCAATGATCAGAATACCCCCCATGGTCGGCGTTCCTTTTTTTGTGATATGTGTTTTTGGCCCCTCATCCCTTATGGTTTCGCCGAACTGGTGTTTCCTCAAATATTTTATCAGCCACGGCCCGAGGACCATTGTGAAGAGAAGCGCGGTGATTCCGGCGAGGGCTGTTCTTACCGTGATATAGCGGAATACATTGAAAAATATAAAGTATTTTTTCAGCGGAACAAGGAGTATATAAAGCACTTTATTTTCCTCCCTTTTTTAAGGCATGAACAATTTTTTCAATTTTTACTCCTCTCGATCCTTTGATCAATACGATATCGTTTTGCTTTAGCAGGGATGGCATCTCTCTGGCTGCTTCTTCAGAATCACTGAACGAATGAATGTTATGGAGAGCCATTCCTGAATCAAGGGCGCCTTCGGCCATGTGCTTTGCCAGAGGGCCCACGGTAATAAGCATATCGATTCCGTTTTGAACAGCTGATTTTCCCGCAGCTCTGTGAAAGTCTTCTTGTCTATCCCCAAGTTCCAGCATATCGCCGAGCACAGCGATTTTTCTTCCCCCATTTTGCACGGAAAGGCTTTTGAGTGCTTCCTCCAGGGCGGCCGGATTGGAATTATACGAGTCGTTTATCACTTTGATATTGTCAGCCAGGGAGAGGATCTCCCCTCTGTTATCAGAAGGTTTCAGTTTTTTCCCTGTTTTCACGATATCCTTAAAGGGAATGGACAGGACTGAAGCCGCGCCTGCGGCTGCAAGGAAGTTGTAGAGAAAGCCCCTGTTTGAAAACGGTATAAACGTTCTGGCCCGGCATCCCATACAGATAAAATCAAAGGACATTTTTTCTAATGAATGGACATGAATGTTACAGGCTCTTACGTCACATTTATCCGTAAGACCGAACAGAACCGGTTTTTTTCGGAGTGATTTCATCATGCTCAGTATAAGAGGCTGGTCTCCGTTGAGAACCGCTGTTCCGCCAGGATTCATGCCGTCCAGAATTTCTTTTTTTGCATCCGCTATTTGATGTATGTTTTTGAAAAATTCCATATGCACAGGATAAACATTACAGATAATGGCGATATCCGGCCGTGCGATACGGGTCAGTGTCAGGATCTCTCCCTTGTGGCTCATCCCGTATTCCAGCACAGCAGCTTCATGCTCTTTGTTGAGCCTGAGAAGGGAGAGAGGGAGGCCTATATGATTGTTGAAGTTCCCCAGGGATTTCAAGGTGTGGTATTTCTTTTTGATAAGCTCTGCCGTGAATTCTTTGGTAGTGGTTTTTCCTGTGCTCCCTGTGATGCCGATAACCTTCACCTTGTGCTCCAGAAAAACCCGGTGCGCGAGCCTTTGAAGGGCTTTTAAAGTATGGTCGACTTTTATGTAAGCCGTGCTGTTTTCCAAAGAGGAGAGGTCTTTGGAGATCACGGCTCCCTTGGCTCCGTTTCTCACTGCATCCGGGATGAAATCATGGCCGTCTCTCTGGCCCTTGAGGGCAAAGAACAGGCTTCCTTTTTTGATGTCCCTGGAATCTATGCTGAAGTCACTGAACCTGGAGGATGGGTCTCCCTGCTCGATTTTTCCGTTCAGCTTTTCTGCGATCTGACCCAATCGAAGTTCAGCCACGTTAGTGTCCCTCTCTTTTTTTTGCCGCTGCTTTGGCGACCTCCACATCATCGAAGGGGATGACCCTGTCTTTTATGGTCTGGGTCTTTTCATGCCCTTTTCCTGCGATGAGGACATAATCTCCTTTTTTTGCCATGGAAACAGCTTTTTCAATGGCCTCTCTTCTGTCCGGAAGGATTTCATATTTGTTTTTTCCTGTTTTTCTGATCCCTTTTTCAATGTTCAAAATAATATCCATGGGGTTCTCAGACCTGGGATTGTCTGAAGTGATGATAGTCCAATCTGCTGTTTTCCCCGCTGTTTCTCCCATTCTGGGCCTTTTTGATTTATCCCTGTCTCCTCCGGCTCCGAAAACGAGGAATATTCTCTGTGAAGTGATCTCCTTTACGGTTTCAAGAAGGTTTCTCAGGGCGTCATCCGTATGCGCATAGTCCACAAATAGATGAAGCCCCAGGTCATTGGGCACTTTTTCGAACCGTCCCGGAACATATTTCAGAGCGGCAATTCCTTTTTCAATGGACTTCACAGGAATATCTAAAACCAGGACAGAAGAAACCGCTGTGAGAATATTGTAAAGATTTGGTTTTCCTAGAAGAAGAGAAACGATCTCTATTTTTCCTAAAGGCGATTCGATGCTGGCTGTTATGCCGTTGGAGCTGAATCTGTATTTACTGGCATGGATATCAGCTCTTTTGTTTAAGCCAAAGCTCAGAGCCTTTTTGGGTAATTCTGAAATAAGCTTCTGGCCCCAGATAGAATCCGTATTGACCACTGGTTTGCTTTTATTTGCCGTTAAGAACAGCTTTTTTTTGGCGTTATAGTAGTTTTCAATGGATTTATGATAGTCCATATGCTCTCCGCTGAGATTTGTGAAAGCAGTGACATCAAAATCGATCCCGTTTATTCTTTTCATTTCTATGGAATGGGAAGAGACTTCCATGACACAGTGAGTGGCTCCATGTTCCAGCATTTTGTGCATTAAGGCATTTGTATCAGGAGCTTCCGGAGTGGTTCTTACAGCAGGTGTGTCAAATCCAGGCCCCCTGTAAGAGATGCTTCCTATGACTCCGGGGGAATATCCGCCTTTTTCTAAAATTTTCTCTAGAAGATAGGTAACGGTTGTCTTTCCCTTGGTGCCGGTTATTCCTATGACTCCCATCTCTTTTGACGGATGGTTAAAGAACTTGGTTGAAATCAAAGCCAGAGCGAGCCTTGCGTCATTTGATTGGATCCATGTCTTTGCAAATCCTTTGGGCCTTTTTTCCTCTGATAATACAGCTGTGGTGCCTTTTTTCAGGGCATCGGGTATAAAATCAAAACCGTCCTGTTTTTCTCCCTTAAGTGCGGCAAATAAAAATCCGGGCTTTGTTTTTTGGGAAGAATAGGAGATCCCGGTTATGCGCTCTTCAAGGTTTCCGCTTATACGCAAACCCGGGATTTCCTTAGTGAGTTCTTTTAGAATCATGTTTTTCCCGTATCTGTTTTTTGGGCGGCGATGATCGGCCTTATGAGCCCGGCTTCCGGGGCCACCCCCATAAACCGGAGCACTTTCAGAGCCGTTTCTCTAAAAACCGGAGCTGCAACCTCGCTTCCGTAATAAAATCCTTTTGGATCGTCGATCACAACGATTATTGATAAGGCCGGATGATCCGCGGGAATGAATCCCATAAAAATCGAAGTGTGCGCACCGGAAGTATAGCCGCCTGTTTCAGGGTTTATTTTCTGGGCTGTTCCGGTTTTTCCAGCCGCTTCAAATCCGTTAATGCGGGCTGTTCTCCCCGTACCCTCTTTGACAACTCTTTTAAGCATTTCTTTTATTTGAAGCGCGGTCCTTTCTGAGAGGATTCTTTTGGATGCCGCGGCCTGCCCTGATTCGTTTAACCCGGGATGGCTTCCTCTTTTTATTATGGTAAAGGGAATTTGAACGCCGTTATTGGCAATGATATTCGCGGCGTTAAGAAGCTGCAGAGCGGTCACGGAAATCTCATATCCTATGGAAAGCGAAGCCAGTGATAAGCGGCTCCACTGGTCTATGGGATGGAGAAGTCCCCTTTGTTCTGCAGGAAGCTCTATGCCTGTTTTTTGCCCGAATCCAAAGTCTTTGACTCTCTCATAAAGGAGTTTTTCTCCCACGATCTGGCCAATTTGTATGGTCCCGACATTGGAAGAATGAATGATAACTTCAGGGAACGAAAGCATATCATATCTGTGATGGTCTCTAAAAGTCTTGTTAGCGACCCTGATATATCCCTTGCTGCAGTCAAAAGTTTCCGAATAAGGGATTTTGTTTGAATCAATGGCTGCAGAAAAAGTGACGATCTTGAATGTGGAGCCCGGATCAAATACATGATGGATGGCTTTATTTGAAAAAAGAGAGCTCAGGTCAGTCAAGGGTTGGTTGAGATCGCTTTCGGGAAAGCTTGACATGGCCAGGATTTCTCCGGTAGGGGGATGGGAAACAATGATCGTCCCCCAGGAAGCTTGGGCTTCCTTGACAGCGGTTTTGAGATTTTCCGCAGCAATATACTGAATGGTCTCATCAATACTGAGGATGAGGTCTTTTCCCGGTTCGGTTTGTTTAAGGATACGAAAACTGTATTCTTTTCTTCGGGCGTCCTTGTAGTTCAGCATGATCCCGTTTTTCCCTCTCAGCAGCGAGTTGTACTGAAGCTCGGCTCCGTTTATTCCGTTTTCGGAGAAATCGACTCTACCAATAACATGGGAAGCGAGATCTCCGTAGGGATAAAAACGCTTGCTTTCTTCCAGCATGTGAACGCCTTTTAGATTCATTCCCTTTAAGACTTTCTCCTCTTCCGGTTCGATTTTTCGCTTTATATAGATAAAGGGATCATTGTCTTTTATCTGTGATTTTATGCTTCTGGTTTTTTTCGCGGAAATGCCCAGGATCCTTCTCAGTTTATTTATCCGGCTGTACTGTATGTCCAAAGGCTCGTCTTCTACGGTTGAATAAAAAACAGATGCTCTGGGCACACTGCAGGCCAGTCTGTTTCCATTCCGGTCAAATAGAGTCCCTCTCTGTGGAATGATGTCGTCTTGATTTTGATTTTGCCTTTGCACCTGGTTCTTTAATTCGCTGTGCTGTATGATCTGCAGCTGGACCAGACGGAAACCAATGACCGCTGTCCAGAGAACAAAGAGAAAGGCTATACAGATGGTTCTTCTTTTTGTTTTTTTGGAAACATATGCACTCATTTGAATCAGTTTCCTGAATCTTTGAAATCTTCATATATCAATTGTTTTTCTTCAGGTTCTTTAAGGCCCAATTTTTGTTTTGCTGTCTTTTCGACTATTGCAAGGGAAAGAAGGGCTGTCTTTTCCGCTTCCAGGGTTTCCACTTCTTTTTGGAGTCTGGTGACTTTTTCCTCCAGGTCTCTTATTGTGTAGCCCATTTTTACGGATTCTGCCTGACGCCAGATATAGAAGGTCAAAATGAGTATGGCCGTGAATGCAAACAGGACAGCGCGGATGACCGTATTCTTTTTGAATTTTCTCTTTACCATCATATATTCCTAGAAACTCTCAGTTTTGCAGACCTGGCTCTAAAATTCACATCGATTTCTTTTTTGGCGGGAGTGACAGGTTTTTTTGTCAATATGGTTATAAAAGGGCGGTCCTGTTTGGATGATGCCAGTTCTTTCATTGTCTGTTTGACAATCCTGTCCTCCAGGGAATGAAAAGAAATAACAGCGGTCCGGGTATTTTTTGGAGTCAGTTTGACTATTTTTTCCAGAAAGGTATCAAGGCCTTTGAGTTCCTGATTGACTTCAATGCGCAGTGCCTGAAAAACCCTGGCTGCCGGATGAGTTTTTCCTTTTTGAGGCCTCCAACGGCATATCTCCTCGGTTATTTTAAGAAGCTGGCTGGTCGTATTGATTTCCTCTTTTTTCCTCCGTGAATAGATTTCCTTAGCCAGGATTTTTGCCTGTCTCAGTTCTCCGTATTCCCAGAATATCTGGGCTAGTTTATTCTCAGAGCTTTTGTTTACGATTTTTGCTGCTGTGGTTTTATTCCGGAGGTCCATGCGCATGTCCAGAGGTCCCTTTTTCTGATAGCTGAAACCTCTCACCGGGTTGTCAAGCTGGAAAGATGAGAGGCCAAGATCCAGAAGGATTCCCCGGATGGATGGGAAGTCTATTCTTAATTCAGGAATATATCTGAAGTCCGAGTGGTACAGGGTGACTCTTTCTGCGAACGGTTTGAGATTCTCTTTTGCTTTCATGAGGGCTTTCTCATCTATGTCAAATCCTATGACACGGGCGTCTTTGTTACGCCTCAAGATCTCAATTGAATGTCCTCCCAGTCCGATAGTGCAGTCCAGGTAAATCCCTTGCCTTTGCGTGTCCAGAAGAGACAAGACTTCCTCAAGAAGAACAGGGATATGAGCTTGCTGGCTCATCATTTGTCTTCCTTGGTCTTCAGTTCAGATATTTGGTCAAAGTCCTCATCTGTTAATGGGTTTTGTTCGATGATTTGTTCCAGGATTTCCTTGTTCCAGATTTCAAGGTGATCGTTGAGTCCCACTACTTCGACTTCATCTCCGAGATTCGCTTTCTCCTTTAAAGCTTGACTGATGAGGACTCTCCCCTTGGTATCAATTTCATAGTAAGATCCTTTGACATTGACCCTGAGCATGAAACTTCTGACTCTGGGTTTTAACTGATGAAGGCCTTCATCAGTGAGCCCGGTGAGTTTCTGCCATCTGGGGAGAGGATAAATTTGAACGGATTGATCGGTCAAAGAGGTAATGAACACGTCCTTTCCATATTTTTCCAGGATGGCTTCCTGAAATTTTGCAGGGATTTTGATTCGTCCGCTTCTGTCGAAGCGCGCTGTGTAACTTCCGATTAAATAATTTCCCAATTTGTCCCGTTTTGTCCCGTTTTCCTAAAATATATGATAGAAAGAGGGTAATGTCAAGGGAAAAAAGGGAAAAATTTATTCTTTTTTTAATGATGAAATTCAGATGTGGCTTGGGCTCCCTTGTCATTACCGGGAGCTAAGCGACAAAGACATGTCAAAAAGAGGTTAGGAATTCTTCTCCTCAAGGAGGGATTTGGCTTTTTCATAGTCCTTTTCTTTGACCATTACTGTGATTTTTCCCAGTCCGTCCGCTGAGAAAGCATGTACGGATTGAACCACCAGCCCCTTGAGCACGGTAGTGATTCCGCAGCTT
>Ga0180434_10007847_pt1 | contig 11934 bp, 12 predicted proteins | sample SS_ome_7_FD_132453 | JGI IMG/M metagenome (GOLD analysis project Ga0180434, IMG submission 132453) | Hypersaline lake sediment archaeal communities from the Salton Sea, California, USA - SS_1_D_2 metaG | ecosystem: Environmental > Aquatic > Non-marine Saline and Alkaline > Hypersaline >... | reverse complement strand
TCGGCAACCTCAATAGCTTCTTTGTGGGCCGGACCGACTACCCACTCACCGACCATGGTATCCAGCAAGCGCGCCAGTTGGGCCAGTGGTTTTCCACGCAGGGCATTAGCTTCAATACCATGTACTGCTCCCCGCTCATCCGCGCGCGACACACCGCAGAGCTAATCGCTGCTACCCAAGCAGAGCAAACCCTGATTATCGATCAGCGGATGCAGGAATTCGACTGCGGCCTGCTAGAAGGCCTGGGTCCGGAAGAAGCCAAACAGCAGTATCCAGATTTGTTTAATAGGCCCCTCGAGGAATGGGGCGATTTAAGCCCTTACGGCGGCGAAAGCTACGACAGGGTGATGAATCGCGTAGTGGAATTCTGCCGTGAACTCGAACAGCATTATGATCCCGACCAGGAAATTCTGGTCGTTGCCCATGGTGGCACGCTGTTATTCGCCCTAGTGTACTGGTGCGCCCTTCCCCATCCACGGTTGATCGGTGTCCGCACACCAAACTGCTGTACGATCAAACTTGGGCTTAGAGGCTGGCGCGGACGGACACTGGGGCAGATTGAATGGCTCCTGCCGCTCAAGATGCTTCCTGCTCCGAACACGACCTGAGCCGTTCTTTGGCTATAATCCCGGACCGTGGCAATATACCTAGTGCGGCATGGACTGAGCGAAGGCAACCTCGGTAAATACTTCCAGGGGCATCTTGATCCCCCACTAACTGACCAGGGACGCCAGCAAGCGGCCGCGCTGGGCCAGTGGTTAGGTAAGCGCGACCTAACGATCAGTGCGATGTATACTTCGCCGCTGAAACGCGCGCGGCAGACGGCTGAAATCATCGGCGCAAGCCTAGGTCCTACCGCTATCATCGATGAACCAGATCTGATTGAGTATCATGGCGGGCAACTCGAAGGGCTGACCCTCGATGAGGCGACCAAGCTATTCCCGGACTACCTAGATCGGCCATTAGCCAAGCGGGGTGACTTCTCCGCGTATGGTGGCGAAAGCTATCAGCAGATGCAACAGCGCCTCGAACGGTTCATCTCCCGCGTGCAAAGCGCCCACCCACCTGACGCGGATATCATCGTTGTCGCCCATGGCGGAAGTTTATACCAACTGCTGAAGCGTTGGTGCGGTTGGCCGACGCCCCGGCACTTCTTCGTACGGTTTAGCAATTGTGTGTGCTTGAAGCTTGAGCGCCGCGAGATCGTCGGACAAACCGTCCATGAACTGTGCTGGATGATCCCTTTGGAACTGACTAATCAGGAATTAAGTTCCACCGCGCGTGAATACCAGTATCCGCCGGCGGACTAGCGCTTGCCGCTTAACGCCGCTTGGCTTCCTCAACCAGCTCAAGCATATCGCTGATATAGCTCGGGCCCTGGGTATCACACCAGCCGACATAGGTCCCTCCCGGAGCGAAAACGAAGGTTGTCGGCCAGCCCAGCTCGGTGAAGCCATCACCAAGCTCACCGCTATTTCCAAGGAGCACCGGGAAATGCAGATCCTTGGAGTCCATATAAGCCAGCGCCTCGTACTGGTTTGCGCCCATGGCACAAGTCACGATGTTCACTTCGTCAGGATCAGCTTTCTGCGTAAATAACTCAAAATAAGGCATTTGGCGCTGGCAATGCGGGCACTCCGGACCCCATACATGAAAAACCAGCGGCTTGCCTTCCGTGAGTAACTCCATCGTCAGTACTTCACCGCTGAACAGCTCTTCCAACTCGAACTGAAAACGGGAGCTGGACGCCGCCTGGGCGGTGCCCAACGCCAGCAGTCCTGCAATCAGCAGGCCCATGAAATATCTTCCGCTTCTAGTAGTCATATCCGCATCTCCAGCTGTGACCAACCGGCTGTTATACCCAATTTCGTGCTACTAGGTTAGCAGATGGCGGCAAGCTTTTCTTGATAGGAAAAAGTACCGTTTGCCCAATCCGGGGACGAGTCTTGACGGTGCTACAATCCTGCCCATGTTCAAGCGCATCCTGGTGGCAAATCGCGGCGAGATTGCCCTTCGAGTCATCCGCACTTGCGCGGAGATGGGCATCGAGTCCGTGGCCATCTTCAGTGAGGCGGACCTAAACGCGCTGCACATCGTGCACGCTGATTATGCTGAGATGCTGCCTGGGATGCTGCCCGCGGAAACCTATCTAAACATCGAAAAGATCATCGAGATCTGCCGCAAGCATAAAGTCGACGCTCTCCATCCCGGCTATGGCTTTCTCGCCGAGAATCCTGAGTTCGCCGATGCCTGTCAACATAACGGGATCGAGTTTATCGGTCCCGATGCAAAGGCGATCCGGGCGCTGGGAAATAAGATCGAAGCAAAGGAGATCGCCCAGCGTGCCGGTACGCCAGTCGTACCGGGAACCGAAGGTTCGGTGCAGGGCCTAGGAGAGGCGCAAACCTTTGCCGCCATGAGCGGTTTCCCGCTGATGCTTAAAGCCGCGGCGGGCGGAGGGGGTCGCGGGATGCGCGTCGTCCGCAGTGGCGAGGAACTACCCAAGCTTTTTCAGTCGTGCCAGAATGAAGCCCGCGGCGCTTTCGGCAGCGACGAGATTTTTATCGAACGCTACGTTGAGCACCCGAAACACATCGAGTTCCAGATCTTGGCGGACAAGCACGGCAACTGTATCCATCTGGGTGAACGTGATTGCTCAGTCCAGCGGCGACACCAGAAACTGATTGAAGAAGCGCCAAGTCCGGCTCTGACCCCGGAACTACGCCAAGAGATGGGGGAGGCTGCTGTCCGCCTAGCGAAAGAAGCAAATTACGCCAATGCGGGGACGGTCGAGTTTCTGCTTGATCAAGATGGCAACTACTACTTCATGGAGATGAATACCCGCCTGCAGGTCGAGCATCCCGTCACCGAGATGGTTACCTTTGTCGACCTGGTCAAGCAGCAAATCCAGATCGCGGCGGATGAGCCCTTGGAGCATACCCAGGAAGATATCCACATCCGGGGCTGGGCGTTCGAAGCGCGGATCAACGCCGAGGATCCCCTAAAAAGTTTCCAGCCCGCCCTCGGCCGGTTAAACCGCTATATCCCGGCAGCCGGCGGCGGTGTGCGACTGGACTCGGGCGCTTATGAGGGCTATACCATCCCCTCGCAATATGACAGCATGGTCGCCAAGCTGATCGCGTTTGGCGAGACGCGGGAAAAAGCGATCCAGAAAATGCTGAGAGCGTTGGATGAATTCGTTGTTACCGGGGTGAAAACCACGATTCCCTTCCACCGCTATGTATTCCAGCACCCCGTTTTTGTGCGCGGCGATTTCCACACCGGGTTTGTCGAGGAACACTTCAGCGACGAGAAGATTACCGAGTTGATGCACAGCCCGGCAGAGCAGAAAATTGCCGAGCACATCGCCCTCGCCGCCGCCCTGCAGTACTTTCTGCAGCGGACGGAATTGATTGCCACTAACGAGGAGGAAGACCGGGAAGCGAGCCAGCGTTGGCGGGTTGTCCACCGCATGGGTTCCACGTCCTTCCTGCCAAGCTAACTATGAAAATTATGACCACCGTCAGCGGCCAGACCTACGAGATCGATCTGAACATCGATCCCGACTGCGAACGCTGTTTCATCGCCCGTATTGACGACCACGAAGCAAGGTTGGAACTGATCGAGCGGAAACCTGCAAGCCTGACGCTGGCGATCAACAACGAAATCAAGTTCTTCGAGTTCGTGAAAGAGCGCGCCCGGATTAGCGAGATCGTATATCGCAATCGAAGTTACCAGGCTGAGCTGAAAAGCCCCCAACAAGAAGCGTTGGAAAACCTGCTGGAGGAGTTTGGCGCGGGCCTGGGAGGCAGTGCAAGCGATCCATATATGCGCGCGCCGATGCCCGGCAAAATCCTGGGCATCTCGGTAAAACCCGGCGACCAAGTCGAGCTAGGCCAAGTGGTTTTTGTGCTGGAAGCAATGAAGATGGAAAACGAGATCTCCAGTACCGTAGAAGGGACGGTAAAAGCTATCGAAGTGGAGCTGGGCGCTACGGTTAATACCGGGGATGTATTACTCGAAGTTGAACCACACCGTTAGCTAGCAAAGCACGAGAATAAGCTTGCGCCCCAAGCTTGTTGGCTGTCAAACTACCTCCTAGCAGCGATACAATGTATGCATGCCGCAAAGCCAGTTTGAACTTGATTCCGGCTCATCCTTTGGCAACAATTGCACGCTTACCTTGATCGCAGGGCCTTGCGTCATTGAATCGCGGGAGATGAGCATTGAGGTCGCCGGACGGCTCAAGGAGATCACGACCAAGCTCGCTATTCCCTACGTTTTCAAATCCAGCTACGACAAGGCTAACCGCTCCAGCGTAGATAGCTTCCGCGGTCCGGGGCTGGACAAAGGACTAGCGACGCTGGCCGCGGTGAAAGCGCAAGCCGGCGTGCCCGTATTGACTGATATTCATGGCCCCGAGCAAGCACCGCAGGTAGCGGAGGTAGTGGACGTTTTGCAAATCCCCGCTTTTCTTTGCCGTCAAACAGACCTATTGCTCGCTGCGGCGCGCACGAACCGGGTGATTAACGTTAAGAAGGGTCAGTTTATGGCGCCCTGGGATATGGCCAACATCTGGAACAAGCTGGCAGCGGGCGGCTGTGAGCGGACGTTTATCACTGAGCGTGGCACCACCTTTGGCTATAACAACTTAGTCGTGGATTTTCGCGGCCTTCTCTACTTTAAAGAGCAGGATTGGCCCTGTTGCTTCGACGCTACGCACAGCGTTCAGCTCCCGGGCGGCCAGGGAGCCGCCAGTGGCGGACAGCGGCAATACATTGCCGGACTAAGTACTGCGGCTGTAAGCCTGGGTATTTCCGCGCTCTTCTGGGAAGTACACCCGCATCCCGAGCAAGCGCTATGCGACGGGCCCAATCAACTCCCGCTGGACCAAGTTGAACCGTTGCTCGCTCAATTAGTGGAGCTGGATCGCAAAGCAAAAACTAGGCGCCCAACCTTGAACTAGCAAGCATGCTAGGCATTGTGCCCGCCTGGGTTTATCCCGGCGCTGCTAAGCAGTCAGAACATTAGACCGTAATTAGATGAGATACGCTATACTCGTGATGGCGGAGAAACAACTCCTCGTGGAGGATTGAGTATGATGCGCAGATGGCTGGTACTGCTAATCGCCCTTCTGCCTTGCGCCGCATGGGCCCAGGATGCGGCGGCGGAAGCGGAAACTGATGAAGACACTCCGCCGGTGGCGGAAGAGCAAGACCCCGAAGGCGATCATGCATACTCGCTATATGAAGCCCCGGGCTTTGGCTTTGAAGTCGTGCTACCTGATTCCGGCACGATTACAAACCCAGACAGCGCGGGGTGGGACCGTGATCCCCAGGTGGCCTTTTTATGGCGAGGCGCGGCAACTGACCCGGTAGCCTTGATTCTGGCGCGCGTCGACCAATCGGAAATCGAGGAAGAAGAAATCACCAGCGAAACCTTTCAACAGTTTTGCGACCTGATGGTCCAAGATTGGAAGGATGAAGGGGAAAAGGTGGAGCTGGGCCTAGAAAACTACTCGCAAGAAACCGCCAACCATACTTGGCATCTAACGGAAGTGACGCAGACACTTGATGATGAAGTGACGAAAGTGTACTACTCCGTCTTTGTGACCTACAGCGGCCCGCGAATCTTTACCCTGGTGTTTTATTACCGGGAGCCGTTTGATGAAGAAATCAGGCTGTTCGGACTGCCCGTATTAACGAGTTTTAAAGCCACAGAAGTGCCTTAAAGCTGCCGGACGGCTAAAGAATCAAGGCTAACGCTTCTTCGAACTTGGCGCGGGTGGTCGCCCCCGTAAGGTCTTTCACGAGATTGCCTTCGCGATCAACGAATAGCGTGCGGGGAATAAAACTCAGGCCGTATTTCCGCGCCCCATCAACATCATAAGCAAAGGTCCAGCTAAATCCATTCTCGCTCACAATGGTTTGCGTCATCGGGTGCTCCTCCACGGCAATCCCCAACATCACAAACTCGCCCGTGTGAGTATCGTAAACCTCCTGAAACTCAGGCATTTCCCGCAGGCAGGGCCCGCAAGTGGCGGACCAAAAATTAACCACGACCGGTTGGCCCACATAATCGCTCAGTTTGCCCGTCTTGCCCTCGAACGTGGTAAAGCTAAAGTCAGGCGCTCGTTCAGCCGCCGGCGGAGCGGGAGTCGGAGCCGGAGTTGGAGCCTGAGTAGCCGCGCTTGGGGTTTCCGGCGTGGTGCTGGGCGTTTCCGGCTGTTCTTGCTGGCGAGGACAAGCCGCTACGATTAGCAGCTGAACTGTAATTAACGTAATAACTACATAATTTCTCAGCATAACTTCAATCCTTACACTACAAATCAGAACCTAATAGTAAACGAAGCTCTCCTAATACAGCTCATCAAGATTGATCCGCTTATCCTTTAAGCTTTCATCAACAGTAATTGTACTAACCACGTCCACTACGCCTTCCATTTCCTTAGCGATGTTCTCGGCTCGCTCTTTTAACTCCGGGCGGCTCACAATCCCGGTAATCCGGACCTTGCCTGCGCGAATGTCTTCGACGGCGAGCTGCTCCTGCATCAATTCGGGATCCGAGCGCCAAGAGGCGGTAATCGCCGTTTCAATCGCGCGATCCTTTGCAATAACCGCTTCATCCAGCCCCGGAACCTTTACTGCTTCCTGGACCTTTTTCTCCGCGTCCGTGCCCGGGCAGCCCGATACCAGCATCATTCCTGCAATCAGGACTAGTAGCCCACCTAAGACTAGTACAAACCTCATCTAACTCACCTATGTTCCCAAGTATTCTGCGGTAAACCGATTCAACTGCTCCGGCTCGCCGCCTTCCATTACCACCGTCCCATCGGCGAACAGAGTGTAGCGTAGCTCTGCTTCTTCTACCACCAGGCAGTAGGGATTGTGCTTAAGGTCAAACCGCTGTTGATGAGACAATTGCGCCCTAATATTGTTCAAATCGAGCTCAGTGGCCAGCTTGAGTTCGGCACGCCCCGGGGCACACACCTGCTCCGCTTCCGCGCCTTGCTCGCCAGCTAAATACTCTAAGCGCCGTTGGCCACAGGCCGGGCAGTCCGCCTGCGGTCCGGGCAGCTTAACTTGGCGCAACCGCCAATCGCTGATATTCAGTCCATACAACACATCCGCGTCTACGGTGAAGTTGCCGGCGAGGTATTGGTTTGCCGCTTCCAGTTGCAGCGCGTTGGCCACACCGAGTAAAGGCGGGAATAGCCCTTCCGTCGCACACAGCGGGACTTGCCCCGCCACCGACGACTCAGGCAATACGCAGCGCAGGCAGCTGGTCACTCCCGGAATAATGGCCTTGGCGCTGAGTTCCCCCCGTACCACGCCTGCGTAAAAATAGGGCGTGTTCGTGCTTAAAGCATAGTCATTAAGCAAGAAGCGGGTGTAGTAATTGTCCAGTCCGTCAAACAACAGCGTAGCGGGAGCCAGCAACTCATGGATACCATGGCGATTGGCCTCCGCGATATGCGGCTCAAGAGCCACCTCGCTATTAACTTGTGACAGGACTTCGCTAGCCGCGATGGCTTTAGGCAATCCTTGTCTGGCATGCTCTTCGGTAAACAGCGGTTGATGCCCTAAATTTTCCTCACCCACAATATCGCGATCAATGAGGATCAGCCGCACTATGCCTAGCCGCGCCAGGTGCAGTGCCAGTCCGCCGCCCAGACCACCCAAGCCCACGATCGCGCAACAGGCAGACTGCCAGCGCGCCAAAGAGTCTTGGAACCCCGCGTACCGTTGAAGCCTGTCGTAGCGCCGCTTGCTCATCATGCCCAGTGTATTACAATACTGCCATGGGCTTCGTCGATGTGCTGATGATGGTGCTTATCGCCGGGATCTGCGGCTTTCTCGCCAGTCAATTGATGGGCGCAAGGCGCATCAATATCGTGGTGATGGTGATCCTCGGCTTCCTGGGAGCGTTGATCGGCCGGTGGATTGCGGACTATTTCGGCCTGCCCTTGCTGCTGCCCCTGACCTTCGGCGATAAAACCTTTCCCTTGGTCTGGGCCATTATCGGCAGCGTGGTGCTGGTGGGCATCGTGAGCCTGATCCGCCATCACTAATTGCTGGTAGTTGCGCTGCCGATCTCTTGCCAGGTATGCGCGCTAAAAGCGACGATAAAGCGGCTGCCGGACTGGTCAGTAAATGTCACCCACGGCGCGCCGCCTACTATTCCGATGGTTACTGACTGGCGAAAATCAACCGCATAGGGCAGGGGCTCTAGCCACCAAGACCCACCAGCGATCGGATAAGCGCCGACTAGCGCTTGGCCTTGGCGGAAAATCAAAGACAGACCTACTCCCGGCTCATACGCAGCATACACGCCCTGTCGCGGATCCACCCCGGTGCACACGGTGATCCCTGGCCCAACTTCCGGTCCCGTGCTCAGCACCCCATTGGCCAGTTCAAAACGGTAAACGTCCTGACCGACTTCCAGCCGCCCGTGCTCGTAGAAACGCGTACCGCGCGCTCCGGGTTCTGCTGGCGTAACGGGGGCGGCGACCGGTTCTTCTTGCACGGCAGACGGTTGAGGAACCGCTGTTGGTGTAGCGCTTTCCGGCGCGGCGCCGTAGTAGTTATACGTCCGGTTATCGTTGTAAACCGTGGCTGGCGCAGTCGAGGGTGCATTGCTAGCGGCTAAGCCCGGACAAAGCGGAATATTACGCCGGTAGTCGAGTTCTGGGTAGTCAGGTGCGGTATAGAGCTGCGAACTTATGTAATTACCGCGCGGATATGCGGGGTAGACATAGTAATCATTGGGATAGCAGACCACTGGCCGATACGGATCGTAGTAGTACGGGCTAGGACACACTGGCGCGTAACGTAGGACATTCGCCGGATACTGAGGAGTAACCCGGACGCCCGTATCGCGCATCTGATACCACTCTTCGGGGGAAACCCCGGGCGGTAGACCCATCCGCCCCCCATGGTTTACTCCCGGGTAACCTTGGACACCGCCATCGAATTCAAAGGCCGAATCCCAACTGCCATCTTGGTAGCCGAGCGCGAAGCCGTCGGACCAGTGCTGCATCTGGCCCCAATACACCGGCTGCCCCCAATACCAAGCAATATCGTTTGAATAGTAGTAGTCCGAATCACCAAACCGGAGCCGCAAAGAGACGTCGGTATCAGCGTAAGCGTTTGTTGCCAGCGCAACAAGCACCACCAGGCCGATTAATAGCCGCATGGGGCACCTCTTCTTCGGGCAATGCAAAGCCTGCGCATTGCGCCGTTACAATAAAGACTACCAGATTTCGGGCGATGTTCGGCTGCAGTAGCTGCAATGCGCAATAGTTAAGCGCAGGTGGTCTTTCTGCAGGCAGTAGCGATGAAGGCATATGACGTGATCGTAGTGGGCGGGGGCCATGCCGGCTGCGAAGCCGCGCACGCCGTCGCGCGCCTGGGATTGAAAGCTGCGCTGGTAACGATGGACCGGCAAGCGCTGGCACGCATGAGCTGCAATCCCAGCATCGGCGGCCCCGCCAAAGGCCACCTAACGCGTGAGATCGACGCCCTGGGTGGGCTGCAAGGCCAGGTCACGGATCGGACGTACGTCAATCTCCGCATGCTCAATACCGGTAAAGGTGCGAGCGTCCAGGCGCTGCGCGCCCAAAGCGACCGCTTAGCCTACAGCCGGGTAATGCGGCAAGCGCTGGAAGCGACCCCCGGGCTTACGCTAATCGAGGGCGAAGTAGGAGAAATCCTGACTGCGTCAGCCGGTAATATCCCTCCCAAGAAAAGCGCAGATCGGTCATCAGCAGTCCCGCAAGCACGTTTATCCGTCACTGGCGTAGTACTGGCTGACGGTCGTACGCTTTCAGCCTCCCGGGTCATCGTTTGCCCGGGCACCTTCACCCGCGCCCAATGCTTCGTCGGCCATGTGGCCTGGAAATCGGGACGCTGGGATGAGCCCCCGGCAGACAAACTGGGCGACTCGCTCGAGTTGCTAGGGCTTGACTTACTGCGGCTAAAAACCGGCACCAGCCCGCGGCTGGCGCGGGATAGTGTGGACTACACCAAGATCACGCCGCAGCTGTCCGAGTGGCGCACCGAAGCATTTGAAAACTACGCGCCGGCGATGCTGCCCACCTGGTTTTTACCCTGCTGGCACACACGCACTAATGCCCAAACCCGGGAGATCATCCGCGCCAATGAGCAGGACAGTGCGCTGTTTGGCGGGCTGATCAGTGGTCCGGGGCCTCGCTATTGCCCAAGCATTGAAGACAAGATGCACCGTTTTCCCGACACACCCAATCACCCGGTTTTCATCGAGCCCGATGGGCTTGATGTCGCCGTGGTGTATCTCCAAGGCTTAGCTACGTCGCTGTCTTATAAAGCACAGCAAGCTTTTCTCGGCACGATTCCAGGTTTAGAGCAATCGCTAATCCTCAAGCCGGGCTACGCCGTCGAATACGACGCGATTAATCCGATAGACCTAGCCGCTACGCTGGAAAGCAAGCAGGTCAGCGGTTTATACTGCGCGGGCCAGTTCAACGGTACCTCAGGCTACGAAGAAGCGGGGGCGCAAGGTTTGTACGCTGGGGCTAATGCAGCGCTTTCCCTGATGAGCCAGCCACCGCTGCCGCTGACTCGGGAAAACAGCTACATCGGTGTCATGATTGATGACTTAACTACGCGCGGCACCCGCGAGCCTTACCGGATCCTTACTTCCCGCGCAGAGCACCGCCTGCTGCTCAGGCACGACAACGCGGCGCTCAGGCTAGGCCCGATCGCCCGCGACGCGGGGCTGCTAACTCCAACCCAGGAGCAGGTGCTGGAAACGATGCGAAAGCGCGTCTACGCGGTTAGAGCTGAACTAGAAACCACCAAGGTTTCCGCCGCGCGGCAGGAAGAACTAGGTTATGGCACGCGTACCGGCGAAGGCGCCAAGGCGATTGATGTCGTACGGCGTGGCGCTCCGCTGGCCAGCGTGCTAGCGCAAGCAGCCACAACCACTGCTCCGGAGACCAACGCCAGCGATGGAAACGCCGAAAAATTCATTCATCAAGCCGCCCAAGCCCATGTGCAGGTAGAAGTACGCTACGAGGGGTACTTAAGCCGCGCCCGGGCGGAGATGGAGCGCGTCCGTCTGCACAAAAAAACGCTCATCCCGCCCGGCTTCGACTTCGACGCGGTCCACGGGCTGCTCAAAGCTACCCGCGAGTACCTTAACCGGGTTAAACCTACGACCCTCGGCCAAGCCAGCCGTGTTCCCGGAGTTACGCCCGCAGACTTGGCTAATTTGCTGGTGGCACTAAAGCGCGCCCGTCAGTAGCCATTGTGACAACTGCTCTTAGCTAGTCTTCATTCGCTTCAAGTTCGGCTAGTAGAAGCTCTACAGCTTTGGCTAACTGGGCATCGTAGCCTTCGCGCAATTCAGCGGGATGAACATCAACATGTACATCAGGCGGGGTGCCGCTGCGTTCCATATTGCGCATGTCCAGCTCGTACCAGCCGGTTACCGGCAGCCGTACCCGCGTGCCGTCAATCAGTGTGAAGCTGGTGGTGCCAATCACTGCGCCATAGGTTTCCACGCCAATCACCGGCCCCAGCTCCAGCTGGCGCCAGCCCGCAGGGAAAATCTCCGCATCGGAGGCACTGCGCGCGTTGATCAGCAACGCTTTGGGCTTGTCAAAGATTCCCCTCGGCTGTAAGACCAAGGGGGTATCGCGCGTCCCTGCGTACGCAAAGGGCTCCAGGTCCAGCAGGGAGAACAACTCCTCATGAATCCAGCCGCCGGGATTGAAGCGCACATCGACAATCAGCGCATCCTTATCGAACACCTCGCTGAAAAACTCTCGTTCAAACTTGCGCAGTTCACTACGACTCATCCCCCGGATGTGGATATAGCCAATCCGGTCATCGCTTGCCTCAGCTACCGCTTGCTCATTCATGATCTCCCACTCGCGATATAGCAGGTTCTGGT
>Ga0180434_10007844_pt1 | contig 11935 bp, 10 predicted proteins | sample SS_ome_7_FD_132453 | JGI IMG/M metagenome (GOLD analysis project Ga0180434, IMG submission 132453) | Hypersaline lake sediment archaeal communities from the Salton Sea, California, USA - SS_1_D_2 metaG | ecosystem: Environmental > Aquatic > Non-marine Saline and Alkaline > Hypersaline >... | reverse complement strand
GGGTATATAAATACCGACCCCCACTTCGTGGTCGTCGGGTGTTGCGAAAAATTTCTTTGCCATATTTCCCACAATTGCGAAACGCTTTCGCATTTGTGAACTTGGAGAAAAAACCAAAAAATCACTTTTTTGGTGCATTAAAGTGAATTCAATTCACTTTTTTAAAATGTCTTTTTTTGTCATTTTTTTAATTTGTTTTATTGTTTACGTTTTTATTAATTCTTATTTATATGAAAAGAGACGAGCCACCCAGCAGCGAAACCAGAAAGAGAAAACGGAAACCGAAATGTACCTCATCATCCCCGACACCTGTCGGTATGAGACATCTTTATATTGGACCCTCAAACACAGGGAAAACGACGCTTGTTGCGGAGAAACTGAAGGCTTTGATATCCAAAGATAAAAAGGCGGATATTTTCATATGTTCTCCGTCATACCCTCATCAAAAACTATACACCCAATTTAAAAAGAGAGTCAAATTATGGGCGGATAGCTTAAATGAAGAAACTATGGGTCATATATATAGAAAAGTTCTAAAAAATCGAGATATGAAAAGACCTAGAAATATAGTGATAATCATAGATGATTTTGGAGATTCTGGCTATTTTAGGGGGAGAGCTGATAACTTTGGTATGCGGTTAATAAGAGAAGCTAGACAATTGGGTGTGCATGTAGTTGTAGTAGTACAACGTATGACTGAAGCAACACCTTTGATGCGAACAAACGCCGATTCTGTCACTTGTTTTGTATTAGCTAATGATGAGGATAGGAAGACTTTAAGAAAAGAATTCGCAGGAGAAATAAAGTGGCCTAAATTTCGAGAGATGTTAGATGAGTGTTGGAGAGAACCTTATGGTTATATATCCATTGATAAGTCAAATCCATATGATAGAAAATATATGTCAAAGTCTGGGCTATTAAAATCGAAAACAACGGAAGAATATTAAACATTTTTTATCTTTTTGTCCTAGTTTTATTTTTATTCTTTTTTCGAGTCAGACATGTCGGAGCTCAGTACTATAGAAATCCCTAAAAGGGTTAGGAAAAAAAAGAAAAAATCCAAATCAGGTGCGCAAACTAAAAAGCTAAGCGATAAACATTATCATAGATTACAAAGATATGCTATAAATATAGGCGTTGACCCAAGCGGCACAATAAAAACATTGTTAAAACGTATCTACCATCGCGCCAGGGCTATGGCCTACGAAGGAAAAAAAGTACCAGATATGGACTTGAAAAGTTATCCACAAACCATACAAAATTATGTTGGGTATCTTGTAGACACCACGAAGAGGCAAACCGAGAAGACCAGTAAAAAAAGAAAAAAGCGAATCAAAAAGGAGGAACCACGAGAAAAGGAACATGACCCGGAGCGCCAAACTTTAATTGACACTTCAGCCATGGAGCAAAAAATAAACGACATCGAACTTTCTGAAGATGAAAAGGGCGTGGAAAGTATCGATGAAAAACCAACAGAACCTATTCCAGACGGTCGTACTGTACCACATAGTGTAACCGCAGGGCCTTTCACATTTTTACACGATCAATTCGCGAATCTCACGAGAGATAAACATTTAGAAATGATGAAGAAGTATCAAGAACAAATAAATGTATTAGGTCTTGGTACGTCAGAAGCGGAACAGAACATTAAAGAGTTACAAAGCGCCATTGGCCCCTGGGGTGGACAAATGATGTGGCAGAGGTCGTTAATGCCAGATGATTATGAATACCATGGACAAGATAGAATGCGAGCAGAAGTTTTAGGGTTAGAAAAAGACACTGTGCGCCGAAAAGGACCAAAAGTGAAAAAAGGGTCTGTGCCTCTCAGTCGTTCGATGGCGAGCATTGATCCGAATTACCGCAACTTCGATCCCAGATATACTCGTCTACCTCGTATCATTTTCTATCTTTGTTTACTTATTCTTTTATCGCTTATTTTATTTGGTGTGGAATGGCTTTCTTCGAACCTATTTATCCAACCAGGGGAGAGGCTGATGACGGAGACGAACAAATCACAAGCGATTCTGGATCAGATTCGCGCCCCATTCGGAGCCTGGGGAGACCGGAACACTCTTCGCCGACCCAGACGGAGCGACAATCGGAGCACGATGGATATGATGAGGCCGACGGACATGTCAGGAGAAAAGATGAGGCTGGTTTAAGTAAAAGAGACAGAAAGAGACAATATCAAAAAGAATGGTATGAAAGAGTCGGCCGAGAGAGATATCGTAAGAGATATGCTTCACGAAAAGAGGAGAAAATCGCTAAAAATGTTTTAGAGAAATCGAGGTTCAAAGCTAAATCAACAAAACGAAAATCAAAGATACGCGAACTAAAGAACAAAAAACACAAATGGAAGGCCCGATATGGTGATTTATTAACAAACTATGAACGCATGCTTCATGATACCAAAATATATGCCCAAGCTTTGCGAGAACGACAAGAACCAGAATATTATGTAGATTCTTTTGGGCGAAGGATAATCAATTAATAATAATCTCTTTCAGCTGTCCGTCTTATAGTTGTTTTTGTTTCAAGTAGCATGTCGATGACATAGTTTCCTGGCATTGTAGGTTCTACCCATTCCCCATATCTAAGACCCCACACCCGAGGAGTTAATTTTGTTAAAGTTAAAGCTTCCCGAAAAAGAGGTGAGGGCACAAGCGGTTTGATTCTAAAATACTCCGAAGCATCTTTGACAGCATCGACAGCTTCGTCCCAATTTATAGGAAAACGGGACAAATGAATTGAGCATACAACATTATCTAATCCGCTTGGCACGGTCTTATATATTTCAGTTGTTTCAAATTCATCGAACGTTAAATACATCGTACGATACGTTCGAAAAGTTAAGGGGACTAAAGGGGACCTCCAGGCGCCTGAATCGTCTGTTTCTTGAAACATGAAACCGAGATCCCAACCTAAGTCTGCGTCTCCCCACTTGATATAACCTGTTCCTATTCCTGTTGTGATAAAAATATAGCCATCAGTAGTTTGTTCAAAGACCCAGGGGGCGGCGTTCGGGTCAGCGGCTCTAACAGCTGTTTGCATTGTAGATAATAGCGTAGTTAAATCGCTTGGGTTTGATGGGGGGCCATAGAGAAAATCATCTCCGGGTAAACCTGAAGAATTAAATATCACGCGATTTGTGTTGTTCGCAGCAAGAGTCAAGTTTTTATCTAAATGTATACCTGTCACATATGCTTTTCTAACCCCATACAGATATATACCTAAATCATAAGGTATACCAAATTTAGTGTGTCGCGCGAAATCACCATTGATTTCCCGAAATTCTTGTAGACCTCTGGAATCTAAACTGAGAAACATGAAAATAAACCAAACAATATAAATAGGATCGAACACAAAGAAAAAAAATGATATCATTTTTTCTTATTCTTTTCTTGTATATATTTTTGCTTAACGTCTTTTTGCCATAATGAACTCCTATCCCGCTACAAAAAAGTCGCCTGGTATGATTGGTCTAGCCTGTCCACCTAGCGTTTGTGGAAAAAAAAAGAAGAAAATAGGCGGTATTGCTGTGGCCCTCGACCCAAAAGCTAGTAGAGGAAAATCAACTGTTCGCAAAACAGGATATATGAAACGAGAAAGACCCATTCACGTTCATCCTAGTGATTGGCATGAACGAAACAAAAACACCATGAGACCCCACACGCCCTATCGGTGGAACGTCTAATCATTTTTTATCCTTCCTTTTTTTATTTCTTGTCTATAAATGGATATATTATATGTTATTGATAAACGCCAAGACAATGAAACTTGGCTGGAAAATGTACAAATCGACAAGGGAATGGTCACGCCTCTGTTCAGGTTTCTACGAAGAGTCTGCGGCCGAAAAGCAACACGCGTTGACGACACGACATTTGTGATCAAAGGAAACCATTCCGAGACCCTCGAAGTGGAGTTTCCAAAATGGAAACATCTCAATCAAAGATTGATGTTTCGAACCACCGCGCCTTATGATTATCACCCAGATTTATCTGTTATTACCACGAGCAGGTCAAAAAAATCAAAAAAGATGAGACTCATTCGCAAATAAAAATTATCTCACACATTTTTTCCTTTGTTGTTCTTTTATTATTTTTTTATTTTTTTTTGCGATGAGCGGCAGTGTTAGTCTTCAAGTTGTAAATTTGAAGCAATGGCAACAGAACCAAGAAACCTTTGTGGTTTTTAAGAACCATCAGAGACAATTTCAACGACTATATCCCCGTGTTATACAGCCTACATATAGAGCAACAAACGAGATAGTGTTTGTGTTGAACAGCTATGCGAGGGATTATTTGAACATCACAGGGTTACAGTTATTCATTGAAATCCGACCGACTGTGGGTGGGGATGAGGACCAAAAGTTTAGTGCTTATTGGACCTTCTCAACAGCGGGGTTAATTAAGAGATTCAGATTTCGATCCGGGGTTACTGATCATTTTGATTGCGATAATTATGGTAAATGGGTCTGGCAACGACTAATGGGACACTTATGTAAAGACACCAGATTAGATGAATATGAATTATTTGAAAATGCTGGAGGCAGTATAGTTGAGTGGACAGTTCCTGCGGGCGGTGGACTAGCTAATACTCAGAAATTTATGGTTCCTCTCATCACGCCTCTCGATAATGCGGGATATTTACCTATGTATAACTTAGCTGAACAGCTCGAATTCCGTATCGAACTCGACACAGCCGCTGAGATGTTTTCCCTACGTAAAGCTCCTGACGGCGCGGCTCTAGCTTTTGACTATGAAATAACAGACATTTATCTTATGGGAGATACGCTGACAGCTACTTCCGGGGGAGTTCTTAATGATACGCCTTTTAGATGGCATGATTATGGTGTGTATAGTAGACAGGATAAATTTGCTGTGGGAAAAGGGACTAAACTTAACATCCCTTATGATCTTAAAAAAACCTCGATGAAAGATTTTACCTCTATGATGCTTACAGCACAAACGAATACAGCACAACCCTTTGAAAATTGTCGATCTATTCCGTGCCCCCTATCTTATAGGTTTACTATGGGTGGAACCCCCTTTCCCATTGAAACAGCTGTTTCAGATAAGCATGAACAATGGTATTACTTTTTGAAATTCTGGCATCGACAAGATATTACGGGGGACGTTTATCCTTATGTTGTGCGTTTTGGTCGCTTTGAAAACGACGGGGCAACAGCGACGGCGTTCGGGTGCTTTTGGCCATGTTTATCTTTCGAAAAGCTCGATCAAGCAAACTGGGTTTCGGGCCCAGACACTTCAAGATACACCGTTATAGGCGAATTTGAAAGGGTAGAAGACGGTCCCGCAGACAATGACAGGTTTTACACTTGGCTTCGCTGGGACAAGTTCTACAACATTATCGGCGGAGAAGTTATCGGGGAGAAGTAGACGGTATTTAAACTCTTGTTCATAACGTCCAGTTTCATTTTCTTTTTTTTCTTTTTTCTTTTTTCTTTTCAAACCTTTAAAATGTCATTTTCAGACCCCGCTACAACCAAAATGTCCGAGCTATCTCGGTTGATTCGAGATCGAAACGAGCTGACTTACAAGAAAGGTAAGACGGAGCAGGAGTGGGAGCAACTGAAGGCCCTTCGTGAGCTGGTCAAGGAATGGAAAAGAGACCTGAAATGGATACTGTTCTATGAGAACGAGAAGAAATCAGAAAAATAAATCATTTATTCTTTCTTTCTTTATTCTTTTTTATTGTTTTAATTTTAGTTTTTTGCCTGATATGGGGTTCGGGAGCTGGCTCAAAAGAACAGTTCATAAAATTGGCCGAGGGATCAAAAAGGCCGCTAGTTGGACATGGGATAAGGCAAAGAAAGGTGCTCACGTTGTGAAAAGAATCTTGGGTTCCAAAGAAGCACAAAGGGCTATGGGTAGTGTTGAGCAGGCGGCAATGGCTAGTGGGGATCCTAGAGCTCAAGCCGCTGGGGCGGGGATAGGTATTATTAAAGGTTTAACTGGTGGAGATATCGATCACGCTATGGGGGCAGCTAAACGAGGGATAGGCCAAAAATACCCTCAATATTCCGAATATATCCCAGGCTCAAGAGCAGAAATTCAACCCATGATCCAAAAAACACGCAAACGAGGGGTTGATTATTTAACCAAAAAAGCTACAGAATATGTTACTGGTTCAAATAAACGGCAGAATCTCGCTTCAGCAAGAAATACCATGAAAAGTAAAGAACTCTGGAGACATCACCCTCAATACGCAGAAAGGGTCAGAGAGGAGGGTATGGCTGTGCCTAGATCCAAGCCTGCTCCGAAGAAAACTCCAAATTATGCTTCTTTGCCTTATCCCACAAACATTTAATGGGTCGGACACCGTTTCTAGTAACAGCTAAAGGTCTACCCTTGTTATCTCTTTTGAAGTTTTGTTTCTTTAGTTTGATTGACATAGTTTCAATATATATGTTAGCGTCTTGTTCGAACCAAGAACGAGTTCTGGATTTAAATCGTTTAACTTCATGATCTAATTCATACCCTTTTTCCATTAATAAATAATCTTTGTAATCAATATCTTTATCCCCATCAAATTTTGAAGGGTGTCTTAAGTATATAGTTCCTGTTTTGTGATCAACATGTTTCGTTCGCCAAGTGAAATTGTAAAAGCCTTTCATTTTGAAGAATTTTGGTATCCCTTTAAAAGCATACATTTTATTACCTAACAAAACCATATCCTTTGAGTAGGTTTGTTCTCCTTTAGTTATATCATATATTTCGTTTTTAAGTCCGCCTAATACATTCCCATCAGCAAACTGTTTAAACCAAAATCTTTTGGTTATATCTTGATTTGTTATGAAACTATCAGTATCAGTATAATAAACTTTGCCTCCTGACTTCTCAATTTTATATATGAACTCATATAAATAACATCTCGCCATTGAAGTTACAGCGCAAGCTAACGGTAGCGATGTTATAGATTTGTGTAAATCAGTGCATACTCTATAAACGCTCAAGTTATCAATTTGATTTGATTTTAAGAGCGTCCCTGTTTCTATATATTTCCAAGCTGGTGTTTTGTTATATTTAGTTTTTGTTTCAAACATCATTTTTGGAACAGCTTTAGTCCTCATACCCCAAATACCATAGAAAGAATTAAGTAATATCTTTGCGATCATCCTCTGAGAAGGCGAGGGGGCTTCTTTCTTCAAACGATATAGATTTTGAATACAATCTTTAAAATAAGGTGCTTCTTCAAATATGAATCCTTCAATAAAATCTAATTTATTATATAAACCTAAACGTTTTGCTAAATGATATTCCGAAGACCACACCCAATACTGTGTAACATCATAAAAATAAGGGAAAATTAAACCGTGTTCTGTTCTATATGTAAACAAGTTTAAACCTGTGAGAGAACCGCCTTGAACTTTAACTTTGAATAACCCACAGTCTGTTTTAGACACTATAAACCCCTCTGAAGCTTTCTTATAGACAGGTTTCCCATAAGGGAGCGCTTGTGTCATAATATAAGGGTATTCGGAAGTAACATCATAATAATAATATTTTTCGGTTGTATATCTTCCCGGTAAGCGACATTCTACCCTACCTCCGTAATAAGCGTTTCGAAATAAAGCTTGATGTTTATCTCCAACTATTTGATATAAAGGATAATTTAATTCATCATAATATCTGTCTAAATAGATGTGTCGAGAAACAGCTGAAATTGTTAAGAATTTAACTATATCTAAATCATACTCTTTAATGAAATCGTTTCGAACCATTTTAAATATTTCAACTAAAGACGCAACATCGTTAATTAGATATTTAACTATCTTTTCTTTCATAGTAAACCAAGATGTTGAAGTTATTATATCGTGATTAACTGATCCTGATAGTTTCTTAATTTTTGTTTTAAAATCAGAACATAGTTTATCTAAACTAGATCGTAAAATAGAGACAGTATCTCTTAACCATATAGTTAAATAACCTCGTGTACATTTAATACGACATCTAAATTTTAACACTGAGCCTCCTACTTCAGAACATTTATCGATATAAACGCTTTTCTTGTTTTGTCTGCTCCATGTTAATATCGTTCGTACAAAATATAGATGATCAAAACAGCCCCCATTATGAGCATATAAATGGATAACCATTCCCGCATATTTATTTATTAAATGATTAAAGAAATGCGCAAAACAATGTTTACCTTCAAATAACCAAACTTTTTCATTGTATATATCTTGAAAGCCTATCATGTATGGTTCGAAATTATCAGCTAGTGTTTCAATATCATATACTGCACAATGAAAATCTTTATATCTTTTATTTGTTCGAAAAGGTTTAATTGGAATGAAAGCATTATCGAACGTTTCCGCTGCTTTAATTGTTAATCTGTCTTGCTTTTGGTGATTCATCACTGTTTGTAATATGTTTCCATACCCTATGGGGTGTTTGTATAAGCTTTCCCATCTGTTCCTATTTTGATTAATATATAACGCAAAATTTAACTGTTTTCTTGGTAACATAGCGAAAGCGTGACCCCCGGCAACGAGTAGTCGAATCATCGTGCTGCTTTTTCTACGTTTTCTACCTGTTTTAGAGTATATTAATTCGCCCGAAACATCATATATTTCAAGACAAACGTCTCTTTCTTTGTTTGTTAAATATTCAATCATCGATTTTAATTCAAAGGATCCCCCGCCTTTCTTATAATCAAGTCCTACTCTACCTGCTCTTCTCACTTCAGAAATTAATATATTATTAGGATATAGCTTCTTCCACAACGTAATACGTAAATTTTTGTCATTCATTATCCTTTCCCTTTCATATTGTAAAAAATGGATGTGCTCATAAGATTTGGCTTCTTTACTTATGTAAAAAGCTATAAAAAAACAATAGTATTCACTTTTCGGCGAGAATAAACCTACGTTTAATTTCTTTAATAAATTATATAATTTTTGAAATTTACGACGATAGAAGAAGCCTGGATTATCTGCAGTGAGAGTTAAGAACACATCAGCTGTGTGGTTATTAGAGTGGCGAATAATTTGAAACATATGTCTTAAGTCGTTTGTTTGTGGGGCAACGACTTGTATAAAACCCAAATCAAAAAAATTATCAAACCCCCTAGCATGAAAGAACTCTTCATATTTCTCTACATATCGGGCCGACAGCTCAAGGAATAAACGAACCGCCCAGTATGCTATCATTATTATAGCGATTTGAGGGCAAGGAGATACTCTCAAATAAATTTCGTGTGAATAGAAGTTAGCATCAGCATCTCTATCCGCTTGAGGGTCGTCCATTCTACCATTCAAAACTCTTGTCATATAACCTGAAGCAGTCATCCTATATTGGTCTCTTTGATATAATATTGTTTTAAACAATATACAGCTATTCGCTTGATTCGGTATGAAATTTTTATAAAAAGAGGCTAGATAAGGTAGTATATCAGCTGCGAAGTGTTGAAGATGAGCTTCCATACCCTCTCGTTGTTGACCGTCATAATAACCTACTTGAGGTCTCCGTATACCTTGTAAGCCTGTTCGTCGTCGTCTTTTAGGTAATACCAATTTATAGGAATCATATATAGTGTTTTGTCCTTGGTAAACTTGTCGAATAATTTTATGTCTGGGGCGCAAAGGTAGTCTACGATAAACAGCGTCAACCGCTGTTACCCTTCTTTCTCCGTAATCGGCGCCTCCTGTTGGGGTATTCAGCCCAGCTACATTGCCTTGTGTCTGCCAAAACCAATCAGCGGTATTCCATATAACACAACCCCACCTCGTCCCCGCTTGAGTGACGAAATATTCAGCCATATCTCGTAAGATTCGTATATTGATGTCTGCGCGACGATCTTCAAAGAAATTAGTGTATCGGTTAGGCGCTATTACCGAACGCCCAGTATAGTAATCTCCTCGAAAATATTCTCGGTCAATAGCTAGATTTTGGTCTTCATGTATATGCTCCGTAAATATGCGCTGATTACGATGTTCCATAGGATTCACAGACCAAACTAGCTCTTGTCGGGGTAGAGGTGGACCTCTAGACCAATATGCTGTAGGACCTTGGTACACTTTACACACTTTACGCGTAGATATCAAATAGTTTCCCGTATATCTTTGTCTATGTTGTTGTATATCACCGCACGCGTTATATCCTCTTGTTAAGATTTGTGCTTCTGGATACCATTGCATGAGTTGATGTATATCCTGATCTCGCTCAACTTCTATCATGTCACCATGAAAGGTGTAATGTTCATGAGGGTTGCGACGATAAAATTCCCTTATCTCCTCGTTGGTGCTGTATCTAGGCTCATATGCGCCCCAACCTCGACCAGTTATTCGTTGTGTGGGTGGGCCCCAAAAATCCTGATTTATGGGGATCCTGTCTCCCATGCCAATCTCCCTTCGGTCCTGCTCCGGAATAATGATACGCCCAAACTCGTCTTCCATTGAAAGTTTATTTTTGAAAAAGGAAAAGTGAAAAGAAAAAGAAAAGTAAAGAAATTTTCTTTTGGATAGAAATTAATAAAAATGCTGTATGAACTTCACATCATCCTTTAAAAGGGGCTCTACTCCCTCTTCAAAATGAACTCTGCGCACGATAACGTTATACTCTACGGCTAGGAGCCACATTGTGTTGCGGTATTCTTCCAATATATCCTCACAATACTTGTAAGTCATGAAACTTCCATCTCTGATTTCGGCGGGTCGGGCTCTCTTCTCAATTTGTTCCCAGGCTATTTTCAAAGGGGTGTCAATAAACCAGACTATTATGTCGTCCCTATCCTTGAAGTATGTCTCTATCATCTCCAGGTAGCATTTTCGTAGCCTATCGGCATCATCAGGCTTCACAAAACCATACTTTTCTGCGACATTCGTAAAAGCTATGCCTCCCATGGCTGACCTCTCCAAAAATAAAGTCCGCGATATTTGCCTTTTTCTGTCAACTAATAGTCTCTTATAGGTCGCCTGCAACATCTTTACTACATGGTCTTGAAAGGGGGACATGTGCTCATTCGGCTCGTTGTACATAGCGTCCAAAAGATGTGTCGGATATTTTTCTTCTTCCCAAACAACAATTGCTCGTTCCACTTGTTTCAGGAGTAAACGTCTCATGCGATGTAGAGAAAAGCTCTTTCCAACACCTATACCGCCTTCAAAAATGTGTGTTTTGTCTCCAAGTTCCTTGTAGAAGATGTTCGCATGAACGTGCGCCCACCAGGTCGGTGGGTCTTGATAGTTTAAGTCGAATTTTGAGGGCAGAGAAACGCGCGTCGATGTTTTATCGTATCTTAGTAACATGTCCATTTCCCTTTCAAAAGCTTGAAAGTTTCTTGCTCTAAGGTCTGACCACATAGCCATAAACAGCACAGGTTCCGGGTGCGGGGCGTTTTCTCTCCAGTTTCCAACCCATTTTGTTGGGTCTTCGACAGGGTCCAGCGGGTCCGAGATTTCGTGAGGTAGAACATCCTCATATACGAGTTCTTCAGTGCTGCTCGGCGACATTTTGATAATAAAAGGCTAAAATAGAAGAAAAAAGGAGGAATGAGATGGAAAAAATGAACCCATCGTCTGGTCGAAACGGGTCAAATGTCGAAAATTTTGACCTTTTTTGACCCTCGATAGATGCGAACATAACAACAAAGAAAGAACATGCGAACGTTCGCGTAACCAAACCCGGTCCCATTTGTGACTTACGAGCGTCCTTTGAAAATGTAGAATTGCGAAAATGCTTACGAAAAGCACTTTAGCTAAAAAAGGGGTCTTAACCCACTTTAAGCCTAAACCTTCCCGACCTCGCTGAAAAGCGAATTGAATTCGCTTTAATGCACCAAAAAATTGATTTTTTGGATTTTTCCCAAAGTTCACAAATGCGAAAGCGTTTCGCAATTGTGGGAAATATGGCAAAGAAATTTTTCGCAACACCCGACGACCACGAAGTGGGGGTCGGTATTTATATACCCC
>Ga0180434_10007842_pt1 | contig 11937 bp, 6 predicted proteins | sample SS_ome_7_FD_132453 | JGI IMG/M metagenome (GOLD analysis project Ga0180434, IMG submission 132453) | Hypersaline lake sediment archaeal communities from the Salton Sea, California, USA - SS_1_D_2 metaG | ecosystem: Environmental > Aquatic > Non-marine Saline and Alkaline > Hypersaline > Sediment... | reverse complement strand
TTCACAATTCCCCTTTGAAAAAGGGGGCCAGGGGGATTTAAAACCTTTGAAACTTGAAATTTTATATTGTTTAGGATTTAGAAATTAGGATTTAGGATTTCCAAAAGAAGGGGGAAATAAAATGGACTTCGCGCTTAACGAAGAGCAGGAAATGCTGAGGAAGATGTCCCGCGACTTCCTGGAGAAGGAGTGTCCCAAGACGCTGGTACGGGAGATGGAGGAGGACGAGAAGGGATACTCCCCGGAGCTGTGGAAGAAGATGGCGGAACTGGGCTGGATGGGGCTTGTCTTCCCGGCGGAATATGGCGGGGAGGGGATGAATTTCCTCGACCTGTCGGTCCTCATCGAGGAACTGGGCCGCGCGCTCGTGCCCTCGCCCTATATGAATACGGTGGTTTACTGCGGTTACGCAGTCATGGCGGCGGGCACCGGGGAGCAGAAGAAGGAGTTGCTGCCTAAGATAGCTAAGGGAGACCTTATACTCACCCTCGCCCTTACCGAGCCCAGCGCTAGCTGGGAACCGTCGGGTGTCGAGGTCAAGGCAACCCCCGAGGGGGACGACTTCGTAATCAGCGGCACCAAGCTCTTCGTCTCCGACGCCCATATAGCCGACTACCTGCTCTGCGTCACCAGGACCAAAGAGGGCGCGGGCGAGGACGGCATCACACTCTTCCTGGTGGACGCCAAGAGCCCCGGTATAAGCCTCACTCCGCTGATAACAATCGCGTCTGATAAGCAGTTCGAGGTGGTCTTCGACAAGGTAAAGGTGCCCAGGAAGAACATGCTGGGTGAACTCGACCGCGGCTGGGACGTTATCAAGGATATTCTGCCCAAAGGGACCCTTGCCCAGTGTGCGCTTATGGTGGGCGGCGCCCAGCAGGTGCTGGAGATGACCGTCAACTACGCCAAGGAGCGCGTACAGTTCGGCAAACCCATCGGCAGCTTCCAGGCTATTCAGCACAAGTGTGCCGACATGGCGACCGATGTTGACGGCTGCCGCTTCATAACTTACCAGGCGGCATGGAAGCTGAGCGAGGGCATGCCCTGCTCGCTGGATGTCTCCATGGCCAAGGCATGGGTCAGCGACGCGTACCGGCGGGTCTGCGTTGAGGGGCACCAGATTCATGGCGGTATCGGCTTTATCAAGGACCATGACATGCAGCTTTACTACCGCCGCGCCAAGGCATCGGAGCTTATATTCGGCGACGCCGACTATCACCGCGAGCTGGTAGCGCAGCAGATAGGGCTCTAACGCGCGACAAGGCGAAGAAATCGCAAACCGCTAAGTTGTACAAAAAACGTTGTTTTAGTAGGGGCACCCCGTTATGACGGGACCGTGCCCCTACTATTACTGAGAAGGGCCGGGATACTACAAGATCACTTTAGGGGCGCTTCGCGAAGCGCCCCTACTTATAATTACGGGACCCTTTTCTGTCATTGCGACGCAGCATTTTCCTGTCATTGCGAAACCGCCGCAGGCGAGTGAAGCAATCTGCCGCTTATTCCCACTGCCACCTCCCAGAGATTGCCGCGTCGCCCTTCGCTTCGCTCGGGCATCCTCGCAATGACGGAAGGGGGTCTGTCATTGCGTCGCCGCCTTTTCCTGTCATTGCGAAACCGCCGCAGGCGAGTGAAGCAATCTGCCGCTTATTCCCACTGCCACCCCCCCCCCGTGGAGATTGCCGCGTCGTCCGCCAGAGGCGGACATCCTCGCAATGACGGGGCTCTCCTTTCTGTCATGGCGAATATAAAAAAGAAGAGGCGCCCCGAATTATCGGAGCGCCCCCGCGATTCACACTCACCTTCCGTGAGCACTCTGAACAGGCACTATTTACCGCTACACGGTTCTCATCCCGCGTAGCAGGCTATCAGCCGGAAAACGTTCCATATGGATGTATCGAAATTGCTATAGGCGGTAATAACCCCGAAAACATCCCAGATGCTTGCCTGCTCGCTGAAAGCGGCAATAACCGAGTAGTCGCCGTCCATTGTGATGGTAGTGGTAGGCGACCACACGTCGGCTACCGTGCCCACGTCACCCGTCCACTTCACGAAGCAGAAGCCCGGCTCCTGCGTCTCCGTAATCACGACCACCTCATAGTCGGAATACGGGAAAGAACCTTCACCGGGGCCCGTAACGTTACCACCCGCGGAACTGCTCGTCGTAAGGGTGCGCTGCCCCTCGGGCGTCGCCGTAGGCGTGGGTGTTATGGTCGCGGTGGGCGTTATGGCGGGCGTAGGGGTTATAGTCGGCGTTATCGTCGCCGTAGGCGTTATGGTGGGCGTAGGGGTTATAGTCGGCGTTATCGTCGCCGTAGGCGTTATGGTGGGCGTAGGGGTTATAGTAGGCGTTATAGTGGCGGTAGGCGTTATGGTGGGAGTGGGCGTTATAGTGGGCGTTATATCAGGCGTAGGCGTTATCGTAGGCGTAGGCGTTATCGTAGGCGTAGGCGTTATCGTCGCCGTAGGCGTTATAGTCGCCGTAGGCGTTATCGTCGCGGTAGGCGTTATAGTCGCGGTAGGCGTCGTCGTCGCCGTAGGCGTTATCGTCGCCGTAGGCGTCGGCGTCGCGGTATGCGTCGGCGTCATCGTCGGCGTAGGCAACTCTCCCACGTACAAATCCTTTTCAATCGAGCTGGCACAATCGGCTCCCTGAATCACATGGAGACCGTCCATCAGTCCGCCGACATAGAAAATCACTGTTTCACCGACGTCGCAGGGAACCGCAAGCGTATCGGGATAACTACCATAGTGACCGGAGCCGTCAACCTGGCAGCTTGCGACTTCGATTGCGTCTATCTCCGCCGAAACAGTAGTCCCCGCGGGGGCGGGGTTGCCGCCGGCGTAGACGCTGCCCCAGAACCTGATAGCATCCGGCGGCGGCGGCGGCCCATCCGCCCCGGTAGAAACGACTAAGCTCACCGTCAGAACCAGTGTCAGCAGGAGCCACAGTGCCCCCACAAGCAACTTCCTTCTATAAACAGTAATCATCTTTATAATCCGCCTTCCCCAGCAACTTCTTGCTGAATACTTTATTTAATCCGCCCCACAACTCCTCGCAGTACTAAGCAGCCCCTTTAGTTTAACAACAGGTCTCTCTACCAGTCAAACGCCGCGGGGACTGACTAAGCTCCGCTACCTCCCCCTAAGCAGCAGGTATGCTATGATGCCGACTACTATTATAGCAATTATTACGCCGATTATAACCCCTGTATTTGCGCCGCCCTCCTCCGGCTCCGGTGTCGGCGTTTCGGTATCCGCCGGTGAAGGCGCTGCCGTGGCTGTGGCGGACGGTGTCCCGGTGGGCTCCGCGGCAGCGGAGCTGTACACCGCGAAAACCGTGAGGTGCCCGACCTCCGCGGTAACCTCATCATTCAACGTGTCCACGGCGGAGGCAAGCTCGACCCATTTGCCCGCTGACGCGTCGAAAAAGGCTACCGTCAGCTCTAATTCGGTAACGTTAGCCGGAATCAGCCCGGAATCATAGCCCAGGGTAAGCGTTAGCGGAGGCTCGAAGGTAGCGCCCCCGGGCCCGAGGTCGTAGGCGCATCCGATTACATAGGCGCCCACAGGCGGTTGCGGATACCCGAAGCACAGAATTTCAACCTCAACGCCCGGCAGCGGCTCACCGCTGTCATTCTGAGCAAGGGTGCCGCTGCCTATATGCACCGTCATCATCCCGTCGGGGTCGCTGTAGTCGACGTCCACCTGCACCACACCATCCCCGTCTATCACGCCCGACAGGTCTATATCGGGAGGTAAAGGAGTCGCCGTAGGCGCCTCCGTCGCCGTTGGCCCGGGCGTATCCGTCGGCGGCGGCACACCACCGTTACCACCGCCATTTCCGCCACCGGGTGTTTCCGTAGGCTCGGGCGTTTCCGTAGGCTCGGGCGTCTCCGTCGGCTCGGGCGTGGAAGTGGGCGTACTTACGACCAGGTTCTTCTCAATGGCGCTGGAACATTCGCCGCCATCGCCTCCCTGAATCAGGTGTGTTCCATCAATCAGGCTTCCGACATGGAAAACCACCGTTTCGCCGTCCTCGCAGGGCACAGCGAGATAATCCGGATAACTTCCGTACATGCCATCGCCGTCAACCTGGCAACTGGCGACTTTCACGCCGTTTATCCAGGCGGATACCTCGGTCCCCTCGGGAGCCGCCTCGCCATCCACCCAGGCGCTGCCCCAGAACCTGATATCATCAGGCGGCTCCGGCGGCAACTGTGCCCCGGCGGACAGCGCCGGGCCGGCTATCAGAACAACCGTTAACAGTAGCCCGAAAGCCGCCTCCAGTATATTTCTGCCTCTCATAAATCCTTTCGTCATAGCTAATACTCCTCCGCAGACTCTACCTCTAAGCCGGTATCGCCACGGATTCACGTCGCGGCGGGGAAATACCCCCTTCCCCCCGCGTGCCCGGCGGCGATACAGGCAACCAATGAAACAGCGGATTCCAGTAATATACCTGAAACCCGCTGTTCTTACTTTCAGCGAATCTGTTTACTCCTTAAACCCCGCCGGCACTCCTTCTCCGCAGCAACAGATACGCTACGATACCTATAACTATGACCGCTATTATCGGTCCTATGATAACCCCTATATTCACGCCACCTTCCTCGGGCTCCGGCGTCGGTGTAGCCGTAGCGGGCGGCTGGGTCGGTGTTGCCGTGGGCGGCGGGGCTTCGGCGTAAACCGCGTACATCGAGAAGCCGCTCACCTCAGCCGTAACCGTATTGTTCACGGTGTCCACGGTGGATGCGAGTTCGACCCACTTGCCCGCAGACTGGTCATAGTAGGCTATGACGAGGTCTTCCTCGGCGATACCTGCCGGAATATGGCCGGGGTCGTATTTCAGGGTTATCGTAATCGGCGGGTCGAATGTAGCGCCCTCGGGACCGAAGTCATAGGCACAGCCGATTACATACGCATTCGCGGGCGGCGCTGGATAGCCGGCACACACGAGGTCCACGGTTATCTCATCCACCGGCTGACCCTGAGCGTCCCTGGCAACCGTGCCGCTGGAGATATGCATGCTCAGCACGCCATCCCCGGCGTCGTAATCCACGTCCTGCTCAACAACGCCGTCGTCGTCTACGGGTAGTGGCAACGGAATCGGGGTTGGTATGGGCGGAGGCGTCGGGCCCGCAGTTTCCGTCGGTTCCGGCGTTGCCGTAAGCTCCGCTGTTGCCGTCGGCGTCGCTGTTGCCGTCGGTTGAGGCGTTGGTGTATCCGTCGCCGGCGGCGGTGCCGGGTAATGCGGTTTCGTTGTAGACGTCGGCGTCGGCGTATCCGTAGGCCCTCCTGTACACGTCGCCGTAGGCGACGCTGTCGGCGTCGCAGTAGGCGTCGCAGTAGGCGTGTGCGTGGGCCCTCCCGTACACGTCGCTGTAGGCGTCGTCGTGGGTGTGGGCGTGGGCCCTCCCGTCGGCGTCACCGTCGGCGTAGGCGTTATTGTTACCGTTGCCGTAGCCGTTGCCGTAGCCGTCACGGTCGGCGTCGGACCCGGGACAACCGGGAACGGGAACGACGGCTGCGGCGGCTGAGTGAACTCCTGCGGAGAGCTGCTAAAGTAGGCGTAGTAAATATCGTAGGTACCGGGTGGTGTGGTGACCGGAGGGGTTATATCCAGATGAACTGTAGCCGTACTGAATGAAGGTATCGGGTTGTTCTCGGCATAGCCGGGGAAGGTCTCAAAGGTCATCATATAACCCCTGTAACCCGTTATTATGCTGCCCGGAGTAGGTTCCCAGCCGGTGCTAACCAGACCGGGATTATTGATACCATCCACAGTTACCAGAGCGGCACCCCACTGTCCTGCGGTGACATTCCAGGGAACGAACACCGTCAGGATGAAGCCGCGGTAGTTATTAACCGTCCAGTTCAATACCTCTATATCGGCGGTATTGGCTTCCCCGGGATGAACGCTGGGCTGCTGCAGTGACGGCGTTATTATCAAAGAAGTAGCGGGCGTCGGTGTTATCGTCGGTGTCGGCGTTACCGTCGCTGTAGGCGTTATCGTCGCTGTCGGCGTTGCCGTCGGAGTCACTGTGGGCGTGTCCGTAGGCCCTCCCGTCGGCGTCACCGTCGGCGTCGGCGTTATCGTCGGCGTCGGCCCCGGTGTAGATGTTATCGCGGGGGTCGGCGTCGGCGTGGGTGTAAAGGGCGACTCGCCGACTACGAGGTCCTTATTAACAGCGCTCGAACAATCGCTTCCCTGAATCACATGGCTTCCGTCCTGCTGACCGCCGACGTAAAACACTACTGTTTCACCGATGTCGCAGGGAACCGCAAGCGTATCGGGGTAAGCGCCGTATCCACCGGAAGCGTTAACCTGGCATGTGGCAACCTCTAAGCCATCTATCCTGGCTGATATCGCGGTGCCCTCAGCGGGCGGACTGCCGTCCACATAGACGTTGCCCCAGAATCTTATAGCATCCGGCGGCGGCGGCGGCTGCGCCACCAGGACAGGAGTAAACAGGCTTAGCAGCAAAGCAAGGGCTAGCAGGAGCCCGAGGGCTCCTGCTAGCATCCTATTACTCCCTGTTGACCCTATCTTCATAATCCACTCTCCTCAGAGGCCTTTACAGGCCGCGACAGATGTTACGGGTAAATCGTACCGTCGACAGGCACAGCCAGCCAGTAGCCGGCCTCGGGCTGCATCGTGTCGGCGCTGCCCACAGTATAGAACTGTACGGCAGCAGCGTTGAAGCCGTACATCCTCGTCCACATCGGGAGTGAACTCAGGTATGTACCCGCAAGCACCGGACGCATGGATTTGAAGCCTACCATGTTCCAGCCCACGTACACATCGTAAGTAGGCGGTACATCGGGAACACCGACCGTCGGTATGGGCAACTCGGAACCACTGAGGTTGATGGCGGTGTTGCTGTTCGCCAGCACCCAGTAGGCCTTGCCGTCATTCATCTCCGTCAGCGGTCCGCCGGGACCCGGAGACCATTCATACCAGTGGTCGGGGTCGGCATCGGCGGGGTCGGAGTTGTACCAGTACACAGTGTTGACGTTGGCGCCCGAGCAAACCGAGGCGATTGCGGGGTTGTCCGGTATCAGCGGCAGGGATATCAGGTTCCATCCCGCCACCAGGTCTATAACCGCGCTCGTCTCGCCCGTTATCGGCGCGCCTTCCGACTCGAGCTGCTTCACAGTCTCCTCGACAGGTTCGATAAACTCGGAGTCTATCTCCCTGCCCGGATGGAAGCAGAAGTTGGTGCAGCAGCCGATTTTGAAGCAACTAGGGCCCCCTGCCTGGCACTCACAGGCGTAAACGCCGCACTCGTCGTTGCCCGCGGGGGTTATCTTCAGTGTGCTCTCGCAGGCTTCCTTGCAGTGCAGCACGAACTGTCCCTCGTAGGTCTCGCCGACAAAGTCGCACAGAGACCCGTAGCCCCAGCCGGCAAGGTTACCTATGTACTGGGTATATCCGCCCTGAGCCTCGGCTATGCGCACGCTTCCGGACGGGAACGCGTCCAGCGTGGCGGTAACCTCCCAGGCATCCGCCTGGCCTGTATTGGTAACCGTGTAGTTGACCTCAAACTCCTGGCAGACCGGGAAGCTTGTATCGGGCTCCCCGTCGACCTCGATGCTCGTTATGTCGGCAACGAGGTGCGCCGCGGCTATGATACCTACCCATGTACTATCACCGTCGTCGCACTCGTTGGTGCCCTGGTCCGAAGTAGTCGTCGCGTTCACCCTGATCTCGACATCGCGACCGTAGCACTGTATATCACCCGAGTACAGCGCGTGGAGGTCCCAGGTGATTATACGCTGCTCTTCGGCTTCCAGAGTACCCAGTTCTACCGGGTTCTCCTCGCCGGGCAGCAGTACGACCACAGCCTGGTCCGTGGGGGTGCTTATCGAGACCTCGACGTTCTCCGCGGGCGCGGTGCCCGTGTTGTTCACCAGGGCGGTTACAGAGAACTCCTCGCTGGTGAATATAGCCGTCTCGCCGTCCGAAGGCGACAGTATCGTTACGCAGATGTCGGGCTTGCTCAACTGGTGTACGTTCACCGGCTGCGGGCCCCACTCTTCGGGCCACGGCTCGGGGTCTTCACCCTCGTAAAGAACCACGACAGGTGCGTCGTCGTCGGATACGGTCGTAAGGTACGGTTCACCCGCCGTAGCGTAGACCCAGATGTATACCTCCCCCTCGTTGCAGCAGTGCAGAGTCCAGGTTACCTCCTGGGTTGACCCCGGAGGTACAGAGGCTACGCAGTCGGGGTCGACCTTGTCCGGATACCAGATCAGGCTGTACTGTGAGCAGTTGCCCAGCCACTTTGTCAGGGCCTGCTCGTCATCAAACGGATCCCCGGACGGCTTGCGCGGAGGATTGTCCGTGGGTATCGAGCAGCCTTCGCCCTGGGTGGCGTCCTCAACCAGCTCCGCGCCCCCGTAGGGATTGCCGAGCGGGCTTTCCCAGTACAGGGTTGCCCTGACATCGTTAAGCATCGTATTGCTGTAGTTTGTGATTGCAGCCTTAACCGCGAACTCCTGGCAGACATTGATGTCCTGGCAGGTGATGGGGTTGACTATCTCAACCTCGAACGGTATCTGCTTTACCCTCAGAGGACAGGGCGGCACATCCACGTTGTCCTCGGGCACCCAGGTCCCTGTGTTCTCGTCTATACCTCTTAAATCCGTGATGAAGAACTGGACCTGTCCTTCCCCTGCGCAGTGAACCTGCAGTATCAGCTTCTTCATGGTTCCGCCGGGGATGTCGCCCAAGCTCGCCGTGCCCAGACCCGTCTGCGGGTTGAAGTCACCTGTTATCGCGTCGCCCGAAATCGGGTCGTCAATTCCCTGCAGGTCCCAAGTCTCGCCGTAGCCGACAATGCCCGTGTCCCTGTAGACCTTGAAGTCTATTTCAACGTCCTCAGCGGTGGCATTGCCGATATTGACAACCGGGAACACTATGTGCATGTTCTGGCAGGGAGAGAAAGCCTCCCTGTGCAGCATCCTGCCGATTCCCTCTTCTATGCAGCACCCGTCCTGCAGCCATGAGCTCATGCCGCTAACGAGGTGCGCCTTGTAGACCTGGTGTACGATCCTTATAGCGCTCTCGTCGAAATAAGTCTTTCCGCCCTGTAGGGTGTTTATGGTTACATAGAACTCCACGTCACCGTACTCGAGGCACTTGAAGGGCCACCTGACCCAGGTCTCGCAGCAGTGGCAGATGTGAATCTGCTGGGTATTCCGGCACCAGTCCTTGCCGTCTCTGCCGACGGGTACGTAAGTCTGAGTCGTATTGAGCACGCCGAACCCGCCGCTACCGGTGAAGTCCTTCCAGGTAACGTCCGTGCCGCACCTTATATACTGCGGCTTATCGGTCTGACCCGTGTAGGGCCAGTTGGGGAACTTGGGCGTTACGTTGCCCACAGGGGCGGGCGCGTCGGCGGGTCTCCAGTATATCCTGACATCGGCATTGCTGAAGTCCACCCCGTCCTCGTTGCAGTTCGTAAAAGCACCGATTACGTCGAACTGCTGGCACTTGTTGACCGTGTCGGGTATCGATTCGATTCGTGCCTTGGTTCCCTTCTGCAATACCTGGATTACCACATCCTGGGCAGTCACATCGTGACCTGTAGACTCGGTCTTGCCGGTAGCCTCGAAAGTGATGTCTACAGGACCGGTTCCCGTGCACTCCGCCGGCCAGTATACTGTTACCGCGTTCGACATGCCGGGGGGCAGGGATGCTATATACTGCATAGTGTTACCTATAGAAATCAGGCTCGTGTCGTTAGCGCTTGCCTTGACGAAGATATTTACCAGCGTCTCGTCACTGAGGTTGGTAAACGTCGCCGCCATCATTTCCTGAATGCCGGGCGTTGAAGGGTCGTCGCAGATACAATCCCAGCATGTACACGGAGTCCCACCGTCCTCACCCGTGCAGACCTCTACACCGTCTTCGGGGCAGAGGACGTTTATCTCCAGTTCCTCCAGCCCCAACTGGTGTACAGGCCACGGGTCGTTCCAGTAGGTCGATATGGGGTGGTCCTCAAACGGCGCGGGGGGATTCTCGCTGGACCTGACCCAGACCCAGACATCGCCGGGGTCCTCGCAGTGAATCGTCCAGGCGACCTCCACCCAGTCGTTGGGCTCTATGTCGCCGACTGCCCAGGAACAGGGGTCGCCGCCGACTATAGTCGCCGGACCTGTAGTGCCGTCGCACCTGGGACAGTTTACCAGCCCGTCGGGCTCTGCCGTCTCCGAATCACAGAGATATATGGTGGCGTTGACATCAGTAAGGGTACGGTCGCAGGTGTTGATTATCATCGCCTTTATACCGAAGTTCGTGCAGGGCACGACCGCCGGCTCGTGCGGGCTCTCCGGCCTGTTCTCCAGCGGGAGGTTTATGTAGGGGTCGGGGACATCCTCGTCCCAGTGCAACGGTACGCCGCCCCACATTACCGTGTCGCCGCCCTGGTGTGTCAGACCGGGGGCTTCGATAATCCTTATCTGGACACACTTCTCCGTGGTGGGAGGTGTCTGGATAATATCCACGAAGCCCTCGCCATAGCAGCACTCCTGAGGAGCGCCGGGGCAGGGGGTGGCGCCGCAGGAGTCGGGGTCCTGCGCCGTGGCATTCACTCGGATGCGCTCCGGCCCGCTGGGGCCGTCGCAGTGCACCAGCCACCAGAAGTCGGCGATGTCGCCCGGGTTATCGGAAAGCGTCTCCAGCTCGCTCTCGGGGTCGTCCTCCCAGACCTTGCAGGTCTGCTCCGGACAACCCGTTGCCCAGTTTACATGTCCGTTCCAGGGAAGAGGTCTGTACTCAGCCGGACCTTCATCCCAGATGCTTATCTCGGCGGTTACGTTCGCCAGGGCAGTCACATTGCCCGTATTCACCACAACGGCGTTCACGTAGAACTCATCGCAGTCCTCGAACACCGTCTGTGGTGCGAAATCGCCCGTTTCCGGGTCCTTTACATAGGTGTTAACAAACACCTCGAGGTAACAGCAGTCAACCCCTCCGTACTGGTCGCACATCTCCTCGGTGGGGTTGCACTCGAAGTTGTTCGGGTCGATGCCGTCGGTGCAGGGGCTCTGCGCAACCGCAGCAGGGGCCAGCACGGCTAACATCGATACAAGCATAGCAAGGGCTATAAAGATGTTTAGCGCTTTTGCCGACCTTTTTCTCGTTTTACTCATTTACCCTCTCCTTTACTACAGATTTCCCGTACCAGGAAAACATACCTGAATTCATAATTTTTCTCCTCGTCGGGCCGATTGTCACATTTGCACCTCCTTTAAATTCAGGATTATAAATTCACTGGCTGACATACGACAGCCACAGGTAATACAAACCTGAAGCAGTATAAACACAGGCAGCTCTCTTTGTCAAGGGCATATGGAACTCTGCTTAGTGTAATACCGTTGCCTTTCCCTATTTCTTTAAGCCCAGATATGAACCCTGGATACAACTAACCAAAACGGGCACGTTGGTTCATTGTAAACACCTTTAAGCCCGCTTGTCAATACCCTTTTCAAGTTTCTTGTCAAGTTCGCCGGGATTTTCCGTATATTTCCCGTGATTTATCCCTGATGCCGGCGCGGTTTTCCTCACCACCCCCGGCTTAACCCGGTACCGCGGGCAAAAACGCTCTTTATGGACTAACGGACTATCCTTCACCTGTCGGGTTAATTCTAAAAGCAAAGCTAGTCCCGTTTCATAAATGACGGACTGTTAAGCTTGTACCATTTTTTAACGCAAATGTCAAGCCCCCCGCAGGCGGCGAAAAGCCATATATTTATATACGGGCAGGCTGGAGCATCCGCTCCAACCCGCCTGTATCGGGAGCAGCGAAACCACCAGATAAACCCGGGGAATCCCCCTGAATCCCCCTTTGCTAAAGGGGGACTTATTCTCTTCAGCCCTTCCCGCCCTTTCCGCCAGAGGCGTACCATCTGAAACTCTCACCCGCTCGC
>Ga0180434_10007839_pt1 | contig 11938 bp, 3 predicted proteins | sample SS_ome_7_FD_132453 | JGI IMG/M metagenome (GOLD analysis project Ga0180434, IMG submission 132453) | Hypersaline lake sediment archaeal communities from the Salton Sea, California, USA - SS_1_D_2 metaG | ecosystem: Environmental > Aquatic > Non-marine Saline and Alkaline > Hypersaline > Sediment... | reverse complement strand
TGGCCCGTACGGGCCGCGCACCGGCCAGGCCACCCAGGCCGGCCATGCGGGGTGGCACGGCAGCGGCGCAGCCGCGGCCGTGGGGCATTCCGCCACGGCCCACACGATCTGTCCGCCCGGCCATGCGAGTATACACGCCCCCTCGGCCGTGCCAAGCCTTTCGGCGTGGCAGCCACGGCGCTTGCAGCCGCCGACACGCGGGGATACCATGGCCGCGAGGTCAGGTGCACACCGGGGAGTCGGTCCTATGCCATCGAACGCCATACGACGGGCCGGGTGGACGGCGGCGCTTCTGGCGGCGCTGGCGATTGTCGCGCCTTGCGTCCTGGCGAATCCGGGCGCCAGCAACAAGAATCCGTCGATCCAACAGGCTGCGGCCGAACTCCTGGACGCGGTCCAAGCGGGAAACGTCATCAAGTACGGGGGGTGCCGAACGAACGAGTACTTCGCTGCCATGCAAGCGGGGAAGGAGCCGGACCTTCGGCCCCTCTTCACAAAGTACGGAACGAGGGAATTCGTCCGGGAACTGGCGCGGCAAGCCCGTCCGCGGAATTCTGAAGCCCTCACGCTCTTTGTGCTCGACCTTGCCAGGGGTGTTATCCTTGAACAGAAGGGGCTTGTGGCCGACATGGCGAGCGAGACTCTGGACTCGCCATCGGAACTCTTGCGGCTGACGGCGGCTCGGTGGTACACCCCCAACTGGCACTTTGTGCCGGAAAGAATCAAGAAGAAGGCCGGGGATATCCTCCTCCGCCGTTTCACCGAATCCAAGGGAGAGGAATGCTGGGCCGAGATGTACTACATCCGGACTCGCGACGACATCCCCCTGGTGCGGCAAATCTACGAGGACTATTATCGCCAGTTCTTGCCTCCCGTCATCGACACGCCTCTTGAAGATGACCGGCGAATCAGACGGTTACCTCAATCGCTCTCCCAGGAGGAGAAGGATGCCTTGCGGGCCATGCGGATGCTGCGCCTCCTGGCGGAAATGGGCGACCGGGATGCCGCCGAGGAACTGGAAGAGCGCGACCCCCAGAAGGTAAGAGACTTGCGACGCGAGGAGCAGTGGAGAAAGCGCCGGGCCGAGGTGGAAGAACGGATGGGTCACCCCGTCTCGCTGGAGGCCGACGTCGCCGCTTATCTCGATTTCAGACTGCGCGGCGATTACGTGGTCATGGGACCTCTATATGAGCGATATGGCAAGGAAACATGGTTCAAAGAGGCCATCCGCCAGGCGGAGGGAAAGAAGTCGGAGTACCTGCTCAGCCACCTTCTGGGAGTCGGAGAAGATTTGCAGTACGCCTGCCTCCGCGCTTTGGCCGTCAAGAACCTGGAATCCAACTCCGATTACATGCGGCGAAACGCCATCGAGTGGTGCGAGCGGAACGTCGACGCACTTTCTCCCGCCGAGCGGGAACGGTACGGCCAAGTGGTTCGCCAATGCTTCGCCACAACAGACAGCCAGAACAGGGATTGGCAGATCAAGCGGCGGGTTGCGATGCTGGCCGAGGCCTGGCCGCAGGCGAAGTTCGACGCGCGCCGCTCCGGCGACGCGCCGGACCGGCGCCTCGCCCCGCCGCTGGGTCTCGTGGCGGCGGCACCGCTCTCGGACGCCGTCTTCACGTCGCCCGCGGTCGCCGACGGCCGGGTCTTCGTCGTGGACGGCTCCGGCACGGCGTGGTGCCTGCGGGCCGACACGCTGGAGCCGGTCTGGTCGCGCCGGACGGCGGGCGGCCGGGCGAACTGCAACAACGTCTCGTCGCCGGCGGTCGTCGACGGGTTCGTGCATTTCGGGACGATGGCCGGGGCGTATTACGTGCTCGACGCCGCCACCGGCCGCGTCGTCCGGGCCATCCGGACGGGCGACCCGATCTTCAGCGCGCCGGTCCTGGGCAACGGGCGGGTGTACATGGCCACGCTCGGCGGGCGGGTGTACGCGCTCGACCCCGACGGCACGGTGCGGTGGACGTGGGACTTTGTGCGCGAGCGGCTGGACTTCGCCGCCGACCGCTGGAGCGGGGCCGACTGGCTCCGCCTGCGCGGCCGGGCGGGCTGGCGCGAACAGTTCTGCTGCACGCGCGACATCGCCATGGCGGGCGACCTGGTGGTCGTGCCGGCCGGCGGGACGATCTGCTGGCTCCGCGACCGGGGGGACCGGGCCGACCTGGCCGCCGTCTTCACCACCGATAAGCGCGAGGCGCCGGCCACGCTCGGCCTTTCGGTCGGCGACGACGGCGCGGTCTATCGCCAGTGGACCCGCCGCGACAACGAGGGCCGCGTCGAGGTGCTTCGGCTCGCCGACGGCGGGGTCGAGACCGGTTTCGTCCGCGGCACCGAGACGCGGCACAACCTGCCGGGGCTGCTGAGTTTCAGTTCCGTCAGCCTCCGCGGCCGCGACGTTTACCGGTGCCGGCCGCAGGAAGGCCTGGCGCTCTGCCGGCACACGCCCAACGGCAAGACGGAGCCGATGGACGGGTACCCGTCGGTCGCGCCGCCGGTCCTGGCGGGCGAGCACGCCGTCTTCGGCGGCCTGGACGGGCGGCTGTACGTGGTGCCGCTGGCGGGCGGCGGCAAGACGTGGTCGTTCGCGACGGCCTTCGGCAAGGCGATCACGGCGCCCGCCGCGGTGTGCGACGGCCGCATCTATTTCGGCTGCGAGGACGGGTACCTGTACGCCCTCGGGCCGGGCGGCACGGCCCCGCTGCCGACGGCCGACCTGGCGCTCCACGAAGTCCGCAGCCCGCTCACGGGCCCCCGCACCGCGGTCGCCGACGACTGGTCCACCAGTTTCGGCAACCCCGCCAACACGAACGCCAGCGACCAGGGCCTGCGGCCGCCGTTTCGGATGCGGTGGGTCCGGCGGTTCAAAGGCACCGTCAAGCACTTCTCCGTGTGCGGCGGCGGGCGGATGGTCACGCACACGGCCGAAGGCCAGGTCTTCGCGGTCGAGCAGGAAACCGGCCGTCTGCTCTGGCGCCGGCACTGGCCGGGCGTCCACGTGTCGTACACGAGTCCCGTGATCCACGACGGCCGGGTCCTGGTGCCGCAGGCGGGGCTGGAGACGTGCCGGCTGCGTTGCCTGGACGCCGCCACGGGCCGGCTGCTGTGGGAGGCGCCGTTCTCGGGCTCGCCCAGTTGGAACCGCCAGCAGCCGCCCGTCATCCATCAAGGGTTGGCCATCTACGCCTTCAGCACGGGCCGGTACACGGCCGGGACGTGGCTGTTCGAGCACCAGAGCACGTTCGGCTTCCCGGCCTGCCACAAGCCGCTGGTGCGGGCGTACGACCTGGAGACCGGCAAGGAGGCGTGGACCCGCGACTTCTCGGAGTTCGGCTCGGGCGGCGACGACGCCGGCCTCTGCCTGATGGACGGCACGCTGTACTACTCGTGCTACTTCGGCGGCAAGGGACCGACGGGCGTGACGGCCGCCCTCGAGCCCGCCACGGGGCGCGTCCTCTGGTCCACCACCGACTACGCCCTCCACGCGGGGTGCACCATCTCGGCGGCCGACGGCCGGCTGTACCTGGGCGGCTACAACCCGGTCGAGGGCAAGGTCAACCGCGTCTGGTGCCTCGACGCGCGCGACGGCCGGCTGGTGTGGAAGTCGGACGCCGTCAACCGGGCCATCCACGTGGTGACCGTGGGCGAGCGACTCCTGTTCACCCACGCCCAGTACCAGCACGGGTACCTGCTGGACCGGGCGACCGGCAAGGTGCTCCGGACGCTCGTGCCGGGGTACCGGTGCACGCGGTTCACGTTGTCGGAGCCGTACCTCGTGGGACCGAACCTGACGCTGTTCGACCTGGACCGCGGCGGCGCGCCGGTGACGTGCGGGCCGGCGCTCGACGTGCTGGTGTGCGTGGGGGCGATTCCGTCGAACGGGCGGATCTTCCAGACGACCAACGGCGCGGGCCTCCAAGCGTGCATGGTGGCCGGCCGCGAGACGGCCGTGCCCCCGCCGTGGCAGATGGCCGGGCCGGTTGAGGATTTCAGTTCATTCGAAGGACCGTAGGCGAATTCCGGGGCGGCGACATCGCCCTCCCATTTTGCCCACATCGCGCAATTTGTCGCGCTAAGTGCCCGGAGCCGGCGAAAGGCGGGCGCGGATACACCCATCGGCTTTTGACCGTTTGACAACACACCAAGTGTGGGCTATAGTTCCCTAGCATTTCCCGCTGGAAGCCGCAGCGCGAACAAAGCGTTGGGCGCTGCGCGCCACTCCAGACGGGGGGGACTATCGATCGGGCGGCGGAGGACGCCGCCCCATCGCCCGGACAGGACGTCTACAATCACGCGAAAACGGCGGTCCGGCCCGAGCCCCAGCCAGGCGGGCCGATCCGCCCGGGACGGTGCGCCGCGGGCGCTGTGTGCCCCGCGCGCGTGCACCTTCCGCTGCGGCCGGCGTCACATTTCCCCCGGCGCGCCGTCCCACCGACGAGGGAAGCGGGCGGGCTCCCTGCCTCCCCGCCACGAGCAACGACGAGCAAGCCGATACGCCGCGAAAGGAGTGCGATCATGTCTTCGACACGCACGGGAATCATGCTGGCCTTCGCCGGCCTGGCCCTTTGTTTGGCGCCGAGCACCACGCAGGCACAGACGGCCCATGACCTGGCGATCGAGTATCTGCCCGCCGGCATGGTCGACCCGGGAAGCGGTTCGGGCGGCACGGCCGACTGGATCGCCAGCGTCGGCCCCACCGACGCCGACCTGGTCAACCTGCCGTCGTTCGACGCCATGACCGTCTACGGCGCGGGCAGCGAGCCGCTGCCCGGCATCACCAGTTCGTTCACGATCACGGGCGGCGAGTTCAACAACGGCCGGCAGTTGCGCGGTCCGGGCGGCGGCGGCAACGGCGACACCTGGCCGGAGGTCCTGGTCGGCCCCAACACCGTCGAGAAGAACAGCGCGACGATGGAGTTCTGGCTCAAGACCTCGAACCTGGACCAGGACCGCCGCGTTATCTACGAGACGGGCGGCTCCACGGGCTTCGCCGTCATCCAGGACGACGGCTACCTGGGCGCCCAGATTTCCGTGGGCGGCAAGGAATACGTGTACGTCGACCTGGGCGACGTGCCCTACCTGGGCGACCTGACCGGCGAATGGTTTCAGACCGCCGTGGTCATCGACCAGGACAACAAGAAACTCTCCCTCCACATCAACGGCCTGCACGTGGGCGACTCGAACGCGGGCGGGGCAGCCGGCGTCATTAACGGCGGCGGATCGAACTTCAACGACTGGGACGGCGGCGACCCGCAGGCCCTGTTCGACGCCGGCGGTCCCGGCCAGGTCAGCCCCAACCAGAACCTGGGCGGCTTCGGCAACGGATTCACCCACGACGGCCCCTCGCCGGACAACGGCGACGGCGCCTTCACGGCGTGGGACGGCGAGGTGGGGGCCGTCCGCCTCTATGCCAGCAACGTCGATAATGCGGCGGCACTGACACTGAGCGAAATCGGCGTCAACTACGAGTCCCTGGCCGGCGAAACCTATAACGACTGGGACTTCGAACGCGGCGCCGCCGACGGCAACTGGCGCACCGACGGCAGCGCGGCCGCCATCCAGTGGGACAACGGCGGCGCGACCGCCAGCGGCCAGTTCGCCCGTATCATCGGCAACGGCGACGACACCACCGACGGCGACGACGTCGTCACGCTCGACACGGCCGAAACGGTCGGCACCCTGGGCGTCGGCACCAGCAGCAACAACTCGGCCGGCACCACCATCCTGCAGATCGAAACCGGCGCCGACCTGACCGTCGAGGGACACCTCATCGTCGGCCTCGACGGCACCAGCAACTACGCCAACCAGGTGGTCCAGAACGACGGCGCCGTGTCGGTCGGGGGGAACCTCACCTACGGCCTGTTCGGCGACGAGGGCGGCGAGTACTTCCTCAACGGCGGCACGCTCGACGTCGCCGGCAGCATCATCGAGGCCTACGAAGGCGTCGACGGCGCCCAGTTCCACGTCGACGGCGGCACCCTCAACGTCGGCGGCGACATCACCGTCCAGAGTTTCCGCACCGGCAACGCCCCCGGATCCAATGGCGACTACACGCTGCCGGGCGGCAAGACCCTCACCAACACCGGCACCTTCTACGTCGGCTACGAGGGCACCGGCCAGTTCACCAACAACGGCGGACAGATCGACGTCTCGAACCGCTTCGAGGTCGCCGACTCCGGTTGGGTCGATGACCAGGGCGACGCCGACCCGGCCAACGACGTGACGGTCGGCTCCGTCGGCACGTACATCCAGAACGCCGGCACCGTCAATGTCCTCGACGGCGGCGTCCAGGTGGCCTCGGGCACGAACACCGTCGGCACGTTCGAGGTGCGCGACGGGGCGTTCAACGTGGCCGACGACGGCATCCTCATGGCCCAAGGCACCGGCAGCACCGCCACCGCCGTCATCGGACAGCCCGGCGGCGGAGGGAATCCCACCATCTATCTGGGGGACGATAACCTCGAGATCGCCGTCAACGGCACCGGCTCCTGGACGCAGCATTCCGGCACGGTCCTCCAGGACGGCGCCTCGGGCGGCAACGACAACGTTGTCGTCGTGCAGAACGCCGGCTCGGCCGGCACGCTCAACCTGTACGGCGGTGTTATCGACCTGCGCGGCGCCGCCGGCGACGCCACCGACGGCTCGTTGAACTTCAACAAGGGCATCGGCACGGCCACCCTCAGCGGACCCACCGCCCGCTTCTATACCTCGCAGGACGTGAACCTGGCCGACACGCGCGGCGGCCAGGGCGTCGTCACGGTCGACGACGGCGCCGAACTCCACATCCGCCGAAACATCGAGTACCGCACCGGCGGCATCACCGACACCGTCAGCCTCCAGGGCGGTCTCATCAACTTCTACGACCCCGCCGGCGGCGCCATCAACCAGACCGACCCGGACGACCAGTTCAACTGGACCGGCGGACGCCTCCAGAACCTCGCCACTTTCAACGGCATCGGCGACAAGCCGTACGTCCTCGACACGCACGGCGTCGCGGGCGAACTGGCCCCCGCCTCGCCCGCGCTCGTGGCCGGCAAGGTCGGCGCGGGCGCCCTCGACTTCGCCAATACCGGCCCCGAGAACAACCACGTGAACTTCGGCGATGCCGACCTGGGCGACGGCCAGGGCAAGTTCTCCGTCTCCCTCTGGTTCAACCGCCGGACCGACCGCGCCGGCGACGCGACGAACCACGATATCGACAACGTCCTTATCGCCCAGTCCTCGAACCAGAACGACAACTTCGAGATCGGCACCGAGGGCGACTACGTCGAGTTCTACCTCGACACCGGCCCCGACGCCACGTCGCGCGCCGCCGTCGCCGGCGGCATCGCCAACGACACCTGGTACCACCTGGCCTTCACCTACGATGACGACCTGGGCACCGAGGCGGACGACTCGGCCAAGGTGTACCTCGACGGTCAGTTGGTCGGCAGTTTCAGCGGCTACGACGACGTGCTGGCGGGCAGCGGCCACTCGCCCTGGAGCCTGGGCGTCTCCCGCCCCGGCTGGGACAACTGGGGCGACTTCGACGGCCTCATCGACGAGGTCGCTGCCTGGGAAGGCTACGCCCTGACCGAGGCCGACATCCTCAGCCTCTATAACGGCGGGTCCGGCAGCAACACCGCCGCCATCCTCGACGACGCCGCCTTCTACGCCTCCCTGGACGAGATTCTCACCTCGCAGGCCCTGCACCAGGACGCCGGCACCCTGGCTCCCGGCGCCTCCATCGGCACCACCACGGTCAACGACAACTACTATGTCGGCGACGGTCTGGGCATCGAGGACGCCATCTGGGAAATCGAGATCGATCACGCCACCATGACCGCCGACCTGGTCGACGTCAACGGCATCCTCACGCTGGCGGCCGACAGTTTCCTCGACCTGCGGAGCCTGAACGACCAGCCCCTGGCCCGCGGGGACCTGTTCGTCTTCGCCGAGTACGACAGCCTGGTCGGCACCTTCGGCGGGTTCCGCGGGCCGCCGCTGGACGGCCTGTCATACGCCTTCTACTACGATTACCTGGGCTCGAGCCAGATCGCCGTCCAGGTGGTGCCCGAGCCGGTGACGCTGGCCGGCCTGGCCCTGGCCGTCGGCGCCGTGGCCGGGTACGTCCGCCGGCGCCGCCGCCCGGCATCCTGACGCCGCCGGCATGAGCCCACGCCGTCGAGACAAGAGGAAGGACACCCATTCCCGAAAGGAGCCGCTTGTGCCGCGCACCTGTCGCCGCTTCATCCATGCCGCCGTCGTTCTGACGGCGGGGGCCCTCCTGGCCACCCCGGCTTACGCCACCGGTATCACGAGCCTCACGGAACAGGGCGGTAACGGCGACGCCTACGTGCCGGAACTCGTGCCCGGCGGCGTGGTGACCGACTCGCCGCTCTACAACAACCGGTCGGACGTGACGTTCGAGACCGCTCCGCCGCTCGTCGCCGGCGCCAACCTGGTGCGGACCGACAACGCCGAGCGCGGCAACGGCAGTTACAGCATCGACGTCGGGATCAGCGGCAGCCAGCCCCTGGCGCTCATCTACAACGACTTGGCGGGCTCGCCCTCGTGGATCGCCGCCAACGGCTTCATCGACACCGGCACCAACACCTACGTGCTGGTCAACAAGGGCACCTCCAGCGAGCGGTCGCTCGTCTATTCGGTCTACGTGGCCCCGTTCGCCGACGAGACGGTTACCCTGGGCGCGCAGACGTCCACGCGGGCGTTCTACACGGCCGCCGAGGTCCCCCCGAGCCGGCAGACCGTCACGGTGTATCTGCTGGCGGGGCAGTCGAACATGCTCGGCCGGGGCGAAACCAGTGCCCTGCCGGCCGCCCTGACGGGGGCGCAGCACGACGTCATGTTTGATGATTCGGGGGCGTTCGACGCGCTGGCCCCCGCCGGCGGATCGAGCGGCGAGTTCGGCCCGGAGGTCCTGTTCGGCCGCACCACGGCCGACGCGCTTTCCTCCCGCCAGATCGCCCTCGTCAAGCATGCCGTCGGAGGCACGAACCTGGCCAGCGACTGGGACCCCAGCGGCGGCCCGCAGTACACCACCTTCATCAACCGCGTCGACACCGCCCTCCAGCGCATCCGCGACATGGGCCTGGAACCCGAACTGGGCGGCATGCTGTGGATGCAGGGTGAACGCGACTCGCGCGACCAGGCCATGGCCGACGCCTACCAGACCAACCTCGTCAACTTCATCACCGCCGTCCGCGACCACCTCGACGAGCCCGACCTGCCGTTCATCATCGGCCTGCCCACCGAGAGCCTCCCGCCCGGCAACTACCCGTACCAGGACACCGTGCGGGCCGCCCAGCGATACGTCAACGAATCGATGGGGAGCACGGCCATCGTCGAGACGGCCGACCTGACGCTGAAAAGCGACAACGTCCACTTCGACGGCGCGGGCCAGATCGGCCTGGGCGAACGCTTTGCCGCCATGCAGCAGCGCGTCGATACGTACATCCACGACCGGCTGGACTTCAACACGGCCGGCGAGTTCGACGCCCACTTCACCCAGGTCACTTACGCCGACCCGGGCGCCGACCCGATGGTCGAGGCCGACGGCATCGGCATCGGCGGGTCGCGCGGCGTGACGCCCGCCAAGCAGCGCATCACCGCCGTCTACGACCGGGCGTTCGACCTCTCGGGCGTGGGCAACTACGTCATGCTCAGCCTGATGCTCGAGAAATCCGCCGACAACAACAACCGCGTCGTCACCTCCATCGCCGGCCTCCTGGCCGACCCCGCCGACGGCCTCGAACCCGTGCCGACCAACTGGGCCGGCATCCGGCTCGACACCCGAAACAACGACAACGATCCCACCCGCTGGCTCTGGGACTGGTTCCTCCGCGAGGGCGGCGCATCCTTTACCGGGCCGGACCACTCCGACTCGCTCGTGGAAGACCACTGGTACAAGTTCGTCGTCAAGATCCGCAACGAGGGCCAGGGGCAGATCGGCCTCTGGGGCGCCCTGGAGGACTGGGGCGACGACGGCCTGATGGTGCTCTCCACCGTGTTCACCACCGACTGGACGCTGCTCGACTCGTCACTCGCCGGCGACCCCACCGTCTACGCCGCCTGGCGGGCCGACGTGGACGGCGGCGTGTCGGCCATCGACAACTGGTACGTCGAGTCGTTCGTGGTCCCCGAGCCGGTCACCCTGGTGGGCCTGGCGGCGGGCGCCGCCGCCTTGGCCGGCTACCTCCGCCGGCGCCGGGCCGGCCTCTAGCCCACCGCGCCGGGATGCGGTGCACCGCTCTGCTGCCGTCCGACGGGGCATTGCCCCCTTGACGCGGGCCGCCCTTTCCCTTATCTGAATGGATATTGTGCTGCCGTCCCTGCCCTGACACAGGTGGAGAGCAAGTAATGCGCGTGCGCCGGATTCTCCTCGTCGTGGTACTGGTGGGCATCGTCGCCGCTTCGGCCCTGGCGGCCTGGTACGTGTTCGTCTACCGCACCAGCGGCGACAAACTGCTCAAGCGGGCGGGCGTGGCGTTCACGGCCGGCGAATACGACAGGGCCATCGACCTCGCCCGCCGCTACGCCGCCAGGAACCCCGACGACCGCCGGGCCATCACCCTCCAGGCCCGAGCCCACAGCGCGCTCGGCCGATACGAAGAGGCCCGAAACCTGCTCCGGGAGGCGCTCAAGCAGACCCCCGGCGATGTCGACCTCATCGTGTCCGTCGCCGACACCTACGCCCTGCCCGCCCGCGAAGCGCTGACATCCGACGGGCTCGCGACCAACAGGCTTGCTGAGATTGGCGACGACCTTACCCTTGCCCTGGACACCCTCCAGAAGGCCGCCCCCGCCGACGACGCCGCCCGGGCCGGCCTCAACGAGGCCATCGGCCTGACCTGCGCCAACCTCGGCGACGCCAAGCGCCGCTTGGCCGCCGCCATGCGACGCGAGGCCGACGTCGACGAGGCCGCCGGCCAGAAGGGGCCCGCCAACGCCAAGAGGAGGAAGGCCCGGGTCGTCGAACAGGAGGCCAACGATGCCTTTCAGCAGGCCACCGACGTGCTCCTCGACGTCCTGACCTGGGACGCCGCCCACCGCAAAGACGACCGGCCGCTGGCCCATCCCGGGGCGGCCGACAGGCTTGTCCTCCTGGCGGCCGACCCCAGCCGCTACGATGCCGACACCCTCGCTAAGGCCCGCGACATCATCCTCGCGCTGCCCGACCCGCCGCTGACGGCGGCCACCATCCTCATCACCGACCCCGTCAACGCCCCCGGCACCAAGCCCACCGAGACGCAGATCCGGGACGCCTGCCGGCAACTGGACGCCCTGCTCGAGAAGCACGGCGACGCCGTCCAGATCCGATTGGATCGGGCCAGACTCGCCTTACGACTGGGCAACCTGGACCAGGCGACCGACCTCTGCAACGCCATCCTCGATAAGCAGCCCAACACCGCCGAGGCCCGGCTCCTGCTGGCTGCGGCCCGTCTGGAGAAAGGCGACACCGAGCAGGCCGAGAAGGACCTGTTCGCCCTCAAGACCGACAGGCCCGGCTGGCCGGCCGTCCATTACTACTACGCCTTGGCCGCCCTGGAGAACGGAAACGCCGAACTCGCCAAAGAGGCCCTCCGAAAGGTCACCGATCTCCAGGAGGCACGGACCCAGACCGATCTGCCGACCCCCGACACCAACCAGAGCGTCTACCGCGACGCCCGGCTCAAACTCGCCTCGGCGCTTCTGGACGAGGGCTTCGCCGACGAGGCGTTCAAGGAGGTGTCGCAACTCTGCCAGAAGCGTTCCGACGGGTCTCCCCCGACCGACGCCGGGGCCCTGATTCTGCTGACTCGCGCCGCCGCCGCCATGAAGCAGCCCGCCCTGGTCATGGACACCCTCGATGCAGCCGCCGACGCCTACCCCGACGACGGTATCTTGCAGACCGGCCTCGCCGAGGCCTACGATCTGCTGGGCCAGGAGGACAAGAAGC
>Ga0180434_10007835_pt1 | contig 11942 bp, 8 predicted proteins | sample SS_ome_7_FD_132453 | JGI IMG/M metagenome (GOLD analysis project Ga0180434, IMG submission 132453) | Hypersaline lake sediment archaeal communities from the Salton Sea, California, USA - SS_1_D_2 metaG | ecosystem: Environmental > Aquatic > Non-marine Saline and Alkaline > Hypersaline > Sediment... | reverse complement strand
GTCCTTGAACAACCACAGCCAGTTGTTTTCCGATCTTCCCGAGCCCGACGATGCCGAGCGTCTTGTCATACAACTCGTAGACCCGGTTCACCATTTCCGGGAACACCCATTCGCCTTTCGCCATCGTGTCGTGGCATCGAGGCAGGCTTCTTGCGGCGGCCAGCATCAACATGAGGGCGTGTTCGGCAACGGGGATGGTCCCGGCGGTTCCGGAGTGCGATACCGTGATTCCCTGCGATTTCGCTGCGTCCAGGTCGATATTGTCATACCCCTGGCTGCACTGTTGGTGGAAGGTGGCCTTGTCGGCCTTTTTCAAGACCTGCGCGGATATGGAGTAACGGGCACCCACAAGGATGGCCGCTCCAGAGACCAATTCGAGCAACTCCTCTTCATCCCCTCTCTCAGCCATGACCCATTCGATCCGCTTGTCTTCCTCCGGATATCTCTCCCGGCTGATTTCCGGCATCCTCCCCACGAGGGGATCCGTGACAACAATTTTCAGTTTCTCTACTCCCATTTGATCGACTCCCTTGCTTCTCTTCTGACCGAACCGGTAGCCTTATGCGTTCAAGCGTCGCCCGGACCTTACGTTTCCCCGCGGGCCGACAATCCCTCCAGAAAAGGATGAACCTGTCGCTCAACCGCCTCTCTTGAATAGTGGGTCGGATCCATGTGATCCCCTTCAAAGAAGAGAACAGGCAATCCGAGCTCCTTCCTGACAAAGGACGCCAGGTCCAGTTGGCCGAGGGAGAAATACCGGCAGGATCGATTGGACATGAAGACGGCGCCGTCCAGGTGGTAGTCCCTGGAAACCCTTTCGACCAGGTCCCGTTTTGCGGCAATACCCCTCTGCAAGGACGGGTTGTACAGGTACTTGTCCGCCAGTGACAGATAAGGATCGCTCTTCGTCAGGCGACCCGAGAAGGCGTCCGCGTAGAAGTCGATGACAAAGACGGCACCGGCTTCGTCGAATATCTTCCAGAGTTTCATGTCGTGCCAGGGAGGGAACAGGTCCCAGATGAGCCGGAATCGCTCCTTCTTAGAATCCGGGGTCTTGCCTGCCGTCCTTTTTCGAATCTCTTCTGCCACCGACTTGAAAAACGTGACGGCGTCTTCCGTCCCTGCCAGGGTGACCATGGGGAACATCAATGAAAAGACATCGTTGGATGCGAGTGGCGAGGGAATCGTCTTGCGCGACTCGGAGATCTCGCCCCAGTACAAGGACGCCTGGTCGGAAAGGGACATGACCTCTTCGAATCTCGCTTTGCTTATGGGATTCCCCGCCTTTTCCTCGACAAAGGCGACGAGTCTCTTCAACTGGAGGACGAAATACTCGATATCCTTCTCCTCGTACCGGGCGCTCGTCCGATAGGGAGCATCCATGATGAACAGGGGAACCTGAAGACGCCGACTCAGGTATTGCCACCAGCCGATATGGATGTTGCAGGTGAGGCGGGTCGCGATCAGCACGTCCGGGAGAGGGACCTCCCCCTTTCCGGATGCCCACTCATCTGTCAGAACAGACCCGATATTGCAGGTGGCATATCCGCAGAGATCCCTGGAGATATCCTTGGAGGCTGCAGCATGAATGAGGTCCTTCGACCTTCCCCGGGCAGCACACAGCGCCGCGTAGTTCTCCGGGTAGAAGGGAAACAGCCCCGCGGCGTTCAGGATCTCGATGGGGACCATGGTCGTAATCCAGGCTACCGGCCTGTCCCGTCGCTTCGCCAGTTGCGCCAGCTTCTCGTAGTACTGATTCATCAAAGCCGTTAGCGGCTTTCTATAGAACCGGCTCAGAGGAGCCTCATCCTTGTTCAGGGTGTTCTCAGGGCTCGCCACTGAATCTCTCCCATCCTTCGAGGCCGGAATCCATCATTCCTCTTTCAATCCAAGTTCCTGAACGGCTAGTTCCCGCAGCATAAACTTCTGAATCTTACCAACCGCAGTGGCCGGGAAGTCGGAAACAAACATCACGTGTTTGGGAATCTTGAACTTTCCCACCTTCCCCGTACAGAAGCGGATGAGTTCCTCCGCCCCGCACTCCATGTCCTGCTTGAGTAGTACAAAGGCACCCACCACCTCACCCATTCGTCGGTCCGGCAGTCCCACGACCTGGACCCCGCTCACAGCGGGATGGGTGGAAAGGAGGTGTTCCACTTCAGCCGGATCGATATTGAGGCCTCCCGAGATGATCATATCCTTCAGCCGTCCGGTAATCTTCAGATATCCTTCTTCGTCCAGGACTCCCAGGTCTCCCGTGTGGAACCAACCCGCCTGATCCAGGCTCTTGGAGGTCTCCTCGAGGTTCTTGTAGTATCCCTGCGTAACAAACCAGCCTCGGGTCCAGACCTCTCCCTGCCTGCCGGGGGGCTGATCGATTCCTGAATCCGGGTCGATGATCTTCACCTCGCAGTCCCGGTGCAGAAGCCTGCCGCAGGTGTGGGCGACCTGCTCAGGGGAATCGTCCGTTTCGCTCATGGTCGTGACACCCGAGTTCTCGGTCATGCCATAAGCCGTGAAGAGCCTCATCCCTATCTTTTCCCGAATTTCAGAGACCTTTTGAGGTGTCACAGGGGCGCCGCCGATGATTCCCGTCCTCATGGACCTGACCTTTGCGGGAGTGAAATCTTCATGATCCATGATCATCGTGTACATGGCGGGAGCGCCCGTAAACAGGGAGCACGCTTCTTTCTCGATGCCCTTCAACACCTCCCCGGCATCAAAGGTCTCGAAGAGTGCCATCTTGGCACCGTACATTTCCGCCTGAATCAAGCCGGTCAGGTTGCCGATATTCGTGAAGAGGGGAGCGGCAAGGAGAACGCAGTCGGCTTCGCTGGTCTCGAATCGTTCGGCCATGTTGGCCATGGCTTTCAAGAATTGGGCATGTGTAGTCAAAACTCCCTTGGGCACGCCGGTCGTTCCGGACGTGTAGGTGATGTTCACCACGTCATGGGGCGAAATCGCGGCCTGGGCTCTGGAAAGCTCTTCGTCGGAAACGCCATTCCCCAACTCGAGGAATTCGTCGAACCCGAACATGCCGGGGCATTTCTTCTCGGACAGGCAGACTACGTTTTTCAAATCAGGCAGATTGCCGGAACGGAGATCACCCGGCTTCGAGTCGGCTATTTCCGGACAGACGGCCGTGACCAGTTCGATAAAATCGAGATTCACTGCCTCGTCCATCATGACCAGTGTGTTCGCTTCCGAATGCCGAAGGATGAACTCCAATTCCGTGGTCCTGTAGCGGGTGTTGATCGGAACCCAGCAGGCGCCGACCTTGATCGCTGCATCGCGGGCGCAAATCCATTCCGGGTGATTGGTCATCATGATCGCGACTTTGTCGCCTTTCTTCACGCCGGCTTTCAGGAACGATTTGGCGAGCCTTCGAACGTTTTCGTGGAGATCACGATAGCTTATTCTTCGGTCCCTGAATACGATGGCTTCCTTGTCGGGAAACCTCTCTGCCGTCTGGTCCAGAGCGCCGCACAACGTGATGGTTCCCCAATCCACACCTGCCACCTGTTTCACTCCTTTCTTTCGAAAACGCCGGATGATCCATCCAGCCTCTACGTGGTTCCCCTCTCTTCTCTGCGCAGGAGTTCCTCGAACTCCTTATCCACGATCTTCTGGTACTCCGCGATATCGGCATCGGACATGTGGGAGAATCGTCCCTGCGCTTTCAGGTAGGCTTCAACAGGTTTCAGCTTCTTCTTGGCCGGCTTCTTCACCTTGACTTCCCCACTGTCGTACTCATAGAGGGGGAAGAAATTCGTCTCCACGGCCAACCGAGCAATTTCGATAGCCTTTTCGTCCGGAAATTCCCATCCCGTAGGGCAGGGCGTCTGCACGTGAAGGAAGGCAGGTTTCCCAGCCTCTTTGGCTTTCGCGACTTTTCTCATCAGATCCTTCGGGTATGCCGGCGATGCAGTGGCCGCATAAACATTGCCGTGGGCCTCCACGATCTTCATGATGCTCTTCTTGCCCTGAACCTTGCCGAAAGGGGTGGTCTTCGTCTTGGATTGCCAGGGAGTGGATCCGCTTCGCTGAACCCCGGTGTTCATGTAGGCTTCGTTGTCATAGCACATGTAAACGATCTCGTGACCTCTTTCCAGAGCGGCGGAAAAGGTCTGGAGCCCGATATCGAACATCCCACCGTCCCCTGCGAAGAGAAACACCTTCATCTTCTTGCCCATCCTCTTGAGGGCCACTTCCAGACCGCAGGCGGCTGCGCCGGCGTTGCTGTAGGTGTAGAAGATGTGAGGAACGCGGAAGGCGGTTACAGGAAAGATAGCGGAAGCGGCCATCAAGCATCCCGCATTGTTGGTGACGACCGTGTCCTTGTCGAACTGGGACAGGGCGAGTCGCAGGGCTGTCAAGCTGACACAACCCGCGCAGGTCGTCGTTCCCTGAGCCATGATGGCCTCACCTTCCTGAAGGCAGGGCAGGTTCTTTTCTTCCTTCTCCACCAGCGCCTGGAAGTTGGGAAAACCTGTCAGTGAAGCAGCGCCCTGGTCGAAAACAGTCCCCTGCCACTTGAGGAAACTCCCCTTGGCCGCTAGGGAGTCCTCGACCATTTCCCTGACCTCCTTCAAGCCCATGTCATTTCCACTGATAATATAGTTGGAGAGTCTCCCTTTGTGGTTGTCGAGGCAGGAGGCGATTTCCAGGTAGCTGATTCCTTGACGCCTGCCGGGCGACACGGCCCGGTCTACCACGAGCACCTTGGGCACATCTTTCAGTGCCGCCGCGATCTCATCCTCGGGGAAGGGACGAAAGACCCGTATCTTCAACAGTCCCAGCCGGATGCCCTTGTCTCGATATTCATCCACCATCTCTCTGAGGAGGCTCACGATGGTACCCATACCCACAAGGACCATGTCCGCCTCGTCTGTCTTGTAGGTCTCGATGAGCCCCGGATAGGAACGTCCGAAGATCCCTTCAAAGTCCTTGAGACCGTCCAAAATCACTTCACGGGCATCGAGCATGGCTCGGTATTGTTGATGCTTCAATCCATAGTAGTGGGTGAAGGCGCCGGCACCCTGCGTAATCGGGTAATCCGGGTCCACGAAGGCATGCTTGGGGTTGTAGGGGGGCAGGAACCGATCCACCAATTCCCGGTCCGGCACATCCACCGCCTCATGAGAGTGGCTCAGCCGAAAACCCTCATAGACCACAAAGGACGGGAGCAATACCTTCGCGTTCTCGCTGACCCGGTATGCAAGAATCATGGAATCAATGATCTCCTGGTTGTTCTCACAGATGAACTGGAGAACGCTCGCGTCCCTTTCCGAGAAGCAGTCGGAGAAGTCACTCAGGAGGCCCTGAGGGGATCCGAGTTGTCTCGAGGCTACGGCCACAACCACCGGAAGGGCCATGCCGGAAGCCATCCAGAGCGGTTCCTTCATCAAAGCCAACCCTTGTGCAGCCGTGCAATTGAAGGTCCGGGCGCCGGCGGACGAAGCCCCTGAACAGATGAGCATGGATCCGAGCTCGGATTCGGCATTCACCGAGACGGTATCCATTTCGCCGTCTCTTATCAGATCGGACAGGGCAGCCAGGGCAGGCGTGTTGGGCGTGATGGGGTAGGCGGACATCACATCCACGCGGCACAGCTTGACCGCCTGCGCGAGAGCTTCTGATCCGGAAAGATACATCATCATCTAGGATACCTCCTCTCTTTCCATAACTATGGCCTGGGTCGGACATTCCAGAGCACAGATTCCGCACCCTTTGCAATAATCAAAATCGATTGCGATCCCTTCGTCCGTCATGGTGATGCAGGCGTCCGGGCAGTACCAGTAACAGAGCTTGCATTGATTGCACTTCCCCTCCACCAGGACAGGGATGAATACGCGCCAGGAGCCGGTCTTGAGGGCCTTCGAAGTGGCGCAGGCGTGAATGGATCCGCCGCGTACGTACTCGAGCGTTTTAGGCTGTTTTGGCATTCTTCACCTCCTCATAGGCTCGGCGAATCGCGGTGAGATTCTTCTCCAGGGTCTTTTCAGGCAGGTTCTTTTCAAAGACAAACCGTGCACCCTTTTCAACGCTTTCCAGGTTCACCAGGTTGGTGGCGGCCACAAAACCTCCAAGCATGACCGTATTGGTGATTGGACGGCCCAGGACTTCAAGGGCGATGGTAGTCGCATCGAAGCATACGCAGGTATGTTCGAGTTCCACCTGCGCGGGCGAGTTGACCACCACCATGCCTGTTTCACTCAGTCCGGCTTCCACATTGGCCGCCTTGACCAGCATGGGGTCCAGGACAGCCACATAGTCAGGATTGTTGATCATGCCTCTTTCGGCGATCGGGCGGTCCCCGATACGTGCGAACCCCTGGGTCGGCGCTCCCCGACGCTCAATCGTCAATGCCTGTGATGACTGTCCGTGCTTTCCTTCGAACGTCGCGGCCAGACTGATGATGTGGGCAAAGGTAACAGCCCCCTGGCCCCCTCGGCCATGAATTCTGATTCCAATCATCGTTTTGCACCTCACCTCTTTCGATTAGTATCTCCAGGTTCCATCAAAGAAGGGTATTCTTTCTCCCAGTATCATCTCCGTTACGGACAAGGCGGACCGGGCGGCCCTGTCCACTCCCACACCTCGCCCCTTGTACGTCTCCCCGGCCAGGTACAACCCCTCGATGTTGGGCACCGAATTCTCCAGTCGATGCGACCCCACGAGACCCGGTTTCTGAATCACCCCAAAGGGTGGATCGTAGACCAGGTGTCGCCGCTTCCAGAGGATGTTTTCACTGTTCAGGGCGGGGTACATTTCCTCCAGATCCTTTTCAAAGTTGTCGAACTGCTCTTCAATCCAGCGAACGGGTTTCTTGCCTTGAAAAGCGGCGCCCGCATGAAAGACATGCACGCCGGGAGGCGCTGTGTCCGGGTCATACCCGGTCATCAAGAAGCCCCACCCGGGGAGACGAGTCCTCGGCCCGTCGAACCAGGCAACCAGTTCCAGGGGATTCTCGATGTAGAGCGGTTCCTTTGTCGCAACATGCAGTCCAACCCAGCCCACCTTGTACTTGTCTTGAGCGATCAGGTTGATTTGATCGAGATACCAGTCAGGAAGTAGAGCAGGATCCAGGATGCTGAGCAGATGCCAGATGGGCGCTGTAATAAGGACGAGATCGCTTTCAATGGAGTCCACCTCCGGATATTCATTCGAGGTGGCGGTTGTGTCTCCAATGTACTTCTGTATCGTGACGCCCTTGGCCCTATTGTTCTCAATGATGACGTTACTCACCCTCGTGTTCAACGACACTTCGCCGCCATTCTCCTTTATCACGTCGGCCAGGTCCTGAAACAATTTGTCCCAACCCCCCTCGGGCCAGCAGGAGTACCCTGCCGTTCTCTTCTCTGCATAGTGCATCTTTCTCACATAGAGGTTGTCACTGGCGGAATGGTCGTACCAGTGCTCGGTCATGCACTCCAGCACGGCAAGAGCTTCGAAAAGGGATATGACGCCTTCATCGGATGTATGTCTTTGCAGCCAGTGCCGCATGGGGATATTGTCCAGCTTGTCCAACTCGGAAAAGTCGGTATGGAGGAGTGCATCAATGACTTTCTTCAACTCGTTCTTGTTGCTGCTGTACATGTCCTTGATGTTCTTCCACTTGCCCTGGTCGTATACCGGCATGCCTCGACTCACCGGGCCGTGTTTCAGTTCCTTGCCCAGGTATTCCATGATTCTGGTTATGCCGGTTCCGTCGTCCTCCAGCAGATGGCCGCCCAGGTTCAACCTGTATTCATCCTCGAAAGGCACGGCCTTCGCCCGCCCCCCCAGGTGTCGGTCTCTTTCAAGGACGCTTACGCTCTTCCCCTGCTTGGCGAGCAGAGCGCCCGCAACAAGGCCTGCTGAACCGGCGCCAATGACGATGACATCACATTTGGGCATTCTTGTTCTCCTTGCTTCATGCGGGCAGACGTGCGGCATCGCCCCTGAAATCATTCCGTACGCATCTGGTCGCCCAAAGGCATCGCAGCGTTGTGGCTTGCGAGCGATTGCCCTCTTGAAGGAGGGATGCCGCCTCTTGAGCTTGCTCGCACGGCTGGTTTGGGCCAACGTAGTGTTCAGCGATGCAAAGCGGCCTCCTCGGTTGAGGGAGATCTCGTCGTCATGAGTCTCCCTGGCCGAGGAGGATTCGTCGGTGCACAGGGCTATCGACACGGATGTCCGGGCGGACCCTGTCAGACCCAGCGTTGACCGTTACCAAGGGTTAGATCGAGTGCTGTGTTCTGGCAATGATCCCGTCCTGCAACGTTTTCGTCAGGTCTACAAACCGAACGTTGTATCCGGAAACCCGCACAACAAGGTCTTCATACTCGTCCGGACGCTGCTGGGCTTCCAGCAGTGTGTCCCTGTCAACAATGTTGAACTGTATCATCTCCACGTCCTGCCTCATGGCCGCCTCAATATGATTCTTGAGCTTCTGCAGGCCCGTGTCTCCAGCCACGCTGGCCGCGTCGAATTTCTGATTGAAGATGAGCATCCGGATGTTCCGGTGGTCTATCTTTGCTACGGAAAGAACGGCTGACATGGGGCCGTTCCTGTCGTACCCGGCATGCGGCCCGCCTCCATCCGCGAGAAGATCGCCCAGTTTCCTGCCGTTGGTCAGTGCGCCGGTCATGGGGGCAAGCGTAAAAGCCCAGGTAAGAACGAGAGCAGCCGGAAGCGGGTGGCCGCCGTCGTAATCCGTGATCTCCTTGCCCTTTTCCGTAATCATCTCATAAAGCCTGGTGCCGATCTCGTCTGCAAAATCATCATCGTTCCCGAACTTGGTGGTGTTGATGAAATCCTGCCTCATGGCCTCGTAGCCTTCCCAGTCGGCCGCGAGAGCCTTCAAGACTTCCTCCATGGTGTATTTCTTTTCAACAAACACAAGCTTCTTGAGCCCCGCAAGCGAATCGATGGCGTCTACCATGCCTGGAACGATGGTCGCGGCAACCGGCTTGCAGGGGACATCCAGCACGTCACGGCCGGCCTCCAGTGAGCGGTGAAAGAGGCATGACGCAAAGGGCCTCCTGCAGAGGGCGGTGTTGGCCACTTCACCCAGATATCGGACTCGATGCTGCTTCACCAGGAAGTGTTCGAGTTGTTTCCTGTAAGCCTCGAGAAGCTCGTCAAAGGTCTCAAACTGGGTGGGATCTCCGGTTTGAAGTCCTGCGGGTTGATTTTTACCGTTCAAGGGTATGGGGTCAACGCCGTTGTTCAGGGTCAGCTCGACAATCTTCGCCGGGAAGATGGAACCGACCGGGTTCCTGCAGCGACCCTGGCGTATGGTGGGACTGGGAGCCGCGCAACCGATGGTGGACCAGCTTCTGGCCTCTTCCAGCGTGCAGCCGTAATGATTCTGCAGAATGTCCATGGCAACGTCATCGTTCTTGATGGAGGGTTGCCCCAGCCCGCTCCGGATGACTTCTACGACCCGTTTCCAGGTCTTCTGGTCTGTGTTTTCATGCCACCGAAACTTGAAATCCGGATGACTGAGCCGCATGTCATCGATGCAATCCAGTATGGTCATGGTAAGGTCGTTGCAGGCATCCGAACCATCCGTATTCACGCCCCCAATGGTATACACGGCAACCATGTTCGTCCCTTGAAGGGCCGTCTGGTAATCCTGCGCCGTTGCCCAGCCCATCTCGTCCGCCTTGTAAAGGAAATTCTGGATGATCTCCATGGCGAAATCCCTGTTGAGCGTCTTGTCGACCACAACGTCCTTTTCATAGTAACGCCAGAACAGCTGGTCGAGGCGCAATGAGACAGAGGCCGCCTGAACTTCGATGCAATGGTAGACGATGTAGGTCAGCCAGTGGGTCTGCATGGCTTCCCAGAAGTTCCTCGCGGGATTGGCAGGCACCCAGGCACACATTTCCGATATCTTCTTGAGCTCTTCCTTTCTGACCGGATCCGCCTCGGCCTCAGCCATCTCCGCCGCAAGCTTGCTGTAACGATTGGCCCATCGAATCGCCGCTTCCGCAGCGATGATCATGGCCTTCACATCATGGATGCTGTGGCAGAGGTCTACCAGTTCCGGCGAGTTGTCCATCTGCTCTCTTTCCGACTGGAGATCCTCCAGTTTCCCTCGAAGTTGGCGCAGGATCTCGTTCAGTCCGATGTCCATGTACAATTCGTGATCCGGTTGGGTGAAGGTGGCCGCATCCGTGGGGTTGCCCTCTATGTACCTGTGGCCTGCCTCTACGAGCATCTTCTCGTCTTCAGAGAGCAAATTGAACATGTAGCTTCGAAGATTCCGTGTGCTCCAATACTCTTTGTACTCCTCGAATTCCTCGATTTCCTCTTCCTTGATGAACCCGAGCTTGATGTATCTGTCGATGGCTGCCAGGTTGATTTGCTCCAGGTTCACCGTCATCATGCTTGGCTCTTCGGCATGGTACCCGACCAGAAGCTCACGGGGCCGGATGAACAGGGGAACATTGTCGAGATATTCGGCCAGAGCCTTGGCTCTCCGGATGGAGATCGGCTCCCCTTCGGTTTCCTTCCAGACCTTCGTGTAGATACGGGCCCTCAGGACGGAGAAAGTAATGGACTGGTTCACGAATGCGTCATCACCCACGTAGTACTTGGGAAACCGTGTCCGCCCTATCTCTTTTATTCTTTCCGTCGGCATCTCGAGGTTCCTCCTGTCTTGATTTTGGGTTGTGAAACCAGAGCTTATGTTGGATTCGGCATCCTATTATTGCGAGAGCCCCGAAAAGGGATTCAAGACCCTAAAACTCGGGGGACTTCACGAAATTATCTAATAATTGTAGAATATTATATGGGAGAATGTAAGTGATTTCTTTGCCCCTCTACAGGGTATAGTCTTTCAAAACCTCGGGATTCAGAAGGCATTTGTCCGAGGACCGGCGATCACAGTCGGCTTCCTGACTGCACGAAACGGAGACGAGATTCGCCATGATCTGGCAAGTGCCCGTGCCGCACACTTCGTAGACGATTTCCAAGAGGATCTTTGTGCTTAGAACAGGGCAGTCCGTTTCCTGTGTCTTCTTGCTGTACATAGCTTCCCAGTGTCAGCCCTTGTCTTTGCCAAAAATACAGACCGAGGCAACGCAGTGCCAGGGCCATCCACCCATGTTATGCGTCAGCCCAAGTTTGGGATCGTCAAGCTGCCGCTTGTCCGCGCGGCCCTGAAACTGGAGATAGAGTTCATACAACATCCGAATTCCACTGGCCCCTATGGGATGGCCGAACGATTTCAACCCTCCATCGGGATTTACGGGCAGGGCTCCATCCAGGTCAAATACACCATCGAGAGCATCTTTCCAGCCCTTTCCTCTTTCACTGAAGCCGAGGTCCTCGTAAATGATGAGTTCTGAAGGGGTGAAGCAGTCATGGACCTCCGCCAGGCTGATTTCCTCTCTCGGGTTGGTGACTCCGGCCTGCCTGTAAGCGTCCAAGCCTCCCATGTGTGTCTCGTGAATACCCGTAAAGTCGAAATCCTGCTCCAGAATTCCGGTTCCTGAACCGCACACGATGGACAGTGCTTTCACATAGACCGGATCCTTGCGATATTTGTGCGCGTCCTCGGCTCGCACAACGACAGCGGCCGCAGAACCGTCGGAGACGCCCGAGCAATCCATGATGCCCAGAGGATCGGCCACGATGGGCGAATTCAGGATCTTCTCCATGGGGACCTCGGATCGGAAATGAGCTCTCGGGTTGAGTGCGCCGTTCTTATGATTCTTCCAGGCGATTCTTGCCAGTACCTCCTTCATGGTCTTTGAATCGAGGCCGTGCTTTCTCTCGTAAGCAGGTGGGACAAACGCAAAACTGGAGGGAGCCGTATAGTTCGGCCGGGTACCATCACTGGGCGTTTCGACCACGACCAGACCACTGAGACCGGAATCCTTCAATTTCTCCGCACCGATTGCCAGTGCAATGTCATACGCTCCGGATGCAACCGCATAGCAGGCATT
>Ga0180434_10007834_pt1 | contig 11944 bp, 8 predicted proteins | sample SS_ome_7_FD_132453 | JGI IMG/M metagenome (GOLD analysis project Ga0180434, IMG submission 132453) | Hypersaline lake sediment archaeal communities from the Salton Sea, California, USA - SS_1_D_2 metaG | ecosystem: Environmental > Aquatic > Non-marine Saline and Alkaline > Hypersaline > Sediment... | reverse complement strand
GATGTTAACGCAAGAAGATCGGATGGTCGTATGCCATTGCATGAGGCTGCGGGAGGGGGGCATAAGGATGTTGTAGAATTGCTTATTGAAAATGCTGCTAACGTCAGTGCGAGAGCTCGCTGGGGTTATACGCCTATATACTACGCCGTCTGGTCGGGGAGTAAAGAAGTGGTAGAGCTTCTTGTTGAAGACGGAGCAGACGTGAACATTAAAGACGAGTGGGGCTGGACGCCTTTACACGAGGCGGCTGCCGGAGGCAATAGAGATATGGTCGGGCTTCTCATAGCCAAAGGCGCAGACGTGAATCTCAAAACAAATGGCGGTAAGACTGCTTTGTCATTGGCCAAGGGAAAGGGCCACAGCGCAATAGTCGAACTGCTGCGTAAGCACGGGGCTAAGGAATAAGCAGCCCCCAATATGCCCCATTTTCGTGCGTCGGTCGCTACAACCAAAGTACAACTCCACAACCCCTCATCTTCCGATTCTGAGATGGATCGGCACTGACACCAAGAAATACCGCAAGATTTTCCAAACGAGAAGGGAGACTAAAGAGTATAGTGTTCAACCGTATTTTGGCTGAAATTCGGCACAATTGACCCGGGCGTGGGTTTCTGCGCCGTTTTCTTGTCCTGAGAACTTGACAGCATGAATCTGAACCTTGTAATATCAAAGAAGTTACGGGCAGGTAGCTCAGTCGGTAGAGCAACGGACTGAAAATCCGTGTGTCGGCGGTTCGAATCCGCCCCTGCCCATTTTTGTAACACTTTGGCTACAAAGCACTTGCCTTCAACTGCATCTTCTATTACACTGCCAAGAACCCGCTCTGGTGTCAATTCGGTGTCAGTCAGCACACGTTCTCGCTAAAACCACATTCAGCCAATCGTTTGCAGATTGAATGTCTTGCGACCACACCGGGCATCGATTCGCCGAAGGTCAAAATGCCTGAGCTTCCCGGACAGCGGATGGCCGGCCCGCCTGACGACTTACGTGCCTGCGTGAAAGGCCGAATGTTTCGAGGGGCCGGGCCGGATGACCGCCAAGGCCACAGGCCAGCACGGTCTCACAAAATAGGGGGGATAGACAGTTGAGGAAAGCAGTCCAGGACAGCCCGACTGCATGACAAAAAAAATAATTTTTCCTGTCAACATCCAGGCGTCGCGTTCGCCTATAAGTACGGTCAGTGCGAGTAGGACGTGTTTCGACTGACCGCTGTCCTTTCGCTTCTTTTGCCGTGCTCTCATTGAGAGGCCCAACGCGGACCAGAGGACCTAAGCTGAGCTTTTATGGAGGGACCTATATGGCTCAAACGCACCGGTCCAGCGTGAAAGACGGCCGCGCCGGCACCCTGTCCTGTGAAGAACTGAATCTGCCGTCCGCATTCTATCACTGTGGAAAAAGGAGGTACGGAACATGAAAAAGAAGGTTTTGATAGTCTTATCCGAATGGGGTTACTGGGGTGAAGAACTCGTGGGGCCGTTACACCATTTCGATGCGGCAGGGTATGACGTTGCCTTCGCCACCCCTACGGGCAAGAAGCCCAAGGCCATCCCGGTGAGCATGGATCCTGCGTATGTGGATCCGCCCCTGGGTCGGCCTGTCACTTCCGAGCAGGTGGCAAAGCTTACAAAGGAAATCGAACAATCAACAAAGCTGAACAAACCCATAAACCTGTCCGGCTGGTTCCCGGAGAGACCCTACTTCAGCGAGCCCGAGTATCTCAGGAAGCTGGAGGACTACCATGCTGCTCTCGCCCGCGCCCAGAAGGATCTGGAGGCTTACGACTGCCTCCTTCTCGTTGGCGGAAGCGGCCCCATTATCGACATGGCCAACAATCAGAGGGTGCATGATCTCATATTCGGCTTCCTGAAGATGAAAAAATGGATCGCGGCCGAATGCTATGGAATTGCCTGCCTTGCTTTTGCCCGTGACTGGGAGAGCAGGAGGAGCATCATCCGGGGCAAGCACGTTGCCGGGCATCCGCTGGAATACGATTACAAGGACGGATACGGCTTCGTGGGCATTGACGTGAGCGTAGGGCCTGTGCCTTACCCGCTTGAATTCATTCTCCGCGATGCCGTAGGCCCCGCCGGTCAGTTCCACGGCAACTTTGGCAAGAGCACCTGTGTGGTCGTCGATTTCCCCTTTATTACCAGCCGGTCCACGGCGTCTTCTTACCTCTGTGGTGAGATGATCGTGAAAGCCCTATCAGCGAAAGGCCAGGAGTCAGATGAGCTGCAAGAGAATTGGCATATTTATTGAGGACGAATGGGTGGCATCGAGCTATCACACCATCATCAAGGAAGTCAAGAGAGCCGACTACGTACCGATGCTGATAACGACCAACAGGGAGTGGGATAACGGCGAGCGAAAGAGCATTCCGGTTGGCGACGAGCCTGTGTACAGGCTGGTGGCGGACCTCAGTGTCAGCGAGGTTGACGTTGATGCATTCGCCGGTTTCGTATTTGGCGGCGGCTACTGGGTGGATCGCCTCCGATGGTGGTTCGTGAAGGAAAGCGAGCCCGGACTGCTCGAACGCCCGGAACCGCGGGCTCTTGTGGAAAGAATCCTCAGCTCTGAGAAGCACCTGGTGGGAGTCATATGCCACGCCATGTGGCTACTGGTCTCGCTCAGGCATGCGGTTAAGGCGAAAGAGGTAACCTGCGCGTACAACATTGTTGATGACGTGAGGAACGCAGGTTTTACCTGTGTGGACGCGGACGTTCATGTGGATGGCAATCTCGTCACGGGCCGGATGAGCAGCCACTCGGATCTCTTTATCAGGGAATTTCTCAGTCAATTGGAACGACGCCCCGCGAAAGGATAGAGCAGGGGGTGAAAATCGCTGCGTCAGCGTCGGCGGAATCCCGTCTTCCTTCGGGGACGCAATAGGGAGCGTAAGATGAAATACTTCACTCACAGTCTGAGGATAATGGGCGAGGTTCAGCAGGTCAACCACAACCAGCTTTCATTCAAGGTCCTGTGTCAGAGTGGTGACGTTTTTCGGGTCTTTGTGGCTGAAGGAACGGGGTATTTCCACATTCGCAACCTCGATGAACTAAGCAGGGACAGGACGGTCGCACCGAAAGGCTACCGTGATGACCGCCCGGCAGACAGGCTCAGGCGCTACGTCCGAAAGGCCATACTGGTTTCGGTCTACGGGGTCCATCAGATACATAACGGCAAAGACCGGTTTGACGCGAAAGAAGTGTGGTTGTTTCAGAACGAGGAGAATGAATACCTGTTCGAGGAAACGCACTGGTGGCTGACACAGATTACCGCCCTGGCCGACCAGTGGCTCCTGAATCTGTTCGACAAGAGCACAGACTTTGATTTCTCCAATTACCAGACGAATCTAAGCTACATCGGCTCCAAAGAACCCAACGCCGTGCAGGAATGTGCCACCCTGTCCCGGCTGATTTACGGGCTGGCGTCCGCGTACCTGATGACCGGAAACAAACGTTACTATCGGGCGGCGAGAAAGGGGGTGGAACACCAGCGGGATACGTTCAGGACGGAGAGCCATGATGGTTCGTTCATCGTATGGGCGCACGCAAGTGACAGAGGCAAGAAAATACTGCCGTCCCGGTTTGCGGATGACTATGACGCAATACCCATCTACGAACAGATCTATGCCCTGGCCGGGCTGACCCAATTCTACCGGATCAGCAACGACTGGGAGACCCTGGATGATATCAGGCGCACGATGAACCTGTTCAATCAGAGGTTCCGGGACCAGGATCAAAAGGGCTATTTCTCCCACATCGACTACGCAACCTTCCGGCCGGACACGCCGGCTCTGGGAGACAACTGCAACAGGAAGAACTGGAACTCCATTGGCGACCACACGCCGGCCTATCTTCTGAACCTCATGCTCGCCATTGCCAACGTCCCCAGTTGCGAGTTTTCCAATCTGTACAACGCTTGCAGGCAGATGCAGGAGGAGCTTGCCGATCTCATTACGGAGAAGTTTCCCGACCCCGATCCCGGCATTCCCTACGTTCAGGAGCGGTTCCACCGGGGCTGGTCACCTGACAGAACCTACAAATGGCAGCAGAACCGGGCCGTGGTCGGCCATAACCTCAAGATCGCCTGGAACCTGACCAGGGTGTTCAACCTGCTCGGCAAAAAGGCTTATCTGGACCTTGCAGTGGAACTCGGTGACTCCATGATCGCTCACGGCCTTGACCGGATCCGCGGGGGCTGGTTCGACGTAGTGGAAAGGCAACCCAGAAACAACATGCCCATCGAGTTTACCTGGCATAACCGCAAGGCGTGGTGGCAGCAGGAACAGGGCATTCTCGCGTACCTCGTCCTCTACGGCAATACGGGCAAGGAAAACTATCTCAAAGTCGCCAGAGAATCCATCGCCTTCTGGAACATGACCTACCTTGACTTTGATTATGGAGGCGTGTATTTCGACGTGACGGACGATGGCCTGCCCTATACGAAAGAGGTCCGGGCGCTGAAGGGCAGCCACTCAAAATCAGGCTATCACGTCTTTGAGCTGAACTTCCTCGTTCAACTATACATTCGCACCTTCGTTACCAAAACGCCCTTCAGGCTCTATTTCAGGCCTTGCCCGAGCCGCAAGAACGACATCATCAGCGCAATGCCTGACTATCTGCCAAAGGAAGCCCTGCAGATGGGAAGGGTGTTCGTAAACGGAGCAGAACACAATGACGTAAGCCGGGACAACTTCCTCGTCAAGCTGAAACCGGCGGGCAGCGAGGTGGACGTCGCGGTTGAATTCATACCCAATCCGGATTACAAGCCAGGAGGTGACTAATGTCTGTTTCTGTTCGCTTTGTCTATTTGACCGGAATAAGGAGAGATGTCTTTAGCAGCGCCCGCCTCTGCGGCAGTTGGGACGCGAGCGGGCGCTATTCCCGGCAGTGGTCTTGCGTGCAAATGCAGAAGAGCACTGCGGAGGATGGCACTGCCTGCTTCATCGCCACAGTGCAATTGGATGATTCGCAGGCTGGCTGGGAATTTCACTGGGGCGTGTTTCTGACTGACAGCGGGGGTAACGAGCTGTGGGGAATCCCCACCGAGGTCCAGCGTGCTGATTCGAGTCAGCGCCACAGGACGTTCGCTCTCAGGGCAGGAAACGGCCCCACCGTCCAGGAAGAACGGTACTATTTGACTCACTGCCGCAGGCTGGGGGCCAACAAATGCTCTGTCGCAGCACAGTCAGAACCGGGGATTCGCTTCGCTGTCTGGGCGCCGAACGCGCAACAGGTGGAGGTCGTCTTTGGAGACCGGAGCGGGTACATTGCCGACGATGGCTTCGGAATGAGCATGGATCCCTCCTTTGCGCCGGTTCCCATGACCCGACGGGAAGACGGGGTCTGGCAGACGGACGTCCTGCCGGATTTCTCTCGCTACGACCACAAACCCTACATGTTCCGGATAACCAAGGAAGGCGGGCGGGTTGCCTATCGCACCGATCTGTACTCCCGCTGTCAGATTGGCAGTGGCAGCTTTGATCCGCAAGGCAATCATTTCGCCGGCCAAATTACCGAACTTGACGGGACGAAAAGCTGCTCCGTGGCGATTGACCCCGAAACCGTGGCCAGGAATTTCAAGGAAGACGTCTGGCCGGAGCACGAGTTCATACCGCAAGAGCACTTCTGGCGGGACGAGTTTGCGCCCGGCAAGCCTTTGCCTGCCCGCGTCGAGGACCTGGTCATTTACGAGCTTCACATAGGTGCTCTTGGCTTTGGCAAGAACAGGCCGGGAGATTTCGAAGACGCCATGGGACTCCTGGACCACCTCAGCGGGCTGGGCGTCAATGCGGTAGAACTGCTGCCCGTGGCTGAGTTTGAGGGCCGGGCCCAGTGGGGATACGGGACGTCTCACTATTTCTGCCTGGAATTCAGCGCCGGCGGCAGAGACCAGTTCAAGCACTTCGTCCGCGAATGCCACCGTCGGGGCATAGCAGTGATAATGGACGTGGTGTACAATCATTACCATCACGACGCCGAGCGAGCAGAATGGGCCTACGACTCGGACGTTCCGGAACGCAACATATACTACTGGTATGAGGGCAGAGCTTCCGACTACCCCGATTTCGATCGTGCCGTACCCGATGACAAAAAAGGCGAGGGTGGCTACGTTGACAACTGGTCGACGGGATATGCGCCGCGCTACTACGAAGAGATGGTCAGGAAGATGTTCATCAGCAGTGCCGCCGCTCTTGTGGAGGAATTCCATATCGATGGCTTCCGGGTTGATCAGACCACCTCCATACATGCCTATAACGTGCTTCACGCGGACAATCGAATCCCCGTGAGCAGCGCCAATGTCTTCGGCGCCAAATTCCTGAGAGAGTTTACGAGGACCCTGAAGATGATCAAGCCCGCCTTAATCATCACGGCAGAGGATCATTCCGGGTGGGAAATGGTAACCGTCGAGCCCGACGTCGGGGGCCTGGGCTTTGATGCAACCTGGTACGCAGACTTCTACCATCATCTCAGCGGCGATACAGGACGTGGGCCGGATTTTGCCAACCTGATCAGAACGGCGGGGTACGGCCAGGATCAACCCCTGGCCATGGATTACTTTGCAGGTGCCCTGGCAGCTTCCTCTGCCCGGAAGGTCGTCTACCACGAATCCCATGATGAAGCGGGTAACTCTCCCGGTTCGAAGCGCACCATCATGGTGGCAGTGAACGCCGCCCCGTTGATCGGAGAGACGCGCCGGTTTGCAGAGGCCCGCTGCCGCTTCGCCTTCGGCATGTCCATGCTCTCGGCAGGCACGCCGCTGTTTCTGATGGGTGAAGAGGTTGGCGCGCAAAACGATTACAAATACGACAATTTCGTCGACAACAGAGAGGACCTCTTGGGACAGAGGCAACAGCAAGGCAGACAACTGTTCAAGTTCTACCAGGACCTCATTCGGTTGCGTCTCGACCATGCGGGCCTGCGCTCTCGTGCCATTGGCGTCATCCACGTCCATAACGGGAACAGAGTCATGGCCTTCCGGCGCTGGGACAGCGGTGAAGAGTTGCTGGTTGCGGCAAGTCTGAACAACCGGCCCTTCTCCTCCGGATATGCTATCGGCCATGACAGCCTGGGCGATGGACTCTGGCAGGAAGTCTTCAATAGTGATGCCGGTTCCTACCGGGGCAATAACGTCGGGAATCTCGGAGGAACTCTTCCATCCTCCAACGGAAGCATTGTGCCGGTGATTCCAGCGAATGGGTTCGTCGTTCTGCAGAGATTGGCGTAAATCAGCAAGAAACCCGACACTGGAAAAGGGCGGCAAGAAGTATTGGAGAGCTGTTCAAGCGCCGGATACGCGGCGAGTAGGTCTATTGGGGGCAATTGCCGGGGATAGCCCTAACTGGAAAGTAACCACGGGCAACTTTAGCAGAGTGCAGACCTATGTCTGAGTACTGCCACATGTGCGGAAGGAAGTTTGGCTTGCTGAGGAAGAGCTATCGGTGTGAGCTGTGCCGCAGGGAATTCTGCAAGAAGTGCACTTTTCAAACCACGCTTTCGTGGGGAAGGTCTGGCGGCGGCTGGTACGACCTGGTCTTTACGGCCGGCAAAATCGGCTACACGACGTACAGAATACCATTCCGATAAATTCCGCATAAATCAAATCGCTCGAAAATAGGACAATCTTTCGTAAGTCACCGACAGAGCTTTGAAATCGTTGCAACTACGAGGCTTAGAAGACTGGGCGATACAGGACTCGAACCTGTGACCTCACGGGTGTGATCCGTGCGCTCTAGCCAACTGAGCTAATCGCCCGTCATCGACCATATTAAATGCTCTGCCCGCTTGCGTCAAGTCACAATCCTGCGGTGATATGGCCATCACACAGGCCTTCCTCCGGATGTCAGTGTGGCTGCGGACGTTGTGGTGTTTGTTGCCCGGCCAAAATACCTCCTGGGCGTACAGTGGTTTGCAAGCGTGTATCGAATATAGAATTCTTGGCGGCGCGAATCCGCGGGGAAATCCGCGCTCTGCCCGAAAAAGCCGGCAAAGGGATATATCATCATCCTGTGAGCAGCCAAATTTGAATCAAATTCGAACCTACCTAAAAGCAAAAATCGAATTTTTCAAAGAAATTTTAAGTCTCTTCCTGACAACAGGTTAAGCCTGTCGGGCCTGTCAAAATCGCTGCGATTTTCGACACCAAAGCGCAGGAAGCTCCAATTATGGGCAGGTGCCCCATGCTGGCAAGCAGCATTAACAGCAACAACCTGTTTGCATTTCGGATTTCTCCACTGCGTTGTGGAGGGGGCGGGTATCAAGCTCGATTTCTCCATCACGATTCCCGATTGGCTGGCAAGGCCTTTTGTCGCTCTGGCGCTGTTGTACCGCCGCATCCGCTGTGGCTACCCTTATCGTCGGATACCACTTACGCAAGGCAAATACGCCATCGTGGACCCGGAGGATTTCGAGCGATTAAATAAGTATAAATGGTATGCCATCAAATGCAAAAACACCTTCTACGCGGGCCGAAACTCTCGAACTGGCGCGAGCCAGAAAAGGCTCTACGTCAAGATGCACAACGAAGTAATCAAGCCACCCAAGGGCCTTATCCTCGACCATATCAACCGCAATGGCCTCGATAATCGAAAAGCGAACCTCCGCCCGGCTACTCGCGCGGAGAACATACTGAACAGGCCGTACATCTTTAAAACAAAAAATTCCCCCTCAAAATACAAGGGAGTAACCTGGCACAAACGCTGGAACAAATGGCACGTCCAGATATGCCATAACGGCCGACGCAAGTCCGTTGGATATTTCGACGATGAAATCGACGCCGCCCACGCGTATGATAAAGCGGCTAAAAAATACCACCGCGACTTTGCAGGCCTAAATTTCCCGGTGTCGCCTACCCGCTAAAGCCGGAGTTTATCCGCCTGTGCCGGGGCAAAGCTGCGCGAAAGTATCGTGAGGAGTTCGCGGGAGTGAATTTTGAAGAACAGTACCGGCCACGCCGGTCATACTCAGCGAGATACGAAATACAAGATGCGAGTGGCGAATATGCCACGGGGCCTTTGCGGTACTGAATCTTAAACGGCAAACACGTTGCCTCTAATCCCTTGCGTCAAGTGGTCTTTGATTCAAATACTCGCGATAAACAACCTCTCCCAGACCATCGAAACGAAATGCCGAGCCTATGACGTATGCATGATTAATTTCAATGCTAAGCCACTTGCGTCCTAGTCTTTGAGCGACAGCGCCTACCACGTTGCTTCCCGCAAACGGGTCCAATACGATGTCCCTTGGGGTCGTCAGGAATTCGACAAAGAATTCTGGCACCGCGTCAACAAAGCGTGCTGGATGGACCTCTAGGCTGTGTTCCCTGCAGGCCCGGATATAAGGGTCGTTACTCCTCGTATTCGCTGCGATAATCAGATTTGGTGGAATTGCTCCCTTTTGGCGCCTCCCCCACTTTTTGGAAACCACATGTCCGGATGGCCTTGGGCCATCGTTATAACCTTTCGCAAGTAAATTCTCCATACTCTTCGTGTAAGGCTTTAGAACGCGCCTGTTGGAAGCTTTCGGCCTGGCTGACTTGGCCAGCCACCATATTGGGTTAACCGCATCCTTAACACGGATACGTTCCACAGTCACCCACTGAGCGGGTGTGGGCATCCTGGCGGGGTTATACCAATAAAATTCCTGAGCCAAACGGAACGGGCCGTTCCCATCACACAGACGTAGCAATAGTTGGAAATGGTAAAGAGTGCGTGTTGGTTTGCCTTTATTCCAAGACCCTCCAATGTCTAACACCAAGCTCCCCCTTGGTTTAAGTATCCTAGCGATTTCCCGCGCAAAGGGCCAAAACCAGTCGCAGTATTCCTCAGCGGAGACGTTCCCATAAGATTTTTTTCGTCGCAACGCAAAAGGAGGCGAGGTCAACACAAGATCAATCGACGTGCTGGGGATCGTTTGTAGTACGTCCAGACAATTGGCACAATACGCTGCACCTATCTCCGTTTCGTAGACGGGTTTATTCATGCTTTTTTGTCTATTCTTATTCGCTCATCAATTCTTTTCTGAATTACAGCTATCTGGTCACGAAATCTCTCAAGAAGGTCCTCATGCACTTCAAGCAGGACATCCAAGTCGTGGCTACTATATGCGCACCCACCATGCTCAAAAGTCACCTTTTTTTCTTGCGCGACGTTTCGAGCCGACTCCACTACGTTTTTCAAATTAGCAATACGTCCCTCAAGCTCAATCGCCGAGCTTCTTGGTGAAATCCCCCAAAAGGCACACGCATCATAAAAAGTGATATCATCAAGCCGGTTATTACGGAACTTTTCCGCCGCTTTTGAGCAGAACAATCTCTTTAGTTGCTGCTCTACCTCACGAGAGAGTCCAGCTTTTTCAACTGGTGATTCCGCCCGGCGCCTTAAAAGCAATCCAGCATGCTCAAGACCACTCTCAGTGAGTTGGTACATCTTGGTCCCTACTTTTTTAAGAAGACCGCGTTTGCGAATGGGTTTGGATCCCATAATTTCTGCAAAGACCCTATTTGAATCTGGATAACATAGCTGCCCATTGTCCCCACGGTGTCCTGCAAGACCAAAAGCATCCGGGAACTTTTGCCAAGCTGACACTACCAGATCCTCTGCAGAGAAGGGGGACTGCCCGCGTTGTTCCAAATCAAAGGCTGCCAAAAGCAACTTTTCTGCAATACTTAGTGCGTCCTTGTTCGCCATCTTTTGCTATTCAGGTAATCTTCCAGTGGCTATGAACTCACTGAGATCCGATGCCGCGGCTGCTTGTATTTGTGCAACCTCGTACCCCCATGTCATTATCCACTCGTTTATAGATAACAATTCTTCTTTTTCGTCTCTTGGGCCGTGAGTCAAAGCAATTTGGACAATCACATCGACGTAGCGCTCCAAGTGATACATTCTCCACTCTCGGGTTTCATAGCCGTAGCCCTTGTTAGTATCCAGATACATTTTGGCTAATGGTGCATCACTGTTAATCCACCAGATATTGCGCTGAGCATCTACAGCATCCTGCCATACAGGGGGAACATCACTGCTGAAATAACGGTATTCCTGGGTATCAGGGTCACGATCAATTTCACCAGACACCAGAACGAGCGGGTAACCTCTACCATGTTCTTTTCCGGGCCCACGACCTCGTCCCGGGACGACTTTTACAAGGACTGGGTCCTTTGCCTCGCACTTATCGTCGCCAACCGTAACGAGAGTTTCTCCGGGCGCAAAACCAAAAACTAAACCGGATGAGCTAACCCTGGCCACAGCAGGGTTATCCTCGGTCCACTCAAGGTAAACATTGCTGGTTCGTTCTCCATCGGGCAACTGGCAAATAGCGTCAAGCTTCTGCCGACTGCCCGCGGCAATTTCAACTTGGGTGGGTGAAACACGAATTTCATAAACGCGAACGACTTCAAGGCGTACTTTGTTTGAGCGCACCGTCCCATCAAGAGTCACCGCCTGTATCGCTGTTTTCCCATAAGCAAACGTATTTATTATCGACAGGTCCTCGTCAACCATCGCGACATTGTTATCTTCGCTGACCCACGTGAATGGCACTACACGAATCCTCTGCCCTGTCTCATCGAAGAATCTGAGGGTAGGTCGGAAGGAAACACCAAGACCCGCCATTTGATGGCTCAATATCAATTCTATTTTGGCTGGCTTTCCGGTGGGTAACGGTGGTGGGGGCGGAGGAGGCCCTCCACCTCCTGGACCCCAAAGTCCGCGCATCAACTCTTTGAGGAAGCGGTTCTTCCAACGGTCCAAGGCTTCATTGATTTTACTGATAGCATTTTTTTCCTCTCGGTTGTACCGCTGCCGGTCCCGAGCTTCAAACTCCTCGGCGTATTTCTGAACCTGTTGGGATATAAAAGAATCAACCGCGCGAGTAAGGGGACTATCTGCTAATCGCGCCCTCTGATTTTGCTTGAATGGCTCTAGCCCTTCAAGGTAACATTC
>Ga0180434_10007833_pt1 | contig 11944 bp, 8 predicted proteins | sample SS_ome_7_FD_132453 | JGI IMG/M metagenome (GOLD analysis project Ga0180434, IMG submission 132453) | Hypersaline lake sediment archaeal communities from the Salton Sea, California, USA - SS_1_D_2 metaG | ecosystem: Environmental > Aquatic > Non-marine Saline and Alkaline > Hypersaline > Sediment... | reverse complement strand
CTCCTGCGACGCCCCCTCTCCGAGACGGCGAAACGGCGCGGGGTGGAGGAACAGGAGCTCGACGAGCAGCTTGCCCCGCTGCGGCAGAGACTCCTCGAGGCGCGAAACCGGCGACAACGTCCCACCACCGACGTCAAAGTGCTCACGTCGTGGTCGGGGCTGATGATCCGGGGCTTCGCCGATGCGGGCCGAATCCTCGACAAGCCGCAGTACGTCGAGGCGGCCGGGCGCTCGGCCCGCTTCGTACTAGACAAGCTTCGCCACGAAGACGGACGCCTGCTGCGGACCTTCGGCCGGGGTCGGGCCCAACTGAACGCCTACCTCGACGATTACGCGTTCCTCGTCCACGGCCTTTGCGCCCTGCACCAAGCCACCGGCAACCACGGGTGGCTCGGCGAGGCTGAACGCCTCACGGCCAGGCAGATCGAGCTTTTCTGGAACGAGGGCCAAGGGGGGTTTTACTTCACCTCCAATGATCACGAGACCTTGCTGGCCCGGAGCAAGAGCCCCACCGACTCCGCGCTGCCCTCGGGACAGGCCGTCTCGGCGGCGAACCTGATCTACCTGGCCCGGGAGCTGGACCGGCCCGAATACCTCGACCGGGCCGAGCAGACCATCAAGGCGTTCGCCCCTTTGCTCAGAGACGTTCCCGGCGGCATGACGCAGATGGCGGTTTCCCTGGCCGACTGTCTCGATGCCCGGGCCGCGGCTCTCCGATAGCCCGAACGCTTCACGAATGCCCGTGCTCGTATACGGCTCGCTCCGTAACGACCTTGTGCACGCGCACGTCGTGCGCCAGGTGCGGCACGGCATCGAAGAGCTGGCACTCGAAAGCCAACGCCAGGAGTGGGGCGTCGGGCCGCACCAGGGGCAGCAGCTTGTCGTAGTAACCCTGGCCGTGGCCGAGCCGATTCCCCTGCCGGTCGAACGCCACTCCCGGAACGACGATCAGATCGGGCTCCGTGGGGGCGATCCGGCGGTCGCGCCGCGAGCGCAACTGCAGCTTTGGCTCCGGGATTCCCAGTGTGCCCGGCGCCAAATCGTCCGGACCGTCGATCTGCACCAGCTCGAGCCGGCCGCCGATGCAGTAGGGCACCACCACGCGCTTTCCCGCGCCCCATGCATCACCGAGCAGCCGCCGCGTTCGCACCTCGGAGCCGAAACTCACGTAGAAGAGCGCCGTGGCGGCCGCTTGGTACTCGGGCAGCGCGGCGAGCCGTGCGCCGATCCGGCGGCTCAATTCGTCCTTGTGCGGCTGGGCCCGACGCCGCGCCCGGGCCTCTTCGCGGAGTCTCCGCTTAAGGTCGAGCAGGCTCTGCCGCTGGCCCTCGGTGTCTGGCATGGGCTTCATGGTATGCCCCGGCCGAGCGGGCGTAAATCGGGACACAGAACCGTGCAGAACCCACGGCTTACAGAAGGATGGCTACGAGCTTCGTGCGTCAAAACGCATCACGGCACTTTCCGCCGCAGGCGGCACCGGGCCCGACGCTCACGTCGGGCTGAGCGGGAGGTCCCGCCGCTTCCCCGCCCTGCGCCTACCGTTGACTGCCCACCGCGATCATGTCCAACGTCATCGTGCGTTTCGCTTCGCCGACGCCGTGTACCATGCACTTCGAAGCCGCCGGGGCGGTGCCCTGTTCGTAGCGCCAAAGCCGTACCCGGTCCATGCCGGCTGCCGAGCCGTTGCCGGTGACGTAGTACATTCCCTTGGCCAGATGACGCAGGTCGCTGCCCGCCCGGGCGAGAATCGCCTCCAGTTGGTCGAAGACGCCAAGGGCCTCCTCCATCCGGCGGCCGGTCGGTTTCTTCACGAACAGGCTGGAAGTGTAGATCTGCCGTTCGCTGCGGACCAGGGCCACGCGGCTGAAGAGCTGCGACGGCCGCACGTCGGGCGGATTGTAGTACTGCACCTTCGGGGCCGATTCGCCCGTGGGGGGCAATTGGGCGATTAGCTCGATTTCGACCGGAGGCGCGGCAAGCCATTCCACGAAGACCACCGGCGGCATCATCTGGCCGGGGAAGTATTTCTTCAATACGCTGCGGACTTCATCCGCCGCCGAGGCCGGCCTCAGGAACACCTTCAGCCGCACGACGTGCGCCGGCGTAAGCTCGAAGGTGTCGAGCGTCTCCAACAGCCCCGCCATCGACTTATCGACGGCCGACTGGGTGAGCCCCGGTTCGGCCGGCACGCCCGACAGGTAGGCGACGCCGCCCGGCGGCAACACGGCGGCGTCGGCGCAATCTTCGTCGCCGGCCACGGTCTCGACGCGCTTCAGCGCGACGGCCTCGCCCTTCTCCGCCGCAACGGCAACAGCATCCACGGCCACCAGCGCGCCGCGGTGCGGCATGGGAGTCAGGACCGACGTAATGGCCGGTCGAACGGCCGGCTCCAGTCGACTCGTCAATTGCTCGCGCACACGCTCGACGGTTGATCCTTCGATCGCATAGACGTTCAGGCGCACCAGTCGGCCAAGGCCCGATCCCGAATCGCTGAGCACCGCCTGGAGGTTGTCCAGGACCTGCTCGACCTGCTTCTCGACCGAACCGGCGCCCACGATCTTTGCTTCGCGATCCACCGGCACCAGTTGACGCGTGTAAACCAGCGGCTGGCCCTCGACGATCACCGCCTGCGACATGCCGGCCGGCGCATCGAGGGGAAGATAACGGACCGAGGGCTCGGCCGTCTCCGCCGCCGGGCAGTGGGCCACTGTCGCTGCGCAGCAGACCATTACGGCCGCTGCCAAGCGTCGGGATGTCATAGGTTTGTCCCTTTTGCTGTTCTTAACAGTAATCGTAATCCTAATCCCTAGACCTGTTCCGGCAACTCGTACCCCTTGCGCCTTGGGATATCCAGGTACTGGTTCGCCTCATCGTCTCCCGGGAACACCTCTTTTTCCGGATCCCACTTCAGCGGCCGGCCGAGCCAGCGGGCGATGTTGCCAAGGTGGCAGAGCGTGGCGACGCGGTGACCGTTCTCGACGTTCATGATCGGGTCTTCGCGCGACCTAACGCACTCGTAGAAGTTCTCCATGTGGTTGTCGCTCTTGTAGACGCGGGCCGCGTCGGGCGGAAGCGGGTCTTCGTCGAGCCCCTCCGGTCTGCACTCGTAGTTTCCCCGCATGATCGTGATCTCGCCCTTGTCTCCGATGAACGTCGCGCCTCCACCCACCCGGGGATTGTAGGAGCTGAGCGTCAACACGACTCCGTTGGCATACTTGTAGCTGATGATGGGCCTGCTGCAAGCCGCGTCCCCAGGGTCTCGCTCTCCCGGCGCGTCTTGGACGAACGTCTCCATCTTTTCGGCCGGCTCGACCCAGACCTCGACCGGGCCGCTTTCGTCCATCCCCAGGGCCCACTGAACCATGCTCAGCCCGTGGCAGCCCCAGTTCAAGAGCTCGCCGCCCGAGTAGGGCCGGAACGACATCCAGCCCGGGCCGATGGAGGTTTGCTCTGCCGGCGCGGGCGGAAAAGTCGGCTCGGGCTCATAGGGGATTCGCGACAAGTAGACATTCACGTTGTAGGGCACCACCTCGTTCGGCCCGCACCACCGATCCCAATCGAGCGCCGGCGGCACTGGCTGGGCCGGGAAATTGCTCTCGAAGGGGCTGGGATAATTGTAGGCGATGACCTTCTGGATCTTGCCGATGCGGCCGCCCCGGATCAGCTCCACCGCTTTGCGGGTCTTCGGGTTGGAACGCTGCTGTTCGCCGGTCTGGAACACGCGTTTGTATTTACGGACGGCCTCGACCATCACGCGGCCCTCGCGGATCGTGTGCGAGAGCGGCTGTTCGCCGTACATGTCCTTGCCCGCCTGAGCGGCATGGATGCAGGGCAAGTAATGCCAGTGCTCCGGCGTGGCGTAGACGACGACGTCCACGTCCTTGCGGTCCAAGAGCTTTCGGTAGTCGTCAAAGGCGGGGCACTTGTAGTGCTTCGCCCAGGCCTTGGCCCGTCGCATGTTGAGATCGGCCACGGCGACGACCCGAGCGTACTCGGGCGGCGCCCCCTGACCTCCCTTGCCGATGGCGAGTTGCCCGTTGCGCCGTCCGCAGCCGATGATCCCCACGCCGACCTGGTCGTTGGCGGGCGGGGGCTTCGGGCCTGGCGAAGTTTTCGCGGCCGAAGATGGCTTCGGGGCGGGAGCCGGCTGTTCCCGCGACGAAGGACATCCCGGCAAAACGATCCCTGCCGCGGCGGCACTGAGCGCCTGGCCCAGGAGCCGGCGCCGTGAAACCTTTTTGGAAACGGACACGGAGGTCTCCTATTGCGGATCGATGGTTTTTTGCGTTTGCTCGCGAAATCGCTATCCTGTCCTCATGGCCAGGTAGACTTTTCGGATCGCCCGGACAATGTCGTTGAGTTCCTCATCGCTGAAGTTGGGGTCCATGATCACGCCGCCGGTGCGTCCGATGATGTCGATCGTGCGCGGGCAGCACTCGCTTCCGTAGCGGATGGCCTTGCCCTGCGGGGTGTTGAAGGAGGGCCAGTCGGGGTGGACGGTGAGCTTGTCCTCGATCCGCTTGGCGGTCGGCAGGATGACCGAGCCGCCGGGCCCCGAGGCGCTGACGCCCTCGGCACGCAACGCCCGCAGGAATCGGTCGCGCTTTTGGCGGGTGCCGTGGTCCAGGAAGATCGTCACGCCCAGATCGCCCTCCTCGTCTGCGGATTTCCGCAGTTTCAGCCCCGGCAGGTCGGCGATGCCTTCGCGCACCTTGCGGGCGTTGGCGCGGAGCCGGGAGCAGATCGTCTCCAGCTTCTGCACTTGTCCCTTGAGGACCGCCCCGGTGAACTCGCTCATGCGGAAGTTGCAGGCGGCGAACCCCGCCAGGAGCCCGCCCTTGAAATCTTCCCTGTAGGGCGGGCGGACCGCGCTGACATCGTGGAAGCGGATGGCCCGCTCGAACAGCGTCGGATCGTTGGTCACGACGGCGCCGCCCTCGCCCGAGGTGATGGTCTTGCTGAGCTGGAAGCTGTTGATGCCGATGTCGCCGATCGTGCCCAGGTACTTCCCCCGGTAGCGTCCGCCAACGCACTGGGAAAAGTCCTCCAGCACCTGGAGCTTGTGCTTGTGCGCAATCTCCATGATGGGGTCCATGTCGGCCACGCCTCCCTGGAGGCTGCAAGGGATGATCGCCCTGGTGCGCGGCGTAATCCGGTGCTCGATGTCCTGCGGGTCGATGGCCAGCGACCCGTCGATTTCGGCAAATACCGGCAAGGCCCCCGCAAGGACCACCGCGTCATAGTCGGCGTACCAGGTCCAGGCGGGGATGATCACCTCGTCGCCGGGCCCGATCTCCAGCGCCGCCATGGCGGTGTACAGGGCCGTGGTCCCGGAAGTCACGCCCAGCGCATGCTCCACGCCGAGGTGCTCCGTGTAGGCCCTCTCGAACTGGAGGGCCTTGGAGCCTCCCCCCCGCCAGCGGAAGGGAGATCGCGACTCGAGCACGTCGAGAAGTTCCTGCTTCTCGACCTCGTCGTAGAACTGCGGCCCGTAAGGCCGATAGTGGAGCTGCCCCTTCCGGATCGGAGTGCCCCCGTCGATAGCGAGCTTCTCCGTACCTTCGGCGGCAAGGCCCCCCTGCGTCTGTCCCGATCCCACAAGAATCGACGCAGCGCCCAAGGCGCCAACGCTCGTCAGGAACTCGCGACGGTTTTTCATTTTCAGGGTCCTTCGGTGTTTGGGTGGCAGGAACTCGTATGGAGGGCAAGCTTGCGGCCCTTCGAGCGGCGGGCAAGTCACAGACCCTCTTCGGGCCCAAGCTATGATTATCGCTCGGAGCCGCGCCGTGGTCAACCGAGGGCCGGCGCCTTCTGCGGCGTTAGTCCGGCCACGCGCGAGGCCATCCCGCATCGGCGGCTCGGCCGCCCGAACCTCACGTGGCCAGCGCCTCGCTGTAGGCGTGGATTTTCCGGATCGCGCCGAGGATATGATCCATGTCGCTGCGATCGGCCAACAGCAGCGTTTGGAACATCCCCACGGTTGTCTCACACACCTGCTTGTTGCCTCGGAGTTCCTCGAAGCTGTCGCGATAGGCCTTCAGGCGCTCGGCGGGCCATAGACGCTTGAATCCGCGCGAGTTGATCGCCTCGTCGAGCAGGCCGTCGTAATACTGTTCGTGATAGCCGCCGCCGCAGGGGACGCCCTCGGCGCGGAGGGCCTTGATGAACTTGCCTCGCGAGAGACCGTGGAACGCCTCGGCATCGTATCGCAAGGCGTAGAGGTGCCAGACCGCCCGGCTGTTCTCCGGCAGGCGGACCGGCTCGACGCCGGGAATCTCCTTCAGGCCGGCCGTCAGGTAATCGGCGTTCTCGCGCCGACGCTTGGTGTCGCTGACCAGCTTGTCGATCTCCTGGATAAGCAGGGCGGCCTGGTAGTGAGTCATGCGGTAGTTGCTGCCGCGGGTGAAACAACCGCTGCCCTTGAAGGCGCGGAAGGCCCGCCCGACGTCGTGGTACGACTTGCAGCGGTCGAGGAGCTCGTCGCTGTTTCCCGTAATGGCCCCGCCGTCGCCCGAGGGAATGTGCTTGGAGTTCTGGAAGCTGAAGCACCCGAGGTCGCCCAGCGTGCCGCATTTCTTGCCTTTATACTCGGCCAGCCACGCCTGGCAGGCGTCTTCAACGACGGCCAGGCCGTGCTTCTTGGCGATCGCGTTGATCGGGTCCATGTCGCAGGGCATGCCGTAGATGTGCACGGGCAGGATGGCCCGAGTGCGATCGGTGATGCGGCTTTCGATGGAAGCCGGGTCCATGGTCAGCGTGGCGGGATCGGTGTCGGCGAGCACCGGCAGGGCCTTGTGCATCAGCACCACGTTGTAGGTGGCGATGAACGTGTAGGGGGAGACGATCACTTCATCGCCGGCGTCCACGCCCATCACGTGCAGCGCGGTGAGCAGGGCGGTGGTGCCGCTGGTGGTGGTCACGCAGCGCCGGGCGCCGTGCAAGTCCGCATAGGCGGTCTCAAAATCGCCCACCTTGCCGCTGGCGCCGTGACCGCACCATCGTCCGGTGCGCAGCACCTCAACGATCTCAGGCTCCCAGGACTCGTCCCATTGGGGCCAACGGGGCCAGCCGTCCTTGTGGGCGGGAGTGCCCCCGAGCAGGGCCGGTTTGCCGGCGTCGGCGGCGAGCACGGTCGGTGCCCGGCCCGCGCCGAGCCAGGCCAGCGCGGCAGAACCTGCCGCGGTGTTTCGAACGAATTCACGTCGTGTCAGAGAGTTATCCATGGCGTTGGTTCCTCCCGTTAACCTGTACACCGCGAGTGAGGGAAAGCTCAGGCCGCGTAATGTTTGGCTACCTTCCGGATGGCCGCAGCCACCTGGAGGATGTATTCCTCGGTCTGGTACTCGTAAATGGGCACGCGGATGCCCTCGGTGAGCATCGACTCGGCGTTGGGGCATCGGTGCTTGGTGAAGTCCATGGTGGTCAGGCCCATCTCCTTGACCGGCCAACGGCCGGCGAAGAAGCCGTGGTTCTGGAAGACGGGCTCGCCGTACAGCGGGACCCCGATATAGCCCCCCCGCACGGCCGCCCCTTCCGCCCACAGGGCCTTGCAGAACTGGGAGCGCGTGCAGCGAAGCGCGTCAGGGCGCAGGCGGAAGAAATAGAACCAGTAAACGGCGCGGTCTTTCGGATGCACCTCGTGGGGGATGACCCCGGGCACGTCGGCGATGTTTTCCGTGAGCAGGTTGCCCAGGCGGTTGCGTTTCGCGGCGATCTCCTCCAGTCGCGTGAGCTGGGCGGCTGCCACGGCTGCCTGCGGCTCGCTCATGCGGTAGTTGGTCGCGAACCCGTCGAACCCGCCCCACTTGCTGCGATTCCCACCCTTGTCGCCGTATTTCTGCAACAGGGGCCCGAACCGCTCGTCGCTGGAGCCGACCACGCCGCCGTCGCCGCAGGTGATGTGCTTGGAATTCTGGAGCGAAAAACAGCCGATGTCTCCGACGGTGCCGATCGGCCGGCCGCGGTACTTCGCCCCCCATGCCTGCGCGCAGTCTTCGATCAAGACCAGGTCGTGGCGGTCGGCCAGCGCTCTGAGCGCGTCCAGATCGCAGGGGTTGCCCGTCAGGTGGACTGCGATGATCGCCTTGGTCTTCGGCGTAATCCGCCGCTCGACGTCGGCCGGGTCGAGGTTGTGCGTACCAAGTCCCAGGTCGGCGAACACGGGCACAGCCTGCTGGTAAAGGACGCCGATCGCCGTCCCGATGTCCGTCACGGGCGAGGTGATCACCTCGTCACCCAGACCGATGCCGGCCGCCGCCACGGCTATGTGGATCGCAGCCGTGCCGGAGGAACAGTTCTGGGCGTACTTTACCGGGCAAAACTCGCGAAACCGTTCCAGGAACAGCTTGGTTTGCGGCCCCTTCCAGTAGAACAGCGAGCGCTGCTTGAGCATCGCTTCGAGCTGCTTCTGTTCTACGTCGCCCCAGCGGGGGCCCGCAGAGCATTTCACCTGGACGGCCTTCTCGCCGCCGTCAATAGCCAGTTTGGGACCGTCCGCGGGAACGGGCTTCTCGGCCGCCTTCCCCGCGGCACCCGCCAACACCAAACCGGAGGCGCCGGCAACAAACTGGCGCCGCGAGATGGAGTTCTTCGCACTCATGTTCAGACCCCCGTGTTTCTGGTGGTTAGGTCTTGGGGAGCGACCCCGCGGGCATGGATTTCAGACGAAGGAGGCCGAGGGCGACAGCGGATCTGGCCATCCACGCCTTTCCCCTGCCGGACGAGCCAGCGGGGGCTTCCCGCAATCACACAGGGTCAGGTAGGACGACGCAGGGTCAGGTAGGACCACAAACTAATTTTCTCCGGCCCGGTGCAACGTGTCAAGGGACGAGGGGGCTTGCGAGCCCTGCCGCAGGAGGCTCGATTTGCGGAGCAGCCCGCAGCAGCCCGACGGGCGTTTCGTCCCAAGACGGCGTGCAAGGCCAATCCGCGGAAACCCTATGGCGAAAGGAGGAGAACGGAGACGTGAGAGGGTCGACGCCAGGATTGGCCCGGCGGGAGTCGTTTTGAAGTGAGGGCATTGATGCAGCTTCGCCCGGGGACTGCGGCGCCGGCCCATGGATTGGGGCACTACGTAGCCTCAGAGTCCATCCGAGAAGTTCGTAGTGACCGCGTTCATGCGGTCATCGGCCAGCCAAACGAGCCGTTTTCGCAGGGAGACCCGACAAATTGGCTCGCTACAAACAGGCTCCGGACAGCCTCTTGGCAAATTTGCGTCGACCGACCCCCCACGGGGGGCACGCGGAGGCCGGCATGGGCCCTCGGCCTCGTCTTGGCTCGTTGTCTGCGGCGGGTTTCAGGCCGGTGAGCTTCATCGCGCTGCGCCGGGCCGAGAGGCCCGTGGGCGGAACTCGGCGGGGATGTTCAACGCGCCGCGTACCCGCTACGATTGAGCCTGGTTCCAAGGTGCAGCGCAAAGAGGCGCGGAACCGAGTCGCCACGGGCCCGGATGAGCGGCATCGTGACCGTCCACACCCCGAAACGTATCTTGATTGGCAAGGTGGGCCTCGACGGCCACGACCGAGGCGCCAAGTTTCTGATCCGTTCCTTGCGCGACGCCGGGTATGAGGTGATCTACACGGGCATCCGGCGGACCCCCGAACAGATCGTCCGGACCGCGGTCGACGAAGACGTCGACGTCGTCGGCCTGAGCCTTCTGAGCGGCGCGCACAACGAGCTTCTCGCGCGGGTGGCCGAGCTGCTCAAGGAAGAAGGAACCGAGGACGTGGTCTTGCTGGCTGGCGGGACCATTCCAGAGAAGGACATCCCCCATCTCGCGGCCTTGGGATTCCGGCACGTGTTTACCCCCGGCACGCCTTTATCAGAGATCCTCTCCGCCCTCGAACGGGAGCTGGCCGACCGGGAATGAGCGACCTCGTGGATAAGGTGTGCCGGGGAGATCGGCGTGCGCTGGCCCGGGCGATGTCGTGCTTCGATTCGGCCGGGCGCACCGAGCCCGCGCTCGAAGCCCACCTTCGTCGGTCGACCGGTCGGGTTCCGTGGTGGGGCTTCACCGGCCCGCCCGGTGTGGGCAAGTCGACGCTGATCGACGCCCTCCTGGTCCGGCTGCGCAGGCAGGGGCGCCGAATCGGCGTGGTCGCGGTCGATCCGAGCTCGCCCCGGTCGAACGGCGCGCTGCTGGGCGATCGTGTCCGCATGATGCGCCATGCTGTCGACGCCGACGTATTCATCCGGTCGCTCGCCACCCGTCGCTGCCAGGGCGGTGTGTCCGACGCCACCCTCCACTGTGCCCGACTGCTCGAGCTGGCCGGCTACGACCCGGTGTTGATTGAGACAGTCGGCGTGGGGCAGAACCAGGTCGAGGTCGCCTCGGCGGCGGACCTTTGCGTGGTGGTGCTCGGACCGGGGCACGGCGATGACGTCCAACTGATCAAAGCAGGACTGTTGGAGATTGCCGACATCGTGGTTGTCAACAAGTGCGACCTGCCTGAATCCCGCCGGCTGCTCAAAGAGGTCCGCGCGGAACTGGCCGGCACGGCGCGGGTCCAGGCCGGGCGCCCGCGTGAGCGGCAGGAGGAAGACCGATTGGAGGGCGCCTCCGATGCCTCGGGCGGTATCGAGGTGGTCGGGCTCGAGGCGAAGTCGGGCCGGGGCGTGGAGACGCTTCTGCAACAGCTCCTCGGCCTGGACCGTGCCCGCCGGACCGCGGCGGCACAGGCCCGCCGCACCGAGAGGCGAGTGCGCGGTGAGATTCGGCGGCGCGCGGAGTCTGTGGTCGGAGAGGCGCTGGAGCGTGTGCTTGCGGGCTCGGTAGCGGCGGGGTGGGTCGCCCGCGTGGGCCGGGGCGAGTTTCCCCTGGGTTCGGTGATACCCGAACTGGCCGCTTCGGCTTTGGCCGAGGTGCAACAGCGGGAGGAAGGAGAAAGGTGACGGGCCCTTTTCTGTACGAAGCACCCGGAGGACCTGTTGGCCCGGACAAACCATGAGCCGTAGCGGGATCAGCGAGAACTCCGCTTCGGAACACCAGTCGGATCGGAAATCCTGCGCGTGCCGCCGCAGCGGAGCGCGCCGACCCTCCCCAGTGGACAATTGATCCGGGCTCGACAAGAGGTGCTCGTCACCTTCTGCTGTGGCCGAACGAGGTCCAAGATGGCTGAGTCTTTAGAGCAGCGATTGAAACAGTGGAAGGCCCGGACCCTGGCGCCGTCGGTGGCGAAGATGCCCGAATGCCCTGAGCGGACCGTGACCGCGTCTGGGGAGCCGATCGACGGGCTCTATCTTCCCGACGACAGTGTGGACGAAGCAGCCCGCGAGGCGTATCTCACGCGGCTCGCCTTTCCCGGCGAATATCCTTTCACGCGGGGCGTGCGGCCGACCATGTACCGCTCGCGGTTCTGGACCATGCGCCAGTACGCCGGCTTCGCCGACGCCGAAGAAACCAACCGTCGCTACCGCTTCCTGCTGGAGCACGGGCAGACCGGTCTGAGCGTGGCGTTCGATCTTCCGACGCAGATCGGGTACGACAGCGACCACGCACTGGCCGTGGGCGAGGTCGGAAGAGTCGGTGTGGCCATCGATTCGCTGGCTGATATGGAAATCCTCTTCGACGCCATTCCGCTCGACAAGGTCTCCACCTCGATGACGATCAATGCGCCGGCGGCGGTGTTGCTGGCGATGTACGTCGCCGTAGGTGCCAAGCAGGGCGTCGGGCCGGCCCAATTGACCGGCACGATCCAGAACGACGTGCTCAAGGAATACATCGCCAGAGGAACCTACATCTACCCTCCCGGCGCCTCGATGCGGATCATTACCGACATCTTCGCCTTCTGCAATCAGAATCTCCCCAAGTGGAACATGATCAGCATCAGCGGATACCCCATGAGAGAGGCCGGATCCACGGCCGTCCAGGAAGTGGCCTTCACCCTCGCGGACGGGATCGCTTACGTACAGGCAGCGATCGATGCCGGTCTGGACGTGGACAAGT
>Ga0180434_10007832_pt1 | contig 11944 bp, 9 predicted proteins | sample SS_ome_7_FD_132453 | JGI IMG/M metagenome (GOLD analysis project Ga0180434, IMG submission 132453) | Hypersaline lake sediment archaeal communities from the Salton Sea, California, USA - SS_1_D_2 metaG | ecosystem: Environmental > Aquatic > Non-marine Saline and Alkaline > Hypersaline > Sediment... | reverse complement strand
GCATCTGGCGGAAAACGCCGTCGTTCGCACCGTCGCCGGCATGCCGGTCGAACGCGTGATTCGCACGCAAACCGACGAGGCGCGCGGCGATTTCACGCTCGCCGTCAAAAGACGTTTAAGCGCCGAGCTCGCGGCACTCGACACCGGCGTCACGGTCGTCCGCGTCGAGGCCGAAACGATCGAACCCGGCGCAGTGCGGCAGGCCTTCATCAGGGTCCTCAGCGCCAAGAGCGATCGACAACGCGACATCGACGGGGCCAATCAGGAAGCCAATCGCATCCTCAGCGAAGCCGCCGGACCCGGTTACGACGCCCTGCTGGATAAAATCGAGCAATACGGCGCCGCCCAGGCCGCCGACGCCGACGCCGAGCATCTGGCGCCGTTGCGGGCGGCGATCGACGACGCGCTCGAAACGGCCGAGGGCAAGGTCGCCGCGCGGCTGCGGCAGGCGTCCTCGAAGGCCAACCAAGTTCGGGAACTGGTCGGCGAGGAATACGAACTCTTCGTGAACTATCGCGATCTCTATCGCAAGCATCCCGAATTGACCGCCGTGCGGCTCTGGGTTCGCATGCGCGACGCGGTGCTGTCGAGCGTCGATAATGAAGTGTTCTTCGTGCCGGAGGTCGGGGAGTTGGAAATCATCACCAATCGCGACATCCAGCGTCGCATCGAGGCGGACATAGATCGCTACAAGAACCGCTATAAAACGGGCGGCTAACGTCGGGAGCGAGGGATCATCGTGCAAAACAACGCCGTTATATCCGCCGTCGGATTGACCAAGGTTTTCCGCGATTTCTGGCGTCGCGCCCGCGTTCGCGCCGTGAATAATCTCGACCTCGACGTGCGCCCCGGCGAAATTTTCGGCCTGCTCGGCCCCAACGGCTCGGGCAAAAGCACGACCATCAAAATGATCCTGGGACTGCTGAATCCCACTCGCGGCCGGGTGGCGGTGTTCGGCCGACCGGCGGACGACGTCCGCGTCAAAAACCGCCTCGGCTATTTGCCCGAGGAGTCGTATCTCTACCGTTTTTTGAACGCGCGCGAAACCCTGGAATTTTACGGCGCCCTCTTCCAACTGCACCGCCGCGAACGAAAACGCCGAATCGAGGAACTGCTGGACATGGTCGGGCTCAAGTCGGCGGCCCGGCGACCGGTGGGCGAATATTCCAAGGGCATGGCCCGGCGCATCGGGCTGGCCCAAGCCCTGATCAACGATCCCGACCTGCTCATTCTGGACGAACCGACCAGCGGACTGGATCCCATCGGCGCCAAACTGGTCAAGGACATCATCGTCCGTCTCGGCCGCGAGCATAAAAAAACCATCCTGCTCTCCAGCCACCTTCTGGCCGACGTCGAAGTCGTCTGCGACCGCGTCACGATTTTATTCGGCGGAAAGCAACAGGTCGCCGGCCAGATCGACGAAGTGCTCAGCCGGCGCGATCGTATTCAGATCACCTGCGACAGCCTTTCGGACGCTACGCTGGCCGAATTGGAGAAGGTCGTCGAGCGGTGCGAGGGGAAATCGCTGACTGTCAGTTCGCCGCGCGAGCGTTTGGAAACGCTCTTCCTGCGCATCGTGGAGCAGGCGCACGCTCAGCGTGTCGAGACTTCGGGCTCGGCCGAGTCAGGCGAAATCGCCGGTTTCCTGGGCGAGGCGCCCGAGGGGCAGGCCGTACTGGACAAGCTCGTGCAAACGGCGCCTGAGCCGGTCGAGGCCGGCGCTCCCGAACCGACGCCGCCGAGCCGGCACGAAGTCGACGCGGGTCTGATCGAAGACCTGTCCGAGCCGACGGCCTCCGCGCAAAAAGAGCTTGAAGCCGAGCCGGCGCCGGATGAGCCCGAGGCGGCGCCTCCGCCCCCGGCGGACGTCGATCGTTCGCTGTTGGACGGGCTGACCCAAGCGCCTCCGCCGCAAAAGAAGGACGAGGCATGAAACGCGTGCTGGCCATCGCGCGACTGACGTTCTGGGAAGGGGTCCGCATGCGGATCGTGCTGGTCTTCCTGGTCCTGCTGGTCTTCATCGTGCTGAGACTGCCGTTCGCCCTGCGCGGCGACGAGACGCTGGCCGGACGCCTGCAGACGTTCCTGTCATATTCGCTGGGGGCGCTCGGCATTTTCATGAGTCTGGCGACGGTGTTTCTCTCTTGCTCGACGCTCACCAAAGACGTCCAGGAGTGCTCGCTGCACCTGGTCATTACCAAACCGGTCAGCCGCTTTCAGATCCTGGCGGGCAAGTGGCTCGGCGTAAACAGCCTGAATCTCTTGATCGTGCTGTTGTCGGGGTTGGTGATCTACGGTTTCGCCGTCTTCATCAAGTCCCGCCCGGAACAGTTCGCCCGGGATCGGATAAAAATCGACGACGTCGTCTGGACCGCCCGTGCCGCGGCGCGTCCCGTCAAGCCGGATTTTCGCGAAAAAGCGCGCGAATACGTCGATCAACTCGTCGAGGACGGCAAAACGTTTCCGCATGGGGAAGCGGCTGCCGTGCGGCAATACGCCAAGGAATGGACCGATACATGGAAACGCATCGGGCCTCGTGAAAATCGCCGCTACGAGTTCGAAAACCTGTCTCTTCCGTCGGAAAAGGATACGATCTACCAGGTTCGCTTCAAGGCCATGTCCTCGGTCGGCGTGAACGATCCGTTGAAAATCGGCTGGGCGATTCTCGATCCGGAGACCAACCTGCCGCTGGCGACCCGCGAGACAGACGAACGCTCCTCCGCTCGCCATCAGTTTCTGGTGCGTTCGGGAGTGGTCAAGGACGGCCGCGCCGCGATCGTGATCTACAATCCCACGTCGAATCGCTACAAATCCATCCATCTCGAAGGCGAGGACGGGCTCGAAATCCTGTACAAGGTCGGCGGCTTCGAGATGAATCTGGCGAAAAATCTACTGCTGGTTCTGTTTCGGCTGGCTTTTTTAAGCGCCGCCGGCCTGTTTTTCAGCACGTTCGTCTCCTTCCCGGTGGCCTGCTTCTGCGTCTTGACCATCTTCGTCCTATGCATCGGCATGCCTTGGTGGCAGACCGTCGTCGGCACGGACCTGCAAATCCCCACGCCCCAGATCGATCCCTACGGCTCGTTCGGACCGCTGGCACGCCTGGTGCTGAAGCCCTTGTTGACCGTCGTATTGCCGAATTTCATCGAGTATGACGGAACCTCGCGCCTGATCGACGGCGCCCTGATACCCGCATCGCTGCTGTGGCGCGGCGGCGCGCATACGCTGATTTACGGAGTCGTACTCTTGGCGCTGCCGGGCTGGCTGATCTTCCGCTCGCGCGAAATCGCCCAGACGATCGTATAAATGTCGTAATCGCCGCGCGGCTCGAAGGCCCGCGGGCGCTCGCCGAGGCGGGCTGCTTGAAACGAGATAATTATGCCGACACGAGTAACGCAATGTATCGCTTTGACAGCATGCGGCGTGCTCATATATCTGGCATCGCTGTTAATCCCGCGGATCAACGACGGTCGGCTGTCGCTCAACATGTACGGATCGGCTAACGTCGCGGAAACCGCGCCTCCGGAGTACGCTTTCCTGGTGCAGGCCTTCGGGTCGTTCCGCGGCTTAATCACGAACATGGTCTTTATCAGGGCCGAAGACGCTAAGCGCGCCGGGCGTTATTACGACGCGATGCAACTGGCCAGTTGGATCTGCAAATTGCAGCCCCGCTTTCCCTCGGTGTGGGAATTCCAATCCTGGAACATGGCCTGGAACATCTCGGTCACGACCTACACGACGCAGGAGCGCTGGAACTGGGTTTACAACGGGGCCAAACTGATTCGCGACGAGGGTTTGAAATATAACCCGCGGGCGATCAACCTTTACCGCCAACTCGCCTGGGTTTTCGTCAATAAAATGAGCGAGACGATCGACGAATATCACATGACCTACAAACGCGAGTGGGCCTATCGGATGCATCTGCTTCTCGGCCCGCCGCCCGACCTGCTCGGAGATTATCTACCCGGCGACAAGATCGACTCGGCGGACAAGGAGCTCAGCGACGATCCGCTGGCGGTCGTGTCGCGCAAGGCGGGGCGGGACCGCGTGGAGACAATGGTGGGCGAGCCCAGCGAGATTCATTTCGCCGAGATCGAACGATTCGAAATCGACGAAAGCCGTTCTCTCGAATACAACGTCGCTAAGAAGTCCGTCCACGACTGGCTGCTCAATATCGCCGAGGCTCCCAAGACGCTCGACGATCTCTACGAGTCGAATCCCGCAACGCGAGAATTAGTCGCGCGACTGCGACAGATCGGCGTAACGATCAGCGACGACCTGCTGGCCGAGGACGACTATTGGCGCGACGAGGGGCTAGCTTTCACCTTCTTTCGACCCTATCGAAGGCTGTCGGATCCTATCGCGCTTTTGAACGAATTGCGCGACGAAACGCCTGAGGAAGACGCGGATGCGATGAAACTTCGGAATTTCGACGAAATCGTCCATGTCGCCGAAAAACGTCCGGAAGTTCTGGAACTCGTGCGTTTTCTGCAACGCAAGACGCTGATCGAAACATACAAACTCGATCCGAAGCAGATGATCGTACTGGTGGATCTCTTCGGCCCGCTCGACTGGCGCTGCGTCGATGCCCACAGCCTCTACTGGATCAGCGAGGGCCTCATCGCCGGCGGCGAAACCATCGGCAAATTCGGCAACGACAAGGTCAACGCCTCGCGGCTGATTTTCTTCTCGCTCCACAATCTCTACCTGCGAAACCGCCTCGTGTTTGAACCCAATTATGAAGAAACCGACAGGTCATACTTGAATCTCAATATGGACCTCAACTTCATCGAATCGATGCACCAGGCGTTCCTCAAGTACGGACGCATGATCGACCCGGCGCCCGGCTCCGAAGGCGTCGGCTCAACTTACCGTTCCGGACACCAAAACTTCCTGACCGAGGCGATCGTCACTCTCTATCACGCCGATCGCAAAAACGAAGCCCGGCACTATTTCGAGTATTTGCGTAATAACTACGGCCGAACTGATCGGGATAAGATGAATCCCGCCTTTGCTAAATCGCTGGCGCAATTCGTCTCGGATTATTTGAGAGAGAATATCACCGGCTCATCCGAGCGCCGAAGCGCCATCACGGCCTCTTTGTCGGTCGCCTTCAAGGAATTGGCGAACGGGAATCTGGCGCGCTACAACGCGCTGCTGGCCAAGGCCCTGGACATGCATTCCGACTACAACAAGGACAAAATGGAGGCCAGCACGGGCAAGCTCCGACTTCCTCCCTTCAACGAATACATGGCCGACGTGCTGCGGCGGCTGCTCGAACGCCCGGCGCTCTCGCAAGAAGTCCTGCTCGAAAAGGCCCGTCTCTGGCGCGTGCTGGAACTGCCTCTCCGACAGGCCGTCTACGACAACGTTATCGGCCAGCTGACGAAAGAATGCTCCTTGGCGAAATTCAACCCGTCAAAAGCCTTCCCCGCGCCTGAAGGTCTGGACGAATATCGACGGCGCAGTCCGGCCCCCGGCCCGCCGGAAACAGACGAGGATGACGTCGAAACCCCGGCGCAACGATTGGGCTGAAAAGACGCGTTCTTCCCCCTTATTAATAAACACAATTTGTTGTTGGAAAGCTTAAGGGGCGATTGACAACGGTCGATGATTGCTGCATAATCCCTGTGTATGGCATGTAAAGCAGTTGCTATGCTTGCAGTTAAACTGAATGCGGCTGTTACAGAGAGATTCAATGTCACTAGCCCAGGCGCCTAAGTTAAAACCCGTGCTCGTAACCGGTATCCGCAGCGGTGGCGGAATGACGTATCGCCTTATGGAGATGGGACTTATAGAAGGCGCCCGCGTTGAAGTGCTCGGACGCGCCCCGCTCGGCGATCCCTTGCATGTCCGCTTGAACGATTACGAATTATCCCTGCGTGCCGATGACGCCGCACTGGTGGAAATAACCGACCTGTAACGAACCTCACACTGCAATTCATCCCATTCGCCGCCTGATTCGGAATTTTATCCGTGAAGACCGACGAATCATCGCTAGCCCCGAACCCGGATACGTCGCTTGAAGCTGATCCGGGCGAGATCCTATTGACTGTCGCCTTGATCGGGAATCCCAATACCGGCAAAACCTCGCTTTTCAACTCCCTGACCGGATTTCGCCGACACGTGGCGAATTATCCCGGCGTCACGGTCGAGACCGCCAGCGGGCCGATTAAGAACGTTGAGCCCGCGATGCTGCTGGTTGATTTGCCCGGCACGTACAGCCTGGCCGCGATCTCGCCTGACGAAATGGTGGTGAACGACGCGTTGCACGGACGGATCGCGGGGTTGTCGCGGCCGGATGTGATTCTGGCGATTGTTGACGCGTCCAACCTGCATCGCAATCTGTACCTGGTGAGCCAGTTGCTTGATCTCAAACTGCCGCTGGTTATCGCCGTTAACATGATCGACGTAGCGGCCAAACGCGGAATTGAGCTTGATTGCGAGTTGTTGTCCGCGCGTCTCGGACTCCCGGTCATCCCGGTCATCGCAACCCGCGAAAACACGATTGCGCCGCTTCGAAACGCACTGCATCAGGCGACGTTGAAGCATGGCGCCGCCGAAGCGGTCGAGTTGCCGAACGAGATCGCCGGGGAAATGACAAGCTTCCGCGAACACAATCCAGGACTGAGCCCGCCCGAGGCGCTGCGGATCATTATGGAGCGGGGAGGCTACGCCGAGAAACAGTTCATAGCGTGCGGCGGCGACTTGGAGCAAATCAACGAGTCGCGCCGGCGCATGAAAGAAGCCGGGATCGACGGCCCGCGTCTCGAAGTTCAAACACGTTACGCGTGGATTCACAAAATACTGGACGGCGCCGTCACGCGACCGAAAAAGCCGCTCGTTACGTGGACGGATCGAATCGACCGCGTGCTGACGCACCGAGTGTGGGGCGCGATCTGCTTGCTGGGGGTGCTGTACGTGATGTTCGAGGCGCTGTTTCGCTTCGCCGGCGTCGTGATGGACCAGATCGACTGTGCGTTCGCCGCTCTGGGGGAATTAGTCGCGGGCTGGCTGCCCGCCGGCGCCGTCCAGAGTCTGGCGGCCGACGGCTTGATCGGCGGCGTGGGGGGAGTGCTGGTTTTCCTTCCGCAGATTCTGCTATTGTTCGCGTTTATCGCAATGCTGGAAGACTGCGGCTACATGGCGCGGGCGGCGTACATGAACGATCGGATCATGCGCGTGCTGGGGCTGAGCGGCCGATCGTTCATCCCGCTGCTGTCCGGTTTCGCCTGCTCCGTGCCGGCGATACTGGGCACGCGGGCGATCGCCGACCGGCGCGAACGTTTCGTCACAATCATGATCATCCCGTTTATAAGCTGTTCGGCCAGACTGCCGGTCTACGTGTTGCTGATCAGCGCCGTCGTGCCGAGCGTTAAGTATCTGGGCGGCTGGCTAAGCTTACAGGCGCTGATCATGCTCGGCATGTATCTGGTCGGCGTGGTCGCGGCTATACCGGCGGCGTTCATGCTGCACAAGGCGGCGCCGGCCGGCCCCAAGCCCAATTTCATCCTCGAGCTGCCTTCGTACAAAATGCCGCGTCTCCGCGCGATCTGGCGCCGCATGTATTTCGCCGGACGCGAATTCATCGTCCGCGCCGGCACGATTATTCTCGCGGTCAACCTCTGCGTCTGGGCTCTCGGCTATTTCCCGCACAGCGAGACGACTCGGGCCGCCGTTGTAACCCGCGCCGCCGAGCAGGGTTGGGAGCGGGAACGGCATGAATCGGAACTCGCCGGCGCGTATATACGCGACAGCTACCTTGGCGCCGTCGGGCGGGCGATCGAGCCGGTTGTCGAGCCGATCGGATGGGATTGGCGAATCGGGATGGCGGTCGCCGCCTCATTCCCCGCCCGTGAAGTCGTGGTGGCGTCGCTCGGCACAATCTACAACCTCGGCGCCGAAACAGACGAATCCTCCCATTCCCTGACGAACGCCATCCGCAATGCGCGGCACGACGAGACCGGCGAGAAAATATTCACCATCCCGGTGGCGTTATCGGTCATGATCTTCTTCGCCTTATGCGCGCAATGCTCGGGCGCGCTGGTAGTCATCGCCCGAGAAACCGGCTCGTGGAAGTGGGCGGCCGTCTCGTTCACGGGCATGACCACGCTCGCATACTTCGCCGCTTGGGGCGCCGCGACTCTGGCGCGCGCCTGCGGCCTGTAATCGCATAAGCCGCACTCGTACCATGTGCCCCCGAATTTGCGGGGCGGTATGTTTCTTTGCCTCTCGCGGAGAATTCGCGCGCGTGCGTGACAGGCCTCGGTAGCAGGCCCTCGCTGGCGCTTCGGGTTCTGATTAGCGGTTGAACAGCCGCTCCAGCAACGGCTTGATGACCGATACGTCCAACACGGCCGTCATCCCCGGTTGGATTATTCGCCGTTTATCCAACAGATCATCGTCCAGCTTGCCGCGAATCGGGGCCAGCCGCATTGCGCCGTCGTATTTTCCGATATGTTCAAGGATCGCCGATTCGATCCCGCTACCCGCGCGATACCTGACTTGCAGCGTCATGTTCTTCAGTTGAGCGGCGTCTTGCGGGTCGAGAGCTTCGACATTGAATTCGCGCACTCGCAACACCAACAAGCCGGGCTCGGTTTCCATCAAGCTGATGTCGCGCGCCGTCCGGGCTATCAACGCCAAGATGTGGTCGATCTGGTCGGCGCCGGCTCGGCCGATCAGAAAATCCTTGATGAGCTGGGCCGCGCCGCTCGGCTCGGCGTAATCCATGGCTTCGCGGGCGCTCGCGGATTGCGGCGCGGCGTCCGCGTTCAGGACGTCGCGCATGTCGCCGAGATCCAGCAGGAATCCGCAACTGGTCATGCCGATCAGAGCCTGCGTCAGGGGACGATCCTGGATTGTCCATTGCGGAAACCCGGACATCTTCAGGTACGCCCATTGCGAGGAGTCGCTCAGCGCCGCGACGCCTTGCAGGTCAAGCCCGGCCTTGCGCTCGTCCGCCGGATCGCCCTGCAACCGCATACGGGCGTACGCCGACTCAACCTCGAGCAAAGACGGCTCAACGCGTCCGGCGGCGCCGCGACCGGCGTCTCCGGCCGGCCGGAGAGTCACCATCAGCGTGCCGTCCACGAAGACGCCGTCGTCGCCGATGTTCTCGAACGTCACCTGGAAACCGTCGAGCAATGTCAGGCGCAGACTTTTGAGGATGACGCCGGCTTCAACCATCGAACCGCCGGGCGTAATCAGCATCGTCGCCAGCACGACAGCGGCGGCGACCGCCGATGTGGTAAGCGTGAGAACTCTATGACGCCGAATAAAACCGCGTTTCGCGTCGGCGGGCTCGGCGTGCTCGACGGCCCGGGTTTGTTTCCAAGCGGCCTGTTGAAACGGAGTCGGCTCCGCCGGCAGCTTCATGTTTTGACCGATGCGGCGCAAGTTGTGATCGAGCCACTTATCTTCGCTTTGTTTCCGGTCAGTCATGATTCACGCCCTTTTCCGAGTTAAGGCGGCGGGCAATACCCGCCCGGCCCTCTCGCTAGCGCTCGGGGCTCTAACGGTACGACGACGCAGACGGCGCTCTCGATTCATCACTCCACCAAGTGCTTCAGTTTTTCCCGCAAGGCCTGGCGCGCCCGATACAATCGCCCTTCCACGGCACGCGGACTCAACCCAGTGCATTCGGCCAGGTCGGCGTGCGAACAGCCGTGAAAATAATGTTCCACTATTAATTGCTGTTCCTCGCTGTCCAGCTCCGTAATCGCCAGCAACAGCTGATCGCGTGTTTCCTGTTGTTCGAGCATCTCGGCGGGCGCCTCGCCCTGAATCATTTGATCCGCGAGGGCTTTCGCCAGTTCCGGATTCGCCAGCGGCACATTCGCCGGCCGACGCGCCCGACGCCGCCAGTGCGATCGAATCAGGTTTTTCGCGATACCGCGGAGCCAGAATTCGTATTGGCTCTCGGGAATATCGGCGCGGCTCTTTCGCGCTTGCAGCCAAAGCTGTTGCATCAGATCGTCGGCGAGATGGGCGTCGCCGGTGCGCGCGACGAAGTATCGATAGAGCGCGCGGCTGCAGCGGCCGAAGACGTCTTCCATGGCGATAGCATCGCCGGTTACCGTCCGCGTGTCGATTGTGATTCCGGCGGCCAATCCGGTACAGCCCATTAACGCTCGCTCCCGAACCGGTGTTCATAGCATCCGTATAAGGAAACGCCGGCGGAGGCGGCGCCCCATTTGGAAAAACGCATTTTTTGGCGGGATCGGCGTACGCTGGAACAGCGGGCGGCGCCCGGCGTCACCGGGACTATCAGCGATCGTCGAGGATCAGATTACTGCCGTGGCATCAGGCTTCGCCATTACCGTCGATCTTTGCGCCCCGTATTCTTGACGGTCTGATGGCGTTCTTTCGCGGCTACGAGTACCATGAAAGTGGAGGAGAGAGATGAGGATTCAGCTCGATCAAGACAACGGATGCCGTCTAACGTTGTTGGCGTATTGCGTGCTTTTTGCCGTGGGTAGTGCGCCCGCAGGTACTCTGGTCGCCTGGGGCGAGAATGACTATGGGACTCTCACCCCTCCCGGAGGCGGTGATTACGTGAGCTTCGATTGCGGGAACTGGCACACGATTGCCCGCAGATTGGACGGGTCGCTCACGGCGTGGGGAAGCAATAGCCAAGGGCAATGCGATGTTCCTGTCGGCACTGGATTTGTTGCCGTCGCGGCAGGACATTCTCACAGCATTGCCCTCAACTCGGATGGATCTCTCATTGCCTGGGGGGCCAACGGCCAAGGTCAGGCGAACGTGCCGCCAGAAGCGGACTTTGTCGCGGTACAAGCTGGCGACCAACATAGCGTCTCGCTAAGAAGTAATGGATCGCTGGCGGCCTGGGGCGCAAACTCGTACGGCCAGTGCGACGTGCCCGCGGGGATGGATTTCGTCAGCGTGTTTAGCGACCAAAACCACAACATCGCTATTCGAGAAGACGGCTCCCTAGTCGCGTGGGGTTGGAACAACTACGGACAATGCGACGTACCTGCTGGCCAGGGATTCGTGTCTGCCGCGCCAGGCGCGAATCATAGCGTGGGGCTTCGCGCTGACGGTTCGCTCGTCGCCTGGGGACGAAACACTTGGGGGCAATGCAACGTGCCGGCCGGCAATGACTTCGTAGCGGTCGGGGCCGGTTGGTATCACAGCCTCGCCGTGCATGCCGACGGTCGGGTGGAAGCTTGGGGTCGCAACTATGGAGGACAGACCAATGTGCCCCCGGACCTGCTCGCGGTCGCCGCAGACGGCGCGGCAAAATTCAGCGTGGCCCTAACGCCTGAGCCGTCTACCTTGATGCTGTGCTTAGGATCCATATTGTTCCTGCGTCGCTCTTTATGCAAGGAGCCTTTTGCCTAATAAATACGATAAATCGGGGCGAGATATTTTCTGAAAACAACGCCTTCAAACCGAACATCTCGGTTCGGAGCGACACTAGATCGGCCTCATTCCTAGGCGTTCATGGCGTTCGGGAGAGCCGCCAATAACTCCAAGCTCAAATGGGGCGGCAGCGACATAGCCGGCGGCCCAGTTTGTGGCCGGTTTACTGATCCAGGCGTTTGACGCCAGGGGACGTCCTCTATGCGTGCAGCGATGCAGCGGGACCATGGCGGCGTCATCGACGGGCTTAGTCAATTGGCTTCGGTTTTCAGGATCAGCTATCGACTGCCGCTCCATTACGGTCACGGTTCTGATCGGGGGGAGGCCGACTGGCCAGACTATCGCACTTTTCGGACTACGGCCGACACGGGGGTCGGCCGCTACAGTTGAATTGGACACGCTGGTCCCCTGCCCCGAAGTCGGGGGGCGCACGTGCTGTCGGACGAACCCGCTCGCTGACGCTTCCATGAGCGTGTCCTTGTCAAGGCTGGGACGCGTATTTTCTGGCGGCGGTGACCAAGCTTCCATTCGTGCTCGCCGGCCGGCGATCGCGTCGGCCGGG
>Ga0180434_10007829_pt1 | contig 11949 bp, 11 predicted proteins | sample SS_ome_7_FD_132453 | JGI IMG/M metagenome (GOLD analysis project Ga0180434, IMG submission 132453) | Hypersaline lake sediment archaeal communities from the Salton Sea, California, USA - SS_1_D_2 metaG | ecosystem: Environmental > Aquatic > Non-marine Saline and Alkaline > Hypersaline >... | reverse complement strand
GTGGCCGTGGTAGCAACCGGCGAACTTCACGATCTTGGCCCGACCGGTGAAGCCGCGGGCCAGGCGCACCGCACTCATGGTGGCCTCGGTGCCGGAGTTGACCAGCCGCACCCGCTGAACCGGGGCGACCCGGTCGACGATCTCCATCGCCAACTCCGCCTCGGCCGGCGTGGGCGCTCCGAAGGACAGCCCGTCGGCGGCGGCCGACGCCACCGCCTCGACCACGGCCGGATGGGCGTGGCCGAGGATCATCGGGCCCCACGAGCAGACCAGGTCGACGTAGCGGTTGGCGTCGGCGTCGGTCAGCCAGCAACCGCGGGCGGAGGTGATGAACCGGGGGGTGCCGCCGACCGCGCTGAACGCCCGGACCGGGGAGTTGACCCCGCCCGGGATCACGCCGCAGGCCTGCTCGAACAGCGCAGCAGAGGCGGCTGCGGGAAGGGCGGAGCGCACCCCGGAAGCCGTCTGATCGGTCATGAGGACCAGTGTTCCAGCCGCGGTGCTACCGGGTGCGGTGGGGCCGGTCACAGGAGGGGACTTTGGACCCTTGCCTGAAGGCGAGGTAATGCTAGCCTAACTTCCATGTCACCGGTCTCCGAGATGCTGTGCCGCCGCCGGCTCGCCTCCGCAGAGTCGGCCGCCGCGCACACCCTCGCCGACCTACGACCCGGCCAGCGGGCCACCATCACCTGCTACGGCAGCGAGGTCGAGGCCAGCACCAGCCGCCGGTTGTTCGATCTCGGCCTGGTTCCCGGGACCGAGGTGCAGATGGTGCGGCGTGCGCCGCTGGGTGACCCGGCGATCTTCCGGGTGGGTGATTACGAGATCGCGCTGCGCCGTAGCCAGTCGGCGGGCATCCACGTCGAAACGATCCGTTGACTGACGGCTGCCACGGGGGATCGGGGCCGACGACCACCGCCGATTCCGGGTTGACCCGTTTCGCGCTGGTCGGCAGCCCCAACTCGGGCAAGACGACGCTGTTCAACGCGTTGACCGGTCTGCACGCCAAGACCGGGAACTACCCCGGGGTCACCGTCTCGAAGTTCGAGGGCCGTACCCGCCTCGACGGCGGGCGCAGCGTGCTGGTCGAGGACCTGCCCGGCACCTACAGCCTGGATCCGATCAGCCCGGACGAGCAGATCGTGGTCGACATCCTCGACGCTTCCGGCGACGCCGACCGGCCCGACGCGATGCTGGTTCTGCTCAATGCGACGACCCTGCGCCGCTCTCTGGGATTGCTGGCCCAGGTCGCCCAGACCGGGCTGCCGATCTGCGTCGTCGTCACCTTCGCCGATGATCTGGCCCGCCGCAACGGCCGGCTTGACATGGCCGCGTTCAGCCGGGCTCTGGGCGTGCCCGTGGTGGCGGTGGCGGCCGGCCAGCGCGACGGGGTCGCCGAACTGCGCCGGCTGATGGCCGGCCACCGGTCGTGGAGCCGGCCGGTGGTACCGCCCCCCACCGACGCCGCCGAGGTGCCGGCCTGGGCCGACTCGGTGCTGTCGGCGTCGGACTATCAGTTACCCGAGGCCGACGAACGGACCCGCCGGATCGACGCGGTGCTGCTGCACCCGGTGCTCGGGACGATCGTGTTCCTGCTGGTGATGTTCACCTTCTTCCAGACGATCTTCACCGTGGCCGCTCCCCTGCAGGACTATGTGGAGACCTTCTTCGGCTGGCTGGGCGAACTCGTGGCCGAGCACGTCCACCTCGGCTGGCTCTCGGCGTTCCTGTCCGAGGCCGTCATCGGCGGCATCGGCGGCGTGCTGGTCTTCGTGCCCCAGATCGTGCTGTTGTTCGTGCTCATCGCAGTGCTGGAGGGCACCGGCTACCTGGCCCGGGCGGCGTTCCTGATGGACCGGGTGATGGCCCGGGCCGGGCTGGAAGGCCGCGCCTTCGTCGCCCTGCTGTCGTCGTACGCCTGCGCGATCCCCGGGATCATGGCGACCCGCTCGCTGCCGTCGGCCCGGGATCGGCTGGCCACCATGATGGGCGCGCCGCTGATGACCTGCTCGGCGCGGCTTCCGGTGTACATCCTGCTGGTCAGTCTGCTGTTCGCCGGGGAGGCGCGGATTGGGCCGTTCAACGCCCGCGGCGTGGTGATGTTCGCGCTGTACTTCTTCGGCGCGGTCGCGGCGATGCTGGCCGCCGCGGTGTTCAAGAAGTTCACCTCCCGGGGCGGGCCGATGCTGCCGTTCTACATGGAGATGCCGCCGTATCAGGTGCCGCGGCTGAAAAGCGTCGTCGCCGAAGTGTGGACGGCTGCGGCGGCCTTCCTTCGGAAGGTCACCACCATCATCCTGGCGACCACGGTGGTGCTGTGGGTGCTGCTCAACCTGCCGTTGCGCGACGACGCGACGGTAGCCGCCGCCGGGGTGGACACCACCGACAACTCGGCGGTGTCGGCGTATGTGCTCAACAACTCCTACGCGGCCTCCATCGGCAGGGCCATGGAGCCGGTCTTCGAACCGCTCGGCTTCGACTGGCGGATCAACATCGGCGTGCTGTCCTCGCTGGCCGCCCGGGAGACCTTCGTGGCCACCCTCGGGCAGGTTGCCGCCGCCGAGGATCCCGAGGACCCGGGGGCGGCGCTGGCGGCCATGCGGGTCGACGACCGCCCACTGTTCGACGTCCCGACCATCACCGCGCTGCTGGTGTTCTTCATGTTCGCGCTGCAGTGCATGTCCACGGTGGGCGTGCTGCGCCGCGAGACCGGCACCTGGAGATGGCCGCTGATCGCGTTCAGCTACATGTTCGTCCTCGCCTGGACGATGGCCTTCATCGCCAGGACAGTGGTCTCGGCGTTCGGATGATCGGCCTGCACGCCGAGCGGGTCGCCGATGACCCCAGGGCGGTGCGCTGGGTGGTCCCGGCGGGCAGCCTGCCCACCGGGCGGGTGCGCTCGGCGCCGAGTGCGCTGGGGGCGATGTTCGCCGATGCCACGCTGAGCGCGGGCCTGGTGGAACACACCGCGGTCTGGCTGTGGCTGGGCGACGGCCGGTCCTGGGCCGATATGGGCCCCGCGGTCCAGTCCGCGCTTCGGGAGGCGCTGGGAGAACCGTCGGGCTGGGTGATCGAGCCCGCCCCCGGCGAGGTGCTCGAACGGGTGGCCGGTGATCTGCTGAACGGGTCGGTGGGCGATTTCATCCGCTCCCACGGCGGGACCGCCGCAGCCGAACGGGTGGCCGGCGGAGACGCGGTGACGGTGCGCCTGGGCGGGGCGTGCAGCAACTGCGTCGCCGCCGATCACACCCTGCGGTTGCGCCTGATGGACGGTCTGCGCCGGCGCTGCCCGGACCTGGTCGAGGTGGAAGCCGCCGAGCCCGGCGCTGGAGGCGGCCTCACCCTCCGGCTGGGCCGTTAGCGGGCCGCGAAGAACTGCGCGGTCGTCTGGGAGGCGTCCAGGGCCGCCGGCCAGATGTGGCCGCCGCCATCGATGCGGACCAGCGCGACCTCGGTGGCGTCGGCGCACCCGCCGGCGGCCATCCGCTGGACCGGCCCGCCGGCCGCCAGTTCGGTGAACGGCCCCGGACAGCGGTCCAGCCCGCGCCACAACTCGGCCAGCGCAGGCGCCCCGAGAATGTCGCTCGGCCCGCCGCGACCCACCATCGGCCCGCCCTCGTAGGGCACGACGTTGTCGCCGGTGCCATGGATCAGCAGCATCGACACCGGCCTTGACGGCGCGCACGGCACACCGGCCCCCAGCGTTCCGGCCACCGGCGCGGCCGCGGCGATCAGGTCGGCGCGATCGCAGGCCAGCCGGGTGGCCATGAATCCGCCGGCCGACATACCGGTCACGAAGGCCCGGCCGGGCGGGATGGCGAAATCCCGGGACAGCCGCTCGATAAGCGCGGCGAGGAAGCCGACGTCGTCGATGCCCTGCCGGTCGGGAATCGAGGCGCCGCGGCCGTCGGCCCAGCTCAGGTCGACTCCGTCGGGGTAGGCCACCACGAAGCCGTACTGGTTGGCGACCGCGTTGAAGTTGGTGGCCGCGGCCTGCTGGGCGCCGTTCTGTCCGGAGCCGTGCAGGCTGACCACCAGGCCCGCGGGGTTGGTCAGTCCCGGCGGAACATGCAGCACGTAGGTCCGCGGCATACCACCGAAGGTCAGCACCCCCGGCGGGTCGACGGGGTTGGCCGAGGCCGGTGCGGTCCCCAGGACACCGGCCACCGCGGCACAGAGCGAGACGGCCAGGCGCGCGATCACGGAGCCGGTCACGGTCTCATTGTGCCTTCCCGCGCGAAGCCCTCGCGGGCGTGGGGGGTTTAACGCCAGCGAAGCGGCAGGCGGTCCCAGATCCTGGCCTCCCGGTACATTCGCTCCTTGTAGCGGCCGCCGCCGAAACCCGCCGGCAGTTCCCCCTAGATCGGGGTGTGGAAGTCGCGCACCTGGGCACCGGCGTTGTCGCCGTCGCAGGCACCGACGGGCCCCGGGACACAACAAGAAAAATCGGCAGTGTGGTGTTTCCCGCCTCTGAGCGACTCCCAGCGACTCGCTATCGAACGACGTCCAGCGAGTGGGTAGATCCCAGCGACTCGAGAACGGCGCCCCTAGGCGCTGCGCGCCCGCCTTCGCGCGACTCTGGGTCCGATCCGGACCCACGGCGGGGTCGCTCTCAGCCGCCGGAAGCCGCCGGAAGTCGCCGGAAGCCTCGTCGGGAGTCGTCGAAAGTCGTCGGAGGCCGCCGGCGGCAGCACGAAGTCGCTGAAAGTCGCCACAAGTCGCTCAGAGGCGGGCGATCCGGCATACCGCCCCCGCCGGCGAGAAGCCCGACCGGCTCAGCGGAATCGGCGCAACCGCAGGCTGTTGGCCACCACCAGGACTGAAGAGGCCGCCATCGCAGCCCCGGCGATCATCGGGTTCAGCAGGCCCAGCGCGGCCAGCGGGATCGCCGCGACGTTATAGCCGAAAGCCCAGAACAGGTTCTGCTTGATGGTCCGCAACGTCCGCGACGACAGCCGCAAGGCGGTCGGCACCGTGCGCAGGTCGCCGCGAACCAGGGTGATGTCCCCAGCCTCGATCGCGGCGTCGGTGCCGGTGCCCATCGCCATCCCGATGTCGGCGGCGGCCAGCGCCACCGAGTCGTTGACCCCGTCGCCGACCATGGCCACCCGCCGTCCGGCGGACTGCAGTCGGCGGATCGCATCGGCCTTCTGTGCGGGCAGCACCCCGGCGATGACGTCGGACCGCGCTATCCCGACCTCGGCGGCCACCCGCGCGGCCACCGCCGGGTTGTCGCCGGTCAGCAGCATCGGGGTGATTCCCATGGCCTTCAGCTCGGCGATCGCGGCGGCGCTGGTCGGTTTCACCGCGTCGGCCAGCCGGATCGTTCCGCGGCGCCGGCCGTCCCAGCTGACCGCCACCGTGGTGCGCCCGTCATCGGCGGCTGCCCGGGCGACCTCCACCTGGCTCCCATCGACCACACCGCGCACTCCGACACCGGGCTCGTTGACGAACTCAGTGACGGCCGGCACCGCCAGCCCGCGTCCGGTGGCCGCGGCGACGATCGCGGTGGCCACCGGATGTTCGGAGGCCGCCTCCACCGCCGCCGCCCGGACCAGTACCGCGGAGGCGTCCGAGCCCGGCTCGGCCTCGACGCCGGCCACGCTCATCACCCCGGTGGTCACGGTGCCGGTCTTGTCCAGCACGACCGTGTCGACGCCGGTGACGGTCTCGAGCACCTGCGGCCGCTTGATCAACACCCCCAACTGGGCGCCGCGCCCGGTGCCGACCAGGATCGCGGTCGGGGTGGCCAGGCCCAGCGCGCATGGGCAGGCGATGATCAGCACCGCCACCGACGCGGTGAAGGCCGCGGCGGCCGACCCGCCGGCGACCAGCCAGCCCGCCAGGGTCAGCGCCGAGATCGCCAGAACCGCGGGGACGAACACCGCCGAGACCCGGTCGGCGAGCCGTTGGATGGACGCCTTCCCGCTCTGCGCCTCGGCCACCATCCGGGCCATCCGGGCCAACTGGGTGTCCGGCCCCACCCGGTTGGCGCGCAGGACGATCCGCCCGTAGGTGTTGACCGATCCGCCGAGCACCTCGTCCCCGGCACGCACGTCGAGCGGAACCGGCTCGCCGGTCATCGCGGAGGTGTCCAGCGCCGAGGCGCCCTCGGTCACCACCCCGTCGGTGGCCACCCGCTCACCGGGGCGCACCACCACGTGGTCGCCGACCGCCAACTCGCCGACCGGGATCCGTATCTCGGCGCCGTCGCGCAGCACCGCGGCGTCCTTGGCGCCCAGCGACAGCAGGGCCCGCAACGCGGCGCCGGCGGAACGCTTGGCCCTCGCCTCGGCGTAGCGCCCGGCCAGCAGGAACACCGTGACCGCGGCGGCGACCTCGAAGTAGACGTGCCCGGCCGAACCGCCGACCACCACCGCGGCCGACCACAGATAGGCCGCCAGGGTGCCCAGTGACACCAGGGTGTCCATGGTCGTCGAGCCGTGCCGGGCACTGTTGAGCGCGGCCCGGTGGAACGGGGAGCCGCCCCAGAACACCACCGGCGTCGTCAGGGCCAGCATCAGCCACTGCCAGCCGGGGAAGTGCCACGGCGGCACCATCGACACCGCGACCACGGGAACCGCCAGCAGAGCCGCGACCACCAGCCGGGGCCGCAGAGCCTGCTCGGGGACCTCGTCATGGGAATGGCCGTGGGAATGCTCGTCATCCCCGGCCAGCACCGCGGCGTGGTAGCCGGTCGACTCGACGGCCGCAAGCAGATCCGCCGCACTGACCTCGGGCCGATGGTCGACGTGGGCCTGCTCCACGGCGAAGTTGACGGTGGCCGCCACACCGTCGAGTTTGTTCAAGCTGCGTTCGACCTTGGCGGCGCAGGACGCGCAGGTCATCCCGGTCAGCTTCAGCTCGGTCGTCGTCATGACCTCATGATACCCCTAGGGGGTATAGGTATCCAGGGCCTTTCTCCGGCGGCGGAGCAGCCCCGCCGCGCCGAGCACGGCCAGCACACCGGCCACGGTGGCCAACGCCCAGCACAGCAGCATCAGTGGCGGGTCGTACACCACCGAAACGGTGGCGGGCTGACCCTCGGTGACCGGTGCCACATCGACCGGGCTGCGCACGTGCAGCCAGCACAGCACCGCACCGGCCACACAGCCCGCGGCCAGCACCAGTTGGAGTACGTGGCGGGTCAGCGGAGCTCTCCCCCGGTCTCGATCAGCCGGGTCAGCTCGGCGCGCAGCTCGGCATGCCGGCGCGCCCAGGCCTGTGCGTTGCGGCCGTCGGTCAGCTTCAGCCCGATCGCGGTACAACCCTTGGGAATGCCGCTGACCTCGCCCAGCGTGCGCGCGGACTGCCAGGGCTCCAGCGGCTCGCCGGACTTCTCGCTCCTGGGCGGCTCGGGGTACACCGATGTGATCTCCCCGATCGGGGTGACCTCGGTGCCCTGGCGCAGTGCCTCCGGGGTCAGTTCGACACTGGTGTGCACCCTGGCGGCCTTGATCTGCAGCGCCAGGAACCCCGACACCACGACCAGGAAGAAGATCGGCACCGCGATGGTGAAACCCAGGCCTGAGCGGTGCTGGATGTACATCATCATCAAGCCGGAGACCGGTCCGGCCAGCAGCCAGAGCCAGCTGGAGCCCTGCTCGAAGAAAAGCCGCTCGGGATGATCACCCACCGCGCGGCTCCGGGCTCTCCGGGTTGTCCGGATACTCGGTGAACTGGGGCTCCTCGGGGAAGCCCGGGTAGCCGGGGTAGGCCCCGGCGAACCAGGCCGCGGTCGCAGGCCGGGCCAGCAGCAGGGCGCCGACGATGATCAGCGGCAGGCTCAGCAGCGTCAGGATGTGGGTGGCGGCCAGCACCGCACCGACCGCGGCGAGCACGACGATGGCGAATGCCAGGCTGATCGCGGCGCGCCGGGCGCGGACGTCGCGGCGCCGGGCCCGCCAGGCCAGCGCGGTCAGGGCGGCCCCGGCCAGAGCTGCCAGGATGCCGACCCCGCGGTAGAACAGCACCGCTTCACGGACCGCGCCGTCGGTGACGGTGGCGGGCGCGACCTGACGCAGCGAGGAGAAGTCCACCCACGCGGTGAACACCCCGCCGAGGATCAGCATGGCGCCGCCCGTGCTCAGCAGCAGGACGGCGAGTGTCACCGCGGCGGGACGGTCCTGGTCCTGGTCGTGCGTCATCCCAGCCAGCCCGCAGCCTCGGCTGCCCAGTAGCTCAGCACGATGTCGGCCCCCGCGCGGCGGATGCTGGTCAGCGACTCCAGCGCCGCGGCCCGGCCGTCAAGCCAACCGTTGGCGGCGGCGGCGCTGATCATCGCGTATTCGCCGGAGACCTGGTAGGCGGCCACCGGCACCGGCGAGATCTCGGCAACCGCGCTCACCACGTCAAGGTAAGCCATCGCCGGCTTGACCATCACGATGTCAGCACCTTCGTCCAGATCGAGCAGCACCTCGCGCAGCGCCTCCCGCGAGTTGCCGCTGTCCTGCTGGTAGGTGCGCCGGTCACCGCTCAGACTGGAGGCCACCGCCTCCCGGAACGGCCCGTAGAAGGCGGAGGCGAATTTGGCCGCGTAGGCCAGGATCACCACATCGGTGAATCCGGCGGCGTCCAGCCCGTCCCTGATCGCCCCCACCTGGCCGTCCATCATCCCGCTCGGAGAGACGACCTGGGCCCCCGACTCCGCCTGCGCGACGGCAAGTTTCACGTACTGGGCGGTGGTGGTGTCGTTGTCGACCCGGCCGCGGGCGTCGAGCAGACCGCAATGGCCGTGGTCGGTGAACTCGTCCAGGCAGGTGTCGGCCATCAGCACGGTGGACTCGCCGAGGTCTTTGCGGAGGTCGCGCAGGGCAACGTTGAGGATCCCGTCGGGGTTCACCCCGCATGAGCCGGTGGAGTCCTTGTCCTGCTCGCGGGGCACCCCGAAGAGCATCACCCCGCCGACCCCGGCGGCCACCGCGTCGGCGGCGGCGCGGCGCAGGGAGTCGCGGGTGTGCTGCACAACCCCCGGCATCGAGGTCACCGCCCGGGGTTCGGGGGCATCGGCGACGAACATCGGCAGCACCAGGTGGCGCGGCTCCAGCGAGGTCTGGGATACCAGGCGGCGCAGGGCCGGGGTCGAGCGCAGCCGTCTCGGACGCTGCCGGGGGAACATCGCGGGGCTACCGGCGACGGCTCTTCTTGCGCGGCGGCGGCAGCGCACCTTCGGCCCGCAACCGGGCGGCGTGCTCGGCCAGCGCCTCGACGAGCGGACCCACCGCCGCGGTCTCCGGCTGCACGTCCACCCGCAGGCCGAACTCGGCTGCGGTCTCGGCGGTCTTGGGGCCGATGCAGGCGACGATGGTGCGCGGGTGCGGCTTGCCGGCGATGCCGACCAGGTTGCGCACCGTCGAGCTGGAGGTGAAGCAGACGGCGTCGAAACCGCCGGTCTTGATCATTTCCCGGGTCTGCGCAGGCGGCGGGGCCGCCCGGACGGTCCGATAGGCGGTGACGTCCTCGATCTCCCAGCCACGCTCCCGCAGCCCCTCGGCCAGGGTCTCGGTGGCGATGTCGGCCCGCGGCAGCAGCACCCGGTTGACCGGGTCGAACACGTCGTCGTAGTCGGGGAACTCATCGAGCAGCCCGAGCGAGGACTGCTCACCGGATGGCACCAGTTCGGGGTTGATCCCGAACGCGCGGACCCGGTCGGCGGTGGACTCGCCCACGCAGGCGATCTTCACCCCGGAGAACGCCCGGGCGTCGAGGCCGAACTCGCCGAACTTCTCCCAGACCGCGCGCACCGCGTTGGTCGAGGTGAACACCACCCATTGGAACCGGCCGTCGACGAGGCCCTTGACCGCGCGTTCCATCTGCGCCGGGCTGCGCGGTGGCTCCACGGCGATGGTCGGCACCTCGATGGGCAGCGCGCCGTGGTCGACCAGGCGTGCGCTCATCTCCCCGGCCTGTTCCTTGGTGCGCGGCACGAGCACGGTCCACCCGTACAACGCGCGGCTCTCCCACCAGTTCAGCCGGGACCGGTTGGCCACCGTCCGGCCGAGGGTGACGACGAGCGGACCCGCCATCGGGCCTGCCGGGTCGTCATCGCCCAGGGCTCCGCGGTCGGTCAGCGCGGCGAGCGTGGACTCGACCGACTGCTGCCCGCAGGTGCTGCCCCGGGCGGTCACCACGCACGCGGTGTTCTCGGCGAGGCCGTAGTCGATGAGGGTGCGCGCGGCGTCGGGAAGGTGCGAGGCGGAGGCGGTGAGGATCAGCGGACCCGGCGCGGCGGCCAGCGCCGCCCAGTCGACCTCGCCGCGCACGTCGGCGACGGTGTGGGTGGATCCCAGCGGCAACCCCGCGTAGGTGGGCACCGCCACGCTGGCGGGCAGGCCCGGGACGATCTCGAACGGCAGGTGGCTGCGCGCCACGGTGTTGGCCTCGACGATCACCGAGTCCACCGACAGCGGGTCGCCGGCCACCAGACGGACCACATCGGATCCGCTCTTGGCCACCGCAGCCAGGGACTTGGCAACCTCGGCGGGCTCGCCGAGGGCCGGCCTGATGTCGGGACCCGCCGGTGAGCCCTCCGCAGTGCTCCCCGACGCCCCCGCGGGGGCCGGACCGGCCGCCGGGGGAAGGTCGACGCCGATCAGCTCGAGCACCGCCGGGGCGACGTCGGGGTCGATGAGCACCTGGGTGGCGTTGGCCAGCACCATGCGGGCCCGCGCCGTCAGCAGCCCGGGGTCGCCGGGACCGGCGCCGACGAAGCTAATCCGTCCCGGCTTGGTCTTCCGTCCTCTGCCGGTCGCCTGACCAGTCATCTTCACTCCTGCTCTCGCGCCATGACCTCGCGCGCACCGAGCTCGAAGAGCTCCGCAGCCACCGCGAGCCCAAGCTCTGCGGCCCGGCCGGGTGCTCCGATCCCGGACGCCCGGATCACGTCGGATCCGTCCGCCGCCGCCACGCACGCGCGCAGCGACAGCTCGTCGAAGACGTGACCATCGTCATCGATGGACTCGACCACTTCGGCGATCGCGCCCACCGGTGCGGAACAGCCCGCCTCCAGGTCGGCCAGCAGGACACGCTCGGCGGTGACCGCGGCGCGGGTGTCGGGGTCGTCCAACCGCCCCAACAGCGCCGCAAGCCCGGTGTCGCCCGATCGGCATTCCACCGCGAGCGCCCCCTGTGCCGGTGCCGGCAACATCTGCACCGGTTCGAGTGTCTCGGTGACGTCACCGAGGCGCCCCAGGCGGGCCAAACCCGCCCGGGCTACCACGATGGCGTCAAGATCACCGCTGCTTACCCTGTTCAACCTGGTGTCAAGGTTGCCTCGCAGGGGCCGGATTTCCAAACCGAGACCCAGTGCTCTAAGCTGCGCGGCCCGCCGCACCGAGGACGTTCCGATCACCGACCCCGTCGGCAGTTCGCCCAGCACCAGCCCGTCCCGGGCCACCAGGGCGTCGCGCGGATCCTGGCGTGGCGGCACGGCGGCGATGAGGAAGCGTTCGTCGGGCGCGGTCGGCAGGTCCTTGTAGGAGTGCACGGCCATGTCCACCCGGTGATCGGCGATGGCCTCGCGCAGTGCCGCGGTGAACACCCCGACCCCGATCTCGGCGACCGGGCGCGAGGAACGGTCGCCCTCGGTGGCGATGATCACCAGTTCAGCCGGTCGGCCCATGGCGATGATCTGGTCGCGGATCGTTGCGGCCTGGGTGGTGGCCAGCAGGCTGCCCCGAGTGCCGATCCGGATCACCGAATCGTCGCCGCCGGACAACCGCCCTACTCGGCGCCGGTCGGCAGGCCGCCGGGCTCCGACTCCGATGACGTTGCAGGCAAGGGCATTTCGCTGCCGGCGACCGCTTCAACAGCCCTGGGATTGAGCTCGAACAGTTCGCGCAACGCCTCGGCGTAGGCATCCCCGCCGGGCGCACCGGCCAGTTGCTTGACCCGCACCGTGGGCGCGTGCAGGAGTTTGTCGACCACCCGGCGCACGGTCCGGGCGACCTC
>Ga0180434_10007827_pt1 | contig 11952 bp, 4 predicted proteins | sample SS_ome_7_FD_132453 | JGI IMG/M metagenome (GOLD analysis project Ga0180434, IMG submission 132453) | Hypersaline lake sediment archaeal communities from the Salton Sea, California, USA - SS_1_D_2 metaG | ecosystem: Environmental > Aquatic > Non-marine Saline and Alkaline > Hypersaline > Sediment... | reverse complement strand
TGCGTGCTGGGGCCCGGCATTCGGTCCCCCTCCGGAGGGTCAGGGGATAGACGGACACATCTACGAAATGTTTCTTCTTGGAGGGCAAATGAGCCTCTCTTATCATGACCCATCCTGGCCGATGTCTCGACCAAATGTATCGGCCTGTCCCGGGACGGGCCTAAAGCGAGTGATTGGCAGACAACGCAGATAGCAGTAGATAAACCCTTGCGAGCAAATCGCCAGGCTTAATAGCCTTGCGATTACCCGCCGATCAAAACCGGGTCGCTGGTTCAAACCCAGCCCCCGCTACCATCTCAAGAGAAGTCCACCCGACCGGCTACAGGATTGATCAGCATGACGAGTTACGGTGCGAGGCTCGCAGGGACATCCGATTACAGAGTTCTGTATATTTATGCTTGGCTATTTATGTATACTAGTACTCAGGAAGGTGAGCTAAGACAGACCTGAGGGCGCAGCGGCGCTGTCGGGCCGAAAAGATGAGGGACGACTGGAAAAGGAGATACGCAATGGGAGACAAGGGCAAGAAGGATAAGAAAAAGCACCAGAGACAGGAGGCAGCAAAACAGAAGGAGAAGGCGAAAAGGAAGCTGGAGAAGCAGCCTAAAAGAACCCCGTGACAAGGAGTCCGGTGAGGTGTCCACCCGACCTCCACGGTGATCATTACCTCAGCGCAGTCGCCGGCAGCCCAGACGCCGTGTCCACCCCGCCTGTACGGTAATCATCGTCGTGTCCCTCGGACCGGCCGCTAAAGGCGTAAGGTGCGGCCTCCGCAGGCTCTTCGGCAAGACCGTCCATGTAGTTCATATCGTTGCAGCTAGCCTAATGAGTTAAGGGTTACCCATGTGCACCAGGACCCGGTGCTTTACGAGGCGGCGCTCCAGCGGAATCGCCCCATCCGGGACGCGCTTTCCATCAATCTCGGCCCATGCCACACCTCGCTCGCAGCCATCCGGGTTCTCGACCCGGATCTCGTAGACGGCTTCGCCGTGACGATAGCGCAGGCTGAAACCTTCCCACGATGCCGGGATCACAGGGTCGATCTCCAGGTGATCCCCCCGAACCTTGAGTCCCAGGATTTCCCCGACCCAGGCCTGGTACATCCACGAAGCGGCACCTGTATACCATGACCAACCCCCGTGGCCGACGCGCCCGGGCAGGAAATACACGTCGGCGGCGGCGACATAGGGCTCGATCCCGTAGCGCCAGACCGAGTCGGAATCGCGGGCGCGTTCAATTGGATTGAGCATACGGAGGATCCTGACTGCTCGCCCACCGGCCCCCCGACGCGCCAGGGCCATGGCGAACCAAACTGCGGCGTGGGTGTACTGGCCTCCGTTCTCCCGCACCCCCGGAGGGTAGGCCTCGATGTATCCGGGTGATGGCTCCGATTCTCTGAAGGGAGGTGCCAGAAGCAGCACCAGGCCTTCATCCCCGCGAACGAGATGGTCCCACACAGACTCCAGGGCCTCAGCCGCGCGATCCCTATCTGCGCCGTCCCGGCCGGCGCGGCCCCCAAGCCAGGCCCATGACTGAGGCAGGGAATCAATCTGCGCCTCATCATTGTTCGAAGAGCCGAGCGGCGTGCCATCATCAAAGATCGCCCGAAGATACCACTTGCCATCCCAGGCACTTCGCTCCATGCGCTGGAGCAGCGCCTTCCGCTCTTGCCTATAGGTCCGACCTAATCCGGGTTGCCCGACGAGGTCAGCCATCTCGCCCATACCGTCGAGCACACCGGCAAGGAACCACCCCAGCCATATGCTCTCGCCCTTGCCCATAGCACCGACCAGGTTCATACCGTCATTCCAGTCGCCCGTCCCCATGAGCGGCAACCCGTGCGGACCGAAGGCCAGACTGCGGGCCACTGCTCTCCGGCAGTGTTCAAAGATGGTCCCGCGCTCAAGCGCCGCCTTGGGTGTGGAGAAGGCCTCGCTCTCATCATCCTTGAGCCGGGGAGAATCCAGGAACGGGACTTCCCGGCTGAGGACATCGGAGTCACCGGTCACGCGGACGTACTCGGCGACTACGTAGGGCAACCACAAGAGATCATCGGAAATCCGCGATCGGAGCCCTGCGCCGCTCGGTGGATGCCACCAGTGCTGGACGTCCCCCTCACTGAACTGGCGGCTCGCGGCGATGAGGACGTGCTCCCGCGCAAGCTCAGGCCGGACGGCCAGCAAGGCCATGACGTCCTGCAATTGATCCCGGAAGCCGAAGGCACCGCCGGACTGGTAGAAAGCGGACCGCCCCCAGATGCGGCAGCTAAGGCTCTGGTAGAGGAGCCAACGGTTGATCAAAAAGTCGGTCGCAAGCTCGGGGGTGTGCACTTCGACCGTACCCAAGAGATCATCCCACCAGGCCTTGGTCAGGTCCAGGGCTTCGTCGACCGCCGCAACTTCGCGGTAGGTCTCCACCAGCCTATGGACTTCCTCCACGGATGCTGCCTGGCCCAGCATGCAGGTAATCTCAACTGTCTCGCCGGGACCCAGGTCAAGCGTCGTCTGCAATGCGGCACAGGGGTCCAGTCCAGCCCCCACCCGGCGCGAGAGTCTCGCCCGCTCCATCGCCGCCGGGTTCGCGCTTGAGCGATTCCGCCCGATAAAGGACGTCCGGTCGCCGGTATATGACTCGGCGGGGGCGGTCAAGGCCGCAAAGGCAATCCTGTTCCCATACTCGGCGTTATCGCTGTTCCGGGCCAAGACGGCCTGGACTTCATCGTCCCACGAAGTCGTGACTTGCATCTGCGATGTTTCGCGGTTCTCGCCCACGGTCCACTCCACATAGTAGGTCACCGAGAGCTTACGAGGCTCGGAGGAATCGTTCCTGAGCCTCAGTTTCTGGAGTTTTACCGGGTCTCCCCCCTTTTCATCTACGGGGACGAAGATCGTCACCACCTGTTCGAAACCGTTACTGTTGTGTTCGAATACGCTGTAGCCGGCCCCATGCCTCGTGCGATAGGCGGTCTCTTCTCGGATGGGAGACGGCGTGGGCGTCCAGTAGATGCCGGTCTCCTCGTCCCGGACGTAGAGCGCCTCCGACGGCGGATCTACGACGGGGTCGTTCGACCATTGGGTCAGGCGATTGCGCCGGCTGTTGCCGAACCATGTAAAGCCGGCCCCGGTTTCGCTCACCAAGGTTCCGAAGGTGGGGTTGGCGATCACGTTCACCCAGGGCGCAGGCGTACTGATGTCAGGCCCCAGGTAGATTACGTATTCACGCCCGTCCGGAGTAAAGCCGCCCAGACTGTTAAAGTAAGGCAGCTCCAGGAAGGGCAGCACGGGCGACGGCTCTCGCCTGGCTCGTTTCTTCGCCAGGGGTTCAGGCACCTCGGGCGGCGCGAGAGGCACGCTCAACTGCTGCGGAAATGTGCCGCGGGCGGATACCAGCACCAGGCTCGCCGCGGCCTTGAGGAGCGTCTGGTCTTCCTCGGGGATAAGGTCGGCGCTCCTGAGATAGACTCCGCCGGGCTTGTCGATCCCCGTATGCATCGAATGGGTCCGGATCAGGCCCTCCAGGCGCTCCTTCAATGGTTGTTCATAGCCGCCGGGCTCCTCGTTGAGGATCACAAGGTCGGCCACGAGGCCGTGTCTGCGCCAGTAGGCATGCGCCTCGAGCATCTGGCGCACCAGGGCGATGTCCCTGGCCTCCCCAATGGTGACCAGGGCAATCGGCATGTCGCCGGAGATGCCATAGGGCCATAACCCGGTTCGACCCTTGCGGTTCTCCTCTATGCATTCGGCTGAAGAGCGCATCAGAGGATTGGGATAGAGCAGGTAGCTTGCCAGACGCTGGAACCGGCGAGCTTCGTCGGGCTGGATGCGAAGCAGCCGCAGCTCGAGCTGGGCCGAGGCCCATGCGAAATCCATTCCGCGATCAACCGCATGGGCGTCTCCGTACTTGCCCGCGAGCCTGCAGGCCTCCTCGCGCGTCTCACCCGCGGCGAGAATGAGTGTGACCTGGACGCGCCGGGCCGGCTGCAACGTCACGCTCTGGCGCAGGCTCAGGATCGGATCAAGGACGAATCCCTGGCTATTTGTAAGTTTCTGGAAGACCCCCATAGGATTCGCAAGCGTCCGCCCCCTTCCTATGAAACGACGCCGGTCGGTCTCGAACTCGAAGGGCCCGGCTTCGGCCCCCTCAAGTGTCAGGCGGTGCGCGACATATATGGGGGGATCGGCTTCGCTGCGAGTCCGGCGATGCGCAAGCAGGACGCGCTCGCCGTCGACAGCTTCGGTTGCGATAAAAAGCTTGCTGAATGCCGGATGTTGGAGGTCCGCACCATGTGGGGCCATCGAGAGCTCGACGTAGCTCGTCAATTCCAGCCGGCGCGTGCGGATGGAACGGTTGACGAGAGTGATCCGCCGAATTTCAACGTCATCTTCCGGGGAGACCACCACTTCGGTCTCGCAGTGAATGCCGTCATCCGTCCGCCGAAACACGGCCCGGTCCAGGGCGAAACTGACCGAATAACTCTCAGCCTTGCCGCCCACGGGGTGATAGGCGTTGGACCAGACCCGGTCCGAACCGGCCTCGCGGATATAGCAGAAGGTCCCCCACCGGTCTTCGGTTCGGTCCGATCTCCATCGCGTGATCTCATGCGTCCCCCACCGGCTGTAACCACCGCCTGCGTTCGTGACCATGAGGGAATAGCGGCCGTTGGAGAGTATCTGGGTCTTGGGCGTACTGGTATGGGGTGTATCGAACTTGCTCACCGTGGGGGTTACTCCGCCCACGCTTGTAACCGAAGGCACCCTATCACGGGTTGAGATATGGTGGACCGGGGGAAGTACCGGGACGCGTTCCTGGAGCAGGGGCTCGACCGCGCGCACGCGAGGGTCGGCATGAAAACGGCGCTGTATGGCGTCGGCATGGATGAAGTTGGCAAGCGACAGGAAACTCATGCCTTGGTGATGAGCCATGTAGGCCCGGACTATCACCCCGCGTTCACCCTCGTGACCAGGCTGGCGGCTGAAATCAATGGCCTCGTAATAGCCATAGTCGTCAAGCAGCCCCAATTTCGCGAGTCGCTTCAGATTGCGCACGCCTTCTCGCGGGGCCAGGCGGAGCGCCAGCATCGTGGCGTACGGCGCTACGACGACCTCCTCCTCCAGGCCGCGCTTGAGGCCCAGATCAGGCACGCCGAAAGCCCTGTATTGATAGGTCTTGTTCGAGTCCAGATCGCCATAAGCCGACTCCGATATTCCCCAGGGCACGCCGCGTCTGCGACCGTAGCCTACCTGGATCGCCACGGCTTCTCTGGTCGCCTTATCCAGGAGCGAGTGGCCATAGGAGCGCTGGAAAACCAGCGGCATGAGATACTCGAACATGGTGCCGGTCCAGCTCAAGAGAACCCGACGGCGACCAACCGCACCATAGGGACGGCTCATGGAGAACCAATGTTCAACGGGGACATCGCCCCGGGCGATGGCGCCGAAACTCCCGAATCTAGCCTCGCTTGCGAAGAGATCATAGTAGGCGCTGTCTCTGCGACCTTCGGAGACGTTGTAGCCGACCGAAAAGAGCCGGCGCGGAGAATCATACAGGAAGCGCATGTTAATGGATTCGGAGAGCGCACGCACGTCCTTGATGAGGTCATGGCCGAGCGCTCCAATCTCGCCGGCCAGCCACCTCGACTCTGCGAAGGCTTCAATCAGGCGGTCAAGGTATTCGAACATAGGGCCTTTGCCCCGGGGAGTCGCATCCCGGATAGATTGGAAGACCTGCATGCAGGCGACCCGGCCGTTGACAAGATCAAGGAGCGAGGGCGCGCGATCAAGGCCCCGGCGCCGGGCGTCGACGGCGTCGGCACCCAGCGGGGCGATCTCCTCTTCGGACTTCTCAGCAAGGATTTCGATCCAGGTAAGGTAACGGTCCGCAAGCGCCGTCCAAGCCGAGACCTGGCTCGAGATCCCGCCGATCCAGTGGCCCGTCCCCGGCCGAGGGCGGGCGGCGTCACCTTGGGGCGCGTTGGCAGCTTCAAGCACCTCGGCAGTCTCGCCTACGCCGGCGGAAGGAGCGGACCTCCGCGCTTGCTGAGCCAGAGTCGTCACCATGCCCTCCAGGCGCCTTAAGACGCCGAGCGCGTCGGCAATCCCGGCGGGTGGGTCTTCCAGGGCGCGCAGCAAATCGTCGAGGAGGCGAATCTCCGGGCCGGCAGCGCCTTTCCCACCCGCGGCACCCTCTCTCACGGCGGTCTCTCTCAGAACTTCCGCGGCGTCCCGCAGACCTTCAAAAGCTCTCGAGTCCAGAAGGGGGGCACGAAAGACCTCTTCAAGTCCATGCTCCAGGCAAAACAAGGCACCCAACAGGTTTCCACTGTCAACGGTGGACACGTAGCGCGGCTCTAGGGGCGACAGGGTTTCGATGTCATACCAGTTGAGCAGATGGCCCTCATAGCGTTCCAGCTTGCCTACGGTCTCAAGTGTACGGGTGAGCTTATCGATCACACCGTCAACTGTAAGATATCCGAAGTCGTGCGCTCCGAGCGCGCTCACAACCCAGAGCCCGATGTTGGTCGGACTGGTACGCATTGCCAGTTGATTCCGATGGGAGACTTGGTAGTTGTCCGGTGGCAGGTACGCTGTATCGTCCCCCACGAATTCCGCGAAGTAGCCCCAGGTTCGCCGTGCAACCCGCCTCAGAAACCGCAGGTCCATCCCGGCGACCTCCAATTGCTCTTGCTTGGGCTCCGGTCGGCGGACCAAGAGCCAACCGATGAGCGGGGATGCGATCCACAAGGCGAGCCAGGGGCCGGCTGCCAAGAGACTCGATGGCCTCCAGCTCCCGACCGCCCACGCCATGGCGACGCTCAGGACGGCCCCAAGAGAGAGCAAGCCGATGAACATTCGAGTGCTCCTCGGTGAATTCCATTGAGTCACTTCCGCGGAGGTCCACTCGAGCAATTTGCGATGGCTGATGAGCCGGCGATACCCTACGCGTAGAATGGCGTCCAGCGCCAACCAAGCCTGATGCGGAAGAAGTGAAGCATCGACAATCCCCCTGACCAGGTCGTGCCCCACCTTAAAGAGGGAGAGACTCCTCAGCCCCCGGCGAGTAGTGGCCCTGGTAAAGGGCTCGACCAAAGGGGTAAAGATCATCTGCACGCCGACCACAATGAAGGACACCCAGGCCATGTGGGATGAGACGAGCCAGGAGGCGACAAGCAAGGTCAGGCTGGTCGCGGGCACCAGGCTACGGCGCAAGTTGTCGAAGATTTTCCAACGGTCGAAACAGGAGATCGGGTTCGGCCCGTGCCGCCCTCCGGGTCGGGGAACGCGCGGCAGGACCCACTCCGCGATCTGCCAATCACCTCGAATCCAACGATGCTGCCGGCTGCTGTAGCTCATGTAATCCTGCGGGAATTCATCATAGAGCTCTATATCGCTGGCGAGGCCCACTCGAACGTGCGCTCCCTCTATCAAGTCGTGGGAGAGCAGGTGCTCATCGGGGAAAGTGCCGGAAAGCACTCGGCTGAAGGTGCGGACCTCATAGATGCCTTTGCCGTGGTAGGAACCCTCGCCGGTGAGATCCTGATTGACGTCGGAGACGGCTCTGGTATATGGATCGATCCCTACGGGGTCGGAGAAGAGCCTGCTGAAAGGCGAGCCGCTCGTACTGGGCAGGGACGGACTCACGCGCGGCTGGATGATGGTCTTAGTACCGGCGAGAACCCTGCCCTTGCCATCGAGGCGCGGCCGATTGAGAGGGTGCGCCAGTGTCTCGATCATCCTTCGGGCGGTGCCGTGAGGCAGCTGGGTGTCGCTGTCCAGGGTGATGACAAACCTCACGTTGGAGAGTCTGTCGGGATCGCCGACATATACGAGGCGACCGGCATCATCAGGCCGCGTCCCATCGATCAGGTGGTTGAGTTCCTCCAGTTTTCCGCGCTTCCGCTCCCAGCCGATGAACTTGCGCTCGGACTCACTCCATCTTCGCTCCCGGTGGAAGAGGAAGAAACACCCGCCGCCGTCACCGCCGTACTTGCGGTTAAGTGCCTCCAGTCTCTCGATCGCCGTCCGCAGGAGAGGCTTGTCCTCATCACAGTGCTCCTGCAGTGAGTCCGTATAGTCTGTGAAGAGGCCGAAGACCAGATTCTCCTCTTTGTTGGCCAGGTACCGGACTTCGAGCTTATCCACCTCTGCCTTGACGGTCTCGGCGTCTACGAGCAGGATGGGCACGACGACCAGTGTTCGGCATGCGTCGGGAATCCCGGAGGTCTCGAAATCCATCTTCGGAAGAGTGCGTGGGGGAAGCAGTCGCGTCACGAGGTAATTCACGACCTCGAGCGAGAGCTGACTGGCGGGGACAATCAGGAACAGGGCCATGAGCAGCCGGACCCCCGGCGGCTGCCCTCGCAGCCCGAACAGCACCACCAGAGTCACCACCAGGGCCAGAGACAAGCCGAGCGCGAGGAAGTAAACAGGCGAATGGTGGCGATAAACCCACTGAAGAGCGCGCCGGCGCAACGTCTCCTTACAATGTAAGAGCCCTGCCAGGTCGGCCCTGGCAGCACCGACGAGATAATTCCCCACATGAGCCGCCGGCTCTTCTCCCGGCATCTTGCTCTCCGACGGGTTCGGGGACCCTTCGGCGGGTGCTTCGACGCCGCCCTCGCCGGCCCCATGGCGCGTGGCCTCGCCGGCAGAGCCGCCGCCCCTTTCCCGGGCCGACTGCGCGGCCAGGCGGACGGCGTGTCGCGCGACCTCGGGCTGGGGCACGCCGGATCCACGGGCGACCTCTTCAACCACACAGCGATACCGATCGCGCGTCTCGAAGTCCATCTTGGGATAGACCCCGGCCGGGTCCTGCCGAAGCACACCCTCAACGTGGCTCAACTCCTCAAAGACCTGTTTCCAGTCCAACAAGGCAAGTTGGCGCAAACTTGTGAACGCATTCCCGATCGATATCCGATCCCTTGTCTGTCGGGTCTGTTCACGCAAGGCAATATCGCTCAAGGATCTCCGGAATTTACGCTCAAGCCAGCTGCGGACCGGACCCGATGCGGCTTCCTCATCGTAAAGGTGATCGATCAGCTGGGAGGCAAAGTAGGGGCTGGGATCGGGCTGAGCCGTGGCGAGTTCGGCCAGAAAAGCGAAGAGCTGGCTGGGTTCGCACCGGTTGGCCATGATCAGTCTGTTTGCCCAGAAGTCGGCGTTCCTGCGCTCCCGGAGCTCGGCCAGGGCCCGTGTCGCGAGATTTTGAACGCTCTCGACTAGGGCAATGCGGAGCATCTGGGGCACGGCCCATAGCTCTCCTATCGACAGTTGTCCCACAGATTGATAGGCCCCGATAAACGCAAGAATGTTCTCCCTATCCAGGCGCAGGTCCGTATGGGAGACCAGTTCCACCGCGAGGCCGTAGATGCGCGGCAGGCCACGGTACGGCTCGTCCGAAAGTACAGGCAGCTCCCGGTAGAAACGTCGTGGGAGGTTCAGCTGGACCTCCCGTATGTTGCTTTCGATCACATATTCGTTATCGAGGAGCCATTCAGCAGTCGGGGGTATGCTCTGCCCCACCCGGCCCGCTTCGGCAAGGCTCAAACAAACCGGATGGATCCACCGGCCGGACCGTTCAAGCCGTTTCAGAAGCTCGATTGTCCGCCCGGGATTGGGATCCACTCTGTGTTTCGCGGCCGCATGCGGGGCGTACTCCTCGATCTGGGCCGTGGATAGCGGCATCGTGGGACCGGGGACATCCCAGGACGAATCATCGCCCTGGGGATGCAGGACGAACACTGCCGGCGGGATCTCCCCGCTTTCCCGGAGCATCGCCACCGGGAGTCGCAAGGCCCCGACCGGCACCTCGGCGATGATGGCGGTTTCCTCAGACACCAGCCAACGTCCGTGGTCTTCAAGAAGGCTCCGCGCTAAACCGTGCTTCGATCGGCGCATCCAAAGGACAGCAAAGACCGCACCGATCAGCCCCCCCACCAGGACCGGAACCAGGCTGGATGGCATTCCTGCAAGCATCGCGACCGGCCAATCGAAGATTGTGGATGCAACGCCGGCCAGGCCGCCACCGACGACGGCGGACAGTATCACCCAAAACACACGGCGACCGAGTGAGGGCTCCCACGTGCGTATGTCTCCATTGGCGCCCTTATAGATCAACGCGGCGCGACGGAAGCCTCGCTTTCCGAGCTCCCGGAGGGCCCGACGGGCTTCGTCGCGTACTGCGAAGTAGCCTACGAGAGTACCTTCTCTCAATATGGTTCTTTGATTCCCCACTTGGTCTGTGCTCCGAGAAACCACGATGGATTCACTGGAGTGAAATCCCGCCGTCCGCTACCGATCTCTCACCCCACAGCGGGACCGGATCGCCGCGCCAGTATACTGCGAAGCATACTGCGGAGCAAGCGGTTTGCGGATAATCAAGCGGCGGGCCTATTTCTGTGGCACCCCTCGATTACCTCAACGGCCCAGGGCTTTCAGGAAACCCGGTTACGTGACTCCGGCAGATGGACCGTCTGGGCTTTTGTCCTACCCTTGCCCCTTTTTGCCAGCCGGGCATAGACCCTTGCGGGCTCCACACGTGCCACCCTGACTTGAGATATGTCCGGATGATTCGGATTGATGAGGTAGTTCAAATCATGCGGGCTTACGGCTGAAGGTACGCGGAGCAGCAGTGTGCTACCCTTGCTCAGCCACTTGTCACCGATCTCTCTGAGCCTATCAGGCCCCGGACTGTCCGACCACCCTTTCGGTAGGTCTTTCTCCCGCACCCGGGTGAGGCTTGCCTTGTCCGGTACCTCAATCGTAATCAACCGCATATCCGATGGCAGGCGCGCAAGGTTGAGGTGAACGAGTTTTTCAAGAATCGCAAGAGCCGGGCTCCCCGCAGCGTAGATTACCGACCGGCCCCGCGAGTTCCACCTGCCTCCCGAGAGAGATGCTCCAAACCCGGACAGGTCCCTGGCCCGCCGCGGCTTGGCGCAACGGTAGATTTCCATTAGGAGAACACTCCGTACTCGATCCGGATAAGCTCGTTTCGAACCATCTCCACGCCGAATCTCGTATCCAGAAGCTCAACCGGCGCCCGGCCACCCAAACCCTTTGTCGGCTCTTTCAACCAACCCAGGAACTGCTCCCTGTCATCGAATACTTCCAGGCCGTAAGCCGCGAGTTCCGCCAGTTCCAAGATCTGCTCCGATACGTATGTCTTGAAGTACTGCCTGGCTTTGTACCGCTGTATCGTTCTTTCTGTAACCGGCAGAAATGCCGCCATTCGGGCGGTGGTGAACCCGAGCGCCTTTGCCAGGCGCGAGAGCGCGCTCTTGGGCACTCCCCTCTTGCTCAGCCCAACCAAGTCCATGGTGTTCCTGACCTTCCACCCCAGCACCTTTTCTCCACCCAGTACGTCCGCTATTCCGCAGGCATTAGCCATCTCTCACCTCGCGTTCATCACCCGGCATTGAGAGCCATAACGCATCGCTGGTTCTTACATTGAACATCACACCACGATGTTATAGACATATGTCGTACGTGTCAAGACAAATGTCCATACATCATCTCCGCCGCGGCTGCGCTTCACCGAATGGTAGTATTCACAACCGATAAGGATTTCGGGCTTAGCCCGGATTATTCATAAACTTCGTAGCGAGGCGCCGCAGTAGATGGCTTATGAATAATCCGGGCTGGGGCAGGGCATCTCCCGCCTCCGTTGCATAAGTGCTCGATATCCGGGACTAGCTCAACCCCAGCTCGCGGCCCAGGATCTTGGTAACGAACCGCTCCCCGAAGGTTTCGCCGGCCACCAGGTCCCGGATGCGGGCACGTGTTTCGGCTTCACACCCCAGGTTGCGGGCTGCCTTCATCGCATGGTTATAAGCAGCCCATACGTCCAGGCTCGTTATGTCGTAACCATAGCCCGCCACCAGCCACCTGAGCGCCGCAATGCCGGCCTCGACTGCGAATCGCGGCTCTTCTTCCTCCAGGTCCCGGGCCGCCCTGG
>Ga0180434_10007824_pt1 | contig 11954 bp, 7 predicted proteins | sample SS_ome_7_FD_132453 | JGI IMG/M metagenome (GOLD analysis project Ga0180434, IMG submission 132453) | Hypersaline lake sediment archaeal communities from the Salton Sea, California, USA - SS_1_D_2 metaG | ecosystem: Environmental > Aquatic > Non-marine Saline and Alkaline > Hypersaline > Sediment... | reverse complement strand
GGCCCCCGTCAATTCCTTTGAGTTTCACCCTTGCGAGCGTACTCCCCAGGCGGAGCACTTAATGCGTTAACTCCGGCACCGAGGGGATCGGCCCCCCCGACACCTAGTGCTCATCGTTTACAGCTGGGACTACCAGGGTATCTAATCCTGTTTGCTCCCCCAGCTTTCGTGCCTCAGCGTCAGTGTCTGCCCAGAAACTCGCCTTCGCAACCGGTGTTCTTCCTGATATCTACGCATTTCACCGCTACACCAGGAATTCCAGTTTCCTCTGCAGCACTCAAGGAGCGCAGTATCCGCGGCAGGCTATCAGTTGAGCCGATAGTTTTCACCACAGACTTGCGATCCCGCCTACGCACCCTTTACGCCCAGTGATTCCGGACAACGCTTGCTCCCCCCGTATTACCGCGGCTGCTGGCACGGAGTTAGCCGGAGCTTCTTCTGGGGGTACCGTCAGCTGCTGAGCAGGTTTCTTCCCCCCTGAAAGGAGTTTACACCCCGAAGGACTTCATCCTCCACGCGGCGTTGCTGCGTCAGGCTTTCGCCCATTGCGCAATATTCCCTACTGCTGCCTCCCGTAGGAGTCTGGGCCGTATCTCAGTCCCAGTGTGGCCGGTCACCCTCTCAGGTCGGCTACCCATCGTCAGCTTGGTGAGCCGTTACCTCACCAACTACCTAATAGGGCGCGAGCCCATCTTGAAGCGCCGGAGCTTTCACGACTGTGGGATGCCCCACTATCGCCATATGCGGTATTAGCCCTCCGTTGGGAAGGTTATCCCCCACTCCAAGGCAGGTTGCTCACGTGTTACTCACCCGTTCGCCACTCTACTAGGGATCCGAAGATCCCGTTCGCGTACGACTTGCATGTATAAGGCACGCCGCCAGCGTTCGTCCTGAGCCATGATCAAACTCTCCATGGGAAAAAACGTGTGACGCTCAGAACCCGGAGGCTCCTTGCGCCGACGTTCATGGAGTAGCAATCCTTGCTCCATCACGACGATCCGAAGATCGCGTGAGCAGGCAAGGTTCCATCTCAAAGCGATCGACGATCGCCCTGCGATTTCACCCTCGAACATGTCAAAGAACAATGTCCGCCCCGAAATCAGGGCGGACCAGTCAATCTAGGCCGCCCGGAGCTTTCGTCAACTCCCAAATCGCTCCGAACGCCCTTTTTTCAAAGGAAAATCGGATTTCCACCAAAATATGCTTCCCCCCGGCAGCGGGCAAGTGTTTCTCGTGCGTTTCCCGACTGTCACCGGCGGGTCAGTTCCGCTTTGCAGCCGCGACCAGTTCGTGGACCAGGTCGTCGTCCACGCCGTGCCCGACGGCTCTGATGACTCCCTCATGATCGAGGATGAAGACGGTCGGCCAGAGGTGAATCCCCCAGCGGGTGGCGATGGGGCCGCCGGTGGTGCCGCCATCGAAAAAGGAGGGCCAGGTGATGCCGTTGGCCTCGACTGCCGTGCGGTACACCTCAGGCGGGTCGGAATTCACGCCGAGGATGGTGAAGGGGTCGTTTCTGAGAGTGTCCACGAGCGACCGCTCGTGCGGGTACATGGCCCGGCAGGGCGGTCACCAGTCCCCCCAGAAATCGAGCACCACCACCTGGCCGAGATAGTCGCTGAGTTTCATCTCCTCACCGTCGACGTTCCGGCCGGTTATCTCGGGCGCCCGGTCGCCCACTTCGAGATCGGCCGGATCGTGCGGGTTCAATTCGGCTGCGGCGATCTCTCCGAAGGTGGTGCTGTTCCAGGGTTCGTCGGCATAGTCGGTGACGAGACCGGTCAGGAGCGCTTCCCGCCGCCCGGCCAGGTCTTCGGCGGCATTGTCGCGGGCTCCGGCATCGGCCAGGGCGTACATCGCTGCGGCCCGGACCCGGGCGTGGGGCGAGTTCTCGATCAGGGAATCGAACCGCTCCTGTAATTCCTCGGCCGGGAGGTAGTACCAGGAATCCGCCAGGTGGTAGATATGGGGCGAGCGCCCGTAGGCAGAGAAGATCGCGTCGAGCTTCTCCGTGACTGTGGGAGATCCGAACTCTTCCCGCAGATCGGCACTGCGGACCGTCTGCAGAATCCAGAGTTCAGCCTGCAGGCCTGCTTCGGTGCCCCGCCACTCCTGAGCGAGCTCGACATAATCAGGGTAGTATTTGCCCCGGATCTCTTCGTACTCGTACTCCCCGGTGTCGTAGTCGGCCCGGACCACGCTCCGGAGTTCTGCGAGGGCGACCAGCGCCGGCTCCTCCCGCGAGCACGCGGCGAGCAGGAACGGCGCGAACACGATGAGGACCATCCCGGGACAGCGGCCCGGGAGACATTTTCCGGTGATATTCACGATGAGGTTCCCTTTCCCCGACAGCTCACATCTGATGACAGCGAACGCCCACCGTACAGGAACAGTACAGGGTGTTCTACCGGGAAATGGCGGGATGGATTTTCCAGCCCCTCGCTATTACTGCGGGGAATAGTCCGGCAGTACCAGACGGTACTTCGTGATATGAGGCAGTCCTTCATCGTCCTCGAAATAGGCGATCACCATGTCGCCTTCTATATACGGTTCGGGGGTGAAGGAGAACCCGGTGGGCAGATCCACCTCACCGAGGAATTCGCCCTCACAGGTGAAGACATCGGCCCGCCAGGTATCGACCCAGAGGGGATTGCGGTACCAGTCCAGATTGCTGTTGGCCAGGGGATCCTCCACCCCGCCCTCGACCCGCCGGCCGGGCCCGACGCGCTGGACCCAGATCCGGCCGCTCCGGTCGGCGGTGAAAAAATCGAAGGGAGGTTTGTGCGCGGGAATCTGCTTGCCGTTCCACGCCCAGCCGGGCTGGGTGCCGCGCATGTTGGCCGTTTCGGCCCGTTCGTGCCAGAGGGCTTCCTCGGGAGCGACCGGAACGGGATCATAGTCCCGCTCGACGATGAACACCCGCCCATCGGGCCAGCGCACCTCGAAACGGTATTCCTCCGACACTCCGCCGATGATCTTGCGGTCGCGGCTGTACGTCCAGTGCGTCCCGGGCGAGAAGGGCACGTTGTTGACCGAGGTCCCATCTCCCCCCGGATCCTGGGCCACCAGCTGCCACTGCTGGAAATCCACTTCCGGTTCGGCCAGGGTGTCGCCGAGAGCGCCCTCGGGACCCCATGCGATCCGGCCGCCCCGCCAGTCCCAGACCTCGGTGTTCGGGCCGGCGTTGATGATCGCCGGAGTGTAGAGTGTGCCGTCATCGGCGAAGAACATCGGACTGCCCATCGACCAGCCGCCGAAAAGACGCCACTGGCCGACGTACTCACCCTGCGGGGTGAAGTACGGGATCCTGGCTCCCCGGCCGTCACGTACGTAGAGATTGCCGTCAGCCGGATTGATCGCCAGGCTTCGCGGCCGCAGGTATTCGCCCGGTCCTTCACCCTCCCGGCCGATATCCCACAAATGCTCCCCCTGCATGTCGTAGACGTGGATGATCGGAATCTGCTGATCGAGGATATAGATCCGCTCGCGATCGCATTCGATCGCCTGCACGTGGGCCAGCAGGTAGGCATCCCCCCGCCCGGGATCGCCGATTGATGCTTCCTCGACCAGGCGGGCTTCACCCCCCCAGAGGGAACCTGAGAGCGTTCGCACGGTCGTGGTATTCCCCTGCACCGTCCGGCGGTACTCCCACTCCCCCTCTATTCCCCCACCCCCGCCGGCACACCCGGCCGCAAGCAGGATCATTCCGGCCATCGCCCATGCGCGCATCGCTTCCACCCTTCCGACAATACCGTCAATACCGTACCCGGACCGGTACTCCACGCTCACCGGCCCTCCCTCCCGACAGGGCCGGCGGTGCCGGTTCGACCTATTGACTTGGATGCTCATCAGACAGACAGGGTTGAAACCGTACCGGCTTGTTCGTGGCTCAGGGCAGAACGATCCGGTATCGCTTGACGTACGGCACCCCGTCCTCATCGACAGAGCGGGCCACGACGGTGTCGTCGCGGATCCAGGATGCATCCCCGAGCTGCAGGTTCTCCGGCACCGCAATCGGCCCCAGGAATTCGCCTGCGGTCGTGAAGACCTCCCAGGAGGTCGTACTCCGCCAGCGCGGGTAGCGCCAGTAATCGGACGGATCATCAGCATGTTCGACACCGTCTTCGAGTTCGACACTGGGGCCGAGCCGACCGACCCAGATCCGATCGCTCAGATCGGCGATCAGCGAAGAATAGGGCGGTTTGTGCCCCGGAATATCGCGCCCGTTCCAGGCCCAGCCGGGGAAGTTCTGCTGGAACTGTTCGGTTATCCGTCGCCGCAGCCAGGTGGATTCCTCGCGACTGACCGGAATCCTGTCCCTCCAGTTCTTCTCAATGCGGGTAATGCGGCCGTCGGGCCAGCGTACCTCGAACCGGTAATCTTCACTGACACCGCCGACCATGGCGCCGGATGCTGTCATCGCCCACATGGCATCGGGAGCATAGGGTATGGTCGAGGCCGATTCGCTGTTTTCGGAACGGGCGATGACTCTCCACGGGGTATCATCGAAGTCGAAAACCGGAGCAGGGATGGTATCGAGTTCGGTTTGCTCGGGACCGAGCCGGCACATGCCCATCTGCCAGTCGTCGAGACTGCTCCCCGGGTTGAGCAGCTGCATGGTATAGAGTTCGCCGCTGCGGGTGGCAACCAGCGGGCGGGAGGTGCTGAAGGTGGAACTGATCGGCCAGTGGTCGAGGGGATCGCCATCGACGGTGTAGACATTGACCCGTCCGTTCTCGTGGTCACGGACGAAGAGCCGTCCGGTGGACGAATCGACCGCCAGACTGCGGGGTTCTCCGAACTCTCCCGGACCGCCCCCGCTCCGGCCGATGTTGAAGAGATGGTTTCCCTCCCAGTCGTAGACCCGCACGGTCGGAATCTGGGCGTCGAGAACATAGATGCGATCGCCGTACACCGCCATGCCGGAGATCTGGCCGAGCAGGTACTCGTCGGCCCCTTCGGCTGAACCGATTGAAGCTTCCTCGACGAGGCGGGCTTCGCCCTGCCAGACCGATCCCTGCAAGGTCCGTACGGTGGTCACGTTTGCGTCGGTTGCCGTCTCGGCCTCCCACCGGGCGGTCACATCCCCGGCGGGCCCACCTGAGGAACAGGCGGAAAGAACCATCACCGCCGCGATGAACAGCAGGGCACCGGAAAGCAGGATCCCGGTCCGGTTCACTCTAGTTTGTCTTCCGATCGATTCTCTCACGTGTTTCCCCCGTGCATTCCGGATGCCGATCTGGTACGTCGTGCGATTCCGGCCTCAGTCGTCGCGAACGAGACCGATGATCGCGATGAAAGATCATCGCGAACCACCACCTGCTCATATTACACGACCCACCAGAAGTACCGACTACATGGGGAAAATGCAGCCAGCGGGTACCCGGTGATGGAACCGTCAGGAACGGGCTTTCTGCCGACCGGTTTCTCGGGGTCATTCCCCTCGTTCTCCCGAAAGAACGAGTCGGTAGCGCTTCACGCGCGGCACGCCCTCGGCATCGGATGTCAGCGCGATGACGGTGTCACCGTCAATAAACGGCTCCGGATACGTTTCGAATCCCTCGGGGATATCGAGTGAACCCAGGAACCGGCCGTCGTGGTCGAACACATCGATGAAATGAGAATCATGCCAGCGCGGGCGGCTCCAGAACTCCCGCCGATCTTCGGGCATGGCCGGTGCTTCGGGATCCACGACCCCCGGCCCCGGCCTGATGACCCAGATGCGGCCATCGGCATCGGTCAGGAAGCCAGCGAAGGGTGGTTTGTGATGAGGCACCTCGGGTCCGTTCCAGGCCCAGCCCTCCTGCATGCCGCGCATGTTGGCCGTGGCCCGGGCCCGATGCCAGTCGCGTTCCCCGGCTTCGACCGGGATGCGTTCCCACTCCTTCTCGACTCTGATGATCCGGCCATCGGGAAAGAAGATGTCGAAGCGGTAGTCATCCGACACCCCGCCGACAAAGGTCATCAGCGGCGTCATGGCCCATTCTGCGGTCGGAGAGAAGGGGACGTTGTTGCTGATGAACTGGTTCTCGCCCCGGATCTCGATCCGCCACTCCTCGAAATCGAAGACCGGTGCGAGCAGGGTGTCGGCCCCGAAACCCTCGGGGGTCAGGATCGCCATGGCATCGCGGTAATCGAGGATGCTCTCCGCCCCCAGAACGGTTTTCCAGGTCGGGGACCAGAGTTCTCCGGCCGGCGTCGCGACCAGCTGGCGCGAGGTCATGTAACCCGACCGGATCGGCCAGGTATCGAGCGACTCACCTTCGGAACTGTAGACATTGAGGCGTCCCTCACTGCCGTCGCGCACGAAAATGCGGCCGTCGACCGGGTTGACCCGCACGCAGGTCGGGCTGCGCAGCTCACCGGGACCGCTCCCCTCCCGACCGACATTCATGATCCATCGGCCCTCCCGGTCATACACCCGAACGGCCGGAACCTGCCGGTCGAGGGCGAAGATCCAGCCGTCGTGGGCGGCGAGGCTGCCGATATCACCGAGCAGATAATTCTCATCTCCGTCGGTCTGACCGATCGAGGCTTCCTCGACCAGACGGGCCGCTCCCCCCCAGACCGAACCGCTGATGGTACGCACCGTCGTGACCGATCCATCGGTCGACGTCTCGGCGATCCACTCGCCGGTGCCTTGCGTCCCGCCCCCGGCGCAGGCGCAGAGACAGAGCAGGAGTACGCTCATGAGCATGCCGCGGGTCGGACGGATCGGGCAGTATGAGAACCGGGTTGACGGAGAGATCACGGTGGAAGCTCTGCAGATAACGGTCATGGAATCCGTCCTCCAGCGATCGGGTGTCAGCAATCGGCCGACTCGGCTATCGGCCTCTACTCTCTGCTTCAACGATCACGATTCCGGTTCGGACGAGATGACCAGGTGGAAGAGCTTGACGAACTGCACGCCTTCGTCTGTCTGACAGAGGGCCAGAACCCGATCGTCTTCGATATACGGTTCGGGAGAAGGCTCGAACCCCCCGGGGATCGCCACCCCCCCGAGGAAGCGTCCCTCGAGATCGAAGACATCGAAGAAGAAGGATTCTTCCCAGGCGGGATTGGCGTAGAACTCCGCTCGATCTTCAGGGTGGTCCTCACCCCCCTCCAGGTGCACACCCGGCCCCTGCCGGTGCACCCAGAGCCGGCCGCTGCGATCGGGAATGAAATCGGCGAAGGGCGGTTTGTAGCCCGGGATATCGCGCCCGTTCCAGGCCCAGCCGGGCAGGGTCGTGCGCAGATTGGCGGTGGCGCGATCGCGGTACCAGCGCGATTCGGCCGGTTCGACTCCTACCCGCTCCCAGTTCTTCTCCACGATTGTCCGGCTCCCGTCGGGATGGAAAAGATCGAAGCGGTACTCCTCGCTCACCCCGCCCACCACCGTACCGTCGGGACAGAGGGTCCAGATCTGCCGGGGTGCAAAAGGAACATTGTCGATATGCACACTGCCCTCGTCGTTGCGGGCTTCGATGATCCAGTCTTCGAAATCGTATTCCGGCGCCCAGATCGTATCGCCGATCGCGCCCTCGGGACCGGCGAGCATGTAGCCGCCGGTAAACAGCCCGGTGTCGAAATCGATCCGGATGGTGGTCGTGAAGACATCGCCGCCGGGAGTCATGACCAGGGGTGTGCCGGTCGTCATTCCCGAGAGCAGGGGCCAGCTGTCGATCGGAGCGCCCCCGGGGGTGTAACGGTTCAGGCGGCCCTGGTTGCCATCGCGCACGTATACGGTACCGTCGACCGGGCTGACAGCGATACTGCGCGGACGAACGTATTCCCCGGGACCGCCGCCCTCTCCGCCGATATTCTGCAGGAAAGTGCCTTCGGAATCGTACACCCGCACGGCCGGTACCTGGGTATCGAGCACGAAGATCCGGTCCCCGTGAATCCACAGACCTCCGACTGAGCCGAACATGTACTCGTCGGTCCCGTCCCTCACACCGATCGAGAGCAGTTCCTCGAGCCGGGCTTCTCCGTACCAGACCGAACCCGACAGCGTCCTGACCGTGCGCACGTTGCCATCGACCGTCTCTTCATATTGCCACTCCCCACCGGCGGTCTCTGAAGAAGAACAGCCGATCGAGAGAGCCAGAAGAAATCCCATACCGGCCAGCAGAGTCATGAAGGCGATGAATGAACGGATTTCCCGGTGGCGCTCCGTCATGGTTCCCGCTCCCCTGCTCTCGTATCGATCGATCCGGCCTTTTCGGATCCCTGTCATTCAGGATGGGTCTGGAGGGGCCGGCGTTGCACTGCACGCCCTGATCATCACCCTCCTGCGATATCAACGACTCCCAACGCCGGGTAGTTGGGGAAAATGACCGCTGCCGGGAATCAGGGTGACGAAGACAGCAGAGAAACCGCCCTGACAGTTACCTCACCGAGAGCTCAGGAGGCGGCGGGGGGGGGAGAAGACGTCCCGCTCACTCACCGGCCGAATCACTCACCGGCCTGATACGCAGGAAACGGCGTTTGCCGACCTTGATGACGTGCTCGCTGTCAGCCGGCACCTCGAACATCTGGTCGCTGATCCGCTCGCCGTCGAGCGAGACCGCTCCCTGATCGATCAACCGGCGGGCCTCGGAGGTGCTTGAGACCACATTCTGAGAGTTCAGCAGCTGAATGAGCTTCTCCGGACCGGCGATCGTCACCTCGGGCATGTCTTCAGGGAGTTCTTTCCCCACGATGACGGTGCGGAAGTGTTCTTCGGCGACCCGGGCGGCTTCGGAACCGTGGTACTGGGTGACGATGTCCCGGGCCAGGCGGGCCTTCAGATCGCGGGGATTGACCGATCGTTCACTGAGCTGGCGGTCGATCGAAGCGATCTCGGACGTCGGCACGTCGGTCAGCAGTTCGAACCAGGGGTGGATCAGTTCATCGGGGATCGACATGGTCTTGCCGTACATCTCTTCGGGAGGATCGAAGATGCCGACGTAATTGCCGAGACTCTTGCTCATCTTCTCAGTGCCGTCGGTACCGATGAGCAGCGGCAGGGTCATCACAACCTGCGGTTCGAGGCCGTATTCGCGCTGGATCTCGCGCCCGACCAGCAGGTTGAAGAGCTGGTCGGTCCCGCCGAGCTCGACATCGGCCTTGAGCGCCACCGAATCGTAGCCCTGAAAGAGCGGGTAGAGAAACTCGAGCATGCTGATCGGTTCCCCGCTTGAGTAACGCTGGCTGAAGTCATCGCGCTCGAGCAGGCGGGCCACGGTGTATTTGCTGGCCAGTTCGAGGATCCCGGCGCTCGTCATCGGCAGTGACCAGCGGCTGTTGAAATCGATGACAGTCTTCTCAGGATCGAGGATGGTGAAGATCTGCTCTTTATAGGTCTCGGCGTTGGCTTCGACTTCGGCCGGGGTCATCTGCGGGCGCTGTTCGTTACGGCCCGAGGGGTCGCCGATCAGGCCGGTGAAGTCCCCGATCAGAAAGACCACCGTGTGCCCGAGATCCTGGAACTGCTGCAGCTTGCGGATCGAAACAGTGTGCCCCAGGTGCAGATCGGGGGCGGTGGGATCGAAGCCTTCCTTGACGATGAGAGGAGTATCGGTCTGTCGCGAACGTTCCAGTTTGACCCGGAGTTCCTCTTCGGGGATCACCGCATCGGTACCGCGCAGCAGGATCTGGAGCTGTTCTTCGACGGGCGGAAACGGCATAACGGGTGACCTCCACCTTCTCTGGAACCCCGCCGTGCCGGGTGCACTGACGCCGGGATCCGGGGTGCCTGCGTTCGGCCTCAGGGAACCTTTGCTGAAGTCGTCGGTCAAGAGCATTATACAGATCAGGCGCGACTCATTACGGGAAAAGGGATCCGGCCATGACTCCACGGGAGAGTGGGAAGGACAGCCGCAACGGACCGGGGCGCTGGCTGCGCCAGGCGGGTGCGGCCTGCTGGAACTTCCTTCGTTACGACAATCTGAAGGACTGGCTTCCGCGGACCTGGAGCCGCCGGTTCCTCCTGCTGGTGGCAGGACTCAGCCTGGTAGCCGGGATCGCCGCCGGCTTCGTCCTCTATCTGCTCTCGCGTGACCTGCCGACCCCGACCCAGCTCAGCCGGATCGAACACCGTCTCGTCACGCGCATGTACGACACCAATGGCGAGACCCTGCAGGAGTTCTTCACCCAGCAGCGCGAACCCGTCACCCTCGACAAGATCCCCCGCCACCTGCGGGAGTGCCTCCTGGCAGTCGAGGACCGCGATTTTTACGATCACTGGGGGATTCACGTCAAGCGGTTCGCCGCCGCCATGGTCTCGAACGTGCTGAACCTGCGGATCGTCTCTGGCGCCAGCACCATCACCCAGCAGCTGGCCCGCAATCTCTTCGAGAACATCGGCCTGAAACAGACCATCACCCGCAAGATACGGGAACAGCTCACCGCCATCGCCCTGGAGCGCAATTACTCCAAGGACGAGATCCTGACGATGTTTCTCAATGAGGTCTATTTCGCCAACGGCGCATACGGCATCCAGCAGGCAGCGCGCAACTACTTCGACAAGGACGTGCTTGCTCTCGACCTGCTCGAATCAGCCTACCTGGTCGGCATCCTGCAGGGCCCCTACTACTACTTCAAGAACCCGGACGCCGCCCTGCGGCGGCGGAACCGCTCGCTGCAGTACATGGTTGACGCCGGCTACCTCGAACAGGCTGCGGCCGACACCCTTTTCGACAATCCGCTCGTTTTCGCCGAACGGGATGCAGAGGCGGCCGCCGCACCGTATTTCGTGGAGTGGATCCGACAGGACATGGAACGCAAGTACGGATCGGACCTGCTCTACCGCGACGGAGCCAGTATCGGCACCACCCTCGACCTGGGGATGCAGCGGCTGGCCGAAGAACATCTCTACCGCATGCTCGACGAGAAACAGGCGGGGTATGACGAGTGGATCATCGAGCCGGCCATCGCCGAGAGCCTGGCCAACGTGCCCGAGGGGACCGAACCCGACACCAGCTGGATCGCCGATTTCCGCGCCCGTTACACCCTGCAGGGCGCCTTCATCGCGATGGACCCGAAGAACGGCGATATCCTGGCCCTGGTCGGGGGGCGTGACTTCGCCACCACCAAGTTCAACAACGCCACCCAGGCTCACCGCCAGGCCGGCTCATCCTTCAAACCCTTCCTGTATACCGCCGCTCTCGATAACGGCTATACCCCGGCGACCCGGGTGATGAACCAGCCGATCACGATCGACCAGCCTGACGGCTCCCGCTGGACCCCCGAGAACTACTACGGGGAGTTCACCGAGCCCCTGCCCCTGCGCGAAGCCCTGCGCCGCTCGATCAACCTGGTGGCCGCCCGGCTGGTCATGGGCGGCGGGCTCGGACACCATGGCTCGATGAGCCCCACGATCCTGGTCAACTACGCCCGCATGTTCGGGATCGAGTCCCCCCTGCGCCCCTACCCTTCGCTGGCGATCGGCGCCAGCGAGGTGACCCTGCTCGAGATGGTCAGCGCCTTCACCGTCTTCTCGAACCTCGGAACCCGGGCCGAGCCGCGCATGGTCCGCTACGTGCGCGACCGCTTCGGGCGCGAGATCGAGGCGCCCCAGGTCCGCCTGCGGCAGGTCATCGAACCCGAACTGGCCTATCTGGTAGTGGATATGATGAAGGGGGTGCTCGAACCGGGAGGTACGGCCGGCCTGGCCCGCAGTTACTACACCGTGACCGTCCCCGCGGCGGGCAAGACGGGCACGACGAACGAGTGGAGCGATGCCTGGTTCCTCGGCTACACCCCTCACATTGTGGCCGGGGTGTGGATCGGCGTGCCCGCCCGGATCTCGACGCGCGTTCCGGGGGGCCGGGCGCGGACCGGCCTGCCCGATCCTTCAGGGGCCGTCATGGCGATGCCGGTCTGGGCCCGGTTCATCAGGGACCTCTATAACGATGAGGAACGGGCTCTGCCTCAGGATGACTGGCAGCGGCCGCCGGGGATCGTGGAAGTGGAACTGTGCAGTTCGAGTT
>Ga0180434_10007821_pt1 | contig 11957 bp, 14 predicted proteins | sample SS_ome_7_FD_132453 | JGI IMG/M metagenome (GOLD analysis project Ga0180434, IMG submission 132453) | Hypersaline lake sediment archaeal communities from the Salton Sea, California, USA - SS_1_D_2 metaG | ecosystem: Environmental > Aquatic > Non-marine Saline and Alkaline > Hypersaline >... | reverse complement strand
CTTTACTCATCGGACGCCTCCTTTCTCTCGTGCCGGTTTTCAGAGGCCGGCAGGTTGGGTTGGTTACCTAATTATTCGGAGGTGTCCGATCTTTATCATTCCAGCCCCCCACATACACATTTACTTGCATAGGCTAACCTTTTGTGTATGTGGGGGGCTGACCCCATCTTTAAAAGGGTTTTTTGACTTGTCTATTTAAACATAGAAGAGAAGGTATTCCATACATCGTAGGCTGCATAGTAAAAGGAGGCGTATAGATGGTCGAGGATAAAACGGTTGATGGCGATGAAAAGGAGCAGAAGAAACATAAGCATCTCACGGAGAGGGATTGGGATAATTGGATAGAGGTCGGGTCGGCTGTCCTGATGTCGCTGGCCATAATCGCCTCGGCCTGGTGTGCCTACCAGGCGGCGCGCTGGAGCGGGGTCCAATCCATAGAGTTCAGCGAGGCGGCGGCAAACAGAAATAAATCGATGATATTCGCCAGTTTGGCCGGCACCCAGATCGAGATCGATGCCACCGTGTTCATGGACTACGCATCGTTATACTTGCAGGAGAACATAGCTCAGGAACAGCTAGATAAATTCGAGGAGAGGTTTTTCACCGACCGCCTCGAGGTCGCCATGGAGGCCTGGCTGGCCACAGGCCCACTGGAGAATCCCGATGCCCCGAGAAATCCCTTCGAGATGGACGCATATCAAAACAGCAATCTGGCCATCGCCGAGGCCACTTTTAACCTCGCTGAAATGGATTCAAACGCGGCAAAGGAAGCAAACCAACAATCGGACAACTACGTAATGCTAACCGTGCTCTTCGCCGCCGTACTCTTCTTTGCGGGCGTCTCCACCAAGCTCAAGATCCGGTGGATCAAGATATCTATCCTGATCTTAGGCATTATAATCTTCTATGCCACAGCCCTTACCCTGTCCTTCCAGGCTGTCCACTGAGCAAGAGTATGAGATTTGATGCCTGACCCCACTTCAGGGGGTTATACCGCGGAGCTGGTTGAGAACCTTGGAGATCTTGTAAGTAGGGCAGATGTCTCTTTTCCAGGTCTCCTTTGAATAGAGCACGCACTTGCTGCAGCAGAAATAGTACAAGCCCGCCTCGAAAGCCAACAATGTAAACAGATATAAGGTCAGAACACGTTTATTTCCCCAGGCCGCCGCGATGGGAAGCATCGCCATCAAAGACATGGAGCCTCCCTCGGCGATGATGCCCGAGGCATCCAGAGTGCGGTCGGGCTGCGGCTTGAAGAATAGGGCCGCGTATTTCCCGCCATAGCAGAAATCGCAGGGTTTGCCATAGCATTCACAGCGGGCACATATGAGATATTTACACAGGGTAGCCCAGACCAGGAGGCCTCCCAGCCACAGGGGGAACCAGCGCCTGCGGAAGCGATTCACCACATAGCCTCCATAGAGCACAAAGCCTGCTCCCAGGGCCATCAGGACCGCCTGTTCCCGGGGATCGGCCGAAGGATATTCGTCCATCATCTCCTCCTTTTGCACCGTTTTGCACCATTTTGGTGTCTGACACCGATATGGTGCGTTTGCACCGTTTGGGTGCCTGACACCGATATGGTGCATTTGTGAAAAACCGCTGAAAGTATCGCCAGTGCGGGTTCTGTTAACTTCTAAGTGACCGCACTCTCTCCACTATCTCAGGGAGGATCTCGCCGGTCCTTCCCATTATGCTTATATCCACGATGGATGGAAAACATATCTCGTTGGCGTTTATCTCTATGAGCTTGGCATCCACCCTCTTGGCGTGACCGGGCAGGGAGGCCGCCGGCCAGACCACCCCGGAGGTCCCCAGGATCAAGAAGACGTCCGCCTTCTGCGATTCGTAGATGGCCTCCGGCAGGTCCTGAACCGGCTCGCCGAATCCCACCACGTCCAACCTGCTGATCCCCCCGCAGTAGCAGCGGGTCATGAGCTGTATGATCCCCGGCAGATCATTGTTGCGCATCAGCTCCACCATCTCCCAGCCCATGGCGAACAGCTCATCGCGCTTGAGATACATCTTGGCGCCGCAGGACAGGCAGGCCAGCCGGTACACGTTGCCGTGCACCTCGATGACGCTGGTGTTTCCCGCCTCGGAATGGAGGTTATCTATGTTCTGGGTGATCACCGTCTTGAGTATCCCCATCTTCTCCAGCTCTCCCAGGGCCAGGTGCCCCGGGTTGGGGTGGGCCTTCTCCAACACCTTGACCATCTCGGAGATGAAATCGACCGCAGCCGCGGGAATGTTGCCGCTGAGCAGGGAGCCGAAGATGTCCCCTCCCCCCAAATCGTCGGCGTCATAGCGATCCCAGAGCCCCCCGGGGTCACGGAAGGTGGGGATCCCGCTTTCCGCTGATACTCCCGATCCCGAGAAGGCCACCAGGTTCTCGGCCTGGCTGATAAGGTTGGCCGCCTCCAGGATAGATATCTCGTCAGTCATCTCAACCACCGTTCAAACGCATTCTCCAAGAATGAGTCCAAGCTAGCCATTATGCCTATCATAAGGTAATGTGTGAGATGTGTCAGGTACATGCGTCAACTGCCATCTTCATCAATAATGACGATAACCCATTTGCGTCAGCAAGAAATAGCCATCATAAAATCGATTGATAGTCCGATATATTCTATGTTGGAATTCTGATACATTAATCCCGAAGGGCTTCATTTTTTAACGTTGTAACAAGGGGAGATGAGCGTGGCTTACGGGTACCATGCTTCTGTCTCCGAAAGGCGGAAGTTCGACCTCCATTATGATCGCTTGGGCGATGCGACACAGAAGGCCCTGCAGTCCCTCGGTTGGAATCACCAGGCTGTATCGCCCTACCAATTCAATGTGAGTTTCGGTATGAGCCTCTTCTCCTACGGTGAAAACATGTATATCTCGATTTATAATGATGGCATTATCGATATCAGCAGCATATCTAAAGGCTCAAATGTTTACTTCGATTTCGGAAAGAACCGCAGAAATATAGTCAACTTTTTCAGACAACTGGATAAGGAATTGGGGCTGGCAAAAGAAGGGCCAGCTGAAAAGAAAGGGAGCAAGGAACATGGGTTTGGAAGAAGTGTACTTGGAAGCAAGACGGGTGAGCCAGAGGACGGCGAGTTAATAGAGCGTTAAGGAGGTTGGCATGGCGGTAGGACTTCCAGCCAAAGCACAGGAGGCGCGCAGGTTCAACATACACCACGACCAGTTAAGAAATGCCACGGCGCAAGCTTTGCAGGCCCTGGGCTGGAGATTCAGCGAGTCCCCATACCATCAGTTCAACGTCGCGATAGGAATGAGCCTGTTATCCTGGGGAGAGCATGTGGTCATTAACATTTACCAGGACGGCACCGTCAGTGTCTATAGTGAAGGCGCAATGGCCTTTCAATGGCTGGATTGGGGAAAGAACAGAAAGAACATCATGCGGTTCTTCAACCAGCTAGCGGCGATCCTGACCCCCCAGGCACCCGGTCAGCCGGGCTAAACGTAAGCGCTTTTTATATCTCCTGGGAGATCTCCTCCGTGAAGGTGGGGTTGCCCCTGTCCCTCATTATCAATGTCGCCCTGGGAGGCCTCCGCTGCTGCGTGAACTCGTGGATTAGCGCCCTGTCTTTTAAGTCGACAGGAAGCGGCGTCCAGTGGGTTACATGGCCGTCGCTTAACTCCCAGCGGTACTCCACCTCCCTGGTGCTGAAGGAATGCGGTATCAGCTCGTAGCTGCCGCTCCCGAGTTGGCGGCATTGCAGGTGGGGGTTGAGGGCGGGCCGGCCTTCATCCACAACGTTGCTGTAGTCGATAGCCCCGCTATCCTCGACCTTGACCACCCTTATTATCCCCTTGCCCACTTCCTGGTTGGAGCCCGAGGCGACGGCCTCCGTCACCACCACATCCATGCCCTCCACCGCTTTGAGGGGGAGCCGGTTGAAATCCCATATCACCCTGCCCAGTTGGCTCTCGTTCAGATCGTGAACGTGTCCCGCGAAATCGGCGAGTACGGCGCGGCGGCCCTGCAGGCTGCGGGCGATGCGCTGGTAATCCTCCGGCGTAAAGGACACGTAGGCCATCAGCCTGATGTTGTTCAACAGATCCTCCGGGACCCGCGGCAGCCGGGAGAGCTCCCCCGACAGGGGATGGTGGGAGAGAATGATGACCGGCTCCGCCTCCCATCTATCCAGGTGCCGCTCCAACCACTCCCGCGTTTCCTCGTAGAAGACCCCTATTTCGCTTACGCCCTCGTCCTCCTCCAGGCGTCGTTCCCGGTTCACGCAGTCCAGCGCGATAAAATGTATTCCCTCCGCATCGAAGGCATAGTTGATAAGGGGCGTTCCCAGGACCTCCCGGCTATCCATCTCCCAGTTCTTTACGACCTCGCTCGACCTCAGAGACTCCAGCCTCTGCCAGAAGACGTTCAGGAAGGACTCGACTCCGATGGGGGCGCCGGAATTCTCGTACCTGGTATAAGGCCAGACATCGTGGTTGCCCAGGAGGGGGATGTAGGGCACATCCAGGCCGCCCAAGATCTCCCTTGCCTTCAGGAACTCGCAGCCCTCGGCGCTGTCGGTCAGGTCACCCAACACCGCCGCGAACATGATAGGGCAGTCGGGCTCGTCCTTGTGGGCGTTGATCCAATCCACCGCCCGGCGCAGACGGCGGGTGAGGAAATATTCCTCGCCCTCCCCCCTCCTTCCATCCAACTCCCATCCTTTCTTGCCGTAATCGGGCAGAAAGCAGCCTATATGGAAATCGGTGATGAGGGCAAAGGACCACTGCATATCGATCATTCGATCCAGTGGATGGGTGGGAAGTTACCCTCCACCGTGCGACGGAAGCGCACGGCGGGGTAGCCCACGTGCAGGATGCCGAGGATGCTCTTCCCTTTTAGAATGTCCAGTATGCGGCGGGCTCGCCGGCTTCTGGACAGGGCCATCTTCGCCCCCCCGTTGATGAAGGAGCCCAGCCCCAGGGTCTGAGCGGTGAGGATCATGTTGTATATGGCGTATTGGGCGCTGGCAAGAGCGTGGCCGATAGTGGGATTGGCGATGACCAGGATCATCACCGGAGCGCCGTGAAAGACCTCCCGGCTGCCGTACAGGGTGTGCTCTATCTTCACCTTGTCCGTGTCCAGCATTGCGGGAGTGAGCTTCTTGAGCGAATTGAACACCCAGGCGGACTTAAAGAATAGTCTATAAATCCATGCCACGAAGTCCAGGCATATCTCCTCCAGCTCATCCAGGGTCTTCCTGTCAGTGATCACGATGAGCTCGAAATCGTACACGTTGGTGGGCGCCAGCTTGGAGGCCCTGCAGATCATCTTCAGCTTCTCCTTCTCCACCGGCTGCTCGGTGTACCTGCGGGTGGTGCGGCGCGCCTTGAGCAGCTCGAGCAGGCTGGCATGGTCCGGCAGCCAATCCTCCTCTATCTCCCTGGATTCCACTCCATCCCAGCTCAAAGCCCCCTCCGGACAGACGGCTATGCACTGGCAGCAGGTGCTGCATAGGGGGTAGTCGATCTCAAGCCTCTCATCCTTAAGGGACATGCACTCGGTATGGCAGATATCGACGCATTTGCCGCACTGCGTACATCTTTCGAGGTCGATTACTATCATCTACAAACCTCCAGTAGTCATTATCATCTTAATGCTTGCTTTTCCCAATCCTTGTCCCGTGATTATTATAGTTATTCGGTATAAGGGGTAGGTAGCCTGCCCGCAATCTAAGTTGGTGGATTAACCTGCCCTCTTATCCTAAGTCGTGATGATTTAAAGAGGAGGATTAATGGGGGTTATAGAATAATAATCCGAGTTTTTTGCTTATGCTATTTATCTAGTACCGGGGGAAGGAGAGAAGAATGAAGCCAATCATGCGAAAGAAATGGGGAATCGTCATCGTGATGTCTCTTATACTGATGCTGATGAGCTTGACCCTCATAATCGGTTGCAGCGACAGCGATGACACTACGCAGCCGTCGGAGGAAGTTGAGAAGCCTCAAGAGACAGAAGACGCCGAGCCTTCCGAGCCTTCAAACACCCCTGATGAGGCAGTGGATGCCTACTTGGATAAGGAGGGCATGGACGAATCGAAGGTAGAACTAACTGAGAAGCTAAGCGAGGAAGATCCAACTTGGGCGATATACACCGGCACGGATGATGTAGGTGACAGCCTGACTATTATCCTCCATGTCGAGGATGGAGAATGGACGGTGGTTGAAGCCGGCTCCTCTTTCCCGGAATGGCCACCCGATATCCCTGGTGCTCCAGACGATCTTTTTGAATAGTCAATAAACCAGGGAACATATTATAAATATAACCTTCAGCTGAATTGAGCTGCAGATTGTTCTAACAAGCTGCGATTAAGAAAACCCAGCATTAAATCCCCTGGGATTTAAGATAAGAAAAGGGGGATGCAGCAATAACCCCTCCCGACGATGGGATATCGGTTATAATATGCAAAGTGAAAACCCGGCACAGTCACTAAAGGGGGATAAAGATGTTAGAGACCCTGTCTATCCTAGCCGCCTACGTGGAATATGAAGCCGAGTTTCCCGTCTGGGCTGTATTCCCGATAATCATAGCCTCCATCGGTTTCTATATCCTAGCTGCGTGGCTGCTCTACAGGATAGGAAAGAAGCTGGGCTACGAGAACAGCTGGTTCGCCTGGATACCCTTCCTGAACATCTACATGATGGTGGATCTGAGCTACAAGGAGACGGGTACCTGGTTCATCATAATCCTCATCTTCATGTTCTGCTGCGGTCTTGTATCGACGGTGATGCTGATCATCTGTTGGATGGATATCGCCGAGAGGTGCGGTAAGGAGAGCTGGTGGGGCATTTTGATGATCATCCCCATCGTCAATTTCGTCATCATGTATATCCTGGGTACCGGGCCGGCACCGCCGCAGCAGCCCCCCTACGGGACCGGTGGTGGATACGGAGGATATCAGCCTCCGCCGCAGCAGGCATACCCTCAGCAGCCGCAGGCATACCCGCAGCAGCCGCCGCAGCAGGGGTACCCACAACAGCCACCGCCGCAGCAGCCGCCGCCGCCGCCGCCTCCGCAGCAGTAAAGGCTGAGATGGGCGATATGGCCATCGACGCGGGCGAGAGCGGGCCGCAAATCTCTCGCATCGAGCTCACCTCGCTTTTCGTACCCTTCCGTGAAGGGGTGAGGCAGGTCATGCAGTCCAGCACGGGCGGCCTGGGTATGGCCATTCCCGCACAGGAACCCTGGACGGGCGGGGATTTCGTCATCTGCAAGCTGGTGGCCGACGACGGCACGGAGGGCCTGGGGGAGGCTTTCGTCTGGCTCCCGGAGACGGGAGTCCTTCCCGAGCAGATAATATCGGTCATCCGCAAGGCTCTATATAAATACGTGCTGGGGGAGAGCCCTTTTAATATAGAGGACATCAATCGGCGTATGGACATGAATGTAGCCCGCAATGAGGTGGCCAAGGGTCTGCTGGATATAGCCTGCTACGACCTGATGGGGCGCTTGAGCGGCAAACCGGTCAGCGAACTCATAGGGGGGCGCCAGCTGGATGAGATTCCCCTGGCGGCTCTCATCCCGCTCACGGATATCGAGGAGATGATCAACCTGGCAAAAGGTTTCTATGAGAGCGGTTTTGGCACCCTGCGCGTTAAGCTCGGCGGCGGACTGGCGGATGACGTAGAGATCATCGAGGAGATCCGCGCCGCGCTGGGCGACGATGTCCGGCTGCGGGTGGATTACAACCAGGCCTATGAACCGGAGGAGGCGGTCCGCTGTATCAAGGCCATCGAGCGCTTCGCGATAGACTGTGCGGAACAGCCGGTGGCCGCCAATGATTACCCGGGCATGTCATGGGTGCAGAAGAGGGTCAATACGCCGCTTATGGCCCACGAGGGATGTTTCTCGCTAACGGATATCGAGGCCCTGGTCGAGCTGGGAGCCATAGGGGTGGTGGGCATCAACGCCGAGAGGCCGGGCGGGATCACTAAGGCCCTGCAAGCCATCGAATTCGCCAGGGATATGGGAATGGGCGTGGTGATCCACAACCAGACCCTGGGTATAGCCTCCGCGGCCCAGCTCCACCTCGCCGCGGCCAGGCACTCATCCCTCGGCCATGACGTGGAGCTTTTCGGACACGTCATGTTCGAGGAGGACCTCATCATCGACTCCATCGATTACCAGGGGGGTACAGCCACCGTGCCCGATAGCCCGGGGCTGGGGGTGAGATTGGACAAGAAGGCCCTGAAGAAATACGCGGAAGGGCCGACGGTGGTCATCTAACCCCACCAATATAATTCTCTGCATGGCAGGGGGAGGAAAGACGTGGACGAAGACGGGCAGCTGTATTTCGGCGGTGATATCTATACCGTTGACGACGCCCGGCCCACGGCCGAGGCGGTGGCGGTGAGGGAGGGGGAGATCGTCGCCGTCGGGCCTGAGTCCGAATGCCGGGCAGCCCTGGGGGATTCCTTCCAACCCATCGACCTGGCTGGCCGCGCCCTGCTCCCCGGTTTCATCGATACCCATATCCATCCCCTGCTCATGGTGTACTTCGAGATGAACGTGGACCTGCACGGCATAAGCTCGATGCAGGGATTGAAGGAGAAGCTGCGAGCCTCGGCCTCCTCTGCCTCGCCCGGCGCCTGGGTGGTGGGACTGCAGTTCGACGAGCAGTCCCTGGACGAGCCCAGGTTTCCCACCCGCCACGACCTGGACGAGGTCTCCCCTGACATCCCCGTAGTGGTGGTGAAGCACGACGGGCACACGGTTATCGGCAGCACTGCTGCCATCGAGGCCTGCGGGGTCTCCGCCTCCACCCCCGATCCCGAGGGAGGTCTTATCGACCGTGAGTCCGACGGCTATCCCGCCGGGCCCTTTCGCGAAGAGGCCTCCAACATCTTAAAAGACAACATCCCCATCCCCGACATGCAGGCCTTCATGCAGGGCGCCGAATCCTCCTTCGCCAGGCTGGCCGCCAGCGGCATCACCTCTGCCGGCGCCGTCATGCAGACGGGGGAGGAGGGGCCGGCTGGGGCCCAGGGCGCCTTCGAGATCCCCCTCATGCAGGTACTGTTGGACCAGATACCTGTAAACCTATACGGCATCCTGGTCACCGCCGACATGGACAAGGTTAACGAAGCTCGACAGACCCCACTGCACCAGGAGGAAGTCGGGGCCGGGCACAGGATAGGGGCGATCAAGATATTCTCCGATGGGACCTTCGGCTCCTGCACGGCTTATATGGAGGAACCCTACACCGATCAGCCGGACAAGCGGGGTTTTCTCACCACCTCCAGCGAGGAGATCTACCGCCGCATGGTCCTGGCCCACCAGGCCGGTCTGCAGGTGGCCGTTCACGCCATCGGGGACGCCGCCAATCGCACCTGCGTGGAGCTATTCGACCGCTTGCTGCGGGAGTACCCGGGCAAGGACCGCCGCCACCGCCTGGAACACGCCTCCCAGCTCAGCCGGGAACTCATCTCGGAGATAGCGCGGCTGGGACTGGTGGTATCTACCCAACCCATGTACATAGATTCCGAGAAGCACTGGCTGCACCAGAGGTTGGGCAGGGACCGGACCAGGTGGACCTATCCCTTCCGTTCCCTGGTGGAGGCGGGGGTGAAAGTAGCCGGCGCTTCCGATGGCCCCATCGAGTCGGTGGATGTGCTCCATGCCATCCACTGCTGCGTCACCCGGGAGGGCTTCGAGCCCCAGCAGTGCATCACCGCCACCCAGGCGATACGCGCCTACACCCTGGACGCCGCCTATGCCCAGTTCGAGGACGGGGTCAAGGGGAGCATAAGCCCCGGCAAACGGGCAGACCTTGTGATTTTAAGCGCGAATCCGGCATCCGTTCCTCCACAAGAGATCATGGGCATAGAGGTGGAGATGACCGTGGCGGGCGGGAAGATCATCTATAGCAAGAACGGTTAATCCTCCCATCCGGTGATCCTGTCCGCCCTGATGATCCCGGCCCCCTTGCAGAAATCGCAGGTGGCCCTGGGCTGGTCCGGATCCCTTGTGGCGACCGTGCCCTCTCCATCGCAGTTGGGGCAGGCGTAGGCCTCGATTCTCATCGCCCGCCCCATGGCCTTCTCGCTCATGGCCCTGAACTCATCCTGTTTTAACTGGTGCAACCTATCCTCCAGGGGCTCTGCCCTGCGTTGGTAATCCTCAGTCATTCTTCCCAGTTCGTCTTCCAGCTTCGATATCTCTCTGCGTATCTCCTCCAGCTCCCCTTCCATCCTCTTCTCCCTCCTGTTCTCCCTGAACTTGGATTCCACGACCAGAAACAGAATGACTATAATGAACAGACCGAGAATCCATATAGGCCACAGATCGTTCATCTTCTTAAAACCTTCCCGCGAACCAGGCGTTTTTCTCATCCACCTCAAAAAGCATCTCTATCATTTCAGCTTACGTCAAGTGCCGTTGTCCGATTGCCCTTTTGTTATACTATTCAAAAGTCGAAGGGGCTTCGAGGACGGCGGCCGATAACCTTTTTAATCCGGGAGGGTAATATGGAATGTCAATGCGCTGAATGCGCAGAGTACGAGGGGCCCAATCCGGCTATGATGGCCTTGAGGTTGTCCGTTTTCGGCGCCCAGGCAATGGTGGCGCTGGCGGGCATGGTCAAGGAGCAAAGCTGGAAGGCACTGGGCGCCTGGTTCGCGGCCATCGCCTTCTTTCTCACCCTGCCGCGCTACCTCATATGCTGCAGGTGTGAGGGATATGGCAAGAAGTGTTACCCCCTGTATCTGGGCAGATTGACCTCCCTGTATCTGCCCAAGGTGGATGACAAGGAAGTGAGCCCGGTGGGAGCTGGGCTGGAGCTCCTGACCCTGAACCTGATGAGCAATCTGCCGGTATTGGGCATGAAAAACGATAAGAAGCTGCGCAATATCTATATCTTGCTGGCCAACGTGACCATGGCGCTGCAGTTCTATCACGCCTGCCGCCACTGCGCCCGCTATGCAACCGACTGGAGAAGGGACTGCCTGTCGGCCCGGGCGGCCAGGCTGGTCTTCTCCATCGAGCGGGAGGACTGACCCTAACTGAGTTATGTAAAGTGACTGCCCTGTCTATATATATATAAGGATGAAACATGATAGAGATAAGGAAGGCAGCGGCCGAGGACGAACAGGACATGGTCCGGTTGATCCTGGAGCTGGGACGAACAGTAGGCTACGAGGAGAAGATCCCGGAAATGGACTATCAATCCTGGCTGAAGACCTTCAGGGACATGCTGGCCTCGCCGCAGTGGACATTCCTCCTGGCCCAGGAGGGAGAGAAAGCGGTGGGGCTGCTGGTGTTCTTCATAAGGCCCACCCTGACTACCGGGAGGAACCGGGCCAAGATAGGCGCGCTGGTGGTTACCGAAGAGGTGCGGGGAAAGGGTGTAGGGCATCTGCTGATAGAGGAGGCCCGAGAGGAGGCCCGCGCCCTGGACTGCTCCAGCCTGGATACCTCCACGGAGATAGATAACCATAAAGCCATCGCTTTCTACGAGAAGCTCGGTTTCAAACAAGAACACGTTTACCTCGAACTCAAGATCTAAAACGCACCGTTTGGGTGTCTGACACCGATATGGTGCGTTTGCACCGTTTGGGTGTCAGACACCGATATGGTGCGTTTTACGTCTCGCTGGTTATGCTATGATGCGGGAAAATCGCTGGAGGAGGTGGGGTCATGTACAAGTGGGACGCCGAGGACTACAGGGGTTCATCATCGCAGCAGAAGAAATGGGGACGGGAGCTCCTGGCCAAGCTCCATCTCGACGGTTATGAGAGGGTATTGGATATCGGATGCGGCGATGGCAAACTGACCGCCGAGATCGCCGAGCGTCTGTCGAACGGTTCGGCGATGGGCGTCGATAACTCTAAGGAAATGATCCGCCTGGCTTCCGAGACCTATCCCCCCGTCGCCTTTCCCAAGCTGTCCTGGAGGGTAGTGGACGCCAGAGAACTTGATTTCGAGGGGG
>Ga0180434_10007820_pt1 | contig 11959 bp, 12 predicted proteins | sample SS_ome_7_FD_132453 | JGI IMG/M metagenome (GOLD analysis project Ga0180434, IMG submission 132453) | Hypersaline lake sediment archaeal communities from the Salton Sea, California, USA - SS_1_D_2 metaG | ecosystem: Environmental > Aquatic > Non-marine Saline and Alkaline > Hypersaline >... | reverse complement strand
TGCCGGCGCCGGCGCAGCCGGCCGCCAGGGCCGAGCCGACCATCCAGGCGCCGGTGCCCAGAAATGCGCGGCGGGACAGCCCGTGGCCGTGATAATGGGCGGGACAACGGGAGGTGAGCATTGCGTGTCTCCTGTTTGCTGAGAGCGGTTCCGCGAACATTCTACACCAGAAAGGGGGCACGTTTCAATCCTTCACGGCAGCGCGATGTCCGGTCCCTGGCACAGGGTGGCGGGCAAGACTGCCCACCGCGCCATCCCTGGCTCGTTGCGAAAAGCCGTTGATTTCATCGTCGGAGCGGCTATAATCCAGCGTCATGCGGTTCGGGAGGGTGGTGGCCCCTAGCCGGGGTTTCGCCGCGGCGTCCCGGCCGGAAGCCAATGACTCATCGGCACGGCACCGCCAAAGCGACGGGCGCACCGGAACACGGCGCGGTCCGACGGGCGGCGTCGGGATGGGACGTATTCAACTCGGTAGATGAAGGACGGGTCGGGGCGTAGCTCAGTTTGGAAGAGCGCTGCGTTCGGGACGCAGAGGTCGCTGGCTCAAATCCAGTCGCCCCGACCAAACTGGACAAGTTCGGTTCGAACTTGTCCAGTTTGGTAGAGCAGGCGAGCAGAGGAACAGGTGAACAGTAGAAAAGAGAAAAAACCAACACAGCGGATGAAAAATTGCCGATGGCCGAACAAGCGGCTCGCCTGCGGTCTCCTGCTCATCTGTTCTACTGTTCAGAGGATGTGCTGATGACCTTCATGTTTGAGAACTTGGACGTGTACCAGAAGGCCGTAGATTTCGCGGATCGGGTTCTCGAATTTACCGAAGGCTTCCCCCGGGGTTATGGATTCCTCGCAGATCAACTAAATCGAGCCGCATTGTCAATCGCGACGAATCTGGCAGAAGGTAATGGCCGCTTCACCAAGGCCGACCGCAAGAACTTCTTTATCGTCGCTCGGGGTTCTGCCCAGGAATGCATACCCTTGCTGGAAGTGGCTCGAAGAAGAAAGCTCTTGGACAAAGAGAAACAAGCTGCGCTCAGAGATGACCTGAACACCATTGCCAGAATGATCAGTGGCTTGATCAACGGACTGAAGAAGCGGAAAACATGAAGTTGACACCGGGCAAGAAGGCCCAGCGCACCGCCAAGTGGGCCCGCATCATGACCAAGTGGTTGGTCACTTACAGTCGGCACATGGGCGCCAAATGGAATCTCGTGGATTTCTGTGGAAAGGCAAAGGCCGAGTTTCGCGGCACCGTCGACTTGCTCGCCATTCGGAAGGACAACAGCAAGCCTTCGGTTGCCGGTCTGAAGCGGGGAGACCTTTTCGAAATCATTCTGATCCAAAGCAAAGGAGGTAGTTCACCACGTCCCACGGCTCAGGATATTGCCCGGCTTCACAAGGTCGCGAAGCACTATAAGGCAAAGACCATTGACCTCGCCGAATGGCGACGCAGGGAAATGCTCGATCTGTTTGTCCTTAAAGGAACACGGTGGTCTCCAACTCATCCAAGAGAAGTTTTCGGGTGACCGCGAACTTCCCGTCATCACGTCATGCGATGGAACGTTTCATGAGGGTTTCGATGGCAAACAGATGCGATTCCGGAGTCTCCAAGAACATCTGGAGATAGGGTATGATGACCTCGGCCGCCGGTTCGAAGTTCCGGCAGTCGCCCCGACCATTCGGGCTCCGCCGATGGCGGAGCCCGAATGGTAGAGCGGTAGAGCAGGCAAAAGGAGAAGGTAGACACGGCACAAACCCGTTGATACGCTGGCAGACGGAATGACGAGAGCCGCATCTCTACCGCGGTTTCCTCTTTCTACTTTCTGCCGGGGGAAAAGTGCCATAGCCCTCGCCTTCGAGAAATACGCTGTCTACCGGAAGCCCTCACCTTCGCTGCCGGGGCCAGTGGTTCCCCGCGGATACGACTTCTCGGCCGATCCGTTGACCCGGGCGCTCCGGGTCGGCGGAAGCCGGTTGCATGCGCCCCCCTCGCCGCGGTATCCTTGAGCCGCACGTCCGGGTCGAGGGAAGGGGCCGAAGCCATGGAAGAGACCGAAGCCCTCCGCAGCGAACTCGAACACTACAAGGCCGAACGCGAACGCATCCGCGACATCGTCGGGCAGATTGGCGGCAAGACGACGAAGCGGCGGGACTTAGCCATCAACATGGTCTTCCTGGGCCTGGTCATCGGGGCGTTCGGGTTCGATTTGACGCGGTCGCTGGCCGACTGGAAGATCTCGTTTCTCCCCCAGCACATTCTGCTGGAGATTGCGGTCCTGCTCGTCTCGCTGAAGATCATCTGGATGATCCACACCCAGGCCAAGGTCAGCCATTTCCAGTTCTGGATCCTGTCGAGCATCGAGTTTCAGATCAACATGCTCACCCGCCGGATGACGGACCTGGAGGACGCCGCCCGCAAGGCCGGCCCCTCCGCCGACAAAGACACCGCCCACGAGACCGGGGGCGCCTGACCCATTGGCGTTTCGGCCCCGGGCCTGGGCGGGCGCCCTTTCCCCGCTTCCCCTGCGTGCTTATACTTGCCGGGAGGAACCTGTTGCACAAAGCCCCGGCGCCCACTGCACAAGTCCCCGGTGCCTGCGTGTCGTGGCGTTTCTAGGTTCTGTCTGACGAATCCGTCGTCGGCCCGAGGCCGAGCGAGGCGGCCGCAGGCAAGGAGGGCGAAGCAGGCAGCCCGTCTCTGGGCTGTCAATGCAGCCCGACGCCGCCTGCGGTCGCCGCAGCCGGCCGAAGCCAGATCGGATTCGTCAGACAGAACCTAGGCCGCTACGCCCGATGCGGGCGATGCCGCGGCGGCCTGGGAAGGCTGCCGCGCGGTTCGTGCAACAGGCTCGGAGGTAGAATCGATGCGACACGCGGCCCCCGCCCCCCGCGCGGCGTTGCTCGCAGGCCTGGCCGCCTGCACCGTTCTGGCCGCGGGCGGGTGCCGGCCCGACGAGGAAGGAGGCGCCATGCCCGCGCCGTCCGACGCCAACCGCCCGCCGGCCGAGGCGCAACCGAAGGCGCCGCTGCCCGCGCCGGACGCCGACGCCGAGGCCGACCGTCCCGAATCCACCGCCGTCGCCACCTTCGCCGCCGGATGCTTCTGGGGCGTCGAGGCCACCTTCCGCCGCCTCCCCGGCGTCTTCGATACGATAGTCGGCTACACCGGCGGCCACACGGCCAACCCCACTTACAAAGAGGTCTGCACCGGCACGACCGGCCACGCCGAGGCCGTCCGCGTCACCTACGACCCTCGTCGGGTGGCCTACGAGGCGCTGCTGGAGGTCTTCTGGAACAGTCACGATCCCACCACGCCGGACCGGCAGGGGCCGGACGTGGGCTCGCAGTACCGGTCGGCGATTTTCTATCACGGTCCCGAGCAGGAGGCGGCGGCGCGGGAATCGAAGGCCCTCCTGCGCGCCTCCGGCCGGTGGGGCGAGCGGCCCATCGTGACCGAGATCGACCCCGCCGGCCCGTTCTGGCGGGCCGAGGAATACCACCAACGGTACCTGGAGAAGCGCGGCGAGGCCGGCGGTCCTTGACACCCGCGCCCCCCCGCCGGATAATCCTTTGTGCCGGTTTGCGGAGGCCGGATTCGGTCCGGCCTGTCAGGAGGCCCGCTATGCGGTTCATCGTCAACCTTATCTACGACCCGGAATACGAGGGCTACGTGGCCGACGTGCCGGAACTGCCCGGCTGCATGACCCAGGGCAAAACCGTCGAAGCCGCCATCGACAGCGTCCGAGAGGCCATCGCGCTGTATCTGGAAACCTCGCCCGATGCACGGAACCGGGCCGATGCCACTCCCGCGGCCCTGACCACCACCGTGGAGGTTTAGCGTGGGCCGACTGGCGGGCATCTCCGGTCGCGAGGCCGTCGCCGCCTTCCGCCGGGCCGGCTGGGACCTGGCCCGACAGAAAGGCAGCCACGCCATTCTGACCAGGGCGGGACGGCCCAACCTCGTGACCGCTCGGTCGCCCCCTTCCTGCTTCGCAGCCAAATCCGGCGGGCAGGTATGACGGAAGAGGACTTCTTGAACCTCCTGAAATAGGTTTGCTCCCCCATGCGGGCCCGGGCGGCCGCGCGCTCGGTCGCGACTCGGCGCGGCCGCCTCGTTCTTGACACCCGCGCGCCGCCGCCGCATAATCGCCACATAACGCCGTCCGATTCGCGTCCCCTGTACGGAGGTCTGCCATGAGGTGTCGCCTTCCCTTCGCGCTACCCGCCGTCCTTGCCGTGTGCGCCGCCTTGGCCCTCGTCGGCTGCGAGAAGTCCGAGCGGTTGATGGAGTTCCCGATGCGCGACTACAACCGCCCCCTGCCGCCCGGGGCCCAGGCGCTGCGGAAGATCACCGACCCGGCCCGCATCCCGGACTTCACGCGGGCCTCGGCCCAGCGGCACCGGCTCGTCGAGGCCATCGACCGCAGCCTCCATTACCTGGCCAAGCCGTCCAGCCACGACCATTATCCGTGCTGCGGCATCCCGCACGCGCGGGTGGTGGCGAGCCTGGAGGCGTTCCGCGACCTGCTGGCGGCGAACCTTCCGCCCGAGCGGATGAACGCCGCCATCCGCCATCGGTTCGACGTCTATGAATCCGTCGGGTGCGACATGAGGGGCACCGTGCTGGCCACCTGCTACTACACGCCCATCTTCGAGGGCTCGCTCCAACCCACCGCCGCCTGCCGCTGGCCGCTGTACGCCAAGCCGGCCAACCTCGAAAAGCAGCCGGACGGCAATCCCCGGCGCCCCTGGCCTGACCGCCGGACCCTCGAATCATCCGACATGCTGAAGGGCCTGGAACTGGTGTACCTGGCGGACCCGTTCGAGGCCTACGTCGCCCAGGTCCAGGGATCGGTCAAGGTCCGCCTGCCGGACGGCAGCCTCCGCACCTACGGGTACACCGCCAACAACGGGCACGAGTACGAGAGCATCCGGGCGATGCTCGTGGAGGACGGAAAGATCGGCCGGTACGCCGGCCTGCCGGAGATGATCGACTACTTCGACGCCCACCCCCGCCAGGTCCGGCCGTACACGTGGCGTAACCCGCGGTACGTCTTCTTCGCGCCCATCGAGGACGGCCGGCCGCGCGGATGCCTCAACGAGCCGGTCACCACCGGCCGGACCGTCGCCACGGACAAGGAGATCTTCCCGCCGGCCGCCCTGGGATTCCTGGTCACCAAACTGCCGGTGGTGCGACACGGCCAGATCGTGACGGCGCCGTACCGCGGGTTCGTCCTGGACCAGGACGCCGGCGGCGCCATCCGGGCGCCCGGCCGGTGCGACCTCTACCTGGGCGTCGGTGACGAGGCGGGCCAGCTCGCCGGCCGGGCCAAGAACGAGGGCCGGCTCTACTACCTCTTCGTCAAGACCGCCGAGGCGCCCGCGGGCGCCCTGCGGACCACCGACGCCGGCAGCCGCTAGAGCGTTTTTGCTCGCACAGTAGCGCGGCGGGTGCCCACACCCGCCGCGCAGGCGCGCCGGGTGCCACTGGCGGCTTGGCCGCCAGTGCCCGTCGGCGCGGGGGATGCGAAGTCCCGCCGCGCAAGACCCTCGGGAGACCGTCCGTCGGCCGAGGCCGCCGGCCCGCGCCGCCATTTATCTAACCGGTTGCATACGACCCCTCCGGGGCCTTATGGTGACATAAGGTTTCGGAGGGTGCGATGCTGGCGTTCGCCTACGAATCGATCCCGTCCCTGATCCTGCTGTTCGGCGGGCTGGTGGTGGCGGCGATGCTGCTGCGGGCGGGGATGGACCGCCTGGGCATCCCGCCGCTGGTCGCCTTCCTGGCGGTGGGCGTCGCCCTCAGGGCTGCCGACGCGGAGTGGGGCCTTCTGACAGCCCACTCGGGTGAGATCTTCAAGGTGCTCGGCCGGCTGGGCGTCATCTGTCTGCTGTTCCGGGCAGGGCTGGAGAGCGACCTGCCGGGCCTTCTCGGCCAACTTCGCCGGGCCTCCGTCCTGTGGGTCGGCAACCTGCTCGTCAGCGCCTTCGTCGGGTTTGCGGCCGCCTACTGGTGGCTGGACCTCGGCTTTCTGGCGAGCCTGTTCGTGGCGTCGGCCTTGACGGCCACCAGCGTGGGTGTGACGGTGGCGGTCTGGCACGGCGCCGGCCGGCTGCGGTCCCGCACCGGCCAGTTGCTGGTCGACGTGGCGGAACTCGACGACATCAGCGGCGTGATGCTCCTGGCGATCCTGATGGCCGTGGCTCCCACCCTTCGCGGCGACCTCTCGGCCGGGGTTCTGCCTGAAGTGGCCGAGACGCTCGCCTGGGTCCTCGTGAAACTGCTCGCCTTCGGGGCCGTCTGCTTCCTCTTCTCCCGGTTCGCCGAGAAGCGGCTGACGGGGTTCTTCCAGCGGTTCGAGCGGCCGCCCGACCCGATGCTGACGGTGGCGGGCATGGCATTCGTCCTGGCGGCGGTGGCGGGGATGCTCGGGTTTTCGGTGGCCATCGGGGCGTTCTTTGCCGGCCTCGCCTTCAGCCGCGACCCCCGGGCCGTCCGCATGGAGGCCTCCTTCGATGCCGTCTACGACCTGCTCGTCCCGTTCTTCTTCATCGGCATCGGCCTGGCGATGGACCCGTCGGCGATGGGCGGGGCGGCCCCCGCAGCCCTCGTGCTGCTGGCGGCGGCGGTCGTGGGGAAGGTGCTCGCCAACAGCGGCATGAGTCTGCCCATGGTGGGAACACGAGCGGCCGTCCTGCTCGGCATCAGCATGGTGCCGCGGGCCGAGATCGCCATGATCATCATGGACCGCGGCCGGGCGATGGGGGACTGGGCCGTCTCGGCCGAGACGTTCGGCGGGATGGTCGTCGTCTCGGCCGTCACGTGTCTCGGCGTGCCGCTCGTCCTCCGGCCGCTGCTCTGCCGGTGGATCGACGCGCCGCCCAAGTGTACCCGCCGTAGCCCGAAGGGCGGAGGCGGGGCCGGCGGCTAATTGCTGCCGTATGCCGGGGACCTTGCGTGGCCGGGGGCCTCGCCGGTATCGTAAAGCCGACCACACGTCCACGCGGAGGGCACGTGCCATGGCAAAGAACCCCGACGCCGATCCCCTGGCCGCGTACCTGGCTAAGCGCGACTTCTCCCGGACGCCCGAACCCAGCGGCAAGGGTGGCGGGGACGAAGGAAGCGGCGGCGCGGGGCCGGGCGGCCGGCCCGTCTTCGTCGTCCAGAAACACAAGGCCCGCACGCTGCACTACGATTTCCGACTGGAAGTGGGCGGCGTCCTGAAATCCTGGGCCGTCCCCAAGGGCCCCTCGATGAGCCCGAAGGACAAGCGCCTCGCCGTGGCCGTCGAGGACCACCCCCTCGATTACGCCGGCTTCGAGGGCGCCATCCCCGCCGACGAATACGGCGCCGGGCCGGTCATCGTCTGGGACGCCGGCGTGTACCGGGACCTCTCGGCCGAGAAGGAGGACGGGCCGGTCACGATGGAAGAGGCGATCGCGGCCGGCCGCGTGGAGGTGTACCTGGAGGGCGAGAAACTGCGCGGCGGGTTCGCCCTCGTCCATACGAAGATGGGCGGGAAGGAGCAGAACTGGCTCCTCATCAAGATGCGCGACGAAGCCGCCGACGATGCAGAGGGGTCGAACGTCGCCGAGGCCTACCCGGCCTCCGTCCTCACCGGCCGGAGCATCGAAGAGGTGGCGGACGAAGAATGATAAATGTCAAATGATAAATGCTAAAGGAGGCCGGCGTTCGCTGGAATGTCCAATGACCAATGTTCAATGCCCAAGCAGGCCTGCGGCCTGGGGGAGGAGCAGGCCAAGCCGCGCATGCCTTTGAACCTTGAACCTTGAACTCACTTCTACAGCCTTCCTTCGCGCTGGGCGGTGATGTAGGTCATGCAGTACTCGTCCTGCTCCATCAGGCAGTCGGCGGCGAGGACGGTGGCCATCAGGCCCGGCTCCAGCGGGTCGAGGATGGCCCCGGTCAGGCCGGCGGCGGCGGCCATCGCCAGGAACGTCCGGTTCAGGTGCCGGCGCTCCGGCAGGCCGAACGAGACGTTCGAGAGGCCCATCGTTGTGCCGGCTCCCCGGCCGCGGTCGGCAATCTCGCGGACCATCGCCAGGCACTGGCCGGCCTGCTCCGGGTTGGTCGCCACGGGGCGGACGAGCGGGTCCACGAAGATGCGCTCGCGCGGGACGCCGGCCTCGTCGGTCCGGGCGAAGAGGGTCTCCAGGGCCCGCCAGCGATCCTCGCTGGAGCCGGGCATGCCCGCATCGTCCATCGCCAGGGCGACGAGGCGCGGCTGGAACTCCTCCAGCAGCGGCAGCATGCCCTGGAGGCGGGCGGTCTCGGCACTGATGGAGTTCAGGAACGCCTCGCCCTTCGGCAGCAGGGCCAGGCCCGCCCGGGCCACCGCCGGATCGGCCGAGTCGATCGAGAGCGGCGCGTCGGTGACCTTGCGGATGGTTTCGACGGCCCAGACCATGAGGTCCTGCTCCGTCTCGGGCGAGAGGGCCGTGTTGACGTCCAGGAAGTCGGCGCCGGCGTCGGCCTGCTTCCGGGCCTCGTCCTGGAGGCGGGAGGCGTCGCGGGCCTCCAGGGCCTCGGCGATCGTAGCGCGGGTGGCGTTGATGCGTTCGCCGATGATGAGCATGAGGGGCTCCTTGTGATGGTCTCTAGCGCGGCGGGTCTCCGCCCCCACCGTGCTCAAGGCGACATGAGAGGCGCTGCGCGGCGGGTGCGGAGACACGCCGCGCACCTTCATGTGAACGGGGCACGTCCTACTTGTTGTTGACCGTCACGCCCGGCCAGTGGTCCGTGCGGAACGGCGAGGCGGGCAGGCCTTCCTCGTTCGCCAGGTTGCAGTCGGGGTTGTCGGCCCAGGCGTATCGGACGGCGACGGGTCGGGCGACCTCGTCGGAGGAGACGACGACCGTTTTGCCGTCGATCTCGGCCTCGGCCCAGTGCCACTGCTTGTCCTTTCCGGCGACGGCGAAGCCCTTGAGGGGCCCGCCGCCCTTGGCCACCAGGCCGCCGCCGACGTGGTCGAAGGCGAGGCGCACCTTGCCGCCCTCGACCTTCATCGATTTGTACATGGGACCGGAGTAGGTCATGTCCTCGCCGTAGGCGACGGCGCGGGCAGCCAGGGCCAGCCGCTTGCCCACGTCCTGCTTGTTCTTGGGATGGATGTCCTTGGCCTCGCCGATGTCGATGATGACGGCCTGGGCGGTCTTGGGGAGGCGGAGGGCCATGGCCTGGGCCTCGCGGAGTTCGGCCCAGGCGCTGTCGCCCGGCTGCTTGGCCCGTTTCTTGAAGTTGGCGAGTTGGACGAACAGGAACGGGAAGTTGCCCTGGCGCCAGTGGGCCCGCCAGTCCTGGATCATGGCGGGGAAGAGGGTGCGGTACTGGCAAGCGCGGCCGGCGTTGGATTCGCCCTGGTACCAGATGGCGCCGCGGATGCGCATCGGCACGAGCGGCGCGATCATGCCGTTGAACAGGTTGCTCGGCCGGTGGGGGTGGTTGGGCTTGCCCTTGAAGCGTTTGACGATGGGGTCGAAGGCCCGGACCTTCTCGACCGTCCGTGGGCTGGTCCAGGCCTCGCTCGGCGTACCGCCCCACGAGGTGTTCACCAGGCCCACCGGCACGTCCAGATGCTTGTGCAGATGCCGGCCGAAGAAGTACCCGACGGCCGAGAAGTTCGGCACGGTGTCCGGGCTGCACGGTTTCCAGTCGCCCTTGCAGTCGTCCTGCGGCTCGGGGGTGGAGGTCCGCTTGACGGTGAAGAGGCGGATGCGGGGATACTTGGCGTCGGCAATCTCCTTCTTGGCGTTGCGGACGCCCCGGACCGCCATCTCCATGTTCGACTGGCCGGAGCAGATCCACACGTCGCCGACGAGCACGTCCTTGATGGAGACGGTGTTCTCGCCGGTCACGGTGATGGTATGCGGTCCGCCGGCCTCCTGGGGAGGCAGGCGGGTCAGGAACCTGCCGTCCGCATTGCCCGTCGCCGACGCCTCCGCCTCGCCCATCCGGACGGTGACGCGGGCCCCGGGGTCGGTCCAGCCCCAGATATACACCTCCGTGCCGCGCTGCACCACCATGTGGTCGCCGAGCACGCCGGGCAGCCGGACCTGGGCGGTCTTGGCACAGCCGACGCCCACCGGCACGAGGACCAGCATCAGGACCAACGCCATCCGCAGGCTTCGCCGCATCGGTCTCTCCTTTATCATGGGAACGGTGGCCTTCACACAGGAATCATAGCATAGGGCAACCGGGGGCGGTTGTCAAAGGGATGCCGAGCCGCCGTGCAACTCACCGCTCGTCGCGAGGCCGGTAGTAATACGTCTCGGGGTCGAGGTGACCGATCTTCGCCTCCGGCAGGCGGGCATCGAAGGAGCCCTCGGCCGGTTCGCACGCTTCCACGTGCCAGTCGGCGAACAAAACGTTCGCCTTGCCCCCGTGACGGAACTGCACCTGCGGGCGCTCCGGCTCGACGTAGGGGAAGCACTCGACCATCGGCCGGGACGGCGAAGCGGGCGGCAAGTGCGTCACCACCTGTGCGGCGTCGGCAAAGAGGACGGTGCGCGAGGCGCCCCGCCCGCTGAACCGGCTGAAATGCGCGTTCCCGTTGCCGTTGACGTTCCCCTTGGCCGGACTCGGATGGCTCGAGAGGTACCGGTTGATGCCGTAGGTCCACGGCGTGCCTTGGAACTTTGGCTTGTAGGGACCGGCCAGCGGCACGGCGGGGCAGGCCAGGGGCTCGGTATCGCCCAGGTAGGGGGCCAACTTGGCCTTCGACCGGTCGAGGATCCGATTGCCTTCGCCCCGGGCCGGCGAGCCGTTCGGCTCCCATCCGAAGTACCAGGTCCGGCCGGGGTCGCCGGGCTCGGGCGGGTCGTACAGCGGGAAGCACCAGCCGTCGTGGTCATTCAGATACCCACGGAACGCCAGACCCACCTGCCGAAGGTTTGAGGCGCAGACCACGCGGTCGGCCTCGCGGAGGGCGCCCGCCAGGGCCGGCGCGAGCATCGCCGCCAGCACGCCGAGGATGGCCACCGCAATCAGCAGCTCCACCAGCGTGAAGCCGTGTCCTCGGCAGGACCGGACCATCGGTCGTCCCTCCTGTTCCCGGTGCGCGGGCCGTTACGCCCGGCGTCGCCGCAGCGCGATGGCGGCGGCCCCGGCGGCCGCCAGCGCCAGCGCGGTCGGCTCCGGCACCACCGTCAGCGTGTCCAGCGCGAAGTAGGCCGGCGTGTTCATGTACGTGATGCCCGTGTAAGTGCTCGTGTCGGAACTGGTGAGCGTGAACTCCATCGAGGTCACCGTGCCGAGGCCCGACAGGTCCACAGGCGTCCACGCATCCAGCAGATAGTCGTCGGCGCCGTCGGCGAAACGGAAGTCGGCCAGGTAAACCTCGACCGTTCCCGTCGCGGCGCCGCCGGCGTCCTTGCCCGTGATCGTTAGCAGGAACCAGTCCTCGTCCGTGCCGTCGGCGCCGCCGAACTTCTTGGAGTAAGCGCTTCCATCAAGCATGTCGAAATAAGCATACGTGGTGTTCGTCACCCGGGCCGAGATCGGCTCCATCGGTTCCCCGAACGTGATCGTGGGCGTGACGTCGTAGTACGTGTCGAGATAGGCGACGGCGTAGTTGGCGCCGGTGTGCCCGCCGCCCGTGACGGCGCTGTACTGGTTCGTGTAGCCGGGGGTGGTGTTGTCGGTGACGCTGGAGTAGGCCCACCCGGCCCAGAAGGCCCAGCCCGAGAAATCGTCGATGGTGTAGAAGTTATTGAAGGCGGCCGGGCCGCTGGCAAACTCCCCGGCGGAGGGGGCCGCGCTGCCGTTCCAGTAACTCTCCGGCGCCAGGGCCAGATCGTCGAAGTCGGCGACCTGGTCGGCGTCGGCCGTCCCCGCCGCCAGGCCCACCATCACCGTCACCGTCCCCATCACTGCAAACGCTTTGCCCGTCATGATGGCACTCCTTTCCCTTGCGACCGGCGCGCGGTCGCCGGTCGGCATCGC
>Ga0180434_10007819_pt1 | contig 11960 bp, 8 predicted proteins | sample SS_ome_7_FD_132453 | JGI IMG/M metagenome (GOLD analysis project Ga0180434, IMG submission 132453) | Hypersaline lake sediment archaeal communities from the Salton Sea, California, USA - SS_1_D_2 metaG | ecosystem: Environmental > Aquatic > Non-marine Saline and Alkaline > Hypersaline > Sediment... | reverse complement strand
GGCGTCGTTCCATGCAATGAAGTCGCCGTCGGTGTTCCCGGCGTCGTCCACTTCGTTCAACGCCCCGGTGCCGTTCCCGTAGACGAGATGCCCGGACGTGATGCTGGTCTTGCCGGTGCCGCCACGGGCGACGGGCAGGGTGCCTCCTACCGCATCACTCATGTCAAGACGGCCCCGGAACAGGCCCGATTGGTCGATGTACCACTCGTTGTTGCCGCCCCCAACGGAGCCTCCCATCTGCATCTTGTTGTCAGACACGTCGAGTTGGGTAGCAACGGCACCAGTCCAGATGTTCCCCGTGGTGAAGTTGTCCGTCGTCCAGTTGAACTGCGATGGTCCATCGTTCTCCAGGTGAACCTTTGCGGTCATGGACGAACTGGGATTGATATAGACTTCGACCGCCGCCCCTTCATAGGTGTCTCCTGCAACTACACGGATCTTTGAGATGAAGTAGGCGTTGGAGTAGTCCGATGCATTCAGCAGGACCAGCGACGGAGAGGACGCGGTGTTCCGATAGTTGTAGTTGGCCGAGAATGTGACAGAACTGTGGCGCCCTCCTTCGGATACGTGAACGGTGAAAATGCCTTCCGCTCCATCCCCTCCCGTCTGTCCATCGGCAGTAGGCCCATCGTGGGCGATGCGATACCAGCCGGGGGTCGTGATGGTGGCAGACCGATATTCCCTGTGAGCGACATTGTTGAAGTCGACCGCCACGGCATCCGCCGTCACACTGATGCCGTCACCCGCTCCGACGTGGAAGGTCCGGTCGGCGGCGAGCGTCCCGCCCCCGGTGAGCCCGTTCCCCGCCGTCAGGTTCCTGCTGGTCGGTACGGCCCCGATGTCCCCGAGCACCTGCGTCGGGGTGCGGGTGCCCCACCCGCCCACGTCGTTCCGGGCCACGAAACTGGCCAGTGTCCCGCTCAGGGAGCCGGGGTTGTAGGGGGCGTAGCGGGCGTCGTTGTGGGAGTCCATCGCGGATATGTCCACGTCCACCGTCACGGGGTTCGCACTCCCACCATCCGTGATGGTGATGTAGGTCCCACCCTGCGTCATACCGGTGTCCAGAATCCGGTAGACGGCATCGGCCGTAGGATAGGCCCCCCACGCGGCCGTGGATGGGTCGATGAACAGACCATCCGAAACATCGAACCCTATGCGCCCCTGAGTCAGGGAGTTGGGAGTCCATCCACCCGGCTCCTGATTCGTCAGGTAGATGGACTGGACCTGCTTGATGTTGTTGTCCCCGAGGTTCAGTTCCCCACTCAGCGTCCCACCAGCGAGGGGGAGGTAGGAGGACAGGTCGCTGGTCAGGGCGACGGTGCCGGTGGCGTCGGGGAAGGTCCACGTCCGCTCCGCGGTCAGACTGGCCCCAGTGATGAAGCCATGCTGTGAGCCGCCACCCGCGTTGTAGAGCTGGAACGACCCATCCGTGGCGACCTTCTTGTTGAACCAGAATCCGGGCGTGCTGGTCCCGAAGTGCGCCCACCCTGTGTTTGCAGGCCCCATGTCCAGTGTGCCGTAGTTCGTCTGGACCCGGAAGTTCGGCCCACCGGACTTCCCAATGTTTACCCGCGTATCGACGCCGGGGTCGACGGGGGTGCCTGTCAGGCCGTGCGTACTGGTCAGGAGATCGGCCCCGGTGTGGATATCCTGTGGAAGACTCAGCGTGAGTGCCCCACCGAGCACCTTCCGCGTCGCCGAGACGTTCACCTGATTGGCAGTCCCCGAAATCGCCCCGGTAGCCTGGTTCTGCCATCCGGTTTCCCCGCCCACGTAGGCCAGCAGGTCGTCTGTGGATGGAGTGAGGACTTCAACGTCCCCGATGTCGTCGATGGATTCAGCTGGGGGGGCAGCTCCCCAGGAGGCCACACCCGAGGATCCGCCATAGACGAGCACCTGCCCGGCAGCTCCTCCCGAGGGGATGTGCTTGTGCCCTGCCGCGGACGAGTGGGAGACGAGTCCCCCGGAGGCGAAGAGCGGCAGCCCCCCGACTCCGACGAGGACCGTGCCGTCCTGGTTCGGGAGGTTCCAGACCCGCTGCACGGTGTGGACCGGCATGCGCAGCCAGCTGGTGATGCTCGACTGCTCGAAGCCCAGCCCGGAGAGATCGTCCACGGTCACCGAGTTGAACTGCACGTCCGCCCCGACGTGGATGTTCTGAGGAAGCGAGAAGGTCCACACTCGGTTGGCTGCCAGGCTTTGGGTCCCTCCCGCAATGTTCACCTGGTTGGCCGTGCCTGTCATCGTCAGGGTGCGGCCGGTCGGAGGTGCCCCAACCTGGGAAGCCGTCACCGAGTGCGGATTGCCGGTATCGCCGGTGTGGCTGGTAAGGGCCGATGCCGCCGCCGCTCCGATGTCGGTGAGTACGTCCCCGGGCAGTCGGCGCTTCGTCACTCCAGCCTCGGAGATGACGTAGTCACCGCCCGCCCCATCCCGGACCACGCCTCCAAGGTAGGAGTCGAGGTCGGCATTCGTGTAGTGGTCGAGGTCGGAGATGTCTGCCTCGGTGTGGCCATGGTCTCCCGCGGCCACCTGAGCCGCCCCGGTCCCGATGTCCAGGCTGATGGTGGCCCCGCCTCCGATGAGCCGCCTGGTGGAGCTGGTGATGGAGATCCCGTTCCCGCTCACATCCAGGACGCCGGTCGGCTCGTCGGTCCAGCCGAACTCCCCCCCGGTGTAGAGCAGCACGTCCTGCAGGGTCGGGGACGGCACGTCCACGTCGTCGTGTTCGGTCAGCCCGTGCGAGGGGAACGACCGCCCCACCACGGTCGCGCCCGTCTCGTCGATGGTCCCCAGGATCGCCAGCGTCTTCCCGGCGGGGATGGTCATCGTGGTGCCGGCCACGTTCACCACGCTGGAGCCGCCGATGCGGATGTCCACCGGCTGGCCCGCGGCAGCGTTCAGCGCCGTGGCCCCCACCGCGGTCTGGAGCAGGGCATACCCGGCGGAGGTGTGCTGGTCCCGATGCGAGAAGCCCGCCACATCGGCCACTCCCACGTTGCCGATCTTCACCCGGCCGATCGTGGCGAATGGCGCGTCCGCATCGTTGGAGGTGATCCCGAACCCGGCCAGGTCCTGAGTGCCCAGCCAGGCCCGGGAGCCGTCCCGGATCATGTAGTCGGTCTCTGCGTACTGCGGGTCCCCCTGGGCCACGCTGACATCGGTGGGGGAGGCATCACTGCCGGAGTTCACGGTCCAGTCACTGGCCTGGCCGTCGACGTTCACGACCCGGACCCGGGTGGTCCAGTTGTCTCCCACGCTCGTCCGGAAGCTGCGCTCGACGTAGATCGTGTAGGGCCCGGACCCCAGGCCCGGCGCCCGGTAGATCGGGTGGTCCTCGGGGTCGTCTCCGGTCTCGTACACCTGATACTCGAAGTGCGAGAACAGCGCGTCCTTGGTGTACCCGCTGACGGTGATCGAGAAGTCGAGGCTGTTGATCTCAGCGACGGTAGCCATCAGCTGAACACCTCGATCCGCGAGCGGGAGACGGTCAGCGAGACCGAGCCGGGGGCTGACGGCGGGGGGCCGGACGGCAGTACATCACGACGCACCAGGGAGGGCGTTACGCTGTCCTGGACCCAGTTCGCCGAGAACTGCCCGTCGGTGTTGAGGACCCGGACCTCGATGTACCAGGTGGTCTCCGGATCTGCCCGCCTGGCATGGTGGGCGACGAAAGTGTAGTCATTCCCGGAGACCAGTTTGCCGATAGCGGTCTGGACCGCCGCGTCCTCCTCATCCTCCCCCTGCTGCCAGATCCGGTACTCGAACGCCTTGAACAGCGAGTCCTTGGGGTAGGTCAACGTGGCGGTAAGGGTGATGGAGGCCAGCTGCGCGTCCAGTGTGTAGTTCCGGTCCCGCACGTCCAGGACCTCAGCATCCGCGCTCAGGGTGACCGCAGAGACGTCGTCGGGGGGGTCGTTCAACTCCTCGGAGATGGCCGTGAGCTTAACCTTGGCCAGCTCAGACCCCACGCCCGAAGCGTTGTAGGCTCTCACCGATACATAGGCCGTGTCCCCACTGTCCAGGTTGACGAGGACCCCGGTATCCACACTGTTACCAGCGATGGGGGACTCCGCATCCACGGTCGCCTGACTCGGGTAGCTTGACGTAGAGCCGGCGGCCTTCACCTCCGCTGTGTCGACGTCCCCCTCCACGTGGGCCGTCACATCCCCGTTCGCCGCGAGGGCGAGAGAGACCGACGGCTTGGCCGGCTTGGTGGCCAGCCCGAAGGAGACGGTCCGCTCGCGGGTCGCCTCGTTGCCCTTATCGTCGTAGTACGTGACCCGGTAGCGAATGTGGGAGGGGTGCTTCTCACTGAGGTCCACATCGTAGCTGTACGGCTCGGAAGCATCCTCAGACCAGCTCGCCTCCTCCGATGCTGACCCGGACTTCTTCTTGAACTCGACCTTGCTCAGGCGGTTCTGCGGGTCCACCACCTCCAGGGTCAGGGTCCCCGTGGCGCCGTCGTCGGTGGGCCGCTCCTGCACGGACGGGAGGATGGGATCGGGCCTATAGTATCCCGCCACATCCTGGGGCTCGATGGAGACCCAATCCGTCCACCCGCTGGCGGTGTGCCCCGGTGCGGTGGACCGGACCCGGTACCACCACGGCCCCGACCCTGTGGGCCTGGGGTCGAAGTAGGTCTCGCTGGTCCCCGGTACCACACCGAGCGTGACGGAGCTGCCGGTATCCGGGGAGCCCGCAGAGTCGGGCGCCCGCTCGAGCTCGTAATCACACGAGGTATCGCTCGGCCACAGCGCTACCGCACACCCCGTCCGAAGGGCGGTTCGGTCCCTGCGCTTGATGTTGCTGGGGAGCGTCATTCAGAGCCCCCCCTCAACCGAACGACCGCCTCAGAGATCCCTGCCGGGCGAGTACACGCTGGGTCGCTGGAGGTGGTGGAGAAGGTGCTCTCGGCTACGGTCGATACTCCGCCATATCGGTCCCGGTGCCGGATGCCGACCGTATGCTGAGTCGACGGCCCATCCAGCCCCCGCAGGCCGAACCCAACGGTGCCGGCCCCGAGGATGGCGATGCGGTCATCGTCGCTCCAGCTCCCGGGCGAGCCCCCCAGTGTGAGCAAGACCTCCACATCGTAATCGCTCTCCCCATTCGTCCAGCTTGCCGTTCCCGTGGACCCGGTGAGGGACCCCACGGACACACCCGAGGGCGCTGCCAGCGCGGTTGTGTCGAGGTATCCCGAGCCGGAGGGGTATACCCATGCGGAGGGCAGCTTGGCCCCCCCAGCGTCCAGCACGCGGGTCCTGGCACGCACCCATACCCGTGAGCCTGACGGAAGGCGGGGGATGGTGACGGTTCCGGTCGCGTCCACGTCCTGCGCCAGCCTCCAGGAGTCCGCATCGCTGGCCGGGCGGGTACCCGTGGAGGTGTCCGTGATGGCGAACTCCAGCTGTACGGTCTCGCCGTTGCCGTTGAGCGTGACCGGCACGTCGATGCTGTGCTTGGCGACCCCGGCGAGGGTCCCGAGGGAGGGGGCGGTGGCGACCGTGCTTGGCCCGAGGTCAAGGAACCCGAGCGTAAGCCCGAAGTCGTCCGTACGGCTGGTGCAGACGGCCAGACGATTCCCGCCCCGCTGATTCGAGGAGGGGTTCGGGATGGCGTCCAGGTCCAAGATGACGATGTCTCCTGGGTAGGTGGCCCGAGCTACCGAGGAGGCTCGGGTGAACGTCCACTCCCCGGTTGCCGCACCCGACCCGTAGGGACCACGCAGCTCGGATAGGAGCCTGGCAAGGTTGCGGCGGATCCACTCCACCCGGTCCAGCTTGCCTACCTTCTCATTCGCGAAGGCCCGGAAGCCGTCCGCCTCCAGCGTGAAGGGGTTGTCGTTCAGGGCATCCCACCCGGCCCCCACAACCTCCAGGATGTCGTCTCTGCTGACGATGCCCACCGGGGGCGCGTCCGGGATGGGCCGCCCGAACTCGGCGATGTCCTTCATGTCCACCGTGCCATCGAGCCAGTAGTGGGAGAGGATGCGCGTGATGCGGGTGGACGAGTCGGCCGGGTCCCACCCCCCACTACCACCATCCAGGAGGTCGTCCTCATCCAGCGTCGAGATGCCGGTCAGGCTGGAGGGGAGCCGCATGTCCACGGGGACCACATCCCCATTCGGCCCCTGCCGCTGGCCGAGGTTGTTCGGCTGAAGGATGTTGCGCTCCACCCACTCCCCCAGCTCACTGGGCTTGGTGATGATGAACCGGCACACCGGAAGGGAGGTGTCCGCGATGAGCGTGGCGAACTCCGAGCTGTCGTACCCCACCGGGCGGAGGGGGTTCCCCGAGGAATCCAGCGTGCCGAACTTGCCATCCAGGAGGTCCTGCCACAGCTGCACCGGGTGGACATCGTCGATTAGGATGGGCCGATCCTCGGTGGGGGGTCCGTCCACGTACACCTCGAACTCGACCGACACTCCGTCCGGAGGGAGGGCAAGGTACTTGCTGTGCGAGGATTCCAGCTCCTCGATCACGAACTTCTTCAGGCGCACCACGCCGCCGTCCAGGTAGGTGTCCCCGAGGATAGCGGCGGCGCCCCGGTCGTTCACCGTCCCGATACCCTGCCCGAAGGTGAACTCCCCCTCCTCACCCGCTCGTGCCCCGGTAAGGATCTTCAGCACCACCCGGACGCTCTCATCCCGCTTGAGCTCCAGCCCGCTTCCGTCCCGCACGATGTTCGGCCACGCCGTGGTCAGGGCGTTCAGGTCGGCCGTGTTCTGGTAGGAGGTGTCAATGACCACCTCGTCCCGGGTGGAGGAGAACGTTCCGCGGAGCCTGTGGTAGGTACGGGCACCACCGAACGGGTCGATGAGGGCATGGGGGAGGATGGGGGCCACCTTCGCATAGGTGAGCGAGGAGTCCGGAACCCCAACGAATGCCTCCTGCCGAAGGTCCTGCCCGAAGTCCCGTATCACCATGTCGAAGTACAGGCGCCTCCTCACCGGGGTGCTGGTGAGCCGCCCGGTGAAGTAGTCGTTCCAGGTGGACCCATCGTCCGTGCTTTCTTCAATGAAAACCTTGCAGTCGCTCCACTGCACTCGGCCGGTGTCGTCCCCGAGGAAGGCGGTGATCCACCGAACGGCGTTGGAGCCCCCCTCGGTGGTTCGCTTATCCAGCAGGCGCACCGTGAGCTGGCCGGTGTCCGTCTTCTTGGTGAGCGGGTCGATGGAGCCGCGCCGACCCCTCGGCATCTCCATGTACGGCTGGAACCCCGTGATTCCCGCCTTCGTGGCCACCTTGAACCCGTCGCTGTGGGCAGAGCCCGAGCGGGGGGTCAGTACGGTCGCCTCGGTGGCATCCACCGTGCGGGGTGCATAGACCGTCATGCGATAGACCGGCTTCATCCTCGTCCCTTACGGCGAGTAGGTGTACCCGGTGAACGCACCTTGTGTCCCATCATCCAGGATGCGGATGCGGATGCGCCTCGTGCCGTCTTGCTCGGCCCCCGGCCCTCCATCCACAGGACCGAGCAGGTAGCAGGTGTGGTAGGTCCCGGCGTCCTTGTCGGGGTAGAACCGGAAGGCGTTGCCGTTGCGGGCCCACTCCAGGAATGCCTTCACGCCGGTACCGCCGTCCCATCCGGTCACCGGCAGGCCCCCGGGTGTGGTGCCGTTGCTTCCAGGTATCCACCGGATGTCCCCCTCCAGTACCTCGTGGGTCCCGGTTATCCATGCGTCGACCGTGGCCCCCACGCGGGCCTGTTCACTGCCCGGACCTGGCTCGCTGTGGGCACTCGGGTTGTCCAGAGGCCACCCGATGTTGAGGGTGTTCGCGAAGGAGGCGCCCCATGTGATCTTCGGTACCTTACTGATGCTCACTTACGCCCCCCTCCCCTGATGGTAATGCGGCGACCTTCCAGCTCGTTGAGGGCGTCCTCGAAGGCCTTCGCCTGGCGAGGATCGGTCATATCCAGGAGCCCACCCTCAATGACGATGGTGGCCTCTCCGCCCTGGCCATCGGAGAAGCTGCTGGTCCTTTCAGCCTGGAATCCTGCGGTGCCTCCGCCTCCGAAGCCTCCCCCGCCGAAGCCGCCCCCTCCCCCGGTACCGGCCAGGGCATAGGCCGTGGAGGCGGCCAGCTGATACTTGGCCGCTGCGGCCAGGCTCTTCCCGGCGGTCAGGGGGTTAAAGATGGCGTCGCCGATGGCCCCGATCGCCTTGACCTGGTACATCCCGCCAAGCTTTCGCAGCGCTCCCTTGAGGGCGCCTACCATGCCCTCACCCAGGGCGGCGCTGGAGGAAAGGGCCGCCACTCCGAAGGCCTCCATGGATTGTACAAGGCCACCCGCGATAGTGTCCTTGAGGCTCGACGCGTTGTCGTCCATGAGGGCCAACTCTTTCCCGATGGACTGCCAGAGGGTGAGTCCTTCCTGGAGCGGCGGGAGGTCGTCGTCGGTGATTCCGAGCGTGGCGGGATCCTCGAATCCGGGACGGTCAGGGGCGGTGGGCGCGGTCCTCCGACCCCCGGATCCGGGCCCCGCAGTCATCGCCCGGTCCTGCTCGTTCGCCGCCATGGCAGCAGCGTCTACGATTCCCAGCCAGGCGTCCCCGATGTCCTGGAGGCGGTTGAGAACGTTCAGTCCGGAATCGGCGAGGTCGTCCATCGCTGACCCTGCCTTCCGGAACTGTCCAGCGGCATCCAGCTCGCCGATCTGCCCGATGTCCACCCCGGGGATCTTGTTCACACCGCGAATCAGGAGGTTGATTCCGCCGATCGCCTGGTTGGCGAGCCAGAACACGGAGCCGATGATCGCGTGGAACTGGGCCCTCATCCAATGACCCAGGCTCACACCCACCTCGAATGCCCCCGTTACGACCCCGGTGATCGTCTTCAGGATCGCCTTCCCGGTCTGAAGGAGGACCCTTCCCCAGCCGACGATTCGGTTCATGTTCCGCTGTAGCCAGTCGTTGAACCCCGAGACCTTCTCGGTGGCCGCTCCAAGCCCCTGCTCGAATCCGAACGTCTCGGCGATCGCCTGGCCCAGGGACTCCTTCACATCTCCGATGACGTTGCTCAGCTGCTGCTTGCTGCCGGTGAGCCCGTCCGCCGCGGCCTTCGCGTTCTCGAAGAAGACCCCGGACTGCTGCATGATCTGGTTGAGCTTCTCCTGCTGGGTGGCTGTGACGTCCACCTCGATGCCGTACCGGATCAGCGCGTTGGTATCGGATCGCAGCGTCTTACCGAGGAGCTGGGCCGCCCCCTGCAGGTCGCCACCGAAGAACTGGTGGGCCAGACCGATGATCGCCTCCTGGGCGCGAATCAGGTCGGGCCCGGTGAGCTGTTCGGCCAGTGCCCCCAGAGCGGAAGTGGCCTGGATGATGACCTCGTCCCCGGCCGTGGTGACCTTCTGCAGCTCGGAGGCGTTACGCTGGATGGCCTTGGAGACCTCGTCAGTGAACCGGCCGGTGTTACGGAGGGTGCTGTTGAGCTGGATGATCGCGTCCTGCTGCTTGCCGAACGCGTCGGTGAGCTTGCCCACGGCTCGGAGGACGACTGCACCGCCCAGGGCGATGAGGCCGGTTCGCAGGGAGAAGACCGCGGACTTGATCTTGTTGATGCCCCCGCGCAGACCCTTGCGGGCCTGGGCGGTCTTGTCCTTCATCGTGACCCAGATGCTGACGTCGGCCCTGTTACGTCCCATGCTCAACCTCCGGGTAGGCCTGACGTGCGAGTCGGCGGTGCTCCCGCTTGAGCCGGCCCTTCTTATCCCCGCCGAATCCGGCGGCGGATCCCATCGTGATAGCCTGCAGGTTCAACAGCTGCTCCTCTGCCTGGGCGCCGGTCCGGGCGTCCATGAGCAGGTGGAACAGCCGCCAGGGGATCACTCCGTCTCGAGTGGGCCAGTAGTCGTTCCGGAAGACGCCCCACCCGTAGAAGCGGAGGAACCGGGCGAAGAGGTCTCCGGCTGGGGTGTGCCGGGCCGTTCTTCGCCGTCTCCCCCTTCTTCGTGGCTCGGCATCGCCCGAGCCTGGCAGTCGAAAAAATGGAGCACCGCCTCTTCCACCACCTTCGGGGGATGGCGGAGGAGGACCTTGGCCACGCTGGGCTTCCAGAACATCCACCAGGGGGGCCCAAAGACCTTCGCGCAGTACCGGCGCAGGAACCACTCGAAGGCATAGTCGTCCAGCTCCCCCGCGGCGGCCTTGCGCAACTCGTCCTGGAACTCCTGGAACTCCATGTAGCTGAGGATGCGGCCACGGTAGACCTTCCCCTCGAGCTTGATCTGGGGGGCTTCCAGCGACTCGCGCAGCTCGTCGGCGTCGAACATCGTCAGGCCTCAGTCGAACACGATCGTGAAGTTGTCCTTCTGGCCCGGGGCTGAGGGCCGCAGGTCGAAGGTCAGCGTCCAGATCGCGGAGGCCTCGTCCTCGTCGTCGCCCACCGGCTGGAGCTGCGCGTTCGAGGCGTTGATCTTGTACCGGTTGTACTGGGTGTCCCCCACGACCAGGCTCAGCGAGAGCGCTGTGGCGAGCTCGGCGAGCTGGTAGGGGTTGATGCCCCCCGCGGCGTGGTAGGGATCCGAGACGAAGCTGTCGGCCTCGATCTCCACCTCGAGGGTTGGGAACCGGGTCCCGCCCTTGAAGCCCTTGTGCCCACCGCTGTTCTGATCTCCCCGGGGGGAGAGCGAGCGGTTCAGGCTCAGGCCGTGGCTGCGGACCACCGCGGATCCGAAGCTCCCCATCTGCAGCGTGATGTTCTCCGCCTTCGGTGGCTTCACCGATGGGTAGGTGATGGAGGGCACGGCCGCCTCGGTGGGCAGTTCGGCCAGGCCGGAGAGGGCGAATTCCCAGACCGGGACCTCGGGACCGTCCGCGGTGATGCTCAGATCCGCGAGGATCCCGAGCATCTTGATCATCTGCTCCCGGGCGTAGAACTCCCCCACCCCGGAGGAGCCGGCACCCAGGGCGTAGGTGTACTTCTCGCTCCCCCCGGTGGCATCCAGGGTGGCATCGAAGCCGGCCAGCAGCAGCGGGACATGGACGTTGGGCTTCACGCTGGCCGAGTAGGCCGCCCCCCCACCGTGGGCCTCCGCGATGAGGGGCACCTCGGCGAACCGGCCGCTCTTCCTCACGTTCTGCAGCCCCGTGGCCACCGGACCACTCTCCCCGCGCCGGGCCCCGTCGTGGATGTACCCCAGCTCCGGCCAGGCTTCCTCGTTGACCAGGATGCCGTCGGATGCCCCGGCGAGCGTGCCACCGTCCCCGTAGGAGGCCTCCTCCTTGAGCAGCACTCCGAACTCGTTACGGCTCTTACCCATGGCCTAGTCCTCCTTGCTGGCGCCCTCGATGGCCTCTCGCAGGTCGCCCATGTTCGAGTACTTCTCCGGATCCAGGCCCACTTCTCGGGCCCGGTCATCGAGCTCGGATCGGCTCATCTTGGAGAGGGGCTTGTCGGGCTCGCGTATGCGATTCACGTAGCTCTCGATGGCCTCGGCCCCCTCAGCCACGACGTGCTGGGGGACCTCGATCGGGTCCTTCCCCTGCTCGGTCACTGTCAGTGCCATGAGGGCCTCCTTACGGCCTCTGGTCGATCGTTCGGCAGCGGATCACCATGCCGCCTGTCACCTGTGCATTTCCCACGGTCTCGAGGATCTCCCCCATGAGGATCTCCTCGTAGGCCTCCAGGTAGAGCCCGGCCCGCTCCCGCTTCGGCCGCTGGGCGTTGCGGAAGAGCTCGTCCACGCTCATCCGGAGGGCCCGCAGCGTGTGGGCCGCGTCCCGGCGCCCCTGGACCAGGTCCCCGTGGATCGTCACGTACCGGATGGCCACAGGAACCGCCCCCTCGATCTGCCCGGGCTTCTGGTCCCGGCCGGAGAAGCTCGCCGGCAGGTCGTGGCCGATGTAGAGCGCCGGCCGCTTGGGGGGCTTCTCAGCCTTCGCCACCTGCTCGTCGTCGTAGGCGTTGCCCACGAACTGGACATCGGGGGGCGTGTCGTCCCCGTCCAGAAGG
>Ga0180434_10007818_pt1 | contig 11961 bp, 10 predicted proteins | sample SS_ome_7_FD_132453 | JGI IMG/M metagenome (GOLD analysis project Ga0180434, IMG submission 132453) | Hypersaline lake sediment archaeal communities from the Salton Sea, California, USA - SS_1_D_2 metaG | ecosystem: Environmental > Aquatic > Non-marine Saline and Alkaline > Hypersaline >... | reverse complement strand
GCTTTCGCCTCGTCCGGAAGAGCCTTCACGTACTTGGGCTCAACGACGTGCACATTTAGCTCGTCGGGAAACGCTATATCCAGACCGGTCTTGCCGTATGCCAGCTTTACCTTCACGGCGCAGGGCCCCTATCGCACATTCTTGATAATTGTGAGGTCTCCATCTCGTGCCGCCTCAAGTACCGGCCCCATATATTCATCCACCATCTCGGCTGTAAGAGGCACCGGCATATTTTGCAGCTTCATTTTCAACTGCGGATTCTTTGCTGCGGCCAACGCGCGGTCTATGTGTCCCTGTCCGAATCCCCCGACTTCGCTTAGCCTGGTTGGAAAGCCGATGCTGCGGGCCAGCGCGAACATCGCTTCGGCGACAGCAAGGCCCAATTCTCTGCCTCTTAGGTTCGCTATATCGGCCTTCGTAAATCCCGCCTCTTGGTAGATTCGGCCCACGACCCGCAGCGGCTGCTCGATAGCCGGGGCGAAGAATACGGTGTAGTACGGATTAATGATGGCACAGGCCCGGCCGTGGCTCAATACATCCACGAGCGAGAAACTGGTCAGATGCCCACCGTTGGTCCCGCCAACCATGATGGCGTATCCACCCAGATCAGTAGCCAGACACAGCGCTTCCCGCGCCTGCTTGTCTGTGGGATTGTCCATGACGCGCGGCAGATAGTTCACCACCAGAGCGATGCCGGTTCCGGCTATTTCCTCTACCTGCTTGTAGTGGGCCTTGCCCGCTGCGCCGTACAGAACCTCCAGGCAGTGAGCGATGCCGTCCATCGCGCCGTCTGCGGTAAGGCTGCGCGATGCACCGTAGGTCGTTGCATAATCAAAAACGGAATAGGCCGGGACGATGGCTTCATCGACAATGAGCTTCTTCTGGCCGGTGGCGACATCCGTAATGTTGGAGTACTTCGTCAGGTGGGCGGCCGAGCTGGCCAGCGTCTGAATAGCAATGTGCGGCGTCAACGTCTTGCCGCTTTCTTTCAGGGCCTTGGTGACGAGACCCGTGCCGAAATAGGCGTCTATTTCTCCGCCCAAGGTATGAAGAACCGCAGCAGCCTTGGCCGCATCGATTGTGCTGCCGCCGCCGAAACTGACGACGACATCCGGCTGCGCGGCTTTTAGTTCGTCGGTAATACGAAATAGGTCCTCGCGTGGGCAATTGGGCCTGGCACCTTTGATCTCTGCTACGATTTGCACTTCTGAGTCCGGTAGGGTGGGGCTTGCCCCACCGCAACGCTGGCGGGCTAACGCCCGCCCTACAATCTGTACGCCCTCATCGCTGCCGGGAAATGTTCCACGAATTAGGGCGGCCTTTTTGCCGGCACGAGCGACGACCTTGCCCACATCGGGCAAAACGTTCGCTCCGAACAAATAGGAGTCACCCTTGAAATCACGCAACAAGTTTCGAGCCTGGTCAAACAAAGTCATTTTTGGTCCTTTTCTACATTGAAGTGACACATCAATTCATTTCGAATCCACCATCTACATTCAGCGTTTGACCGGTCATGTAGTCGGCATCCGCCGAACACAAAAACGCAACTACGCCGGCGACATCCTCTACAGTGCCGGCCCTTTTTAGCGGGATCCGTTCAACAAACGATTTGAGCGACTCGCCCGGACCCAGGCCGGACATGCGGCCACGGTCCCGGTCAATCTGCTCCCACATTGCCGTGGGAATGACGCCGGGACAAACGGCATTGACGTGAATGTTGTACGGCGCAAAAGCTAAGGCCGCCGATTGTGTGATGTTTATGATGCCGGCCTTGCTCGCCGCATACGCGGCCTGTGTGGCTCTGCCGTGCCGACCGGCGATCGAAGAGAAGTTCACAATCCTGCCGTGCGCTGGCACCTGTTTTGTCATCTGTCGGCCCACAGCCCGGATGCAAAATGTTGTTCCCTTTAAGTTCGTATCAATAACGCGGTCCCATTGCTGCTCGGTAAGCTCGGCAAAAGGCCCCGTCTGCGCCACCCCAGCGGCATTGATCAAAATATCGATTCGGCCGAATTGCTCCACCACGCGGTCAACCATCGGCTGGATTTCAGCCACCTTGGCCACATCTATCCGATAGGCCAATGCCCGCCGGCCTAGCGCCTTGATCTCTCGCGCGGTTTGTTCGCCGGTCTGCGCATTGACGTCGGCGACAACCACATCTGCTCCTTCTTTGGCCAGACGCAGCGCCACGGCTTTGCCGATTCCCTGACCGGAGCCGGTAACAATTGCAATTTTGTCACTGAGTCGCTGCTGCATAGCCACCCGTCCAAATTTCTTCACCATATTTTACGAAAACGAGTCTAATGCTCAAGACACCACTGTGTCTTGTAAGCGCGCATTGTTCAAGTGTGGCCGAAAACATCCGCTGCTGCTTCGCACAGGAAACTGCAGATGCGGCTTTGATATTCGCGATAGAACTCATCAGACATATCATAGAACTTTTCGCGGTGAATGAACTGCCCGTCCCGGTCCCGCTTGCCCACAGATGCGAAGTTGTAGTAGTGGAAGACCGCGTGATGAGGGGATGGTTTCGGATTGTCGCCGGATTCGTACTGGCGAATGCATTGTGCGGCAAAATCCGAGCCGGCTTTCGCTTCCCGGCGTGCGTAATCCAGCGTGTCATCCCACCAGAAGCGGAACCGCGACGGCTCAACATCATACATCGTCTCGGCAAAGATCACTTGCAGCGATGGCGACAGCTTGAAATGGTTACGGCCCTGCATAGCGCGCCCGACAGCCCGGCGCGTCGCCGACTTCAGGTCGTCGCCCGAATGACAGTCCAGCATGAGTCCGAACTCACAGGCAATCTCGTAAAGCCCGCGGATTCGCGTCTCCAAGCCGGCCAGGCCGTCAGCCCCCCTGTAGTCGAATCCCTTTTCTATTCCGAAATTCGGTGCGATATGTGTCACCGGTATCCGGCGTCTTTGAAACTCAAGCGCCAGGAAGATGAGCTCTGTCTCTTGAGTAAGGCAGCCAAACGCATCTATGCTCGATGGGGTCTCATCAATGCTTAGCTCCAGGTCGAACGGCGCTCCGTTTTTCACATCGCCGATGTGATTGGACAGTTGCTCCACCGCGTCCAGGGCCGACCAATACTTGCCCACCAGACGGCCGACGGCCGCTTCATCCAGCCGGTATTCTCGTCGCCCATAATGTCGCTTCTGGCTATGATAGGCGACGATTTCACGCCGTTGGCTCTCGTGATGAATATAGTGCGTCAGAAACTCACCAGCCGTGCTGTCTGAGCAATTGTCCATCGCCCCGTAGTCCAGGATGTCGGATACATCCAGAGTAAAGAACGTGTAGCGACGCGCTGCTTCTATCACGCGTTTGGCTCGGTCCATGTCATCAGTGCCGTGCCTTAGAGTGATATGGTCGGCATCGGCGCCGAATGCAGTCGATGAATCTGCCTTCAGGGCCTCCAGCACGCCGGCAACCCAGAGCCCTTCGAACGTGCTGCCGGTGTGTCCCTCTTGCAGGGTGCCGAAATTGGCCAGGTAGTTGGTGCGGGGCGGCCGGCCTGCCAATATGTCCTCAAGCACGGTGACTTCCCGGACGGAGTTTTGAATGGGGTTGGCGCTGAAGCTGCATTTGTCCATGGCCTCCCACACGCCGGGCCACGCGGTTGTGGACATCCGCGACCCGACGCCCAAGCGCGGCGTGGCGCCGAGCGCTTTTGGGCCTTTGTCCGGCCTCACTCGAGATACATATCTCTCAACGGTGTCGGCGTCGGTTGCGTATACAGCTATATGCGTGCCCTGCCCAAGACGTCTTGCACCAATCGGCTCCCCGAGGACCGCTCCATTAGCCCCAGAGCCAAGCTCAACAAATACATGTTGACCGTCCGCGAGCCGGGTAAGAAAGAACACGCTTGCCTGATACTGCGCACAAGAGCCGGAATATGCAACGCAGCCTCCGCAATTCGGCAAGAGACGTCCTTGCCTGATGGAGTTTTCGACCGCATTCCAGTGTGAGTCCTCCACAGCAGATAGCACGCTCCAGGCGCTTTTCGGGTCCCACGCGGCAGTGTCCAACACGGCAGGATTCCTGGCCGGATTCATCTCGATTCTTCCGAACCTCATTTTCGGCGGTATCCCTCGTACAGTCCTGTCATTCTGAACGGAGCCCGTTCGACTTCGCTCAGGACAGGCTCCGCGAAGTGAAGGATCTGGCCGGCGTGAGAGATTTCTCCCTCGTAACCCAGACCCCTCGCTGCGCTCAGGAGGCGTATGGTAGCCGACACAAGCCGCTGCGTCAACGATATGTATCCAAGGCTACCCGATGCTGTGTGTCCGGATTTTGTGCCAGCCCCTTGTCATTGCGAGCCCCGACGGAACAAGCTCCCTCGTAATGACCCATTTTTTGACAGTTTCTGCGATGTGTATAACCTACTGTGCTTTCACACACGCTTTGAGGCCTTGTCATTCCGCACACCTGCTTTCGCAGGTGCATGCTTGTCCCGGCGAAAGCGGGGACGGAATCCAGACCGGCATGTGCCTGTTGGATTCCTGCTTTCGCAGGAATGATTAACCATTAACTGGGCCGTGAAAAAGCACTACGTTGAGCCGTCCAGGCCGCAGGCTGACGGCTGGACGTTTGTGTGGTTTATCCTGCTGATATGTAGAATGGCAATTTGACGATGCTAAATGGGGCCAAGGGCGAGAGCCTGTCGTTTCACGGCAGGTTTCATCTGTCCGCAAGAAGTATTGTAGGGTGGGGCTTGCCCCACCATACCCCTTAGAAGCCTGCGATTGCCGCAATTCACGCTTTTTCATGGTTTTTCCAAAAAATTCAGAAAAACAATCAACATTGTCCGCCTGGCGCTCGCCTCGAATGGGAAAGGGGAAAGTGCGCGCACAAGGTCGAACCGGCGCACGGAAGGGCGTCGTCGATTTACGATTTGTGCAGAAATGTTTGCGAGATGCGCAAGCGTAGTGCCCAGAGTAGTTTCAGTGGGCCTTGTGGTGTCTGCTTGAGGGCGTGCTCGTCCTGGAGGCAAAGCTCAGTGGAGAACAACATGTCGGGTTATCCGCGGCCTTGTGAAAACAGCGCCGGCGCGAAGCCGGCGGTGCCGGATGAAAGGGCCATATTAGAGCAAGCGGTCCGTGATCGGGATAAGCACGCTCTGGCTATTCTGTACATCAAGCATGTCTCGCATATTAAGCAGTATATCGCGCTGCGTATCGGTCATGTTGCGGATGTGGATGATCTGGCCGAACAGGTGTTCGTCGAGATTTGCACGGGTGCGGCCCGCTACGATGGCCGTGGAAACGTCCAAGCGTACCTGCAGGGCATAGCCAGAAAAGTGATCCACGGCTACTTCGGGCGTAAAGCACGCGCCATCAAAACGATTCCCCCCGGTTCAATCATGCAGTTCGATGCCCCATGTGAGGCTCGTTCGCATCGCGGCGAGGTACGCAGGCCTTCCCGTGGGGAATTCAACAAAATGGTGCAAGGTTTCAAAGCCGTGCTGCCACCCAAAGCCTATGAAGCGCTCAGAGTCAGATTCATTGAAGGGCTCTGTCCGAGGGACGCTGCCCGAAAGCTCGGATGCTCGGTGGATGCTTTTAGAAAGCGGTTGCAGAGGGCGATCAAAATCCTGCAATGTAAAATTGGAGAAAAAGGCGGTTGAAGGCCGCGTGGCACTCGATTTCGGAGGCTCGTGACGAAAATTTTTTTCGACCTCTAAGCGTTTGCTTGCACTGGACTTATACCCAGAGCCTTAGATTATGCAAATTTTCAATGTCCCATTTTGGGATTTTTTGCCAAATACACTATAGCCAGGGTTGCCCCGTCAAAGACATCTATTCGGATGGACATTCCCTGGGCAGCGAGAAAAGTAAAAACAGTTAACGTCGTATTCAGTGGAGGTGCCAGCCATGCGCAACCGAATCCTTTTGCCAGCTACAAGTCTATGCCTTTTCCTGTGGTTGATAGCGGCTCCAGCCGCTTTGGCTGATGTAGCATCCGAGCTTGAGCAGGCCGAAACGCACGTCAAACGCGGCAATTACGCCGCAGCCGAGCAGATCTACGTGCAAATCGCGAGTGACCATCCGGCCACCGAGCACGCCTTCGCGGCGCAAAGAAAACTTGCCTATGTTTACACCGCTCTGGATCAACCGGTGGAAGCCCAAGCGACTTTCGCAAAGATGCTCACGGATTTTGCCGGACACGAGCGTCTGCCGCACGCCATCCACGAGATCGCAGAGAACTGCAGCAAGCTGTCCAAGGCCGATAAGGCAAGAGAGCTTTGCCGGAATACTCTGGACAGCGGGCTGTTTGCCGGGTCCGCCGTATGGCTGCAAATGGGCATCGCCGTTTCAACGCCTACTGCGGCAATGATACAGCGGCCGATGCCGCGATTGAACAACTGATACGCGACTATTCCGCGGACAGCCGCGCTGCGGAAGGTGTCGGCCAGACAGCCTGGGCCTACCGAAAGCTGCAGCGCCACGACCGTGCGCGTGTGCTGTATCAGTATGTGGTGGATAACTGGCCGGACAACGAGCGGGCTATCTTCTCACAAAGAGGCGTAGTCCTCACCAGTATCGCCCTGGACGATCAGCAGAAAGCCGACTCCGCTACCGAGAAGCTGCTAACCAATTTCTCCCACGATAAGCGCTTGCCAAAGGCCATTTTTGATATTGTGGGGGCTTATCGCGGCAGGGGGAACCACGAAAAGAGGCGTAGACTCGCGCAGTATATCGTTGATAATTATCCGGGCAGCGGCGAAGCCATCTGGGCTCAGCAGCGGATCATTTTCGCCTGCATTGCGCTCAGAGACGATCCCAATACCGACGCTGGGATCGACGCCCTCTTTTCCAAGTTCTCTTCCCACAAGGATATAGCGTCAGCGGTGTACGGAACAGCGCGCAAGCTGAATAGGAAGGACGACGAAACGGCTCGCGGGCTCTATCAGTACATCGTGGAGCGCCATGCCAGTGACCGGCATGCAATACTGGCGCAGGTCAACCTTGGACAGATAAAGCTTCGTTCCGGAGACGAGCCAGCGGCGCAGGCTATCTTTAACAAGGTCCTCACGGATTGTGCAGATCATCCCGTGTTGCCTCAGGCAGTGGGGTTGATGGCAGAGGGGTACTGGGACCAGGCCCCAATCTACGAGAACGCAGGGCTTGTCGCTGAAGCGAGGAATTGCTACCACAAAGCGCTAGCCAAATGGACACTCATAATTGAGCAATTGCCGAAGAATCCATACCTGACAGCCTGGGCTCACCACTTCGCAGGAGAGTGCCATTGGTACCTTGGCGAGTACCAAGAGGCAATCGACTACTACCAGAAACTGGTTGACAACTGGCCTGAATATGAAGCGGCATCGAGCGCTCTTTTTGCCGTTGGGCTGGGTTACCAAAGGCTCAAGCAGGCGAAAGTCATGACGGAGTCTGAAGCTGACGCGGCGACGAGGGCAGCTTACGAGCGCCTTCTTCAAGATTATGCGACCAGCGAGCGCGCATACGCCGCCCGGAGCTGGCTCAAATATCACGTCAAACACGCTAAAGGAGAGCAAAAATGAAACGGCATTACTTTTGCGCTAGCGTAATTGGTTTTTGCATTTGTGTTACGGCGAACAATTGTTACCCTTGTGAGGATGGGCCGAAGGCCGTAATTTCCGGCCATACTGATCCGCGTTTCGTTCACCGCAATCACCAAATGAGTTACTTCGGAGATGAATCAGAAGGCTCTATCGAGATGTGCCACTGGAGTTGGACGGGGGCGGTTGACGAGGACAGCGTGAGTTACGGTACATTTACACACCCGAATGACATCTTCAGATGCAAGTTCACTGAGCTGACGGAGTGCGACACTTGCTTTAGCGTGACTTTGAAGGTTGAAGACAGCCACGAACCACCACGGACTGATTCGACGAATTGCTATGTTAAAGTGGTCGAAGTCGGAATAAGTGCTGACTCGAGCTATGTACCCGTGAATGATGACGATGACGACTTCCGGTCGTTTTTGGTATCTATAAGCCCGCACGCAGATCTCGTAGAGCAGTTCCCCAATAGCAAGATGCGCATTACGTTTGGAAGCAGCGTGAAGATCTGGGAGACCAAGACCAAGAAGACGGTTCTGGACGAGAGTTCCGAATTGAGCTCCGGACATGAGTATGTTATTGAAAATTTACCTAAACAGCTTTATCTTGAAGGGGTCTCCGGCTCGTCAACGTTGAAGGATGTTGAGCTAAAAGCAACCTGGGTCCCGCAGAGTTTCAGCGATTCTGTCAACGTAACTGTGTTCGAGGTAGAATTGGAGGGCTTTTTTGGCTTCGATGACCAACACAACGCCCAGGAAAACGACAGAAGGCTTCACGATTTTGATGCGAGTTCAGATAAGGTGGGCTTGATCAGCTGGGATGATGCGAACGCTGACGGAACTAAAGGCGATACCGATCCCAACTGTCTGTACTTTCACAACTGTATGGAATGCCGAGGGACGGTCAAGCCGAGTGGAGTCACAGACGAGGTAACCTTCGATTTTACCAGGAAGATGTGGTCGAAGGCTTGGCGCAAGCTTGACGCTGGTTCGTGGTCAGTATGGGATGACTGTACCGGCTATTGGCATAACGATGAGGTCGATTACGACGAAGATGTGACTGTGTCGGCGACAGACCACATCTATGAAATAGATGGCCCTGGACTGAGGATGAAGGACCAAGGTGAGTTCTACGATCATCTCGCTTCTGTAGGTGATTTTTATGAATGGGTTGAAGTTGTAATAGATGGATCAAGCTATCAATGTTCGGACTACTATAAGTGGCATTCACAGTGGTATCTTAAGCCTAAGAATGCTACGGAACTCACAAGAGACTCCAGCACTCTGCAAAAACTGGGGAGTGGCTGGATAACAGTTCCGGACACTCCGTGATGAGATAGGAGCCCGCAAATGAGAAATCGTCTAGCGTTAATGTTGAGTACAGCATTCTGTGCAGTGGGAACGATCGCGTTTGTACTTGCCTTTCATGTGTCGCGCAGGAATATGATCGGCACAGAGCCTGCGGCACCAAGACCAGATCCATTGAAGCGCACCGAAGCTGTTACAGGGCTAAGCGATGAAAGCTTGAGAAAGCGAGAGAAAATGGCTGAAGAGATCCGCAATCACCAGGTTCAACTTATCAGAGAGTTGATTCGACTTGCAGGAACAACAGTCGAACCATTACCTTCCAGCGACGCCCAATTCGCTTCGTATCCATGGCACGATTCCAAGCACTTGGCCACTTTACTGCTGGGTGACCTACGGGCGGTTGAAGCAGTTCCCACACTGGTTGACGACCTCGAGTACAAAAACCCCCGCACGCTTCTGCATGGTCTGTTGGACAAAGGCGGCTGGTATCCTGCAGTAGAGGCCCTCTCAAAGATAGGAATGCCTGCAGTGGGACCGATCATAGATAAGCTTGGTAGCTATACTGAGGACTGCCTGGGGCGCGAGCTTTGCTGCTGGATAATTAAGGAAGTTCTTGGTGCCAGACTCGGCAAAGTCCGGCTGGAGATGGCGATTGAAGAAAGCCGCGAGCCGGCTGCAAAGGAAAACCTTACAGCAGCATTACGGCACTTCAAAGCTGAGTGGCAAAGCGCTGCCAAATAATGCGCCCGCCGCAGAAGTGCTGGGGAAAGACCGACTCAAAAGACGACGTATCGGGTGACTTTTGCTTCACGTATGACCAAGATGACATTAGCTCGTCCGGAGAATACACGATAACGGTACAGGATAACTGGGGACCTCAGGTGGACTGTACGGTGACGAAGAATTTCATACAGACGCCAGATGCTACGGAGACACTGTCGGCCTACTTCCTGGCTGAAGGTGTGGGCCTGAGGTTGTACAACCACACTGCACGTGAGACGTACTATCCCCACATATACTCGATCTCCTACTCAGGGAAGACCGTACGTACTGATGAGTCGACAGCCCCGATGGACTTCGGTCAAGATGAGGGCAACATTGTAGTGTGGACGGAAAAGCACCGGTACGCTTGGGATGGCGGCACCACGAGTTGGGTCTCGATGGTGCTCTCTGGTGGCCTTGTGCCGCCGGGGGTGGTCGTGAAGAAGTGTCAGACGATTACATGGTGTATCCCCGACCAGTTGGAAGGAATAGCCAAATGTACAGCTTTGGCCTACGATTACGGTGGCGGCACCGTACCGGCAACTCCGATTCTCAACCCGGAGGTTGACCGTAGTATGCCCGAGGAATAGCCGGGAGCCAACTGTACGTGTTGCGCCTTTGTTTGCGCTCCGTTTTGTGACGAGGTGGGGCAGTGGCCTCATTCGGTAGATAGGATCATCCTCACGAGATTATCATGATGAAGCTTAATACCTGTCTTTGGTATGCTGTTGCACTGACTATCTTGGCCGTGATTCTTGGCCTCATTTGGAGCGGACGGTCTGCCGGATCCCGGGGCATTGTGGCTGTCGTGAACGGAACACAAGTTTTCTACGACGATATCTACATGGACCCGGAAGTCGTTCGGGCTCTGTATGGCGGAGAACTAACGGGCTCCGAGATAGCTACTAAGATCGAAGAACACGCGGGTAGACGACTAAGACAGGCTGTCCGCAAAGCAATCTTCAAACAGAAAATAGAGGAATTGGGAATTACTGCTAGCCGTGGTAAAATTGACCAGAGAGTGGACGAACTTTTCCAGCGCGGAGGCGTCACTGCAGAAGACGCTGTGGCCGTGTCCAGCAGCGCCAAGGCCCTGCGCGAAGCCCTTGCTGCATGTATAGAGGACCCCTCTGAGCAGGATACTATCTATCAGGAGAAGCTGGCCGATACTCTGATAACTAGGGAGCAATGGAGAGTATTCCGGGCCTCTTTTGATACGCCGGACAAGCTGCAAGAACTGGCTATCCCGACAGATGTCAACGACATGAAAGCAAACACCCGGGAATCCGCCAGAAAAGACATACTCTACCGGAAGCTGAAAGATAGGATTACCAAAGACGTCTCCGTTAGCAACTCGGAAATAGACCAGGCGTACGCAAATCAGTACAGAGACGTCCCAGACAAGCCTCCTCTGGAAGAGGTTAGAGACACTATCCGACTGCGACTTCTTGCGAGAAAGAAACGAGAGGCAGAGCATCGCTGGTGGCGTGAGCAATACAGGGCGGCCGACATCGAAATAATGGACCCACGTTTGAAGAACGCCGTGGAGAGCCTGCAGACTACCAACTGAGAAGGGCAGCGGTGTGTTCTGCTCCGCCCACAATTGCCACCACCGGGGAAATTAAAGTGTCCGGTACTTTGTAAGATACGCCTTGAAGATGTGGCTTCGCGTCCGTCGGCGATCCGGACTTTGATGATGGTGGGGCGCTCATCTCGGCGAAGGCGAAGCCGTAGTCGGAAGCCCCGCCCTACGCGCTTCTCGGTGGTCTCTGCATCCTCTGTCCGGCTACTGGCCCCTGAGGGGCGAGCTCGCGCCTGCGCTCGTCCGGGCGCAGCCTCCCGTAGCCTGGCCGAGACGAGTGGCTAATCCCAATCCAACATTTTCCTTTACGGCCGGGCCATTTTCAGGTATAATATGCATTTAACAAAATAGCGTTTAGCGTGCAGCGGGCAGCGGATAGGCGATAGGAAATCGTGAATCCTCCGGCGTGAATCGTGAAGAGTGAAGCGTGAAACGCGAGTGCCACATACGAGATACCAGATACGAGATACGAGTGACGAAAGACGAGTAGATGAGCACATGAGAAGCCCCATGGACACATCCACGCATGTACGCATCAACGACGTCAGCGACGAGAGACGAGATGCGAGTAAGGATAGGCAATTTGGGAATTTTGGGTGGCAGCCGCTTTGCAACTGCACAGAATGTTTGATCAATTCACCCTTTTTATGCAAAACAAACCCAATGAGCGACAGGCGAAGCCTGGAAAGGAGGATGCCTTTGAGTACATGATGAGCTGAAACCTTGTTGATGCCCAGAGGGTTCGACTCCCTCGCGGT
>Ga0180434_10007817_pt1 | contig 11961 bp, 12 predicted proteins | sample SS_ome_7_FD_132453 | JGI IMG/M metagenome (GOLD analysis project Ga0180434, IMG submission 132453) | Hypersaline lake sediment archaeal communities from the Salton Sea, California, USA - SS_1_D_2 metaG | ecosystem: Environmental > Aquatic > Non-marine Saline and Alkaline > Hypersaline >... | reverse complement strand
GAGCCCGACCAGTGGGAAGGGATCATCTCCTTCGTCTGCCACCTGCCGGGTGAGCAGCGCCGGGTCGTGCACCGCGCGGTGGTGGCCGGACTGCGCCCGGGGGGAGTGTTCGTACTCGAGGCCTTCACGCCCGCCCAGCTCGAGCACGATACCGGCGGTCCCCGCGATCCCGACCGGCTCGTCTCGCTGGCCGATCTGGAAGACGATTTCACCGGACTCGATATCATCCAGGCCGTGGAACGGGAACGGACCGTACGCGAGGGCTCCCTGCATTCGGGGAAGGCGTGCGTGGTTCAGCTGCTGGCACGCAAACCTATTTGAAGCGCTTCACGTAGCCGTGGCAGTATGGCCTTCCGCCGGTGCGGGAGTAGTAATCCTGGTGGTACTCCTCGGCCGGCCAGAAGGTGTTGGCTTCCGCGACCTCGGTGACGACGTCGTAGCCGTTCTCCTGCAGCAGTCCGATCAGCATCCCGGTCACGGCCTTCTGGTCCTCGTTGGCGTAAAAGACCGCCGAGCGGTACTGGTTGCCCCGGTCGGGACCCTGGCGGTTGATCTGGGTCGGATCGTGGATCTCGAAAAATGTGCGGGCGATCGTCTCGAACGAGATCCGCGCGGGGTCGAAGACCACTTCCACGGTTTCGGCGTGGCCGGTCCGGCCGCTGCAGACCTCATCGTACGTCGGATTGGTGGTGTGGCCGCCCATGTATCCGGAGCGGACCGAGTGCACTCCCTCGAGCCGCTCGAGGAAGTGTTCGACTCCCCAGAAGCAGCCTCCCGCCAGGTAGGCGGTCTCGGTCCTCTGTTCCTGCGGCACGGTTGCCTGATTCCCCGCCTGGCCGGCTGCACTCTCACCGGCGGAACCGCTCATCCCCGCGGCTGTTCCGGCGGCCATGTCCGAACCCGGGGCGGCGTTGTCCTGAGCTGATGCCGACGCCGCAGAGGCGGTTTCCTCTCCGGCCGGTACGAAGTTCATCGAGATCGAGTTCACGCAGTGCCGGGTGTTTGTCGGGGTGAACCCCTCCCCGAGGAAGACATGCCCGAGGTGGGCACCGCAGTTGGAACAGGTGATCTCGGTGCGCATGCCGTCGGGATCGGGCGTGCGTGTGACCGCCCCTTCGATCTCGTCGTCGAAGCTCGGCCAGCCGCAGCTGGCATCGAATTTAGCCGTGGAGAGATAGAGGGGGGCATCGCACCGCTTGCAGGTATACATGCCTTCCTCCCAGTGATTTTCGTACTTGCCCGAGAACGGCATTTCGGTCCCCCGGTGGACGATCACCCGGGTTTCGGCCGGCGTCAGTTCATTCCAGGTCACGTCGTTACCCTCCGCGGGTACGGCCAGCTGTTCCGGCGCGCTCTGCGGGATCTGGGCGCAGGCGGCGGCCGCCAGACTGATGATTCCGATGAGTGATGTTCTCAACGCGGTCATGGCACGCCTTCCCTCCCGGCTCCATAATAATAATGAATCCTAACAAAGTATACGACGCCAGTCCTCCTTTTCTGTTTACACAGAATCTCTCTGTCCTATGATATCAGCCGGGCGGAGAAACCGATCGATGAGCCGGATCATGACGGCCGGAGGTGATCGGTCCCCGCCCGATCACGGGAACAGGACAGATGACCGTCTCCGTATGCTCCGAAAGCCACACCCTTATGGCCATGCCCCGGCCCCGGGAGGGGATCCAGGGCTGAGACGCAACCGTGCGTCATCCGTGAGGCCCTGCGATCCCGCTCGCGGGGCTTTTTCGTTTTCAGGCTGAGACGATGGTGACCGGGCCTGGGCGCCCGGAAACACACGGTTGACCGGGCCGGCAGGCCCGACGGCACGGAGTGATATGAACATCATGAAAGTAGAAGAACTGACTGTCATCGGGGAGCGGATCAACGCCTCCCTGCCGCAGGTAGAGACCCTGCTCAGAGAACATTGCTTTGACGGACTCGCTGAGCTGGCTGCCGATCAGGCCCGGGCCGGAGCCCGGGCGATCGATATCAATGTCGGCACTTTCGGCGTCGAGGTGATGACGGCGGCCGTACGGGCCGTCCGGGAAGCAGTCGCTGTGCCTGTGAGCATCGATTCCGACGATCCCGCCCGGCTCAGGGCCGGCCTGCTGGCCTGCGCGGGGAACGGAGCCGGGGAGCTGAAACCCCTGCTGAATTCAGTGACCTGGCCCCGGGCGGGGGAACTTCTGCCTCTGCGTGCGGTGCAGCCCTGCGGACTCATCCTGCTGCTGACCGAGCGTCCGGAGGGAGAGAGGATCCGCTTTACCCGCACGGCGGGAGAAGCCCTCGCGGCTGCCGGGGCCCTGCTCGAACTGGCCTGTGAACATGGCTACGCTCCCGAAGATCTCTACTTCGATCCCGGCCTGCCGCCCGCAGCGAGCGATCTCGACGGGCGACTCACGACGGTCCTGGAGGTGCTCGCCGGTCTTCAGCAGCCGGCGTTCGCAGGCACCCATCGCGTGCTCGGCATCTCCAATCTGACGCACCATCTGCCCTCCGGGGTGCGACTGGAGTTCCAGAACGCCTTCCTGACCCTGGCGGCCGGAAAGGGGCTCGACACGATCATCGGTGACCCGGCCCGGGCTTACCGCACCCTGGCTCCAGGAGATCCTGTCCTGGCCCTGCTCGAGCGCCTGCTCGGCGCTGAAGGCATCGAGCGGCTGACGATTCTGCAGGAGCTCTACCGGTGATCAAAGTCAGCCGGCATCTGGCCGAGGCGGCCGCTGCGCACCGGACTCTGATCAGCTTCGAGATCGTGCAGCCGAAACGGGGGGGGAGTTTCACCGATCTGAAGGAGATCATCGGGCGTCTGGCTGCGTATGACCCGCCCTTCATCGATGTGACCAGTCACGCCGCCGAGGAGCTTTTCGAAGACACCCCCGGCGGGCTGCAGAGACGGATCGTCCGCAAGCGTCCGGGGACCGAGGGGATCGCGATGCTCATCCAGGATTCCTTCGGCATCGATGCCGTCCCGCACGTACTGGCCGCCGGATTCACGCCGGCCGAAACCGAGGACTTTCTCTTCGATCTGGACTATTTCGGGATCGGGAACGTCCTCGCGGTCCGTGGGCAGCCGCGCCGCACCGGCAGGTCGGGAACGGGCAGCGGAAGAGGGCGGTATGCCCTCGACCTGGTCCGGCAGATCGGAAACATGAACCGCGGCACCTACGTCGAGGATGTGCTTTTCCCGACCCGGACCGATTTCTGCGTCGGCGTGGCGGGGTATCCCGAGCGGCACCCCGAAGCGCCGAACCGCGAAACCGATATCCGCTGCCTCAAAGAAAAGATCGAGGCCGGGGCCGAGTACATCGTGACCCAGATGTTCTTCGACACCGATGCGTTCTGCCGGTTCGAAGAGACCTGCCGCTCAGCCGGGATCGAAGTTCCGATCGTGCCCGGGCTCAAGGTCATTCACGACCGCCGCCAGCTCGAGACCCTGCCGGGACGCTTCAGCATCACCATCCCGTACGAACTCTCGAGCCGGATCGAGGAGGCGGGTTCCCCGGAGGAGGTCCGCCGGATCGGGGTGGAGTGGGCGACTGCCCAGACTGAAACCCTGATCGCCCGGGGAGTGCCGGCGATCCATTTCTTCGTGATGTGGAAGTCCGATCCGGTCGAAGACGTGCTCAGCCGGGTTCTGACCGACGCGCCGATCTTGCCAGCCGATGCTGTTGTGCAGTAACCTGAACAGAGTGGGGAGAACGTTGTTTGCCGCCCGATGAGAGGAGCGGAGAACACGATTTTCACCGCCTGTGAAACGACACGTCTGCAAAGGACCGCGAGCATGGCTGATGAACCGAAAGCCGGATGCGCCCGTCCCACGGGCGGACCGCTCGGCGGCGAAGCCGAGAGCCCGGCGGAAGCGGCACCTGAACCTCAAGAAGAAAAGGGAAGGCCCATGATTCAGGTTGGGAAGCCGGCCCCTGATTTTGTTGCCCCCGCCTACCACAAGGGGGAATTCACCGAAGCGAAACTCTCCGATCACCTGGGATCGTGGATCGTTCTCTGCTTCTATCCCGGTGATTTCACCTTCGTCTGAGCGACCGAAGTATCGGCGGTCGCCGATAACTACGCGAAATTCACCGAGCTCGGCGCGGCGGTCTTCTCGGTCAGCGTCGACAGCGTCTTCGTCCACAAGATGTGGAACGACCACGAACTCTCGAAAATGGTCGAGGGGGGCGTGCCCTTCCCGATGCTCTCGGATGGGGGCGGCAAGGTCGGCACGGTCTACGGTGTCTACGACGTGGACGCCGGAGTCGAAACCCGCGGCCGGTTCATCATCGATCCCGACGGCATCGTGCAGGGCTATGAAGTGCTCACCCCGCCGGTCGGCCGCAACGTCTCCGAAACCCTCCGCCAGCTCCAGGCGTTCCAGCTGGTGCGCGAGAGCAAGGGCGGCGAGGCCACTCCCTCGGGCTGGCAGCCGGGGAAGATGACCCTGAAACCCGGCCCCGATCTGGTCGGCAAGGTCTGGGAGGTCTGGACGACCGATATGGCCTCGGAGTGAAGGGCCTGACCGTCTGTTCACCATCGGTCCCGGTGCTCGCAGGCACCGGGACCGTTTTCGTTTCAGCACCGGTCTGTCTCTCTGCCCCTGATCTGAGCCCGGTGCGCACCTGCACCTGTCGGGAAAGGATGTTCCATGTCCGATGAATCCGCCCGCCCCGCCACGCCCGAAAACGGCGGATCACAGTCGTCTCCTGACCGTACTCAGCCTGATCCGGCCTATCTGCTCGAGAAACTCGACTACTCCCTGCCCGTGATCGGATTCTACGACGCTCCCGACCCGGAGCCCTTCGAACCGCTCGTGGGGCCCAAACCAGGCCCGAAGCGGGGGCCGTGCGTGTTCGATTTCTATCCGCGCTGGCTTCGGGGCGAGACCGTGATCATCACTCCTGAGTGTTACGGGTGTGGCGGCGCGGCCCGGGCCTTCTGCGGGGTGCAGACCCGCTCGCGCGATGATTTCATCGATTTCCTCTGGCGGGACGAGGGGCTCAAGGCCGAACGGGAACAGATGGCCGAATGGATCGACCGCCGTTCCGTCTATGACATGCAGCACGATCAGATCCTGCTCGGCCCCCTCAAGGCCGATCAGTACGCCTGGCTCAAGACCGTCACCTTCTGGGTCAATCCCGATCAGCTGAGCGTGCTCACCTACGCCGTGCACTACCATCACTCGTGGGGCGAAACGCCCCCCTTCATCGCCGCCTTCGGATCGGGCTGCTCCCAGCTCCTGATCGATCCCGACCGGCTCGACGAACCGCTGGCCGGTCTGGGATCCACCGACCTGGCCATGCGCCGCCCGGTCCCGCCCGATCTCATCGCCGTCTCAGTCACGGTGCCGATGTTCGAACGGCTCTGCTCGATCGGCCCCGAGAGTTTCCTCGGCAAGGGTTTCCTCGAGCGACTGCGCAAGGCGCGCAGGGGGCGTCTGGCCTGAAGATGCAGCCCGAAGCCATAGCCTGAAGCTGCAGGGAGAGTGTCATGCCGTATATCAGTCAGGAGCAGCGGGCTGCCCTCGATCCTCACATCACTGCGCTGGCCGGGGCGATCGCCGAGCAGTCGGCTGGAGAACCGGAGGCCTTCGCCGGCCAGCTCAACTACGCCGGTACGACCCTGGCGCTCGAGCTGATGGAGAGGCTCTACGGCCGGCCCCGCTACCACCTCATCGCCCTGATAATGGGGGTCTTTCATACCCTGGCCGATGAGTTCTACCGCCGGTGTGCCGCTCCCTATGAGGATGAGAAGATCCGCACCAACGGGGATGTGTATGAGAGCGATGCCTGAGCGCCCGCCTCGCCGGATAAGACGACTGCTCCGGGCCGGTGCGTTTGGACTCTGTCTGATGGTTGCAGCGCTCTGTCTGCTGATCCCGGCCGGGAAAGCGCTTTCGGCCGCTGACCGGGTGGTCCGGCAGGAGCAGGTGTGGATCGAAGGCGAGGTGGTTGACTCAGAGGGCGAGCCGGTATCGGGCGCAGCGGTCGGTCTCAATCTGCTCATGGATCCGGACGGCCTGGACACGTCCACAGGCGTGTTCTGGACCGGGGCGAGCGGACGCTTCGGCAGCCTGCCCTTCACCGGCCGGGCGGCCGCCGTGCTGGCGGTCGATTCGACTCAGACCCGTGGCGCCACCGCTCTGGTCACGACCCCGGCCGAGGCTCGAAATGTACGCCTGGTGCTCGAACCCCTCTGCGAAGTAAGCGGAACAGTCGTCTGCGACTTTTTCGACGAGGAACCGCGGGACAGCTATATCTCGATCATGCTCGAAGTGCCGGGGGGATTGCCGGCCACCCTGGTTCACGCCGAACCCGGAGAGATCGCCGATTTCCGTTTTCTCCTGCCGCCCGGGGATTACCTCTACAACCTCTATGCGCCGGGGATCGAATACCGCCGACGCGATGGCTCCTTCACCGTACGGGCAGGGGAGGATCTCGCCCTGGGCCGGCTCGATCTCGGGGTGACGAACATCGCGCACTACTACGGTACGGCACCGCCCCCTCTGGTCCATACCGACGCCCGGGGGGTGGAACCCGGCTTCGGGTGGGAGGATCTGCACGGGAAATGGATTCTGTTCTACCTCTTCGCCTACACGTGAAAAGAATGCGTGCGCAGCCGGGTGCCTGCGATCCTGGAACTCCATGATACCTTCGACGGCCGGCGGGACGATTTCGCCGTGGTGCTGATGCATGCCCGGCACCCCATGGTCGGGAACCTGGCCGAGGTGGAACCCTTCTTCTACGGCGCGGGCGGCATTGCCGAGCAGTACTGGCAGGGGCGTCGCCTGCCCTTTCCGATACTCTTCGACGGCACCAATGAAACCTGGGAGGCGTTCGGCACCCTGGGCTACTTCGAAGCCCTCATCGACCCCGACGGGAACCTGGTGCGCGGGGGCGGGGTGGAGATGCTGCAGGAGATCCTCAGCGGGGAGCCGGTGGAAGGCCTTTTCAGCAGATCCGGGGCAGCAGTTCGCCCGCGGGCATGTCCACGATACGGGTGCCCCCGATAGTCGTTTCGAGCACCACCCGGCCCGGGGGTTCAGCCTCGACCCGGCCGATGAGGGCGGCCTCGTGCCCGAGGGAATGGGCGCGCATCGCCGCGAGGACCGCCGGAGCCTCCGCTTCGGGAACCAGGGCGAGCAGTTTCCCCTCGTTGGCAACGTGGAGAGGATCGAAGCCGAGCATCTCGCAGGCGCCGGCCACGGCGGGCCGGACAGGCAGCGCGGCTTCCTCGAGAATGATCGCCACGCCGCTCTGCCGGGCGATCTCGCAGAGAGCTGCGGCGGCTCCCCCGCGGGTGGGATCGCGCAGGGTGTGCACTGCCGCGCCGGTCTCGTAGATCGTTTCGACCAGGCCGTTCAGGGGGGCGATATCGGAAGCGATCGCGGTCTCGAAGGCGAGTTCGCCGCGCGCGGCCAGAACCGCGATGCCGTGATCGCCGAGGGTGCCGGAGCAGAGCACGAGGTCGCCCGGTTCGGCCAGCGCTCCGCCGGTCTCGCAATCGGGGGGCACCACGCCGATCCCGGCAGTGGAGATATAGACGCCGTCGGCCAGGCCCCGGCCGGTGACCTTGGTGTCGCCGGCCACGATGGCCACGCCCGCTTCTTCGGCCGCCGCCTGCATCGAAGCCACGAGCCGCTCGAGCCGGGCGGTTGCGAATCCTTCCTCGATAACGAAGGTGGCGGTCAGCCAGAGGGGGCGGGCGCCGACCATGGCCAGGTCGTTGACCGTGCCGCAGACCGCCAGCCGGCCGATGTCACCGCCGGGAAATTCGAGCGGCTGAACGATGTGGGCGTCGGTCGAAATCGCCAGCCGGCCGCCGGCAGCGAGTTCCCCGGGCAGGTCGGCCACGGCGGCGTCGTCGCCGCGCTCGAGAAGGGGATTGGCGAAGGCGGGCCGGAAGAGGTGCTCGATCAGTTCACCGGTGAGCAGCCCTCCGCTGCCGTGCCCGAGGATGATCCGCCCGCGGTGGGAATGGGGCAGGGGGCAATCGGGAAGTGTGGGATCGGTACCGTTCACGAACCCGCTCCTTCCCGGCGGCCGTAGCGGTAGTAGGCGGCACAGGCCCCCTCGGAGGAGACCATGGTGGCTCCCAGAGGTGTTGCGGGGGTGCAGTCAGTGCCGAAGGCGGGACAGTCGATCGGTTTTTTACGTCCCTGCAGGATCTCGCCCGCGATGCAGATCTGTGATTCGGCTGAGTCGATCTCGCTCACCGCGAAGCGTTCGATGGCATCGAAGCGAGTGAATTCCGGGCGCAGCCCCAACCCGCTCATCGCAATCGTCCCGATCCCGCGCCAGGTCCGATCGCAGGGTTCGAAGACCCGGTCGATCAGCTCCCGCGCTTCCCGATTCCCCTCCCGGCTGACAGCGCGACCGTAGGCGTTCTCGACCTCGGCCCGACCCGCCTCGAGCTGATGCACGGCCGCGGCGATGCCCCGGGCCAGATCGAGCGGTTCGAATCCGGTCACGACGATCGGGAGGGAGAATTCTTCGGCCAGCGGTTCGTACTCTGACCAGCCCATGACGGTGCAGACGTGCCCGGCGGCCAGGAAAGCCTCGACCCGGCCTCCCGGCCGGCTCATGATCGCCCGGATCGCCGCGGGTACGGTGGCCTGGGACACCAGGACCGAAAAGTTCTCGAGTCCCAGGCGCTCGGCCTGGAGCACGCTCATGGCGTTGGCGGGGGCGGTGGTTTCGAACCCGATGGCGAAAAAGACCACCTCCCGGTCGGGGTTCTCCCGGGCGAGAGTGACGGCGTCGAGGGGGGAGTAAACCACGCGTACGTCGGCTCCTGTGCTCCGCACGCCCATCAGGTCGCCCGACGTGCCGGGCACCCGCAGCATGTCACCGTAACTCGCCACGATCACGTCTTCGCGCGCGGCGATCGCCAGGGCCCGGTCGATCATCTCGAGCGGAGTGATGCAGACCGGACAGCCCGGGCCGTGCAGCAGGTTCAGTCCGGGGGGCAGCATCCGGTCGAGGCCGCTGCGGACCAGGCTGTGGGTCTGGCCGCCGCAGATCTCCATGAGCGTCCACTCCCCGGTCACGGTCGCGGCGATCTCATCGAGGACCCGGCGGACGAGAGCGGCATCGCGGTATTCCTCGAGGTACTTCACGTTTCCTCACCCGCCGGTTCTCCGGCCTCCTCCCGGGCCAGTTCCTCCTCCACCTCCCCGAGTTCGCGCAGAGCCTCGAGAGTGGCCCGGGCCTCGTCTTCATCGAGCAGACTGATGGCGAAGCCGACGTGGACGATGGCGTAATCGCCGATCCGGGCTTCGGGGACCGGAGCCAGGCAGACCTCGCGCGTCACGCCGCCGAAATCGACCGTGCCCATCGGCAGACCGTCGCGTTCGGCGGTGGCGATGATCTTCCCCGGAATGCCCAGACACATGATCGCTGCCCTCAGTTCTGCCCGGTCCGGTCGGGCTGGTCCCCGCTCGGTCCGGCCTCAGCGGACGTATTCCCGCTCTGTTGCTGTCCGCCAAACCCGTCTGTGGCAAGCCGGGCGGCCGCCACCGCCGCCTGCCCGAGCGAGAGCCCGCCGTCATTGGCCGGTACCCGGCGGTGCACGTGAACGGTAAATCCGTTCTCTTCGAGTAGAGCGACGGTGAGCTCGAGAAGCAAGAGGTTCTGCCAGACACCCCCGCTCAGGGCGACTTCATCCAGGCCGGTTTCGGTGCGCAGCAGGCGGCAGGTTTCGGCCACCATGGCGGCGGTTCCCCGGTGGAAGCGGATCGAAATCGTGCCGGGATCGGCGCCTGAACGCAGATCCTCGACGATCGACCGGATCACATCGGTCGGGTCGATGAGACCGAAGCGCGCGGTCGGGGTCTGACCGGAGTGCAGACGATAGCGGTACTCCCCGGCCGCGCTCCGGTCGGCGAGGGCTTCGAATTCGCACGCCGCCTGGGCCTCATACGCGATCCGCTGCCGTCCCCCGCTCAGGGCGGCGGCGGCATCGAAGAGCCGTCCCATGCTCGAGGTCGGGATGGTGTTGAGCCCGCGTTCGATCATCGCGGCCAGCACTTCCCGCTCTTCTTCGTCGGTAGCCCTGACCGGGGCGAGTTCCGCCGACCATTCACATCCCGCCTGGCTCAGCCAGCCCAGAGCCACCCGGCAGGGATTGCGGATGGCGGCGTCCCCCCCGGGCAGAGGGGTATAGAGCAGGTGCAGAGCCCGGACGAACGATTCGTATCCCGCGATGAGGAACTCCCCGCCCCAGATTGCACCATCGTCGCCGTAGCCCGTGCCGTCGAAGGCGACCCCGATGACCCGCCGGTCCTGGTCGAGGGAGCGATCGGCCATGACCGAGGCGATATGGGCATGGTGGTGCTGGACCGCCATGAGCGGCAGATTCTCCTGCCCGGCGCGCCAGCAGGCGTAGCGGGTCGTCTGGTAATCGGGGTGGGCGTCGTGAACGATGAATTCGGGCCTGATCCGGAAGAGTGTTTCGTAATGCTCCACTGCCCGGCCGAAGGAGCGGTTGGCTTCGAGTGAGGCCATCTCGCCGATGAAATGGCTCACGAAGGACCGCTCCTCGCGCGCAAGGCAGAAGGTGTTCTTGTATTCGCCGCCGACGGCGAGCAGGGGAGGTGTGGAGCGGGGAAGCGGGATGGGGACCGGAGCGTACCCCCGGGCCCGCCGGAAGAAGAGGGGACTGTCCCTGAAATCGGCGGTGACCGAATCGTCACAGCGCATGTGGATGGGTCGATCGTGCATCAGGAAGGCGTCGGCATAGTCGCCGAGACGCCGGCGGGCATCGTCATCCTCGAAGGCGATCGGTTCGTCGCTCAGGTTCCCGCTCGTCATGACCAGCACTGGCGGAAAACCCGTTTCCGGCTCCAGGAGCAGATGGTGGAGCGGGGTGTAGGGAAGCATGAACCCGAGACGATCGAGACCGGGCGCGACACCGGAGGCGATCCCGGCGCGCCCGCCTCCCGCTCCGTCGGCCGCTGTTTCACCGGCCGGTATCCCGTGGGTGAGTGCTTCGCCTGCCGCGTTGGTCTCTCGCACTGTCAGGTCATCAGCACCAACGGGCTGAGTCCGAAGGCGCATGAGCACGACCGGACTCTCGGGGCTTGCGAGCAGAGCCCGGTCGTGTGCGCTCACCTCGACGTATCGTTCGATCGTGGCCAGGTCACGCGCCATCAGCGCGAAGGGTTTGTCGTCACGCTCCTTGCGCCGGCGCAGTTCGGCGACGGCTGCCGGGTCAGTGGCATCACAGGCCAGGTGGAACCCCCCCAGGCCCTTGATAGCCACGATCCCACCCCCGGCGAGCAGGGCCCGGGCCCGGGCGATCGCCTCCTCGCCCCGGGCCAGGCATTCACCAGCCGTTTCCGGGGCTGCTTCTGCGATATCCGGGGCTGCTCCGGTGATATTCGGGGTTGCTCCGGTGATATCCGGTGCTGCTCCTGCACTATCTTGTGCTGCTCCGGTGATATCCGGGGCTGCTCCGGGGCTGTCCGGACCGTCTCCCGCTGAGTCCCGGGAGGACGCTTCGAGCCAGATCTGCGGCCCGCAGGCCGGACAGGCCACCGGCTCGGCGTGGTAGCGGCGGTCGCCGGGATCGGCGTATTCGGCCGCACAGTCGGGGCAGAGCGTGAAACCGGCCATGGTGGTCTGCGGGCGATCCCACGGGATGCCGGTGATGATCGTGAAGCGGGGGCCGCAGTTGGTGCAGTTGATGAAGGGGTAGCGGTAGCGCCGGTCATTCGGGTCGTCGAGTTCGCGGCGGCAGTCGGGGCAGATCGCCAGATCGGGGGAGACGGGCAGAACGTCGCCCTCCTGGCTCCGCGAATGCCTGATCGCGAAGCCCTCGTGGCCCCACGGTCCGGCTCGCTCGGTCTCGCACCGCTCGATACGGGCCCGCGGCGGGCCGCCGCCGCGCAGGTCCTGTTCGAAGCCCGCGAGGGCGTCAGGCGGGCCTTCGATCTCGATCTCGACTCCCGCCGAACTGTTCCTGACCCAG
>Ga0180434_10007815_pt1 | contig 11964 bp, 9 predicted proteins | sample SS_ome_7_FD_132453 | JGI IMG/M metagenome (GOLD analysis project Ga0180434, IMG submission 132453) | Hypersaline lake sediment archaeal communities from the Salton Sea, California, USA - SS_1_D_2 metaG | ecosystem: Environmental > Aquatic > Non-marine Saline and Alkaline > Hypersaline > Sediment... | reverse complement strand
TGCGGATGCGAGTGCTCGTGGGAATGAGTGTGCTCCTGCTCGTGGGTGTGGACCGTCCCATCGGCATGCCGATGCGCATGGCTGTGACGGTGCGTGTGAACGTGCTGGTGGGCATGCTCATGCGTGAATTGTGCGGCCATGGCTCTGCCTCCTCTTTGCTGGAGTACACTTTTGTGGCCTAATGACACCATGGAATTCTACGCCGTCGGCCGCCATGGGCAAGTGCATATGGTGGCAACCTTCGATGCACGCCGCCGCACGCCACGCAGTTTACCCAGGGCCACGCAAGGTCGCCCTAGTGCTTCGCTGGGAGTGACAAAGAACGGCGCTCTCGGGTAAGACATTGAAATACGTGAACAATGTTTCGTAACCGTTCACGGGTCTCAGGATCATCCTGAGTGGATGCCCCGCGAAGCGGCGTGACTGTGGATTGTGGTTGGAGTTGATTGGGTTGTCAAGTAGAGGGCCCCGAGTGAGGCCGAGTCGGTGGTGGGATGTCTCCCGACGGCGGACCCCGAGCCGCAAACGTGCGCTGACCTTCTCGCGATGGTGCGCGGATTGATCCTGTTCGTGCTCGTCGATGCCGGTATCGTCCCGCACCATGAAACGGCGGGAAACGGCTGAATGTTCGAGCTGCAAGAAGCTCGCTCGGCGCGTTGCCAAGTTGGAAGAGCAACTGACTACGGCGCTGGATCGCATCACTCGACGCAAGCAGCAGTTGGCCGCGGCGCGGCGGGCAGCCCGGCCACTGCGAATGGCCGTTTCGCCCGATCCGCGGATCCGCGGCGTCCCCAGCACCAAGGGGACGCTGTAGCCGTCCCGCGCCCGCTGGTAATCCCGCCTAATGAGTTTCTGTGGTTCCAAAGTTCCAACTTTGATGGCGATTTACCCACTCACGGGAGGACGAAGCTCCTGCTGAGCCGGGATTTCAGCGGCTCGGCGGGAGCCTCGCCCTCCCAGACTTGGAACTACTGAGTTTCTGTTGCGGAAGGTCAGAATCGTGGGTGCCATGGACACGCAGGCGGCAGTCACGGCCAGTCCGTCCTCAGGGGCGGCACACCGCGCTCTCCGTATGGGCGGTTGCAAGATTGGGGCAGAATGTGTTTAAGGGGGGCTTTCGAGTACCCACCAAGACAACCAGAGACGCCGAAGGAGTACTCCCATGGAAAAGAAAACGATTCGCACGGGCATTGTCGGGGCCGGCTTTTCCGCCTCGTTCCACTTTGAAGCATTGCGAAAGGTCTACGGATCGAATGTCGACGTGGTCGGCGTCCATGCCAAGGACGTCGCCGGCGGCAAGGCCTACGCCGAAAAACGCGGCATCCGCTTCTTCGACGACGTCGAATCGCTGATCGACGAGGTCGACGTCGTCCACGTCTGCGTGCCGCCGATGGCCCACGAACCGGTCGCCGTCGCCGCGCTTGCCCAGGATAAGTTCGTCATCTGCGAAAAGCCGCTGACCGGCTACTTTGGCGACGGCTCGCCCGATTTCCACTGGGACCGCTGCGACAAGCAGGCCGCTCTGGAATCGGCCCTGGCCAGCGTCGAGCGGATGCTTGCGGCCGAGGCCAAGAGCCAGGGCCGGCTGATGTACGCCGAGAACTGGGTCTACGCCCCGATGATCCAGAAGGAGCGCGAGGTGCTCGAAAAGACGGGCGGGCAAATCCTCTGGATCCACGGCGAAGAGGCCCATAGCGGCTCCCATTCGGTCGACTACGCCTATGCGGCCCGGTGCGGCGGCGGCGTGCTGATCGGCAAGGGCTGCCACCCGCTCACGGCCGCGCTGTATCTCAAGCGGGTCGAGGGGCGCGTGCGCAATGGCACGCCGATCCGCCCGAAGACGGTTTCGGCTCGGGCCCACGCCATCACGCGGCTGCCGGGTTTCCGCGACGAGGGCCATATTCGCCGCGACTACTATGACATCGACGACTTCTCGATGATGCATGTCGAATTCGACGACGGCACGCTGGCGACGATCGTCGCCTCCGACATCGTGCTCGGCGGCATCCACAACTGGCTGGAGATCTGTGCGAACAACCATCGGGCCATCTGCAACATCAACCCGAACACGGCCATGCAGACCTACAACCCGGTCGAGGAGAACTTCAAGGACATCTACGTCTTGGAGAAGATCGGCACGAAGCAGGGCTGGGCCTGCACCTCGCCCGACGAGGACTGGTTCACCGGCTACCCGCAGGAGATGGAGGCCTTTTACCGCACGATCGCCTTCGGCGAGCCGGTCGAGAGCGACAGCCTGCTGGCGGCCGACTCGATCTCGACGATCTACAGCGCCTACGTATCGTCCGACCGCAAGGGCGCCGCGGTCGACGTGAAGACCTTCGGCGTCTGAGCCGAAAAAGTGTCAAGCGTTCCAAGCCTGGAAGGCGCGGTTGGGAGGGCGAGGCTCCCGCCGAGCCGCTGCCCCCTCCGATTTACGGCTCAGCAGGCGCTTCGCCCTCCCGCTTGACGCCCTGCACGACGAAACCTGGAACGACGGAATTTGCCGGTGGCCCGGGGCTTGCTTGAATCCTGCCTGAGGGGGTACCATGATAGTGATCGGGTAGACATGGATACCCTCTCCTCACTAGAGTTCCCCGGAGACCGAAAGTGCCGCAAGTTCGGACTGGGTCGCTATTTACGAAGCGTTGGGCCACGGCGCTGTTGATCGTCCTGTTGACCGCCGCCGGCACGTCGACGGGCAGGTTGTTGGCCGAGGAGGTCGACGACCAGTATGCCGTGGCCGCCGGCCTGTACGCCCGACAGCAATGGCAGCTCGCCGCTGAGGAGTTCGAGGCGTTTCTCGAGAAGTTTCCCGACCATGGCCAGGCCGCCGCGGCCACGTACTACCTCGGCGAAGCCTACTTGCAACAAGGCCAGCTCGAAGCGGCCGGCAACCGATTTCGGCAATACCTGAAGCGTCAGCCCAACAGCAAGCTCGCCCGATCGGCCCTGTTTCGCGCGGGCGAGTCGGCCTATCTGCTGGGCGACGTGCGTCGGGCCGAGGCCGAACTGGAGCAGTTCCGCCACCAATACCCAGACGATCCGCTCGGCGCCTACGTGCTGAACTACTTGGGCAATATGGCCCTGGCTCGGCAGGATGCGGCGTCGGCCGTCGGGCTGTTCCGCGACGCGCTGGGCCGGTTCCCCGACGGTCCCCTGGCCGTCGAAGACCGTTTCGGCCTCGCCGAATCCCTGGAGAAGCAGGGCAACAAGAAGGAAGCGGCCGAACTCTACCGGGCCGTGGCGGCCGAGGCCGACGGTTCATTGGCCGACGACGCCCAATTCCGCCTGGGCACGCTGCTGTACGCACTCGGCCGATATGCCGAAGCCGCCCGGACGCTGGCGGCCTTCGAGACATCGCTAGCCACAAGCCCCTTCCAGGCCCACGCCCGACTCGGCCATGCCTGGGCGTTGCGGAAACTCAAGCAGTTCGACGAAGCGAAGGCGATGCTTCGGACGATCTCCTCCGACGCGAAGATCGGTCTGGAGGCTCAGTATTGGCTCGGCATTATCCAGCGCGAGCAGGGCAATTGGCAGGCGGCGGCCGAGACGCTGCAAGCCTCGGCCGAAGCGGCGCCGGCCGACCACAAACTCCTTCCGGCGATGCGGTATTTCGCCGGCGACGCATTGCTGCGCCAGGGCCGCTACGAGGCGGCCGTCGGCCAGTTCGATCGGCTGCTGGCTCTGGAGGGTTCCGCATCCATGCCGTCGAAAGAAGCCCTGTTCGACGACGCCCTGCTTGGCAAGCTGCAAGCCGCCGTCGAAACGGGCGACCATGCGGCGGCGGACCGGCTGGCGGCCCAGTTCGAGCGGCAATACCCCGACAGCCCGCTAATCACCGATGTCCGCCGTCGGCTGGCCCAATCGTTGTTGAATCGGAAACAATACGAGCAGGCGTCGCGGCTGTTGGACCCGTTGGTCGTGGCCGGGCTAGTCGACCAGCAGGGTCAACAAGACCGCTACCTCTTGGCGTTGGCCCATAAGGGGCAAAAGCGGTACGACGAGGCGTTGGCCGTGTTGTTGCCGGTGATCGACGCGGCGGAAGGATCGCTGCTGGCCGACGCCCAACACGCCCACGGCTCGCTGCTTCTGGCCAAGGGGCAGTACGCCGAGGCCGTCGTGCCGCTGGAGGCCTATTTGCGCAGCGGGCCGGAAGGCGACGAGAAGATCCGCGCCCTGGGCGAATTGGCCATCGGCTACGCCCGAACCGATCGGCTCGACAAGGCGAAAACCATCTACCAGACGCTCCAGAAGCGTTACCCCGACCACCCGGTCTTCCGGCCGCTGATCGAGCAGTTGGCCGAGGCCGCCTACGACGCGAAGGATACACAATGGTCGGGCGAGTTGTTCGATCGGCTCCGCGCGGATTCGGATGAGGCGGCACAATGGAAAGGCCTCTCCGGGCTGGGCTGGAGCCAGTTCAAGGCCGGTCAATTCGCCGAGGCCGCCGATACATTTGAGCAAGTGCTGGCGGCCAATCCGCCGGCGGAGGTGGTCGTCGAGACGGCCATGGTTCGGGCGCAGGCCCTGGAGAAGCTCGACCGGCCCGACGACGCCCTGGCGATGTACGCCCTGGTGATCGACGATCATCGCCCAAGCGAGCATCACTCCGAAGCGATGCTGGCCGCCGCCCGGCTGAACGACCGGATCGGCCGGGACCGCGAGGCCGCCGCGCTTTACGAGCGGCTGGCCCGGGAGTATCCCGATCTGCCGGACGCCGACACCGTGCTCTACGAATGGGCCTGGGTGCTTCGCGACCTGGAGCAGCCGGGTGAGTCGGCCGCGATGTTCGAGCGGCTGCGCAACGACTATCCCGACAGCCGCTACCGCGACGATGTGACCTACCGGCTGGCCCATCATGCGTTCTACGCTGAAAAGAACCTTCCGAAGGCCATTTCGCTGGTCGACGCCCTGTTGGCCGGCACTCGGGACGCCCGAATCCGCGAGCACACGCTGAACCTGCGAGGGCAAATCGCCGTAGAGAAGCAGGATTGGTCCGCCGTGCGGGAGACGTATGCCGCGTTCTTGCGGGAGTTCCCCAATAGCACCCGGCGGCCGATCGCCGAATTCTGGATCGCCGAATCGCTATGCCGCGAGAAGAAATATGAGGCCGCCGACCAGCGGCTGGCTGCCTTGCAGCAGCAGACCGCCGACAGCCGCGAGCCTTGGGTCGCGCAGGTTTGGCTCCGGCGCGCCCAGGTGCTCGGGCATTTGGGCCGCTGGGACGAGGCCCACGACGTGGCCAAGCAGATCGCCGACCGCTGGCCCGGCTTCCCCCAGCAGTATGAGGCCGATTTCGTGATCGGTCGGGCGTTGGCGCTGCGAGCGGAGTTGGACGCTGCCCGAGAGGCCTATCGCCGCGTGATCAACTCGCCCAGCGGAGCGAAGACCGTCACCGCCGCGATGGCCCAATGGATGGTCGGCGAAACCTATTTCCACCAGAAGAATTACGAAGCGGCCCTGCGGGAATATCTCCGGGTGGAAATCCTCTACGACTATCCCGTCTGGCAGGCCGGGGCGTTGCTTCAGGCGGCCAAGTGTCGCGAGCAGTTGGGCGAATGGAACGAAGCCGTGGCGCTGTACAACCGGGTGGTGAAGGAATATCCGTCCACACCGTTCGCCGACCGCGCAAAGCAGCGGCTCAGCTCGGCCCAGGGCACATCACCCACGTCGTTGCCGCGAGATTGATTCACATTGGCCGCCCGCAACGCACGAAGAAGATAAGGGGAGAAGCGGTTTTGGGGCATATAGAGCTTGTAGCGAGCCTCCAGCCTTTCCTGATCCGTATAATTTGCGTAATGGGATCTATTTGTCGTCCCATGGAGCCCGACCATGACTAGCGTCCATTTTCGATCCCCTCTTGCCATCGGCGTCGTGATGGTTGGCGTTTTGCTGTCCGGCATCGGGCTGACCACGTCGGCACTCGCCCAGGAGCTGACCGATGACCCAGCACCCGTGAGCGTCGAAGCGGAAGCAGCGGACGCAACCGAGAATGAAGCCGGCGAGGTCGAACCGGTTGCCACCGAAGCGCCGATCCCGACGCGCGACCTCTGGAGCATCATCACCGGCGGCGGATGGCTGATGTTGCCGATCGCGGCCTGCTCGTTCGTCCTCGTGGCGTTTGTCCTGGAGCGAACGATCAGCCTGCGGCGTGGCCGAGTGATCCCGGGGCCGTTCGTCAAGCGGTTTATCAAGCAGATCGGCGAAGGCGAGATCGACCGCGACAAGGCTCTGGAGCTTTGCCAGGAAAACGGCAGCCCGGTGGCCCAGGTCTTCGCCGGGGCGGTGCGCAAATGGGGGCGGCCGGCGGTGGAGGTCGAACAGGCGGTGATCGATAGCGGCGAGCGGGTGACCAACGGCCTGCGGCGCTACCTCCGCGTGCTCAACGGCGTGGCCACCGTCGCGCCGCTGTTGGGCCTGCTGGGCACGGTGGTCGGTATGATCAACGCGTTCAACGACATCGCCGTGGCCGACGCCATGGGCCGGCCCGAGCTGTTGGCAGGCGGCATCAGCCAGGCGTTGCTGACTACGGCGTTCGGCCTCTCGGTCGCCATTCCCGCGCTGATCGCCTACTTGTTCTTCGTCAGCCGGGCGGATCGGTTGATCATCGACATCGACGGGCTTGGGCAGGAACTGGTCCATTTGATTTCGGCGGAGGAGTATTCGAGCGACAAGAAGGCCCGGCCCGCGAAGTCCCGCCGTGCCGAGACGGCCGAATCGGCCGCGTAGCGCGCAACCGACCATCATCGCCCACAACCATCCACCCCGCGGGGTGTAAACATGCCGCTGAAAACCCATCTCGACGAACAGCCGACGTTGAACCTGACACCGATGATCGACGTCGTCTTCCTGCTGATCATCTTCTTCATGGTGGGCACGAAGTTCACCGAATTGGAGCGGAAGATCGGCCTGGAGGTGCCCGGCGTGGTCGACAAAGGCGCGCTGAGCGCCGCTCCGGAACGCAAGGTGATCAACATCTACCGCGACGGCCGCATCACGCTCGACCGCCGGGAGGTCGACCTCGACGAACTTACCCGCCAACTAGCCGACGCCCGAAGCCAATACGCCGACCTCGGTGTGCTGATCCGCGGCGATAAGGAAGGCCAGTTCCAGCGAGTCGCTTCGGTCCTCAACGCATGCCGCCAGGCCGGCGTTCGGGATCTGGGGATTTCAGTACGACCCATGGCGGAAGGGGCGGAGTAGAGGAGACATCCGAAATCCGAATGTCGAAATACGAAACAAACCCGAAAGATTGAATGCATAAACGACAGAAACGAAGGAGATGCCGCCAACTGCAAACCATCAAATAGTGAACCGCTCATCAGCGCTAATACACGCTAATGCGCGAGTGGCTGAGAAAGCGAGTCTTCCCTGATTCATTAGCGTGTATTAGCGCTGATGAGCGGTTCCCCTCTTTGTTTGGAACCTTTGGTATTCGTGTTTTGGATTTGTTTCGGATTTCGTGCTTCGTATTTCGTATTTCGGATTTTGCCCCTGGCTGCTCCGTGTAACCTGAAGGACCATAGCTGATGCTCAGCGGTCTGCTCCAGCTCGACCGGCTCCTGGAGTTCCTCACCAGCTCGCAATTCATCGTCGGGCTGCTATGGGGAGGGCTGGGGGTCTTCACCGTCTGCGTGCTGGTGCTGATGCGCACTCGCTGGGGGCAGTATCGGCCGCTTCGGAAATGCCTGGCCCTGTCGCTTTTGGTCCATATTCTGCTGGTCGGCTACACGACGACCGTCGAGATCATTGCGACCCAGCCGGCCGCGGAAGAGCCGTCGGTGAAGGTCACGTGGGTCGAACCGTCGACCGCCGAACGGTCGCAGCGGAAATCGCACGAGCCGGAGGCGCCTCAGCAGCAGCCGTGGGAAGCCCTGCCGCACGACACGGCACCCGAGCCGGAACCGCCGCAAACCGAACGCGAACAGCCCGAGCCATTGCCCGAGCCGGACCGTCAGCCACAGGCCGAGCCGGCCGACCTGCCGGGCGATCCGTCGCTTGTGCCGGCGAAGCTTCCCGATACGCCCTTGCCGGAGCCGAAAGCCCCGGTGGTCGAAGGCCCGCGCCAGCGGCCCGCGCCGAGCAAGACGGCTCAGGCGATCGAGGCGCCCTCTGCGCAGCGTCGCGAGGCGGTGCGGGTGACGATGCCGCTTCAGGCCGCGCCGCGCCAGCCGGCCCGGCCGTCGGAGGAGGCGGTGGCGATTTCGCGGCGTCCCAGCTCGGGCGTTCCGGCCGCGTTGCTTCAGGAGCAGGTCCCGCTGCCGCGCTTGGCCTCGCCGCTGACCCCCGAGCCGGCCGAAGCCCTGGCCGCCTTGACCGATCGGCTCTCGCCGGTCGGGCGTTTCGAGCCGACTTCCGCCCGCCGCCCGAGTCGCGACTACGCGCCGCTGGATATGGTCGCCGGTCCCGAGGCCCCCTCGGGCATGGCCGATCGCGATATGGCGGGGGCGGGCGCTTCGTCGACCGGTCCGTCGGAGGAGACGACGGCCGAAGTTGCCCGCGGTTCGACGGCCAACCAGAGCGAACCGTCGCCCGCGGCCGCGCCGGAGATCTACCGCCTTCGCACGGTTCCTGACCGTCTCGAACAGGCCCAGCGCCAAGGCGCCACGCCCCAGACCGAAGCGGCCGTCAACGCCGCCTTGAAATGGCTCGCCGCCAACCAGCAAAGCGACGGCCGTTGGGACGCCAGCCTCCACGGCGGCGGGCGCGAGCTGGAGGTGCTCGGCCGCAGCCGTGACTCGGCCGGCATCCGCGCGGATACCGGCGTGACGGGCCTTGCCTTACTCGCCTACCTCGGCGCGGGCCATACCCATCTGAAAGGCCCGTATCGCGAAAATGTCCGCCGCGGGCTGGTCTACCTGATGTCGATGCAGGCCAAAGACGGCAACATCGGCGGCCATGCGACCGGCTACGCGCGGATGTACTGTCACGCCATGGCCACGTTCGCCATGAGCGAGGCCTACGCGATGACCCGGGACGAGCGCCTGGAGCCCTGGGTGCGTCGGGCGATCGAGTTCAGCGTTGTGGCCCAGGATCCGAAGGAGGGCGGCTACCGCTATCGGCCCGGCGAGGCCGGCGACACGAGCCAGATCGGCTGGCAATTGATGGCGCTGAAAAGTGCGGCATTGGCCGGTATCGAGATGCCGCTGTCGACCCGCAACGGCATCATCCGCTATCTCCGCAGCGCCTCCTCGGGCAAGCACGGGGGGTTGGCTTCCTATCGGCCGAACGAACGGGTCACCCGGCCGATGACCGCCGAGGCGATGGTCTGCTGGCAGTTCCTTGGCATCCCGCGCGAGCACCCGGCCTGCGACGAGGCGGGCGACTATCTCTCGAGCGAATTGCCCGGCGAAGGCGAGAAGAATCTCTACTACTGGTACTACGGCACGCTGGCGATGTACCAGTTGCAGGGTGACTACTGGGAGCGTTGGGATCGGGCGCTGAAGGACACGCTGTTGCCCGACCAGCGCCGCGACGGCCCGTTGGCCGGCAGTTGGGACCCCAACAGCGTTTGGGGCGGCTACGGCGGCCGCGTCTACAGCACCGCGATGGCCGCGCTTTCGCTGGAGGTCTACTACCGCTTCCTGCCGCTCTACAAGCAGACGGTCCCCGAGGTTGCACGGCGGGAGTGAGCGGTCATCCAATGGACTCGTCACACTGCGAAGCTGTGGAACAATTGGGACAGGCAACTCGCGTCGAGCCGAATTTGTGGCATTTCCGCGGGTATGGCTCGGAGCCTGTCTTACGACTGATCTTTGCGCTGTAAATGACCTTCGGCCGATGTATACGGCCGGCTGCCGTCATTCCCACGCAGGCGGGAATTCAGTGGCCGGCCGCACTCGAATGGATTCCCGTCTGCGCGGCAGTGACGGTTGGAACGCCCCCAACCGCCATCCTCGCTCATTTGCGATGCAAAGATCAATAACACGCAAGATCGTGATCTTCTTCACAAAGTCTTGATCATGCGGCCGAGCGGAAGCTCGAATTGGTTGGCGGCCCTGCCGCCCTGTTTCACGCCATTACGGCATCTCCATGACGTGATCGAGAAAGCGGATGGTGTCTTCCAGCCCGTCTTCAATGACGGTTCTGACGATTTCGAAATCGAGGTCTCGATACTGATGCACGGCCACATTGCGGAAGCCCACCATCGCCTTCAATCGTCCGGCGAGGTCCGCGTCGATCCCGCCTGCCTGTTGTAGGAGATCGAAACTCTCCGCGCTCGATGCCGGGATCCCCAGTTTGTCCCGCCGGATGAGGAAATTGGCGATGTCGATGCTTAGCTCGCACAGGCGGATCAGGTTCAGAAGCGCGGCGTCCTGGGCATCATAGTTGGTAGTGAACTCGTCCCGATGCTTGGCGTAGATCTCTCTCGCCCGTTGGATGCACCGCTGACAACTCTGGATCTTTTGAATCAGCGTGTCGTTCATATCGCGTATGCTCGCTTGGTTTCCCGGAAACTCCGAAGGATCTCGGCGCGTTCTTCGTTCAGCTTTTGGTAAGCGCTTAAGACCGTCATCTCAAAGGCCAAAGCCGCCTCCTCGTCGCCGGTAAAAACCCGTTCACCCGTATTGAGGATTTCGTTCTGAAAGACGGTGCTCACCAGCCGAAGATTGACCAGATCGACTCCTTTCCGGCACCGAGCTTCCAACGCCTGGTGGCACGGGGAACACGCCAGTGGCCGCATCTCTCTCGCAATCTCGAGGGGAAGCAACAGCGCCAAGTCCAGGTCGCTCCCAGGCCACTGCTCTGCCCTAGCATGGCTCCCGAAGAGATAGAAGGCCTCGACCTGAGGGTGGAAACGCAAGACTGTTTCACGGATGGTCTCGATCATACTTCTCGCCTGTCTGCGCGGCAGTGACGGGCCGCCCAAAGCCGGAACTACGAACCCCTGCCGCCCGACCTCCCACAATACTTGCCGCAGGAGAAACAACGGCTCCGGGACGCTGTCTCTGAGGCAATCCTACTCGGGTTTTCAGCCCTATACAAGGGGCGGAGGCTCCACCAGCGGAGCGGATTCCCGGACACCCCCCCGATGGGCCTCCATCGGCCTTACTCACCCCCGGACCTTCGCGGACAGCGGTTTGACACTTTCCCGGGGGTTAGTAAAATACAAGGGAGAGGATTTCCCGCCTTTTGACTTTCCACCCCCCACGAGGACCCCTTCATGGTTCTGTTCGGTTGGTTTATGCCGGGACCGCTTGAGCTGTTCATCATCGGCCTGATCGTGCTGCTGTTGTTCGGCAACCGCCTGCCCAGCGTGATGCGGTCGTTGGGCAAGGGGATCACGGAGTTCAAAAAAGGCGTCCAGGGCATCGAGGACGATTTGGACCAGTCGGCCGAACAGGTCGAATCGTCGAACAACGACGGCAAGAAGGAAGAATCGATCGGCAAGTGATCGGCGCGTGTGCGTCGAAGCATGGGATGGGCACCGACACTCGCGTAGCAACAAGCCGCGCACTTTGCAGGCTGCGATGGTCTCGGCCCAGATATTCTCACACGGCGTGGTGGCTGAAACATGTCGCGTGGGAAGTGCAAAGGGCGGCCGGGCCGCCAACCAAAGCGAGCTTCCGGTCGAAAGCAGGATCAAAACTTTGTGAAGAAGTTCACGATCTTGCGGGTACTAGTACAGACACCAACTCATTTTCTTGAGGTGAACCATGACGACGCTATTTGCCTTTTTCTCGCCCGGCCCGATGGAGATGTTGATCATCGGGGTGATTGCCGTGTTGCTGTTCGGCAAGCGGCTTCCGGAGGTTGGGCGATCGCTCGGCAAGGGGATTGTCGAGTTCAAGAAGGGGATCAACGGCATCGAGGATGACCTCGATTCGGCCAGCAAGGCCTCGTCGAAGTCGGTCAGCCACAGCGAGCCGGAGCAGCGGCAGGAGGCGACCGCCCCGAAGTTTGAGCCTCCTTCGGGCGAGCCGCAGGCCGAGACGGTTCAAAGCTGAAGGATTCCAGCCGCCT